>ENA-UESG01001925-UESG01001925.1-human-gut-metagenome-genome-assembly--contig:-NODE-1925-length-11850-cov-3.092330_pt1 | contig 11850 bp, 7 predicted proteins | sample MGYA00243002_ERZ508003 | MGnify/ENA primary metagenome ERZ508003 (study PRJEB26167, sample SAMN06115514) | human gut metagenome | host: Homo sapiens | place: China:Shanxi | collected 2015-12-02... | reverse complement strand
TCGAACCCGGAGAACCGAAAGGGGCCCGGGACGAAAAAGAAAGTCGAACTAAAACAAATAAGGAGGACAAAACTATGATGCCTGCAAGAAGATCACAGAACTGGCTGCCGGGAATCTTCAACGATTTCTTCGGCAACGAATGGGTAGAGAAAACCAACACCGCCTCACCGGCGATCAATATCATCGAGTCGGACAACGACTACAAAGTCGAGGTGGCCGCCCCGGGAATGACCAAGGACGACTTTTCGATCAAGATCGATCCGGAGAACCAGTTGATCGTGTCGATGGAAAAGAAAACGGAGAACGACGAGAAAGACAAGAAAGGCAAGTACCTGCGCCGCGAGTTCTCGTACAGCCGTTTCCAGCAGATCATGGTGCTGCCGGAAAACGTCGAAAAAGACAAGATCGACGCGAAAGTCGAGAACGGCGTGCTGACGATCGACATTCCCAAGAAGGTCGTCGAGCCCGAGGAAAAGAGGATGAAGGAGATCGCTATCAAATAAGCAAGAAAGCGCAGAGAAGCGCTTCGCGATGAAGAGCGGGACAGCCGGCGGGCTGCCCTGCTCTTTCATGTATTGTCCCGCAGGGGAAAGCCGGACTGCCGCTACGGACGACGCGGCCAACAGATCGTGAGAACGGAGCCCGCCGGATCCCTCACGATCTGCCGGCCTCGGTATCGATCAGATAGCGTTCGATACGAGGAAACGGGGCGTCCCGAAGCAGAACCGTCTTGCGCCCGTCCAGCAGATAGAGCGTCGGAATGGCTTTCAGATCGTACAGCTCGGCACTCTTTATTTTCAGGTCGGCATCGTAGGCATTGATCCACGCCGAGGGAAAATGCGGCAAATAGTCGCGCCACGCCTTCATATCCTCGTCGGGATAAACGGCCAGCACCTTGACCTTTCCTCGGGCAATCATCCTGCCGACGGGCTCGGACGCAACGATCTGCCCGATCGTCTCCTTACAAGCGGTACAGCCCGGATTGTTCAAGAAAAGAATCGTATAGTCGGCTTTCACGCCGTACAGCGTACCCCACGCTCCCGAGGCGAGCCGGTAGCGGAAATCGGTTGCCGGCGTCCCGGGACGATTGCGCCGGGCCAGCTCCAGTCGGTAACGGGCCCGGACCTTGTCCGCCTCACCGAGCCTCTCGGAAGCGATCATCGCCTCGAGCGCGGGAATATAGAGCTCCTCGTTACGCATCGGCGAATTGGGATCGTACAGGTATTTCTCGAACATCTCGACAAAATAGCCGTACATCGCCGAATCGGCCTCGGCTTTCGACAAAGTGATCCGGACGGACTGCGAAGCGAGTTCGCCGTGCATCTGCCCGAGCAGATTGACGTAGTCGGCGAACGCCTGCTCGGTCACCTCGGGCAAATCGACGTAGGAGGTGTCGGAGAAGTCGAAATGATTCCAGTAATTCTTCGCCACGTACTCGGCACGCTGCTCGGGCGTATCGAGCAGCATAGGCACGTCGACCGTTCGGAACATCTTGGGTTCGGAGCCGGGCCTTGCGACGGTTTCGGCCTTGCGGAACGTCTCGCGGCAAGCGGTCAGGCCGAGAAGCAATAAAACGGCAAGCACTCTTTTCATCGGTAAACGCATGGCGAATCTATCCGGTTATCGAAGGAAGCGTCTTCTGTCCGGTTCTCCGCTCCCGTTTCAACGCCTTGCGCTCCCTGCGGCGCTCCGCCCGCGACATCGCCTCGTCGGCGGGCTCCCGGGACCGTCCGGCAAGCGAATCGGGCTCCGAGGCAGGCACTCTCGCCGAAGAGTCGATCACGACCGAATCGGGCAAAATTCCTTCCTGCTGCAACATCAGGCTGTCGGCACGGGAGAGTCGCTCGTCGGGAGGCAAATAGGCCGAAGAATCGACGGTCGGAGCGATCCGCATCTCTCCGAGCGAAGCGGCATCGACACCCCGGCGGAAAATATCGGTAATCGTACGACGCAAGTTCACGCGGGTAGTATCGATCAGACCGACGAACGACGGGAGATTCTCGCTCTTGTAGCGCGCGCGCCCTATCCGGAACTTGAACTTGTCGAGCGTACCGAAAATATTGACACCCAGACGGAACGGAATAGGAGACTTCAGAACGGAAATATGATAGTCGAAACTCATGTCGAGTCGTTGGACTCCGCTGACAGCCGCTTTGTAACGATCCATCTCGACGATGAACGGGAATAGCTCGATCCGGTTGTCGTGCACGAGCAGATCGACCGATATGCGGTCGATGAGATTCCGCTCGCGGTTCTTGAACCGGAGCATCTTAGATATTTCGGTAAACGTCTCGCCGTCGAGCAGCACGAGGTTCTCGCCCCGGATGCTGCAGGCGGCATTGAGCGTCGGCAGCTCGATGTTCATCATCGTATCGACCGCAGCCGTCGCGGCGATCGTACAATCGACCATACCTTCGAACGAACGCAGCATCGGCAGCAGCGAATCGACCGAAGGCATCAGGGAGATCAGCCGTTCGACCTGCACGCGGCGGAGCTCCAGATCGAAACCCGTGACAATGTCGTCGCGGCTGCGGGTGGCATAAAGAGCCGTCAGGCTCATATCGCCCGCATTGGTTTTCGCCTGCAAATCCTTTAGCTGGACGCAACGGTCGCGGGCAATCAGATCGCCCGAAAGCGAATGCAGCACCAGCGTAGAGTAACGGCCGTAGCGAACGCAGAGACCGACATGCAGATCGATATTGGACGGGATGACGATCAGCGGACTACCGGCCGAATCGGCATCAGCCATCCCGCTGCCTTCCTCGATGAGCTGCTGCAAGCGCTCGCTGCTCTCGGCCTCGGCCAGCGATTGCCGGTATTGTTCGGACTTTTCGCCGTAAGCCGCACCGGCCATTGCCGCACGAGCCAGCTCGTTGAAGTTCAGCGTATCGGATTCGATTTCCATATCCACCTCGAGCACGCCGCGCCCGGAGAGCGCCCGCCTGAGATTCCCGATGCGTCCGGTCAGTTCAAGCGACGAGACTCCGGAACGTATCTGGGTATTTTTCAGTTCGATCTCATTCGTCGTAAAGCGCATATCCACTCGACGCAACCGGTTCGGAAGCGGGAAATAGGGCGTAACGACGCGCCCGCCCGCAGCCTTCACCGAACCGTTCGCATCCCAACGGCGCAACATCTCGCCGAGCGACCGGTCGATCCGCATATCGATATCCGACCCGGCGAAATCGTCCTGACGGGCCATCGTACCGCGACGTCTCTGCGCTCTCCAGTGAGCGAACAAAGAATCCCGCGCAACGGCGGGATAGACCCCCTGCAACGAATCGAGCAGCAGACGACGGCGCGCCGAATCGAACCGACGGGCCGCCAGCGTAGCGCTCATATCGACATGGCTGCCGAACAGATCGTAACGCTCCACTCCGTTTCGTACATTCATCATCCGGGCATCGTAGGAAAGACCGAGCAAAGGTACGGCGGTATTCCCGGCAGAAGGTTCGATGCGGAAAGTGCTTTGGACCGAATGCAGCCTCAGCGAGGAAGAGTCGGACAAGGAAACTTCGAAATAACGCGCCCCTACCCCTCCGGCCAGCGGGTGGACGACCGTCGTGTCTCCTCCGAGCGATGCCGCGTCGCTTCGGACCCCGGCGCCGACTTTCGAAGCGATCAGCCGCAGCTGGTTCTTCCAAGCCGTCGAAGCTCGTAGAATCGTTCCTTCCTTCTTCCGAACCGAAAGTCAGCACGCCTCCGCGGACCATCAGAGAAACGGTATCCTCCGGCATATCGATCCCGATGTCGTCCATGGTCACCCGACCGCCCAAACGGACCTGACCGATATGAGCCATATTCAGCTGACTGAGCCGGAAACGGGCGCCGGCATCGATACCCAGACGGCCCCGAACCCCGATTCCTCGCTGCGACGGGAACAAGACGGACAACGTATCGAGATCGACCGCCCCGGCCACCCTCGCCGCTACGGACGGATCGCCCAACGCATTCCAGACCGTCGCATCGGCATCCAGCGTCATGCCGGCTCCCTGCATGAACAGACGTCTCAGTACGAACCCTATCGAATCGGGCCGGGCCGAACGGTAGAACAGCGAGGCGTCGAGAGCCAGACGGTCGAGACGGGTCTTGGCATTCCTATACCCGAGATAGCCCCCGTCGGTCTTCAACTCGACCGAGAAATCGGGCAAACGGCCGTCGGACATACGGTAGCTGCCCCTGACATTCACATTCATATCGAGGGCGATGTCCGTTTCGATTCCTTTCAGAGAAGGGGAAAGACCTTCGGGTATCAAACCGATCAGCCGGGCGACAGAAAGCGGCCGAATACGACAGTTCAGACGCGAATCGATACTGTCGGCAGACAGGTCGACCCGTCCGTCGAGACGCACCGGAATGCCGCCCGCTTCGAGCGTCAGCCCATCGAACAGGATTCCTCCGCGCCGGCGGGTATCGAACGCGAATCCCCCGTGCAACGAGACGGGCAAATCTCGACAAAAGTCGAGCGTATCGACCCGGACACTGCCCCGGCTCTCCCAGTCGATCCGGTAGGTCTGGCCGGAAGTCCCTTTCAAGCTCAGCATGTTCAGATCGAGCTCGGCTTTCGTGCGGTCGGGACGGCTGTCGTAGACGATATGAGCCGTGTCGCGCACCGTCAGGCGGGCGACGTGCAGATAAAAGTCGGAAGCGGAAACCGTATCGTTTTCGGAGGAAACCGTATCGGCCGCATAGATTTCCCAGTTCGCCCGCCCCGATGGGGCCACATAGGCATAAACGCGGGGACGGCGCAGATCGATCCGGCGGACGACCAAGCGCGAAGCGAGCAGCTGGGGCAGATCGAGCGCCAGCGTAAACTCGTCGAAACGCAACAGCGTATCGGCTGCGGCGGGTATTTCCGCGCGCAACGAATCGGGCAGGCCCTCGAAGGCCCGGGAAACGATCTGGCCTCCTTTGAGACGAACGCCCACGTTAGGGAAATGCCGTACCAGCGAAAGCGATACGGTATCGAACCCGATCCGAGCATTCAGCACCCGGCTGGCATACTCGTTGACGAGCGGCGTCAGACGGGCGGGGGTAAGCACCAGAGCCACGCCGCCCAGAACCAGCCCGGCCCAAAGGATCAGCGAAGCCAAAGCGACCAATGAAATCTTAGCGACCCGGCGGCCGACCCGTCTCGGCGGACGCACGGGCATATCGTCTTCCTGCACGGATCGGACGGAAGGATCGGACGGTCGTCGTGTCATAAGCCTGTACGGAAATATTTCTCACGCAAATATAGCAATTTTCGCGCGCCTGTCGCATCTCCCTATCGCGGAAGATACCCGCACGGAAAGCCCGTTCACGCCCGGCCGAACTCCGCGCGTTTTTCGGCACCGTACAGTCTTTCCGTTCCGGAACCGGCTCCGAGCGGAAGCCGGCAACGGATTCATGGAAACGGCTTATATTCCTACGAAGAAATACCACGGCACAAGCCGAAAACCGAAGCAACTACCGCTCCGATTCACAAAGCCGCCGGCCGACGCAAAGCTTGCCCGGCATCTCTCCGCGGAACGCTCGTCCGAATCGGCTACCCGTCAATGTTGTCCGCGCGCTTCGAGGTAGCGAATCAGAGGCCCGGGCCGGTCGGTCTGGATAATCCGTGCGCCCAGCGAGTCGATCAGCACCCCGTATACGCTGTCGGGTTCCGTCTCGGCCCGATCGTCGTAGCGGCTGCCGGCCATGCCCTTCCACATCGTGTTGTACCAGATCAGCGCCCGACCGGCGAGCATCTTCTCGGCTTCGAGCGGCACACGCGTCGTATCGTTTCCATAAAGCAGCTCGTAAGCCGCCGGACGTATCTTTTCCTGAAAATCGGCAATCGCCTCCAACGCCCCCTCCTTGTCGAGATGGACGATCGGCATGTAGACGATCCGGTCGAGGTACTTCCCGAGCGCTTCCTGCACGCGGTCGGTCGGCTGCGTTCCCTTCATCAGCACCTGGCGGGCGACTCCCAGCGAATCGGCCAGAAAAAACACATCGTCGAAAATATCGAAGCCCTTGTCGATATTGAACAGGATCCGGTCGCGTCCGAGCTCGAACACTTCGTCCAGCGTCGGCACGAGCAAGTCGGTCAGCGTACCGTCGGGAGCTTTCAGCCGGCATCGGCGGATCGAGTCGAACGTCAGCGAGGCCACCTCGCCCCGACCGTTCGTCGTCCGGTCGATCGTCGCGTCGTGCATCAGCACCAGACGTCCGTCGGCGGTCCGGCGGATGTCGATCTCAACGACATCGACCCCCATCTCGATCGCATGCTGCACAGCGGGCAGTGAGTTCTCGACGCTATGCTTCCAGTCTCCCCGATGAGCGACCACCACGACCGAGGAGGTATTCGGATCGTACAGTTTCCGCAGAATACTGTCGACCCGTGTCGGCTCCTGCGCCAGAGGAGCGCCGGAACAAGAAAAGGCCGCGAATCCGACCGCCAGAATCAACCATAGATTTTTCATAATCAACAATGCGTTATATTTCGGAATATATTTCTTCCGCTTCATTTCAGACAGGCGGTATTCCCTCGACAAAAACGATCCGGACCGGCAATCCGCCGGGCACGGCATCGTCGCGAAGCGTTACGCGAAAGGACCGTAGCGATCGGGAAAAATTCTCCGATAACCTTACACAAAAGTAAGAATTTCGGAATAATCGCCACGCTTCCCGAAATAAACTTATCGTAACTTCATCCGCCGGCTTCCCCGTCCCCGACACGAAACGACGAACCTCCCGTCCGCCACACCGGACCCGCACGAGGCCATTCCCCTTCTGCCGGAACAAGCGTCCATGCAGGAAAACGAGGCCGGCCGGTTCTTTGAACCGGCCGGCCGCTATCATCCGACTGAAGACTTCCGCCTCGTCCTTAGAACGCTTTCTTATAAATGGCGAGAATCTCCTCTACGTTCGTCTGACGGGGATTGCCCGGCGTGCAGACATCGTTGAAAGCCGCCTGCGCCAGCGTCGGCAGACCGCTTTCGGGAACGCCGATCTCGCTCAGGTGCTGCGGGATGCGAACACGGATAGCCAAATCCTTCACGGCCTTGACTGCGGCATCGGCAGCCTCGTCGTCACTCATGGACGACGTATCGACGCCCATCGCTTCGGCAATCGTGCGGTACTTGGCCTTGGCGGCCTCCTTGTTATACTCCATCACGAACGGCAACAGCAGCGCGTTGGCCACGCCGTGCGGAATGTCGTAGTAGGCGCCCAGCGGATGAGCCATGCCGTGCACCAGTCCCAGCCCGACGTTCGAGAATGCCATGCCGGCGATGTACTGAGCCGTCGCCATGCCGTCGCGGGCCTCGATATCGGAGGGATTCTCGACGGCCTTGGGCAGCCACTTGGCAATCATCTCGATGGCTTTGGTCTCGAACATATCGCTCATTTCCCATGCGCCCAGCGTAATCAGGCCCTCGATCGCGTGCGTCAGCGCATCCATGCCGGTCGATGCGGTCAGGCCGCGCGGCATCGAAAGCATCAGCTCGGGATCGATGATCGCGAGCGTCGGGATGTCGTTCGGATCGACGCATACCATTTTCTTGACGTTCTCCTCGTCCGTAATCACGTAGTTGATCGTCACCTCGGCAGCCGTGCCGGCCGTCGTCGGCAGCGCGATGACGGGAACCGACTTTTTCTTCGTATTGGCTACGCCCTCGAGCGACACCACGTCGGAGAACTCGGGATTGTTGATGATGATCCCGATCGCCTTCGAGGTATCCATCGACGATCCGCCGCCGATCGCGATCATGAAATCGGCTCCGGCCGCTTGGAACGCGGCAATGCCGGCCTTCACGTTCTTCACGGTGGGGTTCGGCTTCACTTCGTCGAAAATCTCGTAGGGAATGTTCGCGTCCTTCAACACGGCGATCACCTGATCGGCCACGCCGAACTTGATCAGATCCTTGTCGGTTACGATCCGCGCTTTCGTGTCACCGCTCTTTGCGACCTCTTCCGCGCTTACCTTTCTCGAGCCGGCTCCGAAATAGGAGGTCTCGTTGAGAATCATTCTGTAAGCCATAACGATTATGTTTAGTTTAGTTGATGTTTTAGATATTTTTCCGCGCACAAAAATAACACATATATTCGCCAATCGGAAGATTTTTTTCAAGTCTTTCGACCCGAAAGCGAATTTAGGTGCCGCCGGAGCGACCGCAAGGCCGCAACCGGGCCTGCCGGAGCCCTGTCCGATCCGAAAAGGCTGGATACCGTGACCCGATCCATCCCGCGAACGCTCCGGAAACTTCCGTCGGAGACCCGCCGCTCCCTGTCCCGGTCGAACGGAGCGAAACCGTCGGCGAAACAAGCCCGAGAGCGAATCGGTCCCATTTCTCCCCTCCCGGTCCGGGAAGCGAAACCGGAAACGGACAAGACGCAAACACGGTACTCGCTATCCGGAACATGTCCGGCCTTCCTGTAGCCCGGACACGCGCGGACGGCATCGGACGACAAAGCGGTCGGCCCGAAGCCCGTACCGTCCGAAACCCGCACCGGGCCCCGGTAGGACAGACCGCAATCCATGAAAAAGAAGCTCGCGGAACCTTTCCGGTTCCGCGAGTCTTCCTCGCCGTTCATGCCCGAACGACTACCGGATCTCGAACGTATAGCTGCCGGACGGGAAGCGGTACAGCGGCGAACCGAGTCCTTGTCTGGCAACCGGATAGTCCGTCGGATCGAAAGTGCGGCCGTCGACCGTGATGTTCTTGCCCTCGGGAAGCGCCACGAGGCCGGAAGCATTGGCAGGAATAACGATTTTCCACCGCAGCAAGCCGTCTTCGTTGCGCCAGCCGCTTTCGACGAGGCCGTAGGGCGTATCGAGCGTAGCCTCGGCCCAGCGAAGCTGGCCGGTCATCGTCGGCTCGAAGCGAATCACCTTGAATCCGGGCCCCGAAGCGTCGGGACGGATGCCGGCGATGTCCTCGTAGAACCAAGCGTCGTATCCGCCCTGCATCGGATGACTCATCGAACCGTAAACCATGTCGGAATGTGCGCTGTCAATGGGAAGAACTTCCCACAGCGTCGTAGCGTCGCCAGCGATCCACATCCACTCGAAGCTGTTCTCGCCCTTTTTCGTGAATACGCGCCAGGCCGCCTCCGGATTACCGTATCGCGACAGAGCCTGTCCGATCCGCCCGAGACCGAAAATACCCGTATGGATGAATCCGTCGTACTTTTCGTCGATATTGCGCACGATCGCATCGGACACGGCATGCTCGTCGCCGGCAGGCACAAGTCCCAGATCGAGCGCCATCGCATCGGCCGTTTGGCTGCCGAATGTCTTGTTCTTCCCGTCATAGAATTCCGCAACGAAAGCGCGGCCGATCCGATCCCGCAAATCGGCGTAACGGGCCGAATCCTCGGTGTTTCCGAGCACCGCGGCAGCCTTGGCCACGATCGAGGCGTCGAGGTAGTGGAAAGCCGTCGAGCTGAGCGGGATCGGACAATCGATCTTACCCGGCGGACACCAGTCGCCCAGGCCGTAAGGCACGATATGGTTCTCGGTCAGAGCCTCGACATGATCGACCCATTGCTTCATCTCGCCGTAATATTTCCGAAGCGCATCCTCGTCATCGTAATAGAGGTACATATACCACGGAAGCTGCACGACGGCCGTACCCCAGTCGGGCGACGCAACGCCGCACAGGCGGCGGCCCGGCGAGATCATGAACGGAATGCCGGGCTGCTTATCGGCAAAATAGAACTGCGTGTTGTAGAGTTTCTGATGCAGCGTATTCTCCAAAAAGACGGAGGACGTCGAGCTGATGTCGGCCATGTACTTGGCCCAGAAATTACCCATGTCGTAATTGAAGCTCTCGAACGGGAACACGGCATGCGCGTCGCCGAGCCAGCCGCAACGCTCGCGGTGGGGACAGTCGGTCGGCAAACCGTGCGTATTGCTCAGCATCGTGCGTACGGCCATCTCGTGCAGACGGTTGATCTGCTGATCGGAACACTCGAAGCTGCCGTGCCGGGACACGTCGGTATGCACGACGACCGCCCTGAGCCACGAGGTATCCGGCTGCGTCGCCGCGCCGGAAAGCTCCAAGTAGCGGAAGCCGTGATACGTGAAACGCGGAGTCCATGTCTCGCGTCCGGTCCCCTTGCAAACGTATTCGTCGGTCTGTACCACACCGGTAGCGCCGACGCCGGTCGTCCGATAATCGATCGCGCGGCGGTTGTCGTCAAGCCGCTCGCCCATGCGCATCCGAAGGCGGGTGCCCTGCGGCTGCTCGACGGCCAGCCGGGGTACGGCGGCCACGTTGACGCCGAAATCGAAAATCCAGTTGCCGACGGAATCCTGCCACATGGCTACCGGAGCGATTTCCTGCTTGAGCCGGATCGGCTCCATGACCTGCGGAACCAAGCGCGCGGGAATCACGCCCTCGGCCGGACGAACGCTCTTCCAATCTCCGGAAGGCGTTCCCGGCGAAGCCCAGCCGGCGATCTCGCGGTTCGCATCGTAAGACTCGCCGGCGTAGAGGTTCGCGCTCAGCACCGGTCCCGGAGCCCACGTCCACGTACTGTCGGTCGCCACGATCCGCTTCGAGCCGTCCTTGTAGGTAATCTCCATCTGCAACAGCAGCATCGGCTTGCCGTAACTCATGCCTGCGCTCCACACTTTGTCCTGATTGTACCAGCCGTCGCCGAGCATCACGCCGATGCAGTTATCCCCTTTTTCGAGCAGATCCGTCACGTCGAACGTGCTGTAAAACGCGTACTGCTCGTAATTGGTCTGAGCAGGGTCCAACACGCGGGTCTCGTCGACGAGCCGACCGTTCAGATAGAGATCGCCGCACCCGAGTCCCGACATATAGACGACGGCCCGCTCGGGCTTGGTCCCGGAATTCGACGCATCGAACTCCTTGCGCAGATACGGCATGGGGGAATTTTCGCCCCACTCGGAGGTGATCCACTCGGCCTGCCAGCGGTAGGCCGTATCGGGACCGACCGAAAAACGGGCCGGCTCGCTCCACGGAGTCACCTCGTCGGCCGCGTTCCAAACACGGACGCGCCACCAGTAGAGTTTGCCCGGCTCGAAAACGACCCCTTCGGGCACGATGTTCAGCTGACGATCGGACAACTGTTTCTCGGAATTCCATACGTCGGCCCGGCCTTTTTCGAGCGACTTTTTGCTCGACGCGATCTCGATTTGCCAAGCCGTCTGCACGACATTCCGCGCATCGGAGACGATACGCCAGCTGAGCGACGCCTTATCCACTCCCTCGGGATCGATCAGGTTGCGGCAACGCAAGCCGACCGCCTCGGTCTCTTTCGCGAGCTTACCGCCGTCGGACCGCTCCGTACCGCAAGAAACGACGGCAAGAGCGACCGTAAGCAGCAGCCCGCTCGCAATACGGTTGATTTTCATAGCATTTATCGGTTTAGGTTAGAATTGCACTTATTTTATCCGGCGGACGATCATACCTTCGTATGGCCCCAGCGTGAGCTCCGAGGAAGCCGCGAGAGGCCCGACCTCGCCGTTCTGAGGGTTCCACAACTCGAGTTTCCGCGCCCCGGGAAAACTCAGCGTCACGCTTTGGGCCCGGTCCGTGTCGTTCGTGACGAAATAGACATCGCGGCCCCCGATCCGCTTATGAGCATAAAGAATATCCCTGTGAGGCGCAAAGACGATGTCGCGCGTAAGAATGCCTTCGAGCAGCGTATTCAGCCGTCCGGGCTCGAACTGCGGTTCGTAATAGACGGCCGGGCGAACAGGTCCCGCGCCGCCGGCGAGCTCGTTGAAGCGACGAACGATCCCTGCGGACGGAAATTCGTCCGGCGAATTCTTGGGCAGGGCGTTCAGTACGACGAGGCGTCCGCCGTCGAGGACGAATTCGGCGATCCGGTCCATAGCATGCTGCGACA
>ENA-UESG01001920-UESG01001920.1-human-gut-metagenome-genome-assembly--contig:-NODE-1920-length-11900-cov-6.682906_pt1 | contig 11900 bp, 7 predicted proteins | sample MGYA00243002_ERZ508003 | MGnify/ENA primary metagenome ERZ508003 (study PRJEB26167, sample SAMN06115514) | human gut metagenome | host: Homo sapiens | place: China:Shanxi | collected 2015-12-02... | reverse complement strand
AATGCAGCAGGTTCATATCAAAAGTAACTCTATTGGAAAGGTGGTTACCTATAATCTGATCAATAGAAATCCCCAGTTTTTTAGACAGAAGGGCTACTTCGTCGATAGTAAAAGCTACTTCACCCCGTAGTCTGCGATAGACGGCTTCTTTACCCATATACAAAATGTCTGCCAGAGAATTGGCAAGATTTTGTCCTTTGGGGATCCGTTCTTTCATTGCAGTAATCAACTCGTTTACAATACCATTTTTCATTGTTTGTTCTCTTTTATATACGTTAATACTTTATGTGATACATTCTATGCAAAATTACGGCATGTAAACGAGAGTTTTGTGTGGGAAAACAGTTCTGAAGAGTAAGAGCTTTTTCTCATTTGATAGAATAGAGATAGAAAAAGAACGTATAATGGAAAAAAGTAGGCAATAAGCTTGTCTACTTTCATGATTTGGAATTATAAAATTCAGTTAGTTTCGATTATCGAAATTAGGAAGAACTCTATAGAGCATCAATGATTTCGCGCTGTTGATTAAAGAATTGGATGCGTTGCATCTCACCACTTTCTGAGATGAGTGTAGAGAATTTCTTTAATGACTGAATCCATTCTTTCAGACTTTGAAACATCTGAACGTCCTGTGTAGTGAGTGAATTAATGGAATAAACACGTATCAGACTAAGTTGTAGTGTACTTGTCTCGAGATAACTGTAAGTCGCCTCGAAGTTGATTTGTGACACATAAATATGCACATCATTACCAAAGTCTGCCTTTCCAACTCATCTGTAAGTATCAGCAATTCTTCTTTCAGATTTTGCTTCATTTCGTCTGAAATGAGATGTATGTCGGAAAAATACTGTATATCATTGATAAGATGAAGAAAAACCATGCTGTCCCAAATGTAATCGGTAGAATGAATATGATGCGAAAGTTTCGCAAAATCTTGCTGGACATTGATTATCTTTTGAGGAATCTCCAGTTCTTCGAAATGTTTGCACTTAATATGTTCATTCTGATACATCCACTTGAAGAAACGGAACTTGGCCAGAAGTTCGTGCTTCAGATATAGTGTCTGCGGAATTACATTGGAGGCTGTACCTAATGAGGCATTCGGATCTTCCCGCAGCGTATGGAATAACTTGACGTGCTTGTTGAGGAAATCATAGTAAGTTTCGAAGGGGTTGCCATGATCTACTACATTGATATCGAACATTGCATTGTTGCTGAAGCTAACTCCGGCAATTCTGTCCAGGGATATCCCCAGTTCTTTTGAAATAATGGCTGCTTCCTGAAATGTAAAGGGGACTTCGCCACGCAGCCTCCGGTAGATAGCTTCCTTACCCATATAAAGGGTATCCATTAATATATTTGCCAATTGTCCTTTTGCAGGGAACTTTTCTTTGGCCGCTTCTATCAGGTTTGTATTCGGGTCATTTGTTATCATAACAGTTTGAATAAGTTGTTTTTTAGTATTATAAACATTTCTCAGTGATGAGTTGTTTCGGAAAGTGAAACTATTTAATTAATCTTTTTTCAAAAATATCCTTCTTTAAAATTGTATATTTTGAGCAAATCGGTTACATTTGTGTCCATAAACAAAACGGAGAGACGGTGTCTCTTTAGTAAACAATAGAAAAATATATAATGAAAAGAATATTGGTTAGTGGCGGAGCCGGATTCATTGGCTCTCATCTCTGTACCCGGCTTATAAACGAAGGTCATGACGTGATATGCCTTGATAATTTTTTTACAGGATCAAAAGATAACATCATGCATTTGATGGATAATCATCATTTTGAGGTGGTACGACACGATGTCACTTACCCTTATTCTGCTGAAGTAGATGAGATTTATAATTTGGCTTGTCCGGCATCTCCTGTCCATTATCAACATGACCCGATTCAGACTGCCAAAACATCTGTAATGGGAGCAATTAATATGTTGGGACTGGCAATGAGATTGGATGCTAAAATATTGCAGGCTTCTACCAGTGAGGTATATGGAGACCCTATTGTTCACCCGCAACCGGAAAGTTACTGGGGAAACGTGAATCCGGTAGGATACAGATCATGTTATGATGAAGGAAAACGCTGTGCGGAAACTTTGTTTATGGATTATCATCGTCAGAATAATGTGCGTGTGAAGATTATTCGTATATTCAATACGTATGGTCCACGGATGTTGCCGAATGACGGACGAGTCGTTTCTAATTTCATTTTACAAGCGCTACATAATGAAGATATTACTATTTATGGAGACGGGAAACAGACACGTAGTTTCCAATATATTGATGATTTGGTTGAAGGGATGATACGAATGATGAATACGGAAGATGAATTTACGGGACCTGTGAATCTTGGAAATCCAAATGAGTTTCCCGTATTGGAATTGGCAGAGAGAATAATTCGTATGACCAGTTCTTCTTCGAGAATTGTATTTAAGCAGTTGCCGGATGATGACCCGAAACAACGTCAGCCGGATATCACACTGGCAAAAGAAAAACTCAGCTGGCAGCCTACTATTGAATTGGAAGACGGGCTGAAGCGTATGATTGAATATTTTAAAACTGTCTGATGCATAAAATAAGATAATTATGAATATGGAAATAAATCCTTCTGAATATAAAGTCCTTATTGTGGACGATGTAATATCAAATGTCCTTTTGTTGAAGGTCCTTTTGACTAATGAGAAATTCAATATTGTAACTGCCGGTAACGGCACGCAAGCATTGGAACAGGTGAAGAAGGAAAAACCGGATTTGGTGTTGCTGGATGTAATGATGCCGGATATCAGTGGATTTGAAGTGGCTCAACAGATGAAGGCAGATCCGGAAATGTCTGAAATTCCTATTATTTTTCTGGCTGCGCTGAATAGTACGGCGGACATCGTAAAAGGATTCCAAGTAGGAGGTAATGATTTTATTTCGAAACCTTTCAACAAGGAAGAATTGATAATTCGTGTAACACATCAGATTTCGCTAGTGGCGGCTAAACGAATTATTGTTGCACAAACAGAGGAATTACGTAAGACAATTATGGGACGTGATAAACTCTATTCTGTGATTGCGCATGACCTACGTTCGCCAATGGGGTCTATCAAAATGGTACTGAATATGTTGATTCTGAACCTGCCGAGCGAAACAATCGGCGAGGAGATGTATGAGTTGCTTACAATGGCGAATCAAACTACTGAAGATGTATTTTCATTACTTGATAATCTGCTGAAATGGACGAAAAGCCAGATTGGCAAATTGAAGGTGGTTTATCAGGATATCAATATGGTAGAAGTTGTAGAGGGGGTAAGTGAGATCTTTACAATGGTAGCCGGCTTGAAGAATATTAAGATTGTGCAGGATGTACCTGTTGCAGATGTAGCTGTTCGTGCTGATATTGATATGGTTAAAACGGTAATCCGTAACCTGATTAGTAATGCTATCAAGTTTAGCAATGAGGGGGCGGAAGTGGTGGTATCGTTGGCTGAGGAAGACGGTATGGCAATCGTTAGTGTGAAAGATAGCGGATGCGGCATTGATGAAGAAAATCAGAGGAAGTTGCTTCATACGGATACGCACTTTAGTACCTTCGGTACAAATAACGAAGAAGGTTCAGGACTCGGATTGTTGTTGTGTAAGGACTTTGTTATCAAGAATGGTGGTAAACTGTGGTTTACTTCAAAGAAGGGAGACGGATCTACATTTAGTTTCTCAATTCCATTGCTCGAAAAATAATTGATTCAATGCGTTTTTGTCTCTGTTAAAGGATGCGTTGAAACTTCTTTATATTTTATTCAGGCACGGATTACACGGAATTATACGGTTTAAGATAATTGGGAAAACCGTGATCCGTCTAATTCGTGCCTGAATTTTTAATTTAATCTATCGCTTGCAGATAGCTTTAAAATCGCAATACGAACACTTTTTAGTGTCCTCTGTCTGCGTGAAAGGCTCTTTTTCATTAAAGATCTCTTCTAATAATGCCTGTAAGCGTTCACGGAATTCATCTTCAAAAAAGGCGAAGTTGTTTACCGGTATTTTCGGTTTGCGGGGTTCTCCCATTTCAATAACAGGCGAATAGCTTTCCGATGCTGCCCGATGAATGTAGAGCAGGGCAGGAGCTACCATTAATGATTGCTTCCGGCTCATGATAGCGGCATACAGGAAAGTCTGGAAGATATAGTTCGGGCGTGTTTCCGATGGTGTAAACAGTTGCTCGACGTTGGCTGGAATCTTAGGGCTTCCTCCTGTTTTGTAGTCAACAATCCGCAGGGTACTTTCTTTAGCATCCATACGGTCGATTGTCCCACCCAGGCGGAGAGTGAACGGTCCTTGTCCCGTTTGTATGGTTATCTCTTCTGAAACCTTCTTTTCCATGGCGACCATTTCAAAAGGAGTATATTGAAGGTCGTTGCGGAGCAATTGTTTCAGATAGGAAACAATTACTTTGGAGTTGATAAGCTGTATGCCGTTATATTCGGGCTTTTCTTCGGGAGCGACCTTGAATAATTCTTCCTTGAAGGCTTGATCGACATAGCTTTGCAACTTTACTTCATTACGTAATAAGCGTTCAATATCTTCTTTCTGTATCATTTTTCCATTGGCAGTCAGATCGGTGTATGCCAATTGGGCAGAGAGATGGAAAATGGTTCCAAACAAAGCTGAATCAATTTCTGCACTGACTTCATCCGGTGTTTTTAATCTCGCTACGTAGCGGTAATAGAATCTCAATCGGCAATCAAGATAAGCATTGAGGGCGGAAGGAGAGAGAATTACCGATGAAGGATTAGTGCTATCGTAAGTACGATAAATTCGTCTTAGTACTTCAGATGTTTTTTCTATCTGTATCTCTTGGATGCTTTGCGGAGATTGTCCGGCTTCCAGATACTCACGAGTGATATCATGCGGACCTTCCACGAGTAATTGCAACATGAAGCGGGACTCTTCTCCACGGTTGAGACCGTCCGAGGAAGTATTGTAGAGCAGAGTGATATTTTCTGCCCGTTGTATCAGGCGATAGAAATAGTAGGCATACACTGCATTCTTATGTTCGATAGTGGTCATGCCAAAAGCTTTCCGGAGGTTATAGGGAATAAAAGAAGATTCTCCTCCGGATTTGGGGAGTTGTCCTTCGTTGAGAGATAATATGATGAGATTCCGGAAGTCCAGATTACGTGTTTCCAGTACTCCCATGACTTGCATTCCGATAGCGGGTTCTCCGTGGAAAGGAATATTGGAAGCTGTCAATACTTTGGTAATCAGTCGTTTCAGAGTGTCGGTGCGTATACTTAGTTCTCCGCTTTCAATCAAACTGTAGAGACGGTTGATTTTGGTATGGCTTTGGAAGAGGGATTCTCTATAAAGTTGATTGAAAATATCATTGTATTCCCCTTCTTTGCGATAAATGGTTGAAATATCTTTGATTAATTCAATCAGATAATCGCATAGCTCTTTAATGCCATTACGGGGAGTGAAGAGGGTAGCCAGGAAATCATCTTGCTTCAGTTCCGATGGAAGTGGATAGAAGCGGTTTGTTTTGGTTAGTTCGCGTTCCAGTGGACCGGCATGGGATGAGATTTGCCGGGTATAGGGATGTTTCAATATGGCTGATACCGCCTCATAAGTGAATCGGCCGGTATCGGAGCGGTAACCGTTGGTTTGTAGCTCCATAGCGGCATTGATAAAACTGTAAATAGGAGTTTGAGCCAATGGGAATCCCATGGTGATATTGACATTCTTCACTTCCTGCGGAATGGAATGAAGTACGGGAAGCAGCAGGGCTTCATTACAAAGTACTACGGCATTTTCTTTTTCCTTTTCTTCAGCGATTTGTGAATGATTGTCCGTAATCATTTTGATCCATTCGGGGAGGAAGCGGGCTTGTGCATTCTCGGTGGAAGCGGAAATATAACGTATTTTTTTCGGTTCTTTGAAGGTGTCGAAAAAGCTTTCCGGGAGTTCGTTCGGAAATTCCCCCAGATTACGTTTCAGAAATTCTCCGGCTTCATGTTTTCTGATTTGTTGGGTGTAGAAAATATCGTAGTCCCAATAAAAGAGTGCTTTGCCTGCATCTTTCAGCTTTCTGAAAAATTCGTTTTCTACTTTGTTCAGTACATTGAAACCGACAAATATGTATTTGTCGTATTTGAGTTGATCGGTATCGAGTTGCTCAATCACATTCCGGTAGAGCATGCCTTCGTATGCGATGCCTAGCTCTGTCAGGTTTTCTCGGTAATGATGGTAGATAGTGCCTAGTTTGTCCCAAAGGGAAATAAATTTCTCTTTGAGTTCGGTTCGTCTTTCAATGGAGAAATTCTGAAAAAACTGTTGAATGGCTTCTTCCTGTTCTTTGTCGAGGAATTCATAGTCGTCCATCAGGTTCTTCAGATCTTGCAGATTACTGAATAGTTTGTCGGCATCAACCATGTTCTTATCCACATCATCAAAATCACTAATCAACAACTCTCCCCAGAAGTAGAAATCATCCAATGTTTCCTGACTCTGTGTTTCCTCTTTGAATACTTTATAAAGCTCACAAACCAATCGAATAGGGTCACCGCTTTTTTGTACTGATAGTTTCTGAAACAGGTCGCTGATACTCATGGCGGCTGGTGACCAGATCGGTTGATCGGATTCTCCTGCCAAATATTCATTGAAAAACAAGTTAGCACGTTTATTGGGGAAAATGAGTGCTGTACGTGACAGGTCATTTCCTATTTTGGCATATAAATCGTGAGCGACTAGTTGGAGAAATGATTGCATATTGATTAAGTTTTTTCTAATTCATATATTTATTGTGCCCGGAACATAACTGGAACAGTGAAATAAACGGCTACTTTAGTACCATCTTCCAGTTCTCCCGGCTTCCATTTGGGCATTTGGTTGATGATGCGCAATGCTTCTTTATCCAAGTAAGGATCTACGCTGCGTACAACTTTGGGGTTGACTACATTTCCTTCCTTATCAACAACAAACCGGATAATAACACGTCCCTGTGGTCCCATCTCTCCTTGAGCGACTGTTGGATACTTTATTTTTTTTCCAAGGAATTGAATTAATGCTTGTTGACCTCCCGGGAATTCCGGCATAACCGGAGCTACTTCCAGTGTATCACTAGCCGACAGTGAAGTATTTGATATATCGGGGGCAACAAATCCAACTACTACAGGTGGTTCTTCACAAATATCTCCTTCTAGCACATCATCGGGTGTTGGCGCTGGTGGCGGGGGAGGTGGTGCATCTTTTATGGAGGCAATGATGGTGTCTTCTGCCGGAGTGGGGACAGGCTCTCCCATAATGAGATTTTCATAGGAAGTTGTATCACTAGACACTTCTTTATTCATTCCTTTATTAGCCGAATTAGTGCATGAAGTCATTGGAGTCATGGCTATCAGCCCTGCAGATATGCCTAATACTGTGATTGCTTTTCCCGCTATCTGTTTTCGTTCAAGCTGCTGCTCCAAATAACGAACTTCCGCTTCGCATTTGGGACAAGTGCCCAAACAGTCTCCCTGATACTGACATTCAGAGGTGATGAATTCAATATCATTCGCTTCAGCTATCTGCCGACGAATCTCTTTTAAAATTTTGCAAGTTTGTTTTCCTCGTACCATGTCATTAATCATTAGGGGTTTTATAAGTGAACCGGTCGAACTGGGTAATTCCCATTTCTTTCAGAAGTTCTATGCTTTGGTCAATATCCTTCTCCGTATTATAGGAGGGGATGAGTGGTGTCCGAATAACGATTTGCTTGGTTTTGTCTTGCCCGATTAAATATCGTAAATTACTTAAGACGTTTTCATTATTCTTTCCGGTATATCGCTGATAGATGTCATTATTCATATCTTTGATGTCGATTATGTAATTGTCTATAATGGAAATCAGTTCTTCTACATTCTGTTGCGGAACATTGAGAGAGGTTTCGACAGTGATTCTCCATTCCGGACCACAGAGTTGGCGGAATTGCCTGATAAATTCGCTTTGTAATAAAGGTTCTCCACCTCCAAATGTGACTCCGCCGCAACTCGCCAAAAAGTAAAGTTCATCTTTGCGTACTTCCTCGTAGAGCTGGTTACAATTATAGCTCTCCCAAACACCGTTAGGCTGCAAAGATGTCGGGTTGAGACAGTATTTGCAACGCAATGGGCAGCCGTGAAATGCAACTAGTGTTGTAACTCCTTCACCGTCAATTGTTAGTCGATGGCGGGCGATGCCGATGAGGGGAACTGCTTTCATACTTTTTCTATTTTTTCTTCATCCACATACCACAAGTAACCGGTGATATTCTTATATCCCATCTTGGTAAGTAGCTGCATGTAGCCTTTTACCTGTTTATTATATTTAGGGTTTTCCTTACCAAATTTGAAATCAACTACAACAACCTGGTTGTCTTTCATCATTACGCGGTCCGGGCGACGGGTTTGTAGCACTCCTTTTTCTTTATAGATAATGGCACACTCATTAAATAATGTCCACTTTCCGGAATACCAATCTTGAATTTCAGGAGAAGAAAAAGCTTTCGTTGCAACTTCGCGGGCTACTTTTTCTTTCTCATCATTTCTGATCACTCCTTCAAAAATAAGTCGTTCGATGGCCGGATCTATATCTTCTGCTGTTTCGATAACAGAAAACAGGGTGTGTAACATACGCCCGCGGTTGATAAAGCGGTCATCCGAGTCTTCTTCCTCAATTCCCTGGATGAAGTCCGCTGAACGGTTGGACTGACGAAACTCAATATCATGGCGCATGGATTCCATCCGGATAGGGAGCTTTTCCGGTTTCTGGGTTAGCTTGTTGGTCGATGTCTTTGTTCTTTCTTTTTCTGACGGACATAGTTGTCCTTGTTCGTAACAGTCTTCTTCCCAATCAATACCTTCTTCCTTAGCTACGATTGGGAGAGTGTTTGCCAACAGTTCGGACATGGTACCTTTTTGATTTTTTCTGCTCCAGATAATAAGGTTTTTTCCTGCACGGGTAAAAGCAACGTATAACAGATTGAGGTTATCTACCCAAAGTTGGAGACGCTCTTGCAGGTAGTCGTTTCCATAAATAGATTCTGCCATTTGGGTGGAGTAGTTGATAGGGAGAATATCCAACGCGTCGAATGGTGCTGCTTGCGGGGTACACCATACAAGTTGGTTATTGGTCTCATTCTCCAGTTTCCAGTCGCAGAAAGGGAGGAGCACGGTATGGAATTCCAATCCTTTGGATTTGTGTATGGAGAAAATCCGGATTCCTTCTACTTCTCCGCTTGGAATTGTTTTACTGCATAACGTTTCATTCCAATACCGGATGAATCCGTCGAGTTCGGAAGAGTTACTTTGTAGATAGTCAGTGACAGCATCGAAGAATGCGAATAAGTAGGCATCCTGGTCTTTGATAAGATTCATCTCGAATATACTGAAAAGCTCTTCCAATAGCTCATAGAGAGGCATTAGCCTTAATTCTTTTATCTTTTCAAGAAAAGCGGCGGGAAGATAATTCTCGGCAGGGAGGAGTAGGAGGGTATTCCAATCCAATCCTTTTTGTAAAACTTCGTTTTGATAGGCTATGGCCAGCTGGGCACGTGCTATTTTATTGTTTTCGTCGGAAAGAAATCGCAAGGCGTCCAACATCATACAAATGGCAAGAGAGGCGTCCAGGCGAAAGGCTTCGTCTGATACCACTTTGTAGTGTAGCTCCTTATCAAAGTAATCGGCAATACGGGGAATACTTTTATTTTTTCGTACTAAGATGGCGATGTCATTAAGCTGTACTCCGGAGGCGAGGAGGTTTTCCACTTCTGCTCCCAGGCTAATAAGTGTCTGCTCGGTATAGTCATGTTCTTCGTCGGGTTCGAGAAAAGAGACTTTAACGTATCCTTTTTCTGTACTTCGGGGAGATTCCTGCACAACGTCGGCATAGGCTTTCTGTAAATCCTCACAATCTTTGCCTAATTGCTGTTTATACACTCCGTTCAGATAGTTGGCAGCAGCTGTGAAGATTCGATTGTTAAACCGGATGACATTCGTTTCACTTCTCCGATTGGTGGCTAACGTCTTGACGCGGATCGGGAAATGCTCGATGTGGTCATTCAGGCTGTTGAGAATTTCCCAATCACCATTCCGCCAACGATAAATGGACTGTTTGACGTCTCCTACAATCAAACTGTCTGCTCCTTGAGACAGCCCTTCGAGCAAAAGCAGTTTGAAGTTGCCCCATTGCATTCGGCTGGTATCCTGAAACTCGTCTATCATGACATTATGGATATTTGTCCCTATCTTTTCGAATACAAAAGAGGAGTCACCGTCTTTCACCAGTTGGTGAAGCAGGGCGTTCGTGTCTGACAACAGAAAACGGTTGTTGTCGTGGTTCAACTGACGTACTTCTTCGTCGATATTGGCGAGAAGTTGCACTTTATTGAGATGTTGCAAAGATAACCGGCAACTATTCAGTAACAAATTATTCTTGGAACGCAACTTTTCAGCATCTTCCAGAATTTGTATAAGGCTGGAATTAGCCAGGTTGATGATATCCGCATAACGGGGAGAAGTCTTGGTTGCCCAATTTTTGGCATCTTCCAGACATTTCTCTACTGTGGCATTACGGATATCATTGCTTAAAACGCCATTATTCAGTTTACGGAAATAACTTCCGATTCCCCGTGAACCGTTTTTCAGATCATCAGCAGTTAATGCGTGACCATCCAGTTCTCCTTCGAATTGGTCGTAGAATCCTTTCATTTGCTCCAGTATTTCCGTTTCCAGAGCTTTCAGTTGTTTGCGGTATTCTTTGATGGTGTTCGGATTACGCAGTCGTTGCCGAAGTCCTTCTCCTTTTTCAATATAGCCTTCATCGAAAATATTGCGTCCGAAACTTTTAACTTCGTCTGATACATTCCATCGTTTATCATCGGCAATTCGTTCGTTGATATAGTCTAATAACCATGCGAGGACAGGGGAAGTGGGACCTAACTTCTCGATCATGCTATCTACGGCGTCACTAAGAACTTCGGTATTGTTTAACTCAATATTCAGATTCGGGCTAAGTTCCAGTTCCCGTGCGAGGTTACGCATGACAGATTGGAAAAATGAGTCGATAGTCTCTACCCTGAACCGGCTGTAATCATGCAGCATATAGCTAAGGGCAATGCCTGCCGCTTCCCGTATCTCCTGCTCTGTTTTTCCTGTCTCTTCTTTGATACGGTTGAGATAGGCTTCCGAATCTTTATCACCTATCTGTATGCCGTAAAGCTGACTAAGAATACGTTCCTTCATTTCTGCTGTTGCCTTATTGGTAAAGGTTACAGCGAGAATTTGCCGGTAGGCACGGGGATTGAAAATTAATAGTTTGATGTATTCCACGGCCAGGGTAAATGTTTTACCCGAACCTGCAGAGGCTTTATAGACTAAAAGTTCACTCATGTTTTTGTTTAAGGGATATATTCGATTTTAGCAACGATTACTCGTATCTCTTCCGGTTCTTTCCCGGCTTTTACTAATGCCTGATGGAAGTTTTTAGGGAAGAACATGAAGAATGTGTCCGGAGTGGAATCTACATATTTTATTTTCTTGGCTTTGTAGAAAGTAACATCCGGTTTATATTCGGTGATAGGCTCCGCATATTCGGCTGAAGTAATTCCGAAACGTTCGGTACCTTTTACTACATATTGCAGATCGATGCCGTGGCGGTGTGCTTCAATTTTACGTTTACTGACATCTTGTGTTGTTGCATCCTGTACATTGATGTAGCAATGTTCACCATCTACTTCGTATCGTCCGGCAGGCATATTTACGAGGTCGTGGGTAGCTAGCCATTGGAAAGTCTTGTCCCACACTTTCTTGTTCTTGTGATATTGTGAGGCAAATTCCTGATAATCGGTTGTTTTATGAGGCATTGCCTTCAGTCCGTTTGCCCATTCTTGTTTTTGTGTCCATTG
>ENA-UESG01001917-UESG01001917.1-human-gut-metagenome-genome-assembly--contig:-NODE-1917-length-11910-cov-7.866137_pt1 | contig 11910 bp, 11 predicted proteins | sample MGYA00243002_ERZ508003 | MGnify/ENA primary metagenome ERZ508003 (study PRJEB26167, sample SAMN06115514) | human gut metagenome | host: Homo sapiens | place: China:Shanxi | collected 2015-12-02... | reverse complement strand
AAAATGTTAGATAAAATTATCGAAATCATCATGACGATTCTGCCTTTTCTGGGCAGTAGCCGCAAGAAGCGCCAGATGATGGCGCAAGAAGTGAAAGAGTTCAGTGAACTAGTGAAAGACCAGTATACTTTTCTGATGCAGCAGTTGGAGAAAGTGTTGAAGGATTATTTCGACCTTAGTTCGAAAGTGAAAGAGATGCACGCGGAGATTTTCTCGTTGAGAGGACAGCTGACGCAAGCTGCGGCTCTGCAGTGTAGTAGCAAGGAATGTGTGCAACGAGTACAGATGGTCACTGAAACGGAGGGATGAATTTATGCGAACCATCAACTTGATTGTGATCCACTGTTCCGCCACAAGGGCGGACAGGGATTTTACGGAAGATGATTTGGAAGTGTGCCACCGTCGGCGTGGTTTCAACGGGACGGGGTATCATTTTTATATCCGTAAAAATGGAGATATAAAGACCACCCGTGAGATTGAACGAATCGGTGCGCACGCAAAAGGACACAAATTATATAGTATAATTTATATATCCTGTTACTAAAATAGTTATATTTGCATCATTATTATTAGAATAATCTGAATATGAAGGCAATACTATTAGTAAGAGTTTCTACAAAAGCACAGGATTTCGACGAACAGGAACGAGAAATTTACAATATGGCTATCAAAGACGGCTATTTACCGGAGTGCATAATTCCTGTATGTGAAAAGGAATCCGGTATAAAGTTGGCAGAAGAAGAGCGTGCAGGATTAAACAAAATGAAAGAATTGATTGAAGAAGATAATGATATAAATTGTGTGTACTGTTGGGAAGTATCAAGAATTGCTAGAAGAAAGAAAATAAACTTCTCTGTATTGGATTATCTCACAACTCATAAAATACAGTTAGTAGTCAAGAATCCGTCTATACGGCTATTTAAAGATAATGGAGATATAGATGAGGGTGCAGAAATGGTATTCACTTTATTCTCCCAAATGGCAGAATCAGAAATGCGTACTAAACTAGCCAGGTGGAAACGTACAAAAGATGCTAAACGCAAAGAATCTATATATACTGGTGGCTGGATTTTATATGGATATACGGTAGATGAGACAACGAAGAAACTAATAATAGACGAGAAACAGGCAAATATAGTAAAGACGATATTTGCTTTATATTTGACAGGGAAATATAGTTATGGTAGTCTAGCTAAAGAACTAATGCAAACAGGGCTATTAGTAGGTTATACTTTGCTTACTGCTAGAAAATTTATATCATTAACTTTAAACAATTTAGCTTATGCAGGTTTGCCTTCTTCTACCAATAAACGTAATAATGTCAAGACGGAAGGAAATATATATCCTCAGTTAGTAACATTGGAAATGATAAATAAATGTAAAGAGATAGCCAAGAGTAATACAAACAAACCTAAAAAACAGTATAACAACTATTATTTCGGTAAAGGATTATTAAGGTGTCCTTACTGTGGTGGAATAATGGTTGCAAAGAAGAATAACAATACATATCATTGTCAAGAATGTACTAAAGGATTTTGGATACAGATAAATTTAGTTGACAGCATACTTTGGCATAGTTCTATTATGCTTTATGCAACTAAATTAGCACACAAGGATGATGAAGATAGAAAACAATATTACTGCCAACTAACAATATGCGACAGTAAAATTAAAACTTCTGAATCGCGAATTAAAGCAATGCAGGAAAGAGCGGAGGTAATAGAACATAAGGCTTATGTGGAGGGTACTCTATCAATAACGAAAGCTGATTCTTTTATTAATGAACTCAATAATAAAATAGACAAGGAAAGAAAAGAACTGAATAAGTGGATGAATGATAGAGCTACTATTCAAAATCTGTTGATTGAAGTGAGTAGAGATGACAAGGTTGTGAACTTAGATAAAGTAGCAGAAATAAAAGACGACAAAACAAGATATGATATTATCCACGAAGTTTTTGATTGTGCTTTTATAGACAAAATTGAACAGTATAAATATACTATTTCAATATATCCAAAACTTTGGAATCATCCACTTCAATACACTTTGAATACGAAAAAGAATACTGTCTTTACAGATGTCACAGAAGATATTCATCAACACTTAATAGGTAAATTTCACGCTATTGAAGATGGTGTAGAAGTTTTGCCAGTATCAGAAGAAATTAAATGCTACGAAGAAAGATTTAAGGCAGTAAGGAACAAAGAGAAAAACCGTTATTATAATGTAAAATATTGCAGAGAACATAAAGAAGATAATGCTAGAAGGCAAAGGGAATACAGAGCTAGGCAAAAGGCTTTAAAAGCAAAAACAATAAAGTAAAATAAAGTGCCAATCGATAATCACATTTTATTAATACTTCTAGTCGATTTTTTCAGTTTGTGGTACTAGTATTAGGTCACTCCCTAAAAACTTAGTACCTTTGTATCAATATATTACAAATAGTATATAAGATAGCACAGGCACAAAAGATACACTATTTTATCACCATTTTTTATTTAAAACAGTACCATGCAAACATTCACCTATGAAGAAATCAGAGAAAAAGCACTAAAACAAGGAATTGCAGATAACAGGCTTAGAGTTGGCTTATGGGCTAGTTCAAATGGCTATATTAAAAGCAAAAGAAAGATACAAGGGAAAGTCTATACGATTTATTTTGCACCACAACATTAATTAGATTCAGATACATCATTTATAAAATAAACCAATGACCTATGATTATTCATATTCCTACGGGAAAGCGATTCAATAATCGAAAAGAAGCAAAGATTTACTTTGGTAGTGCTTATTACTACAAGATAGAAAAAGAGAAGAAAGATTTACTATTTATAAACAATATTCAATCCGCTACTAATGAATATTCTACCCCAATTTTGCAGAAGCAATGCAACCGTCAACTATTCCATTCTAAATAGATTCAAACCTGCCAATATTTATAGATTTTTCTGTTTGTCTCTTTCAAGAGATGATTGGTATAATGTGAGAATTACTTTAGATGAATTAAAAAGAACAAGTGGTGGTAAATCTGTAAGCAGTTTTAATAAGATATTTCAAGAATATTTGGATATAAAGCCTTATTTTGTGGATAACGGTTTTTACTATCTAACTAGACGGAATATTTATCATATTCCTGCAATGGAAGAACAATGTATCACTATCTCCAATAAGTTTGCATTAATCGAACTGGATGCAGCAATAAAAGGCTTCTTTATCCAATTACTACTATTATCCCAATATGGCAATATAGAGCTGATTAAGAAAAATATAATCAAAGCAATCGGAATAGATAAAAAGACTTATGACAAGTATATAATAAAACTTGTTGGTGCTGATTTAGTATCAATCACTACTCCCTTAACTTTACATACTGAAAATATTCTATTAGAAAATGATTTTTCCAAGCAGAAAAAACTATCCACGAAGAAAGTAAATAAAATAGTAGAGATAGATGATAATGGAAATATCATAATTCCCAAGTAAGGAGAAAAAGTGTTCTTTACTAATATATTAATATACAGTACTTTTTCCCTTACACCTACCAGTATTACAGAATAGGATGCAATAAAAGTGATTTTTTCTGTGTACGGCAAAGTGCAGTGCTATTATTAGTATTACAAGCCATTCTTAGCTTTACATAGGTAAGGTAGTGGGGAAAAAGTATCTGATATTAATTATATATTATAACACACATTTTCCCCTACTACTAAAGAATTTAAACTTTATGTGCGCATGAACTTCATTTTTTAGGGTGACAGAGTATCCGTTCTGATTTTTAAAGATTAAGAGTTATATAGGCTAATCCTGCACTTGAAGTATGAGACACTGAAAAATATGTCAATGCCCACAAATAAGCCCATTATAGAGACTTTGACGAATAAAATAGTCTACTACCCAACTAAAAACAAAAATAGCCGCAAGCGAGTACACTTACAAATGTGCTCAACTGCGGCTTTTTTTGTGGAACTTCTAAATTCTTGTTTAATACAAGGGATATAGCAGTTCGCAATTTTAAATATGAGAGTTAATTTTCCCAATGGAAGTGTGGGAAAATGCAACTATGACCTGTTTGATTTACATATAATTCAAGGAGTTGAACCATTGCCAAACAGGTAGTTCTTGATTTTTAAGAATACTCAAAGTTACTCATAATAAACAAGGTAAAAAAATAAACAATACTCAATTTCTAATATTACTACTTAGCATATCTTTATATGGCAGTATAATACTCTCCTTTCTATTATAGTGCATAGTAATACATAGGCACGCAATAAAGTATAGGTACTTATATATAATACCCCCTACCTATAAAAATAGGAGCTTAAATATATATCAGCTTATTTCTCCTATGATTTACAGAATTGAAAGTTACATGAACACGTGAAGAGTAGTTCTAACAACCCCCTAGGGTAGTTGGAAGAAAAGTGAAATATCTATTCTCCACGTAATCAATTTATAAATCATTTAAAATTTTATTCGTTATGAGAAATCTACAAATTATTGGCAATGTGCCACAGGTAAGAAGAGAAAGTAACTTTGGTGAATATGCAGAAGAAGCAACAATAATCGAAGAACAACCAAAAGTTAAAAAAGAGAATCCTCATTTCTTGGAAGCTAATACACTAGAGGTAACAATGCAACATTTGAAAGAAGATTGTATTACACCTGTATTTGCCAAAGACAATGAGCTTACAATTCCTCACCCTGCATTTATTGATACTGTTTATGACGCTGCAAATACGTTCTTCAGTGGTGAAAGTATTGATAAGCCTGATATTCGTGTAAGTCACATTATCAAGGGGAGAATACCCGAAGCAATACACAAACCTGCAAATCAACTTCTTGAAAGTGATAAGACTATCTACTACGAAAGATGTGCTTTTATTATTCAGATTCCTACGATTTATGAAACGGTGAACGGAAATAAGCTAACTCTTACTATTGGTGGTGTGAGAGCTTATAATCACACAAATTTGTATTCAAAGAAAGGAGCAGAAAGGTTTAAGGTATTTATTGGCTTTACCTGTAAAGTATGCACAAATTTGTGTGTATCAACAGACGGTTTTCTTAGTTGCTTGGAAGTTACTAATACCAAAGATTTATATCGGGCAGTATTGGAAATGTTTCAGAGTTACCAACCTGCAAAACATCTGCATTTAATGCAAACACTTGGTAACTCATATCTCACAGAACATCAATTTTGCCAATTACTTGGTAGAATGAGACTTTATCAATCATTGCCACAAGGTTATCAGAAAGATATTCCTAAAATACTTATCACTGATTCGCAGATAAATACAGTCGCAAAAGCGTATATCAATGATAAGAACTTTGGGAGCTTGGGGAATGATATTAGTATGTGGAAATTATACAATCTATTGACAGGAGCAAATAAGAGCAGTTATATAGATTCATTCTTGGATAGAGCGGTAAATGCAACCGAAATAGCAACGGGAATAAATGCCGCTTTGCATGGAGACACTAAATATAAGTGGTTTATTGATTGATTAAACAGGGGAATATTCAGAAATGGGTATTCTCCTATTTTATTAACTGCGTAAAACAAAGAATCATGTTTTATTATAAGATACTTGTTTGGCTCTTTTTTGTGGTATTGGCTATGATTAGTGCGTGTGTGCCGTTGATATGGCTTGTGATTTTTATAGGTTTATGGGATATTGAGGAAGCGAATAATCGTCATTAACTACTTATTGTGTTCAAAACAGGAATGTGTTCAAATAAATCTGCAAAGGTGGTTTGAACACATTCTTTCATGTTATCAATTTAATCAAAGAATAAAATGAAAACAGCCGTAATATACGCTCGTGTTTCTTCAAGTAATGACAGACAGGACACAAGCAGACAAATAGAGGATTTAAAGAAATATGCTATCTCACAGGATATAGAAATTGTGAATATATTCCAGGAGCATATTTCAGGTGCAAAGAAAATAGAGGAAAGACAGATTTTAGGAGAATGTTTGGAATACTGTAAACGTGAATCTGTGAATATTCTACTTTTGTCTGAATTGTCAAGACTAGGAAGAAGTACATTACAGGTTCTTCGCTCTTTGGATATATTGCATGAATCGAAAGTATCGGTTTACATACAGAACTTGGGCTTATATACTTTGCAACCAAATGGGGAAGTTAATCCAATAGCTTCTATCATGGTGACAGTACTTGCAGAAATGGCAAATATCGAAAGAAGCAATATCCAATATCGTTTGAATAGTGGTAGAGCGAATTATATTGCTAAAGGTGGTAAACCTGGCAGAAAGACAGGTTCAACCAAAACGGATGATAAGAAGAAAGAAGAATATAAAGAAGTCATTGCTTTACTAAGAAAAGGCTATTCAATCAGAAATATAGCTAAGCTACAAAGTATTGGTATTTCCACCGTTCAACGGATAAAAAATCAGTTTATAAAGCCATAATCATAAAATATCGGTGGGGTGGAAAAATTCAGAGATTTAGTTTTTATACGGGTGGTCTTGAATTTTTCCACTACCATGGATTTATAAATGTCTATACTTTAATGTAGTCAAATGGTATTTATAATTAGCTTTTTTTATCACGATATTTTTTGAGTATATTGAATTTATATTAATATATTTGCAAAGTATATAATCTCGTTAATTAACAAAATGCTAATGGAACAATTATCTATTAATATACAAAACGCAGGCACTCTAAAAGAGTTATTGGGTAATACTACAATAAAAGAGATTCAATACTTACAATTATCAGGTTACTTAAACGGAGATGATATAAGATATTTACGAAAAATTCTATCATCACCTCAACATAATCGAGTACATCTAGATTTATTAAATACTAGTATACTTAATGGAGGTGGGAGCTATATTTATCATTATGAAATAGACCTAGAAACATGTGAAAATGAAATTGGAGATTATATGTTTTCGGGATGTTGCAATTTATTGTCTATAATATTGCCTAGAAATATTACTCATATTGGTGATGCTGCTTTTCAAAATTGCACTTATCTGAAATCTATTGTTATTTCCGAGTATGTTACTGATATTTTTAACGTTGATGATTTTTATTGTGATGGTGGAAGTTGGAATGACCAATGTTATTCTCCTTTTAATGGTTGTAGGCAACTTGAAGAGTTCATAGTATCAGAAAATAATAGGCACTTCTCCTCAAAAGACGGTGTTCTATTTAACAAAAGTCAAACGAGATTGATTTCTGTTCCATTCGCCAAAAAAGGTGTATATATTATTCCTTCAGGAGTAACCCGAATTGATTCTGACGCTTTGTCTGAGTGTCTTTATATTACCTCTTTATATATACCTGTAAATGCTGTCTTCAACTCTTATACACCTTCGAATGTATATCTTTATAAACTGGAACAACTAGAATATTTAGACATATATGATACTGTATTTACTAATGAATTTGGGGGAATTTATTCTTGTCCTAAATTAAAAGAAATAAGATTGCATGGTAAAGCATCATTTGCTTTTTATTCCGAATGTCCTAATCTAAATCGTATTAACTATGATGACTATTTCCTCTATTTTAACAAAGAGAATGAGCGTTTTTCTGTCATATTTAAAGATGTTGAGTCTGTTCCTGACTACATTTTTTATCAGAACAATAAAATAGAAAGTGTTATGATTCCGTCTGTAACAAAAACAATTGGTAAAAGTGCTTTTGCAGAATGTGAATATTTAGAAACTGTAGATATTGGAGGAGTGGTTGAAATAGGTGCATCTGCATTTGAGTGTTGCCAGAATTTATCTCATATAAAATTAGGAAAGAATTTACGTCGAATTGGAATATCTTCTTTTTCTGGATGTATCAAATTAGAAAAAATATCATTACCTAGTTCCGTTATCGAAATAGATAGATACAGCTTCGCATTATGTAATAATTTATACGAGGTAGAAATGTCTAATAGTCTTGAATTTATCCATGAAGGAGCTTTTTGTTCTTGTGAAAGATTATTTCGTTTTGAATTGACAAATCAGATAAAAGAAATTGAAAAAAATGTATTTAAAGATTGCTCTAGTCTCAAGTATATAAAAATTGGAGAGAATGTAAAAGTTATAGGAGAAAAAGCCTTTGCTAATTGTTGTAATTTAGTAGAAATATACTGTTTGGCACTCAAACCACCCTATGTACATGTTACAACATTTGATGGGATAAATCTACAAGACTGCGAATTACATACAAAATCTTGCTGCCTTAAAGCATATAAGGAAAATGAACAATGGAAACACTTTATAAAAGAAGAAATACAATTTTTGCAACAACCTATTACGAATAAGCAATTGTCAGTATCCATGTTTGATACTTTTTTCGATAAATGTAAAAACGAATTTGTTTATCAAAGAGGAGAAATGCAATATGACAATTTATATGACAAAATAAAAAAGACTTCTAATTTAAAGATTTTATGCGAATTATCAAAACTAAGAGGAGTTGCACCAAATGCTGCTGATTTTAAAATAGTTGCAATGACACCAAACACCTTATTTGGTTTCAAGCAACTCTTAACAAAAATGGGCGCTCTTATTGCTTTAAAAATTTGGCATGAAACAGTAAATTATGAATATAGTATTGCTACCGATATTGCCCTATATAAAACGGCTCAAAATATAATAAAACTAATATCATAATTTCCCTAAAAATAAGAGTTCTAGCTTTGGAATAGTAATTATACAATATTGAATATTATGAACTATATCTTGCAATTTATATATAGTATGTGGGTGTTAGTTTTATTACTATCTTGTACTAGTAAAAAGGATAGTAATACACAAGCTACTATTGACAGCCTATCTATATATGATAATCATCCTACTTTGGATATATCAGAAGCTAAGCATTTGCAATGGGTAGATTCTGTATTAGGAGTAAAAGGTGTGAAACTGATTGATTACAGAAATAGGATATACCAATATAATGATACAAGGTTTTATTGGAATAGGACTTTTGATTATTTTTTGGTATATCCCTCTAGCTTTACGCATGGAGAAGAATCAGATTTAAGTAATGGCAATCATTTCGTAAATGAAGATAGTACAATCTGTTTGAATGTATATGCTACTTACTTCGATGTTTTTAAAGATGATTATTCGCTTCATGAATGGTTTGATATAATGATTGATACAGAAATAGAACAAGGCAATAGAATTGTCAAGAAAGATATTACAGAACATAGTTATATCATTGAAGGCAATACTAAGGGTGGTAGATGTTTTTATAGTAAAGCTATTTGTAAAAAGGCTTATGAACGTGAGGTTATTGTAACAATGAAGTTGCAATATACAGATTCAAGAAGAAAAGAGGTAGAGAAGCTTTTACCCAATATATTCAAATATATCTCAATAAATAAGTAATAAAAACAATGGTGTTACGAATTGAAGATATATCTTTCATTGGTGTCTATATAAATGACAGTTTTAGAGACTTTAAAGATATAGATGATTATGCTAATTATCATGTATCATTATTAAATAATAAAAGATATAATGCCTTCACTGGAGACTTTATTGATAGAGTAGTTAAAGGTGGATATGCTACTGACCCTAATTATAAGAGAGCATTATCTAATGTATATAATCAGATAGCTAAAGCCCAAGAAGGAATGAAGATTCCAAAGCTGCAAAATGCAGGAGAGTTAAGAGCCAGAATATTAAGACGATTTAGACAAGAGAAACTAGACGCCCATAATGAAGAACTAATTGGCTTTGATTGGAGTAGATATAAGTCTTACAAACCTAAGCCAGAAACTACACCTACTCAAAGTGAGCAGTTAGAGAATGGCGGTGTTATTAAATATCAAGAACCTTCTAGTGGGATTAAATATATAGGAGGTTATGACAAGAAAGGTAATATGGTATTGCCAGTTACTAATGAGAACGGCATGAATAATGTAACTTTACCAGAAGTAACAGTTACTCCTAGAAATATAAATCTTGCTGGTGCAGTAGATAGAGGAAAGCGTAAATTTCTAAAGACTACTGGAGAACTAGCAACTCCAGTACTAGCAGGCGCTGGAATAGCAGGACTTGGATATGGACTTGCTACAGCTACAATTCCTACATTAATAAGTCTGGGAACCAGTTATGTAGGTACTAAAGTAGGAGAATCTATTGATGATAAAACAGATAATAATACTAATTATAAAACAATGGGTGGGCTTATTGGAGGAGCTGTTGGTGGATTAGGAGCTAATATGACTCCGAGACTAATAGCAGGAGATGCATACACTACTGTTGGTGGAAAGTTCGGATATTATGGTAATCCTCTACAGAGATTTACAGGTACAGTAGGAAGAAGGCTAAATCTTAATACTAAAGCTCGAAATCCAGAATTACTTAGGAAGATTTCTGAACCTGCGCCCATTAATTCCAATGGTACTATACAAGTAAGTAATCCTACTCCAAGAGCTGATTTTGCCAGAACTAATTTTACTACTGACAGACCAGTTGTATCTCATTCAGAGAAAAATAATTGGGACCACATGGATTTAATGATATTTGACCCTAAAATTACTAAAGGATTAAAGCCTGCATCTGTAGAGCCTTCAGATACATTCTATCCATTTGCTAATATAACAGCAAAGCCGTCCCAAACGACTTTAGTAAGTGGAAATAAATCAGCATTAATAAATGCCCAAGATAAAGGAATGAGTACTCTTAGTAGTCCTAAGTTAAGGCAGATATATAAGGATATGCAAGCAGAATATCTAGGAAATTTAACTAGGTATTCAAGGATGACACCCTTACAGAGAAGACTGGCTAAAACTGGTTTTAAAGACAACGTGTCTCCTGCATCGAAGAAAGCATACGCAGAAGAAATTCAGAAGTTACAATCAAAGAGAGGAACTCCTACTATAAAAGATTATAGAAAGATAGAAGAAGATACAGGGTTAGATGCTGGGGTTGTAGATATAAAGGACCTAAACCCTGAACTTGTAGATAAAATAGCTAATAGTAAGGGATATTTTACGTATCCCAATGGAGAAGTGACTAGTAGCTATCATTATCCACAAGCTTATAGTGATAAGGCTGTTTTAAATAGGATGCCTTACAATAAAGTATTCTATGACCCTGCATCTCCAGTAGAAGAACAGTGGGCAATTAAAAATGGATTTTTAAAATAAATTGATTATGATAATAAATGCAATAAATGGAAATGGGAATAGACTAATTAGAGTCAATAAAGATACTAATAAAGATGCAGTTAAAGAGTTCTTAGTTACTACGTTAAGTCAATGTGATACAAACGGGCATTTTATCGAAACTCCTTATTCTGAATCTAAGCTACTAGATAAATATTTAGGGGAAGTAGTATTGAATATATATGTGACTAACCCATATCCAGAGCCTATTGGAGAATATATTCTCGATATACAAGATGATAATTTTGGAAAATATTCTCATTTAGATATGTGGTATGTAAAGCAGCAAGTAGATAAGTATTGGAATACAATAGAGTACTTTATAAATGAAATGAATAAATGAATTAATATGGAAAATGAATTAAATAAATGGATTAAACAAAAATGTGCCCACTTTACTATGATTCCCTTTGGGTTAGAAGATTTGGGCGAAATGACAGAAGTATCTAAGTTTAAAAAAGGAGAAGATATTATTACACAATACATGATAGAATCAGACCATTCTTACATATTTGCAGAAATAGACGAGGGAGAGACAACATGGAAATTGCTCTCCCGTATTCCAGATGAGATTATTCGTCAGATTGATTATCTTGCTTGGGAGGAAGAGGGCATAGCCATTCCCTAAATGCCATAAATTCTCCTTCAAATATATGTGATTCTTTATATGTGTCATTGCAAATATTACAGGTTGGATAAATATAGACCGTGCCCAGATAAACGACGTGAGCACCTACAAAGTCTTGTAAT
>ENA-UESG01001915-UESG01001915.1-human-gut-metagenome-genome-assembly--contig:-NODE-1915-length-11935-cov-2.482122_pt1 | contig 11935 bp, 7 predicted proteins | sample MGYA00243002_ERZ508003 | MGnify/ENA primary metagenome ERZ508003 (study PRJEB26167, sample SAMN06115514) | human gut metagenome | host: Homo sapiens | place: China:Shanxi | collected 2015-12-02... | reverse complement strand
TTGTTAGAAGTTGGTTAGGTTGATGCTTTTCGGCTCATTACCCCCCAAGGCGTCGCTCATGAAGCCACGAATTTTACAGATCCAAGCAGACTGTTCATTAATATCGATTTTAGGCAAGCGCGAATGCGCTTGTACTGCCGCTACATTGTTCAAACAGGTATGACTTGACTATTTGCGCGACTTATGATCTACGAAACCACTCAAAAAAGTTGCGGTGGAATAGTTCTTGTTTAAGAGCCAGAAGGCTGGATTTAGGAACTATTTCACCGCAACTTATAGGGAATCCTAGACGATGTGGAGGGGGTGGGCGGCATCGACGGCGTCAAGGACGTCGGAAGGGCCGTCGGGGGCAGCGTCTGCCGGTTCCTCGTCGGGGGTCTCAATCTGCTTAATCATGACCTCCTGGCCCTGCAGCAGGTATGTCTCGCCGCTGCCGCAATGAGGGCAGGTCTTGCCGTGCTCGACTGTCGCATAGTCGCGGCCGCACGCCTCGCAATGCGTCACGGCCTCGACAGGCTCCACAATAAGCTCCGCGCCCTGCGCGATGGGCTTTTTATCTGCCGCCCAGCGCCAAGCGTCGAGCAGCAAGTCGGGAACGACGCCCGAGACCTCGCCCAGCAGCAGCGTGACGCTCGAAACGCGACTCACGCCATTGGCGCGCGCCACGTTCTCGACATCGCGAATGATGTGGTAAACGATTCCGAGCTCGTGCACTTTTAATTCCTTCCGCCGTTCTAACGAACGGCGGTCGGCTTGACGCTGCGCGAGCCCCAGACGGGCGATCTGCCTTTCAATCGTCGGGCATGGGCAAAAGCCCTATGCCCTCCTCTTTCAAGGCACCTCGCCACGCCTGGGACCCGCTCGCTGCCCAACCGTTCTCTGCGCCGTTCGCTTACTTGTTAGGTTCTTTTACTTCTTCCCGAATTTGATTTTGATGGCGCGCTTGAGCGCGTACTTACCCAGGCTTGGGAGCTTTTGCTCGTATTTGACCATCGTGGAGCACTCGGGGCGATCGCGATCCAGGTGGATGGCATCGAACGCGCACTTGGTGGTGCACAAGCCGCAGCCGATGCACTTGTTGGGGTCGACGATCGAGGCACCGCAGCCCAGGCAGCGGGCGGTCTCGGCGCGCACCTGCTCCTCGGTAAAGGTCTCGACGTACTCGCTAAAGGGTGCAGCCTTCTCGCGCTCGCGGTCGACATGCGCCACCTCGCGGCTCGCGTTGTCGTAGCTCTCGATCACGACATCGTCGCGGTCGAGCGCGGTGTAGTGGCGCTGGTTGCGGCCGATGGTGAGCGTGGATCCCGGCTGCACAAAGCGATGGATGGACACGGCGGCCTCGTGACCGGCGGCGATGGCGTCGATGGCAAAGCTCGGACCGGTGTAGACGTCGCCGCCCACAAAGATGTCGGGCTCAGCGGTCTGATAGGTCTGGGGGTCGGCAAGAGCACCCTGGCCGCGGCCGAGCTCCACCTTGGAGCCAGCCAGCAGATCGCCCCACACAATGGACTGGCCAATCGACATGACGACGCGATCGGCATCGACGCGGCGCAGATCGTTCTCGTCGTACTTGGGCGCAAAACGGCCCTCGTCGTCAAAGACACGCGTGCAGCGCTTGAAAGTGATACCGCACACATGACCGGCCTCGTCCAGGTGAACCTCCTTGGGGCCCCAGCCGCAGCTGATGTGGGCGCCGTCCTCAACAGCCTCGCGACGCTCCTCCTCGCTGGCAGGCATCTGGGCCTCGCTCTCCAGGCAGAACATCTCAACGTGCTCGGAACCCAGACGGCAGGCGTTGCGGGCAACGTCGATGGCCACGTTGCCGCCGCCCACCACGATGGTGCGGCCAGGCAGTGCGTCGATCTTGCCACTGTTGACCTCGCGCAAGAAGTCGACGGCCACGACCACGTCCTCGGCGTCCTCGCCCGGAATACCGGCAAGGCGGCCGCCCTGGCAGCCGATAGCCACATAAAAGGCCTTAAAGCCCTGCGCGCGCAGCTCGTCGAGCGTCACATCGCGACCGACTTCCACGCCATAGCGGAACTCGGCGCCCATCAGGCGAATGACCTCGACCTCGGCCTCGATAACATCCTTCTGCAGCTTAAAGCTGGGAATGCCGTAGGTGAGCATACCGCCCGGGCGCTCGTTTTTCTCGAACACGACGGGCTTGTAGCCCTTCTCGGCCAGATAGAAGGCGCAGGACAGACCGGCCGGGCCGGCACCGATAATGGCGATCTTCTGATCGAAGCCGCCAGCGCGCGTCGGCGTCACCACGGGCGGGACATAGCGGGTCGCGGCATCCAGATCGCGCTGGGCGATGAACTTCTTGACCTCGTCGATAGCCACGGCGGCATCCACGCGACCACGGGTGCAGGCGTCCTCGCAGCGGCGGTTGCACACGCGGCCGCAGATAGCGGGCAGCGGGTTCTCGCGCTTGATGAGCGCCAGCGCCTCGTCATAGCGGCCCTGCGCCGCGAGCTTTAAGTAGCCCTGAACGGCAACGTGCGCGGGGCAAGCCGTCTTGCAGGGCGCGGTGCCGGACTCGTGCGTCTCGATACGGTTATCGTTGCGGTAGTTGGGCGACCACTTGGTGTGGTCCCACTTGGTGGCATCGGGCAGCTCCTGGCGCGGATACTCGGGCACCTGTCCGCCGGCCTTTTTGCTGCAGAGCTTCTGGCCGAGCTTGGCGGCGCCGGCCGGGCACACCTCAACGCAGCGACCGCAGGCCACACACTTGTCCTTCTCGACCTTAGCGACATAGGCCGAGCGCGAAAGATTGGGCGTGTTGAACAGCTGCGAGGTGCGCAGGGCGTAGCACACGTTGACGTTGCAGTTGCAGATGGCGAAGATCTTGTTCTCGCCGTCAATGTTGGTGATCTGGTGCACAAAGCCGTTGTCCTCGGCCTGGCGCAGGATGTCGTAGACCTCGTCGCGGGTCACGTAATGACCACGATCGGTCTCGACCACGTAGTCGGCCATATCGCCCACGGCGATGCACCAATCGGCCGGGTCGTCGGCGCAGCCCTCTCCCATCACGCGACGGCTCGCGCGGCAGCTGCAGGTGCTAGCGGCATATTTGCCATCGTATTTGTCGAGCCAATGCTCGATATGCTCAATAGGCACCGAGGTGCTCGCGGCATCGATGGCCTTCTCGACCGGAATGACATGCATGCCGATGCCGGCACCTCCGGGCGGCACCATCGGCGTGGCCTTGGACAGCGGCCCCTTGGATGCCTGCTCAAAGAACTTGGCATAGACCGGATGCTCCTCGAGCTGGCTCACGCGCATGTTGAGGAACTCAGCAGAACCCGGCACCAGCATGGGCAGCACCCACTGCTTGGCTCGCTCGGGATTTTCCCAGTTGTACTCGAGCAGGCCCGTGTAGCTCATGTCGTCGAGCATCTTCTCGATCTGGGCCTCGGGCATGCCGGTGAGTTTGACCATCTCGGGCAGCGTGTAGGGACGGCGCATCTTCATCTTGCAGAGCACTTCGGCCTGCTCGTCAGTCGCGGCCTCGGCAAACGACCAGTACTCGTAGCCCAGCAGCTCGTCGCGATGCAGCAGGCGGTTGGTGCAGTGCTCGCACAGTTTGACGATGGCCTCGCGCGGATGCTCCGGCAGCGGCGGCACAAACTCCGCACCGATATCGGGCTCGGTGTAGCTAATCCCCGGTCCGTTGAGAATCATGGTCGTCCCTTCTCTTGCCACAGCCCGGCGAGACCGCGGCGCCCCTCTTTTTTTGCAGGCCGGGCATGCCCCCATGCCGTTCACCCGCCATTGTTGACATTGTGTCAAAAATAGTATTGACGAACCGTCAACAATATTCAAGACTGTTAGGCGAACGGTCAGGCAAAAGAGGATGAAAGGCGGCAAAACATGGGCGACAACACAGCAGATACCTCTGTGGTCGATGCCGTCCCCGCATCCGATAGCGCGGCAAAGCGCCTGACAGGCGACGAACGCCGTCGCGAGATCCTCGATGCCGTGCGCACCGTAAGCTCCGAGCTGGGCGTGTCGCATCTTTCGGTATCGGCCGTGACCAAGCGAGCCGGCTGTACGCGCTCATTGTTCTACCACTACTTTGCCGATATGGACGCCGCCGTCACCGCCGTCATGGACGAGGCAATCGACGGTTTTATCTCCGAGCTCGAGCAGTGGAATGCCAGCCGCACGGTTGGCGACATCGAAGGCGCACTCGACACCGTCGCCCCGCTCTTCAAGCGTCTGGTCGTGAGCGGCCACGAGCTGCCGAGCACGCTCACCTCGAGCAGCGGTGCGCTCTACGGCGGCTTTTTGCACAACGTGGTCCAGCGCGTGGCGCAGTATATCTGCGACACCACCGTGGTGGATTTTGTCGCCCATCATGAGCTACGCATCGACCATGTCTACGAGACGTTCTACACCCTCATCATGGGACTGTTGATGTATATCCGCACGCACCCCGATGTGCCCGACGAGACGGTCAAGGAGATTATCGCCTCGACGCTCCACATCGAGGGCTATACCGCCAAGTATCCGGAGCGCAAGCCCCAGAACTGACGCCATTTGGCCAAACTGCCCGCGATCAGAAGAGGGGCCGCGGGCGTGTGAAAGGAGAGCAGCATGCTGTTCGATGTTTGGGGTAGCGATACCCTTATCCACTGGGCCGGCTGGGCCATGGTCTTTATTGGCCTGATCGTGCTCAACGAGGTCGGCCGCCGCACCAAGCTGGGCGCGGCAATCATCTTTGGCGTTGCTCCGCTGGCCATGACCATCTACTGCGTCGCCATCGCCGTCGGCGTTTCGCAGGGTGCCGAGTGGGCGCTCACCAACCCCACCCATGTGTACCAGAACAGCTGGTTCCACTACGCCAAGGTATACGCGGCGCTGGCCGGTTGCTGGGGCTTCATTGCCATTAAGTACCAGTGGGGCAAGATCGGCAAGGCGCATTGGTTCCGCGCATGGCCGTTTGTGATCGTCGCTATCAACATCATGATTGCCGTCGTGTCCGATTTCGAGAGTGCCTACCACTTCTTTGTCCTGGGCCAGTCCACCTGGGTCACCTCCGAGGGTGTCACGCAGCTTGCCGGCTGGAACAACGTGTTCAACGGCATCGCCGGTCTCATCAACATCTTCTGCATGACCGGCTGGTGGAGCGTCTACGCCTCCGAGGATCAGACCGATATGCTGTGGCCCGACATGACCTGGGTCTACATCATCGTCTGGAACTTCTGCTACACCTACAACTGCCTGCCCACCCACTCCTGGTTCTGCGGCTTTGCGCTGCTGCTGGCGCCCACCGTCGCCGCCTTTATCTGGAACAAGGGCGGCTGGATTCAGAACCGCGCCTTTACACTTGCTATTTGGTGCATGTTTGCCCAGGTGTTCCCGTACTTCCAGGAGGAGTCCATCTTTGTGACCCACTCCACGCTCGACCCAGGCGCCGCCACCGCGGTCTCGATTGCCGCGCTGATCGCCAACGTCGCCGCGATCATCTACATCGCCTACCGCGCCAAGAAGCTCGGTCGCAATCCCTACAAGCAGGATGTCTTTGAGGGCACCAGCGATTGGGAGAAGGCTACCGCTCGCCGCGCCAAGGTTGATTACGCGCACGCCGAGTAACATGTTGGTCGCTGTTGGCACCTGGGCATAGGCCCGCCTGCCAGATTTTCAATCCAATGTCTCGCAGAGCCCCCGGAAAGCGTTTCACTCGCTTTCCGGGGGCTTTTGTCGTTGCGTCTCTAATCATCATCTATTCAAAAACACGCGCACATATAAAATCGGATTTCAAATCATACGGCGGCTCTATGGGGTCCCGTTTTTGGGTACAGTGTTGTCCCGATATTGAGCTTGGGGGATGTATGAATGATGAGACGATGGGCCAAGAGGATGCGGCCCAAGATGCAGAAGCGTGTGCCGAAGCCCTGGAGAGCCTAGACCGGATTTCACTTGATGAGATTGCGTTTGACGATTCGGGCGTTGATGTGCAGGATGAGTCGGAAGCCGAGGCGCAGTCCGATGATCAGGATGCAGACGACGTTGAGCCTGCCGAAGATGAGGCAGATCACGAAGACACCGAATGCGAGGCCGACGACCAGCCCGAATCCGACACGAGCGAGGAAACCATCTTGCTCGACAGCTTGCCGGCCGAAGATTCGCTGACCCGCGAGCTTCCCGGCCTGGGCTCCGCTCCTGCCGTGGACGAGACCATCGCCATGGGCGATATTCCCCTGCCGTCCGTTCCCTCGGCACGCGAGGCCGAGGTCCGCCATCGCAAGATGTCGCCCAAGCGCCGCAATCTAATGGTCGCCGGCGCTGTGGCCGTTGCGCTTGTCGCCGGCGGCGCAGGCTACGCAGCCTGGAACGGATACCGGCAAGAGCAGGCTGCCATCGCCGCCGCCAATGCCCACACGATGATGTCGGTGCAGATTGGCGTGCATGCCGCGGGGCTCGACTGTTCCACCGGCTCCAAGATTCCCGTACAAGTGAGTGGCCAGGATTCTGACGGATCCTCCGTGAGCGAAACACTCTATGTTGACGAGCACGGCCGTGGCATCAAACTGCTACCCGGTGACTACACGCTCTCCATCGCTGCCTCCCCCATCGCGTCCGACGGCACCGTCTATACCGTGCCGACCACCAAGGCGCAGGTCACGATCAAGAGCGACGGACAGGACCTAAGCAGCCAGGCCGCCTTTAAGCTCAAGGTGCCTTCGGCCGACACGGTAACCGACGACCAGATCGATGCCGCCGCCAAATATGCCGAGGAGGGAGGCGCGAGCTCTGCCGCCACCGCCAAGGTGCTCCAGCAGGCGGCAACCGCGCGGCGCGACGCCGCCGTCAATGCCGTGAGCGCGCAAAAGGCACAGGCGGCCCGTGATGCCGACGCCCGTCACAAGGCAACCGACCTCTACCAGCTCGATATCCCCGTCGAGTGGTACGGCAAGGTCGAGACTTGGCAAAATGGCAGCACGCTATGCATCTATCTTGCCGGCGACAGCGATACGCCGATTGTGACGCTCGCCGCAGTGCGCGAGGGCGAGAGCTTTACGCCCGATGAGGGCGATACGGTTTTGGGTGCGGCCAACCTAGGCAACGGTTATACCGTCTACGCTAGCGGCCCCGTCTATCCGTACGTGGTGCCCCAGACCACCAACGGGCGCACGCAGGACCCCGTGTCGACCTACCCCATGGACACGGCCATTGAACTTGTCGAGCTCACGACCGGCAACCGCTACACCTATAGCCAGATCAAGAACGTACTGATCGGCAAAGACGGCAAGGCCGACGCCGTGACCAAACTCGAGACCGACTACCTCGCCCAGATTCTCCTGCCGAGCATCAAGGCCCAGGACTAGCCGGGCGCATCATGGTGCTCCCCAACCGTGATGAAGGGGCCAGGAGGTCCTGGCCCCACAGATCCGTAGATGATTAGGCAAGGAGCCACTTCCATGCGGGAACAACGTGTACCACACCGTGCTCGCATGGAATATCGGCCTGCTCATCCATGGTAACGATTGCCGACTCACCAAGATCGACCTGGGCCACCGACCCATCAAGCGCGGCAATTTCGCGCTCGCGCGTTTTCTCACTTGCCATATCCACACTCACCTGAATCAGGCTATAAGCCCGCATGAGAAGTGCATCCCCAGCCACAAAGTCCACCTCATGGTTTTTGCTCTTCTCTTTGATCAGCAAGCGGCAGACCGATCCGACCCTCACCGCGGGAGTCCTTCTTCTTAGCGCGTTGAACACTGCGGTCTCGAGCCTCTGGCCCTGGTCCAATGCCGATGCGGGAGAGAATGCTCCAAACATCGCGGGATCGACAGCGTAGACCTTAGACGCAGACCGCATGTTATTTGCCAGTGAACGCGTGAACTCCGGCACGGAGAACAGCAGATAGGCATCCTCATAATACTCAAGTAAGTCGCTGAGCGAATTACGACTGACGGGTATCTGCCTGCTCTTGAACTCGTTGTACACTTTGTTCACCGACAGCTCTCGTCCCGAAGATGCCATACACCGCGTTAGGAACAGCGATGCCAGGCGAGGGTTCTTGACGTCGTAACGCTCAATGACGTCCATAGCGACCGTTCGCGAAGCATATTCCTGTAGCAGCTGAATCGCGTCTGCGGGCGTCTGCTCAAGCGTCGCGATGAATCCCCCCCGTTCAAGATAGCCGATCAGATGATGTCGAAGCAGCGCTGCATCGCTTGGAGAACAGGTCGCATCTGGGTCGAAAACGCTCCCCGTGTTATATCGAGCGTATTCCGAAAAACTCAACGGAAAAAGCTCTCGTATAAGAGAACGACCCCTGAACTCGCTCTTAAGTTCTGAGGACAGCATCTTAGAAGAAGATCCCGTCACATAGACGGTCGCTTTCTCCGTATCGACTACACGCCGCAGAAACGCACCCCATTCGGGAATTTCCTGGATCTCGTCAAAGAAAATGTAAGCGCCCTCGGTTCGAGCAGCAGGATGCAGCGCATAGAACGTGTCGAGCCGCCAGCAGCGATGGCTCATACGGGCGCAAGCGCTCGTCCTCAAAATTAAAGTAAAGCATCCGGTCAAGCTCGACGCCCCGGCCCCGAAGCCGCTGCATCTCCTGGTACAGGCGATACGTCTTTCCACAACGGCGGGCCCCCACAACCACATTTACGATGTTATCGCGCTTTGGCTCCTGTGGGTTTCCCAGATCAAGGTCTCGCTCAAAGACCTGTGGAACCCCCTGCTGTTCAAAGTCCTTAATTTTCTGGGCGATCAAGTCGTTGAATGCCATGATTCTCCAATCTTGCTCTCTAGCTAATCAAAATTATACTGATTCTTGATTAATTAGAGAGCAAGATTATGTCTGACTTGATTAACACTTAAGCAAGTTTTTTCACTATTACTGCTCGAAGGATGCCGAGTGGCTGAGAGGGCAACCAAGCTCGAATGCGACTCCCTGGACAGTCGATTTGGGACGGGACTTTTTTGACTACCCCGTCCCAGGAAATCATCGCCAAATTAGCTACTTGATGCAACTAGCGCCAGGGGTCGGCTTCGAACAGCGGCTCGCGCTCGGGGCGGCGATCGCTGTAGGGATCGTAGCCGTCATCGTCCTCGTTCTCGGCACGGATGTAGGGGTCGCGCGGCTTGGGCGCCGGCTTAGGCACAGGCTTGGGTGCGGCGGGTGCGGCATCGGTCGCCGGCGCGCTTGTCTTGATCTCGTCTTTCATCTGCATAGCTCCTCGCATCGCATCCGTTCAATATCATCGATTGTCGCACGAAAAAGGGCGGCGGACCCAATTGGATCCGCCGCCCTTGGCGTTTAGAGACGGCTGGTAGATTTTAAGGCATGGCCCAAAACCTACTCGGCGTCGGGGACCTCGTAGGTGGCCGCCGGCGTGTTGTCGCACACGACGGTAAAGCCGCCGTCCTTGTCGGCATCGACCGTCACCTGATCGCCCTCGCGCACCGTGCCGTCGATGATAGCGGCGGCGATGGCATCCACGACCTCGCGCTGAACCAGACGCTTGAGCGGACGGGCGCCAAAGACCGGGTCCAGGCCGCCCACGGCGAGCATCTGCTTGGCCGCCGGGGTGATGGCAAGCGTCATGCGCTCCTTGGCCAGACGCGCGCGGACGTCGGCGAGCTGGATGTCGACGATCTTCTCGATCTGCGCCATGCCGAGCGGATGGAACACCACGATATCGTCGATACGGTTGAGGAACTCGGGGCGGAAGGTCTGAGCCATGGCCGCGTCGACCTGATGGCGCATCTCCTCCTCGTCCTTGCCCGAAAGCTCGGCGATAGCCTTGGAGCCCACGTTAGACGTCATGATGATAATCGTGTTCTTGAAGGACACCTGGCGACCCTGACCGTCGGTCAGACGGCCGTCGTCGAGCACCTGCAACAGCACGTTGAAGACATCTGGATGGGCCTTCTCCATCTCGTCGAGCAAGATCACGGAGTAGGGGCGACGGCGCACGGCCTCGGTGCGCTGGCCGCCCTCGTCGTAACCCACGTAGCCCGGGGGCGCACCGATCAGACGCTGGACGCTGAACTTCGCCATGTACTCGGACATGTCGATACGCACGAGCGCGCGCTCGTCGTCGAACAGGCACTCGGCAAGCGCCTTGGCGAGCTCGGTCTTGCCCACGCCGGTGGGGCCCAGGAAGAAGAAGCTGCCGATGGGCTTGTCCGGATCGGAGAGACCCGCACGGCTGCGGCGCACGGCCGCGGCGACGGCGGAGACGGCCTCGTCCTGGCCGATGACGCGCTTATGCAGCTCGCCCTCCAGGCCCTTCAACTTGTCGAGCTCGCCCTGCATCATCTTGGAGACGGGCACGCCGGTCCAAGCGCTCACGACCTCAGCGATCTCATCGGAGGTCACCTGTTCGTTGAGGCCCTCGCCGTCCGGCTGCTGTTGCGCCTCGAGCGCAGCCTCGGAATCCTGAATCTGCTGCTGCAGGCCCGGAATCACGGAGTAGCGCAGCTCGGACGCACGGCCCAGGTCGCCGTTGCGCGTCGCACGCTCCTCTTCGCTCTTGGCCTCGTCGAGCTGTCCCTTGAGCTCCTGCACGTGGTCGATGGCGTTCTTCTGGTTGAGCCAGCCGGCCTTTTGCACGTTGAGCTTTTCTTGGACCTCGGCAATCTCTTGGCGCAGGGCCTCCAGACGCTCCTTGGAGGCGTCGTCGGTCTCCTTCATGAGCGCCTGCTCCTCGATCTGCAGCTGACGCGTGGTGGCATCGATCTCGACCGGCATGCTGTCGAGCTCCATGCGCAGGCGGCTTGCCGCCTCATCGACCAGGTCGATGGCCTTGTCGGGCAGGAAGCGGTCGGCGATGTAGCGATCGGAGAGGTCGGCAGCTGCCACGAGCGCGCTATCGGTGATATGCACGCCGTGGAAGATCTCGTACTTCTCCTTGAGGCCACGCAGGATCGAGATGGTGTCCTCGACGGTAGGCTCGCTCACCATAACGGTCTGGAAACGACGGGCGAGCGCCGCGTCCTTCTCGATGTACTTGCGGTATTCGTCAAGCGTGGTCGCGCCGATTGCGTGCAAGTCGCCACGGGCGAGCGCCGGCTTCAGGATGTTGCCGGCATCCATGGAGCCCTCGGTGGCACCCGCGCCCACGATGGTGTGGAGCTCATCGATGAACAGGATGACCTTGCCCTCGGACTTTTGCACTTCCTTGAGCACGGCCTTCAAGCGGTCCTCGAACTCGCCGCGATACTTGGCGCCGGCGACCAGCGCGCTCATGTCGAGCTCGATGAGGTCGCGGTCGCGCAGGGTGCTCGGCACGTCGCCGGCCACGATACGCTGGGCGATGCCCTCGACGATGGCCGTCTTGCCGACGCCCGGCTCGCCGATGAGCACGGGGTTGTTCTTGGTGCGGCGGGACAGGACCTGGATGGTACGGCGAATCTCATCGGTACGGCCGATGACCGGGTCGAGCTTGCCGGCGCGGGCCAGATCGCAGATGTTGCGACCGTACTGCTCCAGCGCCTCAAACTGGGTCTTATCCTCGGCAGACGTCACGCGGTCATCGCCACGCAGCTCCTCGTAGACCTGCTCGATGCGCTCCTTGGTGACGCCGGCGTCACGCAGTACACGACCAGCCTCGCCCTTGTCCTCGGCAAGCGCCATCAGCAAATGCTCGGTCACCACAAAGCTGTCGCCCATCTTGGTGGCCTTCTTCTCGGCCTTCTCGATGACGCGGACGAGCTCATTGGACAGACCCATCTGCTGGCCCTCGCCCGAAACCTTGGGCGCGTGGTCGATGGCTTCTTGTGTGGAGCGTGCGAGCTGGGCCGGATCGGCGCCGATGCGCTCGATGATCACGGAGATATTGCGCTCGCCGGCACCGAGCAGGGCGGATAGCAGGTGAATCGGCTCCACCGCGCCGGCCTGCGCCTCGGCAGCCGTGCTCATGGCGGTCTGCAGCGCCTCACGCGACGTCATCGCTAGCTT
>ENA-UESG01001907-UESG01001907.1-human-gut-metagenome-genome-assembly--contig:-NODE-1907-length-11967-cov-2.641632_pt1 | contig 11967 bp, 7 predicted proteins | sample MGYA00243002_ERZ508003 | MGnify/ENA primary metagenome ERZ508003 (study PRJEB26167, sample SAMN06115514) | human gut metagenome | host: Homo sapiens | place: China:Shanxi | collected 2015-12-02... | reverse complement strand
CTGAGCGGGGGCAAAGGTGTTGTCAGACACGCCGTTCATGATCCCATTCTCCCAGGCATACACGACGGCGTTGTAGTACCAGTCATTGGCTCCCACGTCGGAGAAGGGCAGCTTGCCGTCGGTCAGCGCCACAAAGGTACCCGTTACGGTAACATCGGCGCCGGGCATCTTAAAGCTGTACTTTCCGTTGCCCAGGGAGGAGGTGGAAATGGCGTTGCCCTTGCTGTCCACCACGGTCAGCTGATCGGCCACATAGCCCGCGTCGGCCTTCATGGTGACGGTCACCGTGCTGCCCTGAGCCGCCTTGCTGGAAGAGGCGGCAACGCTTCCGTTCTCCGCCTTGGCCACCGTGACGCGGTAGCTCTGGGTGGTCCCGCCGCCGCTGCTGCCGCCGCCGCTGCCGCAGACTCGCTCGCTGCCGACTCTGCCGCTGTTGCGGAATAAGTTCGGGCGACCGGCTCGCGAAGCATCGTTCGCTGAATAAAGGATCTTCCGCCGAGCGGGGACCCTTTATTTTTTTGTTTCTGCGGGAGGATGCGGAGGGTGTCCGGCGCTGGGAATGCCGTAAGCGATGGTCGCCGGCCTTTGCCGTGTCTCGCTATCCGGAGCGATACGGGAGGGTAAGTGGAATGTTACGGTCGGACGGAAGCCGGACCTGCGGCGGTACGCCGGGGCCCGCGCCTAAGAGTGGAACCGTGCGGAACGTCAAAAGAGGCTGCCCGACACGAATAAGTCGGGCAGCCTCTTCGCTTTCTTCGTTTTGCGGGCCGATCGCTACTTGGCGTAGTTCAGTTCCCGGCCTTCGTGGCGGATCGTGACCGATGCACGGTCGGCTTCCTCGACCCGTCCGATCACCCGGGCGTCGATACCGAAACCTTTCGAGATGCGGACGATGTCGTCGGCCGCCGCCGGGTCCGCGTAGATCTCCATGCGGTGCCCCATGTTGAATACGCTGTACATCTCGCGCCAAGGGGTCTGCGACTCCTGCTGGATTAGCCGGAACAGCAGCGGGGTATCGAACAGATTGTCCTTGATTATGTGGAGCCGGTCGACGAAGTGCAGGATTTTGGTCTGTCCTCCGCCGCTGCAATGGACCATGCCCCGGATATCGCCCCGGTGCTCGTCGAGAATCGCGCGGACGACGGGAGCATAGGTGCGCGTGGGCGAAAGCACGAGCTTGCCTACCGTCAGCGGGCAGCCGGGCACCGTGTCGGTCAGCCGGTACTTGCCGCTGTATACCAGATCGGAGGGCGTTTCGGGATCGTAGGTTTCCGGATATTTCTCCGCCAGTATCCGGGCGAACACGTCGTGCCGGGCCGAGGTCAGACCGTTGCTGCCCATGCCGCCGTTGTACTCGTCTTCGTAGGAAGCCTGTCCGAACGAGGCGAGACCCACGATCGCGCAGCCGGGTCCGATATGCGCGTTATCGATCACGTCGCTTCGGCGCAATCGGGCCGTGACGGTGCTGTCGACGATGATCGTGCGCACCAGATCGCCCACGTCGGCCGTCTCGCCGCCCGTCGAGCGTATCTCGAAACCCTGATCGCGCATCTTCTGAAGGAACTCTTCCGTGCCGTTGATGACGGCCGAGACGACTTCGCCGGGGATTAGGTGCTTGTTGCGCCCGATCGTCGACGACAGCAGTACGTTTCCGGTCACGCCGACGCACAGCAGGTCGTCGGTGTTCATCACGACCGCGTCCTGAGCGATGCCTTTCCATACCGATGCGTCGCCCGTCTCGCGCCAGTAGGCGTAGGCGAGAGCCGACTTGGTTCCCGCTCCGTCGGCGTGCATGACGAGGCATGCCTCCGGATCGCCCGAGAGCGTGTCCGGGATGATTTTGCAGAAGGCTTTCGGATAAAGGCCCTTATCGATATGGCGGATGGCCGCGTGCACGTCCTCTTTCGAGGAGGATACTCCCCGTCCGGCGTAGCGTGAAATAGTGGTGGACATATTGGCGAAAATATATGGTAAATTTCCACAAATATAGCCATTAATTTCGTTTGCGGATAATTATTTGGTAAATTTGCTGACGGCAAAAACAAGCTCTACGATGAATGCAGCCAGCGGAAAACAGGAGCCCGTATTCGACCTGATACGAAGCATGAGTAAAGCCGAGAAGCGGAACTTCAAGCTCTACGCGACGCGCCTTTCGGGCAATCAGGAGGCGAAGTTCGTCACGCTGTTCGACTGCATGGACTCGCTCGACGAATACGACGAGGCGAAGATTTTGCAGCGCTGTCCGATCAAGAAGGAACAGCTGCCTAACATGAAGGCCCATCTGTATAAGCAGATACTGGTCAGCATCCGTCTGCTGGACGTGCAGCGGACGGTTCCGATGCAGCTCCGCGAGCAGATCGACTTCGCCCGCATACTCTACGATAAGGGCCTTTTCCGGCAGAGTTCCAAGATGCTCGACAAGGCCAAGGAGACGGCGCTTGCCAACGAGCAGTATACCGCCGCGATCGACATCATCGATTTCCGCAAGAAGATGGACACGCTGAGCGTCGCCCGGGGAGTCATGTCCAAGAGCGAGGCGGCGAGCCGGCAGGCCATCGAATTGTGCGGCCGGATCGAGAACGTCAACGAGCTGTCGAACGCCGGGGTGCAGCTTTACGCCCTGTACCTTCAGCTGGGTTATGCCCGGACGCAGAAGGACCTGGACATGATCGAGCAGTTCTTCGGCCCGAGACTCGACAAGTACGGCGATCCCTCGAAGCTGTCGTTTCTCGAGCGGCTCTACCTGTATCAGGCGCAGGTATGGTATCACTATATCCGGCACGATATGCTGACGTGCTACAAGTATGTCTGTCGCTGGATCGCGCTCTTCGACCGCGAGCCCCAGATGAAGCAGCAGATGTACGATACCTACCTCAGGGGCTATTCGCGTCTGCTCGACGGCCTTTTCCTGATGCGCAGTTACCGGCGTTTCGTCCAGACGCTGGCGGCGTTCGAGGACGAGTACGAGACGATCGGCAGTCTGAACGGCAATGCCAAGCTCATATCGAGACATATTCTCTATGCCAACCGGATGAACCGGCATTTCTGGGAAGGGACCTTCGCCGAGGGCGTGGAGATGATTCCCGAAGTCGAGCGGTTCCTCCGCGATTGCGAGTCCCAGCTGAACATTCACCACCGTATGGTGCTCTGCTATAAGATAGCATGTCTCTATTTCGGGAACGGCGATCACCGCAAGTGCATGGAGTATCTGGGCCGGATCATCGGTACGCGCGACCCGCAGATACGCCGCGATTTGCAATGCTATGCGCGGATTCTGAACCTGATCGCCTCCTACGAGGCGGGCATCGACTATAACCTGGACTATCAGGTGCGCTCGGTCTACCTGTTCCTGATCAAGATGAACGACATGCAACAGGTGCAGCGTGCGATCATGGCCTTCCTCAAGCGACTCAACTCGATGTACGAGACGACGCTCAAGGACGAACTGAGGCAGCTCTACCGCCGGCTCAAGCCGCTCGAGCATCATCCCTACGAGCGTCGGACGTTCTACTATCTCGACATTCTTTCGTGGCTCGAGAGCAAGCTCAAGGGGGTACCGGTGGCCGAGGTGATCCGGCAGCGGTTTCTGCAGCAGAACGGACGATAGCTCGGCCGAAGAACCGATCCGTAAGGGGCGCAGCCGCACCGCTGCGGCTGCCCCGAAACTTTTTCGCTTCCCCGCCTTTTCGGCGGTGTGTCTTCGACGGTTCCGGCGGACGATACGGCAGGGCCGCTCGGGCAGATCGGCGGCGCGGACAGACGATGAAAATAAAACGAATTTTTTCGCTTTTTTTTCGCCGCTAACGATTTCAGGCCGCCGGCTGCCCGCAGCTTACCATTTGAAAGCAAACGCCTCGCCGGGCCGCGATTTAGTAATGAATTTTCATGTTTGTTTTTTAACTAAATGTGATGAAACGGGCGATTGACGCTCATTCTGTTTGTTTTTTAGGTTTCATTGCACTATTTTTACCGTCCGAAACAGAGTAAAATACACGTAAACCCCAAGTCCAATGGAAAAACACGTTCAACAGTATGTGGATGACTTCATGGCTCAGATCGTAGCCAAGAATCCCGGAGAGAAAGAGTTTCACCAGGCGGTGCACGAGGTCGTGGAGTCGCTGGCGGAGTATATCCTGCAGAATCCCGTGCTTCAGAAAATGAAGGTGCTCGAGCGTATCGCCGAGCCCGAGCGGGTCGTCATGTTCCGTGTTCCGTGGCTCAACGATAAGGGTGAAATAGAAATCAACAAAGGATACCGCATCGAGATGAACAGCGCGATCGGGCCTTACAAAGGCGGTATCCGATTCCATTCGTCGGTGAATCTGAGCATTCTGAAGTTCCTCGCTTTCGAGCAGACGTTCAAGAACAGCCTGACCACGCTGCCGATGGGCGGCGGCAAGGGCGGTTCGGACTTCAACCCCAAGGGCAAGTCCGACAACGAAGTGATGCGTTTCTGCCAGTCGTTCATGACCGAATTGCAGCGGCATATCGGTGCGAACACCGATGTCCCGGCCGGCGATATCGGCGTGGGCGGCCGGGAGATCGGCTTCATGTTCGGCCAGTACAAGCGGCTGCGCAACGAATTCACCGGTACGCTGACGGGCAAGGGACTCGACTGGGGCGGCAGTCCGCTGCGTCCGGAAGCCACCGGCTACGGTACCTGCTACTTCGCTCAGGAGATGCTCGCTACGCGCGGCGAGAGCTTCAAGGGCAAAACGGTCGCGATCTCCGGATCGGGCAACGTGGCCCAGTATGCCTGCGAGAAAGCGACCCAGCTCGGCGCGAAGGTCGTGACGCTGTCCGACTCGTCGGGTTACGTCTACGATCCGGAGGGCATCGACGCCGACAAGCTGGCTTATGTGATGGAACTGAAGAACATCTTCCGGGGCCGGATCAGGGAATATGCCGAAAAATATCCGCAGGCTACCTATTACGAGGGACAGCGCCCGTGGAGCGTGAAGTGCGACATCGCGATGCCGTGCGCCACCCAGAACGAGCTCGACGGCGACGAGGCGCAGACGCTGATCGCCAACGGTTGCATCTGCGTGGCCGAAGGCGCCAACATGCCTTCGACGCCCGAAGCGATCAAGGCGTTTCAGGATCATAAGCTGCTCTACTCCCCGGGCAAGGCGTCGAACGCCGGCGGCGTGGCCACGTCGGGGCTGGAGATGTCGCAGAACTCGATGCGTCTCGGGTGGCGCCCCGTGGTGGAAGATGCGAAGCTGCACTCGATCATGAAGAACATCCATGCCGCCTGCGTCAAGTACGGCACCGAGCCGGACGGCTACGTGAACTACGTGAAGGGCGCGAACATCGCCGGTTTCATGAAGGTGGCCAACGCGATGCTGGCACAGGGTTGCGTATAGTGCTCGCGGAAATCTTAGCGATACGACGGGGCCGGTTTTTCCGGCCTCGTTTTTTATGCTGCCTGCGAGCGCGAGGACGTAGCTCTTTTCGGAATGCGCGCCGTTTGTCCGAAAACGAAGGGTCCGAGGGCCGTCGGATGTCGCCGGACGGCTCCGGAACGCATGCCGATCCTGTCCGGGCGGTTCGCTTCGGGCGATCCGTCCTCGGTTCGGTATTCCGGACAATACGAGAAGGCGGACGCATGCCGCCCATGTCTTGCATGTGAAGAACGGGTTGTCGGGCTTTTGGCGAAAAAACTTTCGGAACCCGGACCTGCCGGAGACGGACTACCTTGTCGGGATTTCACCGTGCGACGGGTCGTTTCGCGCCGGCCCGCCCGATCGGTTTCAGGGTGTCGTCGATCTTTACCCTTGCCCGGGTCGTCGAGACGGTCCGGACGAGGCGTTCCGTGCCGTATGCCGGTGGGGGCGAATTGTTGCTCTCTGGATGCCAGAGACGCTTGCGCACGGTTTTTCCGGCGGAAAAACGCAGCTTTTCGGGGTTTGAACGAGAGGCGGGGACCGGAGCGTAGAAGGTTGTCTTCTCGCTACTTCAGCAAATCCGCCGTCCGGTCGATCTCGTCGAACGTCATCGGGCGTATCTCGCAGTCGCCGATGCCTCGCATCAGCACGAAGGCGACCGAGCGGGCCTCTTTTTTCTTGTCGTGCTTCAGCGCGGCGATCAGGCGGGGCAGTTCGATGCCGGTCGCGACGGGCAGCCCCATCCGTTCGAATACGCTCCGCACGCGGGCAGCCTCTTCCGCCGTGACGGTTCCGAGCCTTTCGGACAGGCGCGCGATCATGACCGTGCCGATCGCGACGGCCTCGCCGTGCAAGAAGTCGCGGCTGCATTTTTCGATCGCATGCGCGAACGTATGTCCCAGATTGAGCTTGCGCCGCTCGTCGCTCTCCCGTTCGTCCCGCTCGACGATATGTGCCTTGACCTTCACGGCCCGCATGACTGCCTCTCCCAGCAGCGCCCGGTCGCGTCGGAACTCCTCGAGCGAATGGCTCTCGAACAATCCGAACAGTTCCCTGTCGGCGATCAGGCCCGCCTTGACGATTTCGGCCAGCCCGGCCCGGAACTCCCGCTCGGGCAGCGTGTCGAGCATGGCCGGGTCGCAGAGCACGAAGTCGGGCTGGTTGAAGGTCCCGACCATGTTCTTGTATCCCTCGTAGTTGACGCCGTTCTTGCCGCCGACGCTCGCGTCGACCTGCGCGAGCAGCGTCGTCGCGACGAAGCCGAAACGCAGGCCCCGCATGTAGGTCGAGGCGACGAAACCCGTCACGTCGGTCACGATGCCGCCGCCGAAGCCGACGAGGAACGTCGAGCGGTCGGCTCCTCGGGCGAGCAGCTCGCCGTAGAGCTTGCCTGCCGTCCCGAGCGTTTTGTTGGGCTCGCCCAGACCGATCAGGCAGTAGTCGTAGCGGTTGATGATTTCCTTGTACAGGCGGTGGACGTTCGGGTCCGTCACGATCACGACCTTGCGGTCCGACGGCAGATAGTTCTCCAGCGAGTTGATCGCGTCTCCGATCACCACTCGCGAGGGCGCGTCCGCTCCGCGCCCGACCTCGATGACTTGCTTCATGGCAGACAGTTTATTAATGACAAAGATAAATTAATTTCGTACCTTTGCCGCGACTTAAAGACACGGTATGCAAAAAATACGCAACATAGCGATCATCGCCCACGTCGATCACGGAAAGACTACGCTGGTCGACAAGATGATTATGCAGGGGCATCTTTTCCGGGACAACGAGAAGACCGGCGAGCTGATCATGGACAACAACGATCTGGAGCGCGAGCGCGGGATCACGATCTTGTCGAAGAACGTGTCGGTCAACTACAACGGATACAAGATCAATATCATCGATACGCCGGGCCACTCCGACTTCGGCGGCGAGGTGGAGCGCGTGCTGAACATGGCCGACGGCGTGCTGCTGCTCGTGGACGCGTTCGAAGGCACGATGCCGCAGACGCGGTTCGTGCTTCAGAAAGCGCTGTCGCTGGGTAAGAAGCCGATCGTCGTCGTCAATAAGGTAGACAAGCCGAACTGCCGTCCCGAGGAAGTCTACGAGCAGGTGTTCGACCTGATGTTCACGCTGAACGCGACCGAAGAGCAGCTCGACTTCGTGACCATTTACGGCAGCGCCAAGCAGGGCTGGATGTCGCATGTGTGGAAGGAGCGCACGAAGGACATTACGCCGTTGCTGGACGCGATCATCGACAACATACCCGCTCCGGAGATGAAGGAGGGGACGCCTCAGTTGCTGATTACTTCGCTCGAATATTCGCCCTACGTCGGCCGAATCGCCGTCGGCAAGCTGACGCGCGGCACGCTCCGTTCGGGCATGCCGGTCACGCTCGCCAAGCGGGACGGCAAGACGATGGTCAAGACGCGCATCAAGGATCTGATGGTGTTCGACGGGCTCGGCAAGACGAAGGTCGAGAGCGTCGATTGCGGCGAAATCTGCGCGTTGGTCGGCATCGAGGGCTTCGAGATCGGCGACACGGTCTGCGATTACGAAAATCCCGAGCCGCTCGAGCCGCTCGCGATCGATGAGCCGACGATGAGCATGCTGTTTACGATCAACGACTCTCCCTTTTTCGGCCGCGAGGGCAAGTATGTCACCTCGCGCCATATCAAGGAGCGGCTCGACCGCGAGTTGGAGAAGAATCTCGCGCTGCGGGTCGAGCCCGGGGCGTCGTCCGACAGTTTCGTCGTGTACGGACGAGGCGTGCTGCATCTGTCGGTGCTGATCGAGACGATGCGCCGCGAAGGGTACGAGCTTCAGGTAGGGCAGCCGAAAGTCATCATCAAGCAGATCGACGGGCAGAAGTGCGAGCCGGTCGAGGAGCTGACGATCGACATTCCCGAGGAATACTCGGGCCGTGCGATTGAGTTGGTAACCAAGCGCAAGGGCACGATGACCGACATGACGACCGTGCACGACCGTCAGCGCATCGTGTTCGACATTCCGTCGCGCGGCATCATCGGACTGCGCAGCAACCTGCTGACGGCTACGGCCGGCGAGGCCGTCATGTCGCACCGGCTGAAAGGCTTCGAGCCTTATAAGGGCGACATGGAGATGCGTCAGAACGGCTCGCTGATCGCGATGGAGACCGGTACGGCCTATGCCTACGCGATCAACAAGCTGCAGGATCGCGGCACGTTCTTCGTTTCGCCTCAGGACGAGATTTATGCCGGTCAGGTCGTGGGCGAGAGCACCCGCTCCGAGGATATCGTCATCAACCTGACCAAGTCCAAGAAGCTGACCAATATGCGTGCGAGCGGGTCGGACGACAAGGTGTCGATCGCGCCGCCGGTCATTTTCTCGCTAGAGGAAGCGCTCGAATATATCAAGGAGGACGAGTATGTCGAGGTGACGCCCAAGTCGATCCGCCTGCGCAAGATCATTCTCGACGAGACGATGCGCAAGCGTCAGGCGAAATAGCGGGGTTTCCCGGTTCGCCGCAACGACGCGGGAAAACGGGGGCGAGGACCGTTTCGGCAGTTCGCCGGGCGGTTGGAGCCCGGGGCGAATTTGCATTTTACGGTTTCGCCCTTGTCGGAACGATTTCTGACAGGGGCGATTTCCGTTTTAGGGGGCTTGTCGGAAGCCTCTTTTTCATTCCTTATAAAAAAATCGTCCGCGCGTTTGCGGTGTCGCCGGTTCCGGGTTGTTCGTAAACTACGTCTTTCCGACGGGCCGGGCGTTTCGTCGCGGTGCCGTCCGGCCGTTTGCGTCGGCTCGTTCTTTTGGGGAAGTGGAGCCGGGAGCGCGTTTTCCCGGGGGAGAGCGCCGGCGGGTTGACCGGAACGCGGATTATGCTTACCTTTGTTGAGACCGACTGTGTCAAACTAAACGAAAACTCACATGAAGAAGATTTTTGCGGCGGCGCTCGTGCTGCTTGTCGTTCCCTTTTCCTCCTCTGCGTGGGACAAGCTGGGACACGACGTTTCGGCGATGATCGCTTGGGAGAATATGACTTCCAAGGCGAAGAAGAACATTTCCAAGTACCTCGAGGGACACGACGACATCGTCTACTACGCCTCGTGGATGGATTACATGGGCTATGTGACCAAGAGCGGCTACTCGAACGAGTGGTTCGACCACTGCGTACCCGTCAACAAGGATTTCGAGTATGCCGAGGGCGATTTCCCCGGCGATGCGCTGATGGCTATCGAGAAAGCCATCGAGCGTCTGGGCGACGGGAAGTACCGCAACCTCGACGACTCGACCGTGCTGCTTCTGATCAAGCATCTGGTCCATTTCCTGCCCGACATGCACTGTCCGGCGCATGTGATCTACAATTACCGACCTTCGAATTACTGGGTGGAGATCAACGGCCGCAAGGAACTTTTCCATAGCGTATGGGACAACATGCCTTCTTACGGCCCTCATGCGTGGAGCGTTTCGGAGTGGTGCCGGTATTTGGGACACTGCACCAAGGAGGAGCGGGCCGAGATGGTCGAAGGCACGCCGAGGGAGTGGGGCGCCGATAACGCCCGCAACTGCATCGTCGCTTACGACATCGTCCGTCCCGATGAGAATGTATCCGATCCGGACCGGTATCGGGGCAATCTGCTGGCCGAGCAGCAATTGCAGAAAGGAGGCTTCCGCCTGGCTCATGTGCTGAACTCGATTTTCGGCCGTTAGCCTTCGGGCGTTCCGTGCCGTCTTTCCTGCGACGGAAAATATAAGAGGCTGTCCGAATCGTGGATTGCCTGTAAAAAAATATGGTGGTTGCAATTTTCGGTAAATAGTTCTATCACTGCAATTTAGCGGCATTTACCGGAAAGTAATAAAACGTTAAAATCGCACGAAAAGGCATAGTTCGGAAGGAGTTGCGTTACCAAATCGTTACCGCAATCTCTTTCCGGATTTTGCTTTTAATGTATTGGTTTTCCGTTTCTTGCATTGGATTTCATAATCTCGAATAACTCTAAGTCATGTATCATTGCAAAAAGTTTTTAGAGTTATGGCAAGAAGCACTTTTAAAGTCCTGTTTTACCTGAAACGACAGGCCGAGCAGAACGGCAAAGCACCCATCATGGGGCGTATCACCGTCAACGGAACGATCTCGCAGTTCAGTTGTAAAATGTCTGTCCCACCTAAATTATGGGACACCAAAGCCAACAAAGCCTCCGGCAAGAGCATGGCGGCTCAATGTATCAACGAGAAACTGGAGAACATCAAAACCAATATCGGCAAGCAGTACCAGCGCATCTGTGACCGGGATTCGTATGTTACTGCCGAGAAGGTCAAGAATGCATGGTTGGGATTCGGGGACGGCTACCAGCTCCTTCTGCAAACGTTCGACGCTTACCTGGCAGAGTTCGCCGAGAAGCGCGTAGGCAAAGATCGTTCGGCGGGGACGCTCGAAAACTACACCCGTTCCCGCCGCTATCTGGCCGCATTCCTGCAATACGAATACAAACTGGAGGATATACCGTTCAGGGAATTAAAACGGGAGTTTATCGAGAAGTACGTGGTTTACCTCTCGACGGTACGGGGTATGCTCCCCGGAAGCATCCATACTCCGGTTAAGAAATTGAAGTTAATGACCTTCACGGCTTTCAAGAACGGATGGATCGCTTCCGACCCGTTTGCCGGATTTCATTTCAAGGTCACTTACCGCGACCGCCGTTTCCTTTCGGAGTCGGAACTGAGGGCAGTCATGAACGCCCGATTCCCCAACTACAAAACTGCTATTGTTCGGGATATCTTCGTATTCTGCTGTTTCACGGGTTTGGCCTATGCAGATGTACAGAAACTTTCCCATGACGCCATTCATACGGATGAACGGGGCGAGATGTGGATTATTGATAGGGTTAAACTGCTGCCCGTAGCCAAGGAACTCGTCGAGCGTTACCGCCTCCTGAAATACCCCGGCAATAAAGTGTTCCCGGTCAAAGACCGTGATTCGATGAATATGTCGCTTCGTCATGTGGCGAGGCACGCCGGATTGTCGTTCAGCCCGACGATCCACGAGGCTCGGCATACATTTTCGACCACGGTGACGCTATCTCAGGGCGTACCGCTGGAAACGGTCAGCAAGATGTTAGGGCACAAGCATATCACGACCACGCAGATTTATGCGAAGATCACCAACGACAAGATAGGCCGGGATATGGATATACTGAGCGAGAAGATTGCCGATAAGTTCAGGATGGCCCGATAAACTTCGGTACTGACTCCTTTATTGTAACTCCAGTCTGTGTTTGCAGGACGGCATATCGGAGGTAATGTAACTTGGAGGCCAATAATGCTAAATTTCCTTTTCAAGATTATAAAGTTCGGTAAAGAGTATTTACCTTTGCATCGTAACCAGTTGAATAAGAACAGATGATAAATTTCCGGAACATTCCATTACCTGAGCACCGGGGCGGTATTATTAAAATACCCCGGCCAGGGCGGTATGTTCGTATGCGTAGTTTCCGATAAAGGATAATTCACGACTATCATAGGAGATACTGCTTTAGGGCAGTATCTCTTTTTTTATTGGCTATTGTTTACTATTCACTTATTAAAACCAGAAAAATGAAACTGATTATTG
>ENA-UESG01001905-UESG01001905.1-human-gut-metagenome-genome-assembly--contig:-NODE-1905-length-11995-cov-3.506796_pt1 | contig 11995 bp, 8 predicted proteins | sample MGYA00243002_ERZ508003 | MGnify/ENA primary metagenome ERZ508003 (study PRJEB26167, sample SAMN06115514) | human gut metagenome | host: Homo sapiens | place: China:Shanxi | collected 2015-12-02... | reverse complement strand
GGCAGAAAAATGTCATTCGAGAAACTATTTTCTCCCATCAAGATCCGGGAGTTGGAGCTGCGCAACCGGGTGGTGATGTCCGCCATGGGCACCCATGAGAGTGCGGCCAGCGAAGACGGGCGCATGGTGACAGACAAACTGATTGCCTACCATGTGGCCCGAGCCAAGGGCGGCTGTGGGCTGAATACCATTGAGGTTTGCTCTGTGGATGCCGCAAGCGCCCCTACTGGCTTCCTCTCCATCGCCGATGATCGATATATTCCCGGAATGAAAAAGCTGTGCAGCGCAGTTCACGCTGCTGGCGGTCGTGTCGCTGTTCAGCTGTGGCAAGGCGGCCTCGCCGTAGCAAGCGACCCACAGGCGCAGATTTTGCTTCCCTCAGATATGCCGCTCTCTCCGGAATATACAGTTCCCGGCATTACAGAGGAGCGCATTCAATCCGTTATTGAAGCGTTCGGCCAAGCGGCCCGCCGCGTCGTAGAAGCCGGGATCGACGTCATTGAGTTCCATTGTGCACACAACTATCTGCCGCATTCTTTCCTTTCTGGCGGGATCAACCGGCGCACAGACGGATGGGGTGGCAGCTTTGAAAACCGCAAAAAGTTTCCTTTGGCCTGTATTCAGGCGATTCGGGCCAATATGCCGGAGGGGATGCCCCTGTTCATGCGGATAGACTGCCAGGATGATATGCTGGAAGGCGGCCTGACCATTGAAGAGGTCATTGATTTCTGCAAGTGCGCCGGAGACGCTGGTGTGGATGTGCTGAATATCTCCCGGGGCAACATTCTGACTGCAGCTACCGTATATGAAGTTGCACCTGTGGACATTCCCCACGGCTTCAACGTGGAGCCTGCCGCACGTATCCGCCGGGAGACCGGTCTGCTGACGATGCCCTGCGGGAGGATTAACACGCCGGAGATGGCCGAGGATATCCTGATGCAGGACAAGGCGGACCTTGTGGTCATGGCCCGCGCCCAGTTGGCGGATCCCGAATTCTGCAACAAGGCTAAGGCCGGAAAGCTGAACTCTATCAAATACTGCATCGGCTGCGACCAGGGCTGCTATGACTATTTCTGCCGCTGCCTGGAAGATCCCTCGCTGGAACACATTACCTGCCTGCGCAATCCCGCTGTTCTGGAGGAAGAGACCATGGCTCTGCGTCCGGCCCCTCAGGCCAAGAAAGTCCTAATCGCCGGAGGCGGCATCGCGGGGATTGAGGCTGCAGATGCCCTATACAAGCGCGGACATCATCCAATCCTCTGCGAAGCCGGAGACACTCTGGGCGGACAATTTGTGCTGGCCGGTGCCGCGCCCCGGAAAGGCGATTTCCAACGGGCGGCGTACATGGCGGCAGAAAACATCCGTGACTTGGGCGTGGAGATCCGAACCAACACGCCGGTGACACCCGCACTCATTGCGGCAGAAAAACCGGACGCCGTCATCATTGCCATCGGCTCCAAGCCGATTATCCCCAATATCCCGGGTGCTGACAGCGGTTGTGTCGTGGAGTCTCATAAACTTCTGGCCCAGAAAGATGTGTCCGCGGGCAAGGCCGTGGTGATCGGCGGCGGACTGGTTGGCATGGAAGTGGCTGAATTTCTGGCTGGGAAGGGTTCCAGCGTGACGGTCGTAGAGATGAAAGACTCAGTTTTGGGTGAGCTGGGACAATTGCGGAAAATCGGCACACATATGGCAATGGCGCAGGAAGATATCCAGGTCCTGGTAAATACCACCTGCAAAGAAATCCGGGCGGACGAAGTTATCGTGGAGCAGGATGGGAAGGAACGGATGCTTGCGGCAGATCTTGTGGTCATGGCGATTGGGTCCAAGCCGGTTCCCTCTCAGGATCTACAGGATACCTGCGCTGAAGCAGGGATTCCCTGCTATGTGGTGGGCGACGCACTGGCGGCGCCGCGGCTGGCTCTAAACGCTATCCATGAAGCCTATCGGGCCGCCCTCTCTATTTGATTTGTTTTCCCCTTCGCATTCTGAAGGTGCGAAGTGATAAAAATGAAGGAGGTCTCATCAATATGGGAATTTACGCAATCACCGGAGCATCATCCGGCATCGGCGCGGCAATCGGCAGACAGCTGAAGGCTCAGGGACACTATGTCATCAACATTTCCAGAAGGGCCGCTGCTGAAGACGCTGCGGACGTCAACATCTCCGCAGATCTGGCGATGAAAGCAGAGCGGGGACGGGCACTGGAGGCGCTGTATGCTGCGGCGCCGGATGGACTGGATGGCTTCGTGTCCTGCTCCGGCGTTGGCCCCACCCAGCCTGCGGATGTCATCGTCAGCATTAACTATTTTGCTGCCAGAGAAATGACAGAAGGCGCCTATCCGCTGGTGGAGAAAAAGAAGGGCGTCATCTTGGTGGTGTCCTCAAACTCCGCCACGCTGCCCCAGCTGAACACCGAACTGGTGGACATCATGTTGAACCAAAACGATGAGGACGCAGCGGTTGCCTATGGTAAAACACTGGAGGGACCTGCCAAATATCAGGCGTATCAGGCATCCAAGAATGCTATCGCCCGCTGGGTACGCCGCTGGTCCGGTTCTTGGGCAGCTCGCGGCGTCCGCATGAACACCATCGCTCCCGGCGCTACGCAGACTGAGCTGATGGATCAGGGTGTGGCTGACCCGGATTTCTCTGCCAACATGATTAACTACCCTATCCCCATGCTGTATAACACCGGCAAGTTCCTGCCTGCTGATGATATTGCCAAGGTTGCTCTGTTTCTGCTGAGTCCAGAGTCTGTGGCGATATGCGGTGCTATCATTTTTGCCGACGGCGGAACGGACGGCTTCCTGCGCACCGAGGGATTGTGATAAAAATTGAAGGAGGAATCCAACTATGAATCCACTGACCAATTATGCGGAAGTCTTCAATAAAAACGACTCCAAACTGTTTGCTGAACTGTTCGCTGACGATTGTATCTTCTATGACACCGCTCCTACCTGTGCAGGCATGGACCCTATGTTTGTCAGAGGAAAAGAGGGCGTGGACATGATTTTCAATATGTATTTCCACTCAATGCCCATGAGTGCCAAGCCGGTCTCGCTCAACGGCAATGTTCTGGATTACATCATCTGCTACCCCGGTATTGAGATACCCTGCCGCGGCGAGCTGCTGGAAGAAAAAGATGGCAAAATTGCCCGGTACCATGTGTGTTATCGCGCAGAGTAAACATGACAATATCCTCCTTTCAATTCTTGAAAGGAGGATATTGTCAAAAAGGGCAGTAAGTAAGGTAAGGAGGCTGAACAAGCATGTTAAGTAAAAAAATCATATTTCTTACTGGTGCCACTGGCACCATGGGAGAGGAGGGCCTCAAGCAGATCCTATCCCGGTCCGACCGCTTCAACCTTCGCGTTTTGGTCCGGCCTTCCGCTAAGAACAAAGCATTTATGTCCCGCTATGAACATGACGCTGCGTTGGAGATTGTCTGGGGGGACCTCTGCTGCTACGACGATATCCTGCGCTGTGTGACAGGCGCGGATTATGTGTTGCATGTGGGGGCGTTCGTTTCTCCCGAAGCCGATAAACTGCCGCAGCGCAGTCTTGAGGTCAACCTTGGATCGACTATGAATATCATCCGGGCGATCAAGGCACAACCAGATCCGGATGCGATCAAACTGGTCTATATCGGAACAGTGGCAGAGACCGGCTGCCGTCTGCCCCCTATCCACTGGGGGCGTTGCGGAGATCCCATCAAGGGATCTGCATTTGACTATTACGCAGTCTCTAAAATCGCCGCCGAGAGAGCGGTCATTGAGTCCGGGCTCAAGCATTGGGTGAGTCTGCGTCAAACAGGAATTATGCCCTCCAAGGAGTCGGCAGCCCGGGAACCGATCATTTTCCATCAGCCGCCGCAGAATCTTTTGGAATGGGTGACTTCCATCGAGTCTGGGCTCCTCCTGGCAAACGTATGTGAGGATTGGGTCCCGGAGAAGTTCTGGCGGGGCATTTACAACATTGGCGGCGGCGAGAGCTTTCGGCTGAACTATATACAATACTTTGATGATATGCTGAAACCCTTTGGCTTTGGATTCAAGGATGTATTTGAGCCCCGATGGTTTGCCCGATTCAATTTCCATGGCCAGTGGTATACGGACTCAGACGCACTCAATGATATCCTGAGGTTCCGTGTGATGACCTATCAGCAGTATATCGCTGGCGCGTGGCAGGCCATGGAGACGATGATTGCAAACGGGGATGCTGCGGCCCTGCCTACAAAGGAGCGGATGAAGGCCATGCACGAGCAGATTGCCCATCAAGAGATGGGAACGCTGTGGATGCTGGAAGAGGGACACGATGACTGGGTGCGCGCCTTTTTTGGAAGCCGGGCGGCAGCCTTGGCACAGCCAAAAAGCTGGGATGAGGTGGAATTCCCCGAGCCCAGCCGCACACCGGTCTATCTGAACCACGGCTATGATGAGAGCAAGCCACTGGAGCAGCTGGGGCTGAACGACATGAAGGAAGCCGCGGAGTTCCGTGGCGGTGCCTGCCTCGATTATACCGCCGGTGATTTCTACAGGCCCGTGCGCTGGCGTTGCGCGTTCGGACACGAATTTGAGGCCAGTCCGAACCTGATATTAAAGGGAGGGCACTGGTGCCCGGAGTGCGAGCGCAATGCTTGGAATTATGGAGCCGTCGCCGCCCGCAGCCCCTTCTTCAACCAAGTGTGGGCTCCGTTGCACGACATCTCTGAATCCTTTTCCATCCCTAAAAAGGTAAACGATCTGGGCTATCAGGGCAAGTAAGGAGGCTTGTTGCCATGAAACGTCTGTTTAAGACATTTAGTATATTCTGTCTGGCCTGTGTGCTGCTGTCCGCCTGTTCCCAGCAGCCCCCCGACACAGCTCCTGTGCAGGAGCCCGTTCAGGATGGGGCTGTGGAAGAGGCGCCGGTATACGTCTATCTCACCCGTCACGGGCAGACTTTGACGAATCAGACCGGCCGCTTTGTCAGCGGCCGCGGCAACACGCCGCTTACAGAGGAAGGTCGCAAGGTAGCATATGCCGTGGGCCTGGGGCTCTCCGGCGTCAAGTTTGAAGCCGCCTATGCCAGTACGCTGGGCCGCACCCAGGAAACTGCGCGCATCATCCTCTCCCAGAGTCAGACATCCAGAGATCTGGAGATCATACCTGTCGAAGACCTGAAAGAGGTCGATGGCGGCTCCTATGAGCCGATGAGTTATGCCGAACTGATGACGGACGAGGGTATGCAGTTCAGCGGTGTGACAACTGAGGAATTCACAAACCAGTTCCATGAAAAGGATCCGGAGGGACTGGCCGAGAGTTATGAGCAGATGAAAGACCGGGCCTTTGAAAGTTTCCAGAGGATCTGTGAGGAAAGGGCCCAAAACGGCGGCGGAAATATCTTGATGGTGGCCCACGGTGGAATCAACAGCATGATCGCAGCAGAGATTATGCAGGAGCAGGAACTGGAGCCGCTGGACAACTCCAGTATTGTCCTGATTGAGTACAAAGACCATACATACACCGTTTTGGATTTTAATGATCTGAGCTATGCACAGAAAGCCCAGGAAAAAATGGAATCTCCTGATCCGGTGGAGATTTATCTAACCGTTCATGCCGAAACCGCGGCAGATGCCGCTATGCGTTTGAATGGGCAGCTGGATACTGCACTGACAGAGAACGGTCAGGCACAGGCTGCGGGACTTGGAAAGGCACTGGGGAATCTGGAGTTTGCGGCCGTGTATGCCAGCGATCAATTCAAGGATATCCATACCGCACGGATCATCGTGGAAAACAGCGCGGTAAATCCCGATCTCATGGTCAATCAGAACATGGATCTGCGTGGGGTGGGCTGCGGCTATTTTGACGGAGAATTGCGGCCGGTTGCGGATGCTTTGGCAGGGGAAGAGCCCACTGCCCATGCCCGGCTCGCCGTATATGCAGCCGCAGACAAGAACGGTACGACAGCAAACTATGAAAGCGCCCGCCAGCGTCTCACGGGCGCCCTCCAGACAATCTGTGAGGAAACTTACAGCCACGGCGGCGGCAATGTTCTGGTAGTGTCTTCGGAATTGGCCGTCCAACTGCTTGCAGAAGCCCTCGGTTCCTCTGAGAAAGCGGTCGCTCTGAAAAATGCGGATGTTGTACATATTACATTTGACGGAGATGTATTCACAGTACATCCGCAATAAAATTCATATAGATATACTTCTTTTCCTCCAAATTTCCTGAAAAAGGGGAACGGGCCATCCGCAAGGTTGGCCCGTTCCCCTTTTTGGGCATGGACTGGGTATCGCCGCGTGTCAGTTCGGGCCGCAGAGCCCTCGTATCAATGATGCCGACGTCCAGATGCCTGCCATGGTGGACAGATCATTTCCCTCCGCATCGTACATCACGGTATAGGTGATGTAACTGTCAAAGGTAGGGACGGATAAGGCGAAGTAGAACTCCCATTGCTGCCTGAGCGGGAGAGAGGGGGTGGAGTGGTTGCAAGCATCCGGAACGGAAAAGGGAAAGCAGGCATCTATTCAGGTGCGGACACGGCTGCAGTGTGGACGATTTGCCAGGTACTGAAATCATGCTGCGTAACTTCACCAGAGCAGACAAGGTATATATCTCGCCTGCAGCTATACGGATCTGCGGAAAGGAATCGATGGGGTGGCGGCCATGGTGCAGCAACGGTTTAAACCGGACCCGTTCACCAATACGCTGTTTCTGCTCTGCGGCAGACGGCTGGACTGCATCAGGGAGTTCTGCAGGGACCGGGATGGATGCATCCTGCTGTATAAGCTATAAGCGGCTGGAGCAGGCGCATACCAACGGCCGCAAAACGAAAAGGAGGTACGGCGGTTGACGCCGCAGCAGTACCGCTGTCTGATGGAGGGGCTGAAGGTGGAGCAGCCCGCCCGGAGGATGGCCTACATATGACAGGGACTTTGCTGATTCACTCGCTCAACGTTGCAACAGAGGGCAGCTTGACCCTATACACCTGCCCGATGTGGCAATGGATGAACTGTCCTGAGATTCTTCGCAGCTGGAGAGCGCGGCAAAGCCGTGTCCTCCTCTGCATTCCTCAAACCACCATTTGATATTTGCAGCGTCCTCCAAATGCTCCGGCTTTGCCTGGTGTTTCCATTCCCACGCGCCAATCTTTCCCGGCACCTCTCAAAATGAGAAATCTCGAGAAGCCCTTAGACTTCTCGAGATTTACTATCTGATACCCTCTTTGACTTTTTAATCCGTCCCAGTATTGACGTATACGACTGCTCCTTCACTTGGCGGCAGAAACAGGAACATTGGAGGGGCACTTGGACAGCGATTCTTCATCGGCGATGATGGTGACATCCTGATGAAGCTGAAGGATGGAGGCTGGGACTTGTGGCGTTACCGGACCGAAACAGCAGGCGCAGAGAGCGTCTGCCTTATCGGGACCGCTGGCAATCAGCAGGATCTTACGGGCCTGAGTAATGGCCTGCATCCCCATAGAAATGGCCTGACGAGGAACATCCTCCTCCCGATCAAAAAAACGGGTGTTGGCAGCGATGGTGCTCTCTGACAATGCTACCTTGTGCGTATATTTGGAAAAGCAGCTGTCCGGCTCGTTAAATCCAATGTGAGCATTGCGGCCGATTCCAAGCAGCTGCAGGTCGATTCCGCCCAGGGATTGGATTAATTGGTCATAGCGGCGGCACTCTGTCTCCAAGTCTGAGGCCATGCCGTTGGGAATATGGACCCGGGCAGGGTTGATATTGATATGGTCGAAGAAATTTTGGCGCATGAAGGCGTGGTAGCTCTGTGGATTGTCCGGCGGCAGATTACAGTACTCGTCCAAATTCACGGCAGTGGTAGCAGAAAAATCCAGATCTCCTTTTTCATACCAAATAATCAGCTGCCGGTAAATTCCGAGAGGTGAGGAACCGGTGGCTAGGCCAAGTACACTCTCCGGCTTCAAAATTACCTGGGCGGATATGATGTTGGCGGCTTTGCGGCTGAGGTCATTATAATCTTTTGCGTGGATGATTTTCATTTTGATAACCTCCAGAAGCCTTATTGGACGGATGGGGCGGTTGTCAACTGGGCCGCCGTTCGGTCAGCCATGGCGTCGCTTTCCTCCAGGGAGAGGAACCCGCGAGCGGCCAGGATCAGTGCTCCTAGCACCGGACTGTACCGAGGTTCATTCAGCACAAAGCTCTCCCGGTCCATGCAGGCGCGGAAGGGAGTCATGATGACTTCTCCAGCACGGAACAGGCCGCCGGAGTACGAGACTGGCACAGTCTCTCCTGCGGAGAAGGTCAACTGCTGCCGAATAGCAGTGGCCATTTCCGTCAGCTCCTCAGCCGCACGGTGGTAGATACCTATGGCTGCTGGGTCTCCCCGCTGTGCAGCCCGCAAGACAACCAGCTGCAGCTTTGCCAACAGCGAGGAATCCTGCCGGACATTTGTCTGCAGATATCCGGAGAAATATAGATCGTGAGTAATGGACAGCTCCTGCCGCAATTCTTCATAGATGGCAGATCGGGGATGCCGGCCATCTGCCTGCTTTACAAATTCGGTGATCATTTGCCGGGCTACCCAGCTGCAGGAACCCTCATCTGCAAAAAACAGAGACCAGCCTCCTACGCGAGAGGCGTTTCCGGCCGAATCTTGGCCATAGGCGACAGAACCGGTGCCGGCTACAATGTTGATGCCGGGCCGGCCGGCCAGACTGCCACACCAGCCTGCCACAGAGTCATTGGAAAACTGAAGAGGGCAGTCAGGCAGGATGGATTGCATGACTTGGGGGAAGAACTCCTCGGTACCGGGAACCTCTCCGTAAACAGTCAGGCTCAGCATGGCGGACGTAATCTGCTGAGAAGTGATGCCGCTGTCTGCCAGCAGGGTCTGAACAGAGCGGACCATCAGGTCCCGGAACCCGTCCTCACCCCAAAATGCAAAGTTGCAGCCGGGAAAAATCCGATGAGCCAGCACTTGGCCGGTGTGGTCTACTAGGAGCCACTCTGTTTTGGTAGAGCCTCCATCACAGCCTAAAAAGATCACGAGAAATTCCTCCTCTTCAACATCTTTGCGGAGCAGCAGGCCAGGACACTGGCCAGCAACGCAAGGAATCCGACCGTGCGGAACATCCAGGCCATGCCAAGATATTCTGATAGGATCCCGCTGAGGGCATTCCCTGCCACGGCACCGATACCCTGACCAATGGCCAGAAACAGAAGGTGCCCCATGGCTAGGTACTCCCCGGGCACAGTCTCCAGCATAAAGTCCACGCAGGCGGGGGTGAAAAGCGCAAAGGAAAGCGCCTGAAACAGGGCTGCAACAAGGATAATATTCAGAGAGCCGGCGCTGGCGAGAGTCAGGGCTTTCAGCGCATAGCACAGCATAGAAACTGCCATCAGGGGGGCTGCTGACAAATGCAGCCTGGAGCGCAGCCGACTGTAGCCAAACATCACAGGCAACTCACTGGTGGCCTGAAGAAACAGGGCGAACCCAACATGCTGCTCTGTTCCTCCGGCAGATAGAATCAGCACAGAGTAGAAGCTCTCCATGGACCCGGAGGCCAGAGTACAAAGAAACAGAGCGGCCAGCATCACCCAATAGACGCGATTGGATCGCAGTGTGCGGAACCCTTGAAGTAGAGTGACCGGCTTCTGGTCAAGATGGCTGGCGGGCGGAGGATTCGGTAAAGACAGGGCAACCACACACATCAAAATCCAGAGCACCCACAGAGCCACGTTGCCTGGACGAAAGCCCCAGCGTGAGACTACCATGCCGAAGATGGCGGCACCGAGAGCGTAAGAGAGAGACCCGCCTGCCCGGGTAGCACCATAGTTCAGGGATGCACCGCCGTTGATCAGACGGAGAGCCCAGGAGTCCACAAAGTTCATCATACAGACGACAGTGATGTACAACCCCATTACCGCTATGGTGGTCAGCCCCATCTGACCGCCACCCCAGGTCAGCAGAAAATAACAGGCGATCCCGACCGCCGTCCCGCCTAATGTCACCTGCTTGGCACAGGAGAACCGGTCATTGAGAAACCCCCATAGGGGGCGGGCTAACGTGGCTGCTAGGGCACCCAGTGTCATTACTTGGCCAATCTGTAGCTTGGAGTATCCAAAGGAGACCAGAATGGGAGATATGTAAGCCACTGTAATGCAGTCTATCAGCATCATAATAGCCTGGAGCAGGAAAAAGCGCCGGTTTAGAGCTTTGGCTGGCATATATCTCCCTCCATCTTGCTGCCCATGATAGAGAAGAAATCCGAGTAGCGCCGATGGGAGGAATCGATCCCTCTGGCAGCGGAAAGCTCCGCGGCCAGCGTCTGCAAAGCAAGAAGAAACTCTAAGGACTGGAGGGCATCTTCTCCGGCATCCAGCAGGTGAAGAGCGTCCGGCTGGCCGGTGTCGCTGGGGGAGATCAAGCCGCAGCAGGCCCCAACTGATTTGGAGACATTCCCTAGGCGCAGCATCCGGTCCCGATCTGGCCCTTGGGACGGCAGCAGGCACAAAAGGCAGGCATCGCCGTCCAGGGCGTTTTGGATACCATGGATATACTCGTCCAAAGGATAGCAGGAAACTGGAAGATAATTGGTCTCCAGCAGCTTCAGCGCTCCTTCCTGCGCGGCTCCGAGACTGTTGCCGCAGCCGAGCACATACAGGTGACGGAACGGCAGGAACACGTTCCGATGCGCGTGGCTCCACGCACGGGAACGGGACAGGTTTTCCGGAGCGTTCCGGCACAGTCGATCCAAGGCCTGAAGCATTCTCTGCCCATAGGACGTGTCTTGGCAGACAGACAACGCTAACAGCATTAATGTCAGCACAGTGGCGGTGACGCCCTTGGTTTTGGCACCGATCCGTTCTGTTCCGATTCGAAGAGGAACGGACAGAGAGGCGGCTAGCCCTACGGGAGAGTTTGCCTGTTCCGTAACGGCAATCACAGCCCTGCCTGCGTTGGTCAGTTGACAGACCAAATCATAGGTATTGGTGCTGACGCCGCTTTGCGAAATGGCAAAATACAGCGGGTGTGCTGCAGTAAGGCGGGCATCCGCTGCCTCGGAGGGGACAAGGCAGGTGACCTCTGTTCCCCAGGCATGCTCTAGAACCGGGCGGGCCATCAGGGCGGCATAGTGAGAGGAACCGGAACCGACCAGAATCACCCGATCCGGCTGAAATCCCCCGAAACGCCGGGAAAATTCTGCGGTGATTTCCTCGCGGGAATCCAGCAGAGCCCGCCACAGGGCGGGCTGCTGGGCAATATATTCTTGAAGCAGCGTACTCTTCATCATTTTTTGATCTTGCCGCAGATCTCCCGGAACAGTACCAAATCAGCCATAGCATCTGCAAAATCGGACTTAGGTGTGGTTCCGTTGGCAATGCAGTCATGGAAATACTGGACCTCATCCTGGAAGGGGTCGCGATAATCAGGACCATAAAGGGTGGTCTTGGTATCCTTCTTTGTGGACTCAATCACTTCAAATGTATGAGGCTGATAACGCAGATAGGGCGTCTCATACTTGATTTTCATTCGACGATCATGCTGATAGATCTCGATGGCGGCGTCGAATTGCACCACATCCTGATCGTTGAGAATCTCATAGACGGCCAAGAAATCATTGTATCGGAAAACAATAATGACATGTTCTCCCTGGACGGAGACAGATTCCACCTCCACAGGCAGCCCTACCAGTTCTCGCACAGCGGCCAGGGTGTGGCAACCGAGGCCTGTGAGCATCACATAAGTGGTGCGCTGCTGATCCGTGCAGTCGTTGCCAAGCGCGCGAGTGATCTGATCCCGGCGGCGGGAGGAACTTTCCGCCTTGACCTCGTCGGAGATGTCGCTGCATAGATAGGGAGGACGGGTCTGATCCATAAAGAAGTCGCCTTCCAGAATAATATCCCGGAAGCGCATGTATTCAATCTTGCGATCATCGCTGGCCAAGAGTTCCTTGCATTTCAGGAAGCCTTGGCTGTAACGGCGCATGTAGCCGACCATGCACACAAGCACAGGATGAG
>ENA-UESG01001894-UESG01001894.1-human-gut-metagenome-genome-assembly--contig:-NODE-1894-length-12055-cov-2.517532_pt1 | contig 12055 bp, 6 predicted proteins | sample MGYA00243002_ERZ508003 | MGnify/ENA primary metagenome ERZ508003 (study PRJEB26167, sample SAMN06115514) | human gut metagenome | host: Homo sapiens | place: China:Shanxi | collected 2015-12-02... | reverse complement strand
CCCTGATGTACGAAGTGTTGCATCCCACACTGTTTCCGCTGCTCAAGCAGGGCATTTTGCAGCTGCTCTACCACATTCCGGTCTTTACCCAGCCGGGCAACGTGATCTATCTGGAGTCGGCGACATCGCTGGCACTGTAGTGGTTTAAGGGCTCGGCCCACATCGAAGGAAAGAAAACCAATATGGAAAGGAAGGCGCCCATGACTCAGAAGCGGTATCGAAACATCGATCGCTACCAGGACTTGCTCAATCGAATTGCGCCTACGCGTCTGGTGGGGCAGACGCGTCAGAGTGTTCTTGGCCACGAAGGAAGCTTGGAGGCCTTTGTGACGGCGCTGAGCTTTGAGGTCAACCGCTGCGTGATGTTGGCACGCGGCGCCGACCCGCGCGACGTTCTTTCGCCCGCTGCCATTTTGGTGATGGGTTCCACCGGCACGGGAAAAACCCACACCATCAAGGCCGTGGCAGATGCCGCGGGGCTCAAACTGTTCGTGTTCGATGTCTCCACCATGACGGGCGAGGGCTGGCGCGGTGCCAGCATGAGCAACTGCCTGTCGCAGGTCGCGGACTATCAGACTGCCAATCCCGGCGAAATTTGCTTGGTGCTCTTTGACGAGTTTGACAAGGCGGTTCGTGCCGAGCCCGATGGGGGAGAAGTTGCATCGAGCTTTAGTCCATCGCAGTCGTTCCTTAAGCTCTTGGAAGGCGGGGAGATGCCGTTTGAATGTGATACCTCCAAGAGTGCGGCTATTAAGACGCTCAACCTCGATCAGGTTGTTTGCATTTTGGGCGGCGCCTTTATGGGTTTGGATGCTCTGGTGCGCAAGCGCCTGGCCGGCAAGGCTGGCACCACGGTCGGCTTTGGATCCTCGTATGCCGCCGTGCGCACCGCCGCAAAATCGGCAAACGAGCTGCGAGACAGTGCGACCATCGAGGATGTTGAGACTTGGGGCATTATGTCCGAGCTGTGCGGGCGTATTGGTTCGGTGATTACCTTTAACGCTCTGAGCGTGGACAACCTGGTCCAGATTGCGTATGAGCAGTACCTGCCCAAGTACAACAACATGATGGGAAATGGCGCCAAGATGGAGCTGACGGCAGATGCTGCTCGCCTTGCGGCGAAGCGCGCGGTTAAGGAAGGTGCCGGCGCGCGCGGCATGCTCCGTCAGCTGCGTCCCCTTATGATGTACGCCTGGAGGGACATGCGGGAAAATACCTGTATTTCCCGTGCGACCTTGGTCGTGAGCGACGGGGAGCTTGCGGTTGCGTACGAGCACTCTCATGAGCCGCGGAGTTTTTTGCGGGAAAAGAGGGGGGAGAATTCGCCCTTTCTGAACGGGAGAGAGATTGAAGCCCTGGCGCTGGTAAGCGACTGGATGGAGCATGAGGACGAGGACGAGCATAAGCCGTATCAGCCTGAGTTTGCTTGGCTGGCGGAATTGGTGGACTGTTCGGCGCTCGACAAGATCGTGCAGGGCGGCAAGGCATTCGATCTTGCTGGGGTGTTGTTGCGCGGCGTTCCGTTTGATGGGCCGGAGCGCATTGCCGCCCACGAGCTGCTTAAGGCGTGCGCCTGCTACAACGACGTGCTCTATGCCGACAAGGAACAGTATCGCAACCTTGCTCAGGTGCTTACGCTCACCAAATTGGTGTACAAAAAATCGCCCGATTGCTTGCTGAGCCCGCTCGATGTGGTTATGAACGGCACGACTACGGGCAACGGTTTTCAGGGTCTTGGCGAGTGGGTCGATGCCATGAGCAGGTCCGAAAAGCCTTCGCTGGAAAAGTGGCAGTACCTGGCGGCCGGGGAGGCCCTGCGGATTTACGACCACTTTAGCAAGCGTCCCGACCAGGTAAAGGAGCTTGCCGCCGATGTGTCCCTGATGCGTGTCGCCCTCGCGGTGATCGACGCTGAGGAGCGCGAGGCGTTGGAATGCGATCTTGAGAAGCTGCTCGCTTCGTCCGAGTAGTCGCCGACTGCTTCTCTTTCCTTTCTTTTCTCAAGCGGCATAGATGCCATCGCTCAGCCGCCCTGCATGAGTTTTGTCCGCACGGGATGGTATTCAACACATGCAACAACTAAATCGGAGGTTTGACCATGGCTACGTGGGAACAGAACTGTCAATCGAATCCGTCGTCTGCGGACGACAAGGAGCTCGCTCCCTATCTTGCGCGCCAAAAGGCGATGCGCGAGTTTTTTGAGCGTGCGCTGTTTGCCCCCAAGGACCAGAACGACGCTAAGGATCAGGACAACAACGGCCTGTACTTTTTTGGTGCCACGACGGGCTCGGGCAAAAACTACACGGCCGAACAGGTCACGGCCGACCTGATTGCCGGTGGCTGGGATGAGTCGGGCTGTTTTAACAAGTGTCCCGGCCGCCGTACCTTGGTGTTTGTTGTTCCGGGTAAAGACAATCGCGACAACTATGTTGCAAGCGTGCGCGAATTGTTGGTTGAGCGGGGCATGAGTTCCGATGAAGCGGTACGCATGGTGTTTGATCTTCCGCGAGCGGGCGAGAACATCAAAAACTGGATCGACGCCACGTTTGACAAGGGCAGCGTAAGGCCGCGCGATATTCCATGCCCCTTTGGAGCAAAGGACGAGGCCGTTCTTCGCGATATTGCGCACGCGTGGCGCGGTGCGATGGAGGTCGCCGATGACCTTTTGGGCCTTTTGGACAAGAAGGAGCGTCTGGGAAGCGTTGTCGACCGCCTGACTCCAGGGCTGTGGGATAAGCTGGCGTTGGCAGACGCGAGCTTGCGTCGAGCGGTGAGCCGTGGACGCCAGAGCATCACGCGTGGCTTTGAGGAGATTCCCCGGATTTGGCCCTCGGCATTGCTTAACGATAAGCGCACGCCGCATGTAATTGCATGCACGCCGCAAAAGCTCGTCAATAGAATCGATACGGTGACAGGAGCGGGCGTCGTGTTCTTTAACGTAACGGTTGCCGACGAATGCCTGTTTATCTTTGACGAGATCGACCATGCGAAGGCCGATATGCTGTCGATGCTGGCGGCGGGACATATGAAATTTCAGCCCGACGAGATGCTGCGTATTCTTGACCGTCATTTTAATGGCGGCGTGGTTGATCCTCTGCTGCTGGGAAATCGGGACCAGTGGATGGCGGTCTATACGCATGCCTCGACCTCGGGCGAGCACGAGGGGTCAAACGCGGCAACGGGTAAGGTCTCGCGAGCAAGCGTGGAGGAGGCTGCTGAAGAGATTGCCAAGAACGCCCAGCGTATGCAAAAGATGATCGCTGCGTGCATTCGGGATATGGAGCTGCAGCAGCCTTTTGCCCTGTCTGACAAGGCGAAAGACGAGCAGCTTGCCGGTCGTCATCTGTTTGGCAGCGACGATATTTCGGTGGGCGATGGCCTGTCGAATCCCTTGCGCTATGAGCTCGATACTCGCCGCAACCGCAACATGATTACGTCTTGTGGGACGGACGAGCGGCAGACCGTCAATAAGGCGGTGCGCCGTGCGCGCGGCCTTGTCAGGATGGTGGTGGGCCATCTTGCCCGCTGTGCCACGCTTATGGACAAGCTGTACTACGGCAGCATTTCGTACAAGGACGATCTTTCGCGCAAGAATATCATCGATGCCCTGGGCATTAGGAACGACCAGACCAACGAAAAATACTTCTGGAATTCGCTGATGCTGGCGCTGTTCTTTAAGGACCGCAAGAACGACGAAATCGATGCCGCTGACGACTCGATGTATGCGCGCGGTGTTGACTACCTGGTGATGGAAACCACCATCGACCATATGTTTACCACGTACCTCACCAACCACGGCATTGAGCGCATGCCCGAGGCGTATCTGGCCTCCATTGCCGCCAAGGCTCCCTGCGTGTGCATGAGCGCCACCTGGAACGCGCCGACCATTAAGAACTTTGATCTGGATTATCTGGACGAAGTGCACGGCGTGGTTCGTAAAGATGCTTGGATTGGCGAGCTCAACCAGGAGATCGTACGACAGACCAAGCTATTCAACAAGCAGGCGGCAACGGTGTATGACGTCGACGTCGTTTGGGTCGACGAGTCCAAGAAGCTTGCCGGCATGGCGGCCGTGGCCGGCGGCGCCTATGGTGGCGGTATCGTGTCGCCCGACGAGGTGTACGAGCATGCGATGGAATTCTTTGACCAGATTGGCGTGAGTGAAGGACTTGCGGTGTGCCTGCGCCGAAAGATTGCCGACAGGGTGACCACGAGCGATGCCGAAAACATCGAGTTTGAGCTAAAGCGTCTGAGCAAAACGCTCGTTGCCGTGAGTGCATGGGCGCATGGTGTGGCGCGCAGCGAGCAACAGGCGGGAGCCATCTTTACGACGCGCCACATGGGAAACCATGGCGACTTTAATAGTTTGGCGCTGGATCTGGCCCGAGAAATCGTTGCCGAACTCGTGATAAGGAGCGTTAAGCATCCCGAGGCCTCGTACGAGAAGTCGCTCGAGGAGGCCAAGGATATGGTTCCGTGCTTTAACGCTTCTGGATGGGAGGAGGGCTGGCGTGGTGCTCAGGAACGTCTGAAGGACGGCGAGCCGACCCTGATGTTTATCAACCTTGCCGCTGGTGGCTTTTCCAAGAACCTTAAATATGAGGTGCCAGAGAGCCTGCGCAACACGGTGCGCCAGGTCGATTGTGGTTTTGACAATGCTGAGCGACATCCCAAGATGGACCTCGACTTTTTGTACGTGGAGTCGCCCACGAGCCGCTTGACCTGGGGAGTCGATATGAGCTCAAAGAAGTTTGACCAGCAGGCGCTGCTCGGCGTGGTCGAACAGGAAGAGCTTGTGACGCGCGGAGAGATTCCGTTTATCCAGAAGCGCCATCGCGTGCGCACGGTGCTGGCGGGCGTTGGCAGAAAACTGCCGGTGCGCGACACCCTCTCATATCAGGTCGAAGGCGCTCGCATCGTGGCACAGGCGGTGGGCCGCTTGATGCGTACGAGCGTAAAGATGCCCTATGTACAGGTAATGCTCGATCGCGAAATCGCCGGCGACTGCGACTTCTCGTTCCTGCATGATCTGCCGATGGGCTACGAGCTGGAGCAGGTGGTTGGTGCCTGCGCGGCTGTCAACAATCACATGGCAGATAAGAATCAGCACACTGCTAGCAAGCAGCATGACCTTGCTGCCGGTAGGAACAACCGGGCTAAGGAGAAGCACGAGAGGCGGGCGTTGAGGGGTACCTCGCTCGATGCGCGCGAGGAAGATCTGGCCGCCTTTGACGACGAGCGCGACTTTTATCTGCATCATTTTTGCCTGCCGTGGGAGGACCTTGCGAGCTATCCTGCGCGCAAAAGCACTGCGCTGCACATGCCGTTCCCCGCGAGTGGCTATGCGTACGCGGAGGGCGGAGCGTGCAAGGTGCCGCATTTTGGGTTCCCCAGCTACGACGGTGAGCCTGTCGAGCAGATTGCCGCCCGTCTGGAGGCGTGCGGCTGCTATAACGAGGGCTTTAAGGGCGCGAAGGTTCGCTAGGTAAGCCAGACGGCGGCCCGTGTGCCCGAGCTGTTGTCGATTCGGGAGGTGCGCGAGCGTTGGTCGCGCGACGGGGTGCCCGCGATGCTGCAACCGGCGGCGACGGCGCACATGACGCCCTATATGTTCCAGGCGGTGTATCTGGGAGAACTGGGAGAGTCTGCCGGTAGGTCCATCTTCGAGGCGTATTACGATGGCCGGTATTTGCTTGCGCGTGGTGACGCTGCCCATGCCGAGACGGGCGGCGATTTTGAGGTGCTCGATGCCGCTGGCAACAAGACCGGGGTGTGGATCGATTTTAAGCACTATCGCATCGGTGCCTACGAGGCCTACAGGCGCAACGGCGGCGAGACTACGGATGCCGAGCGCTTTAAGGCAAAGGCTCAAAAAGCCGGGGCGAAGCGCCTGCTGATCGTGAATGTTTTGGCTGATGAGGCGGCGCTGGAGCTCCGCCAAAAGCCAATCGATGACGAGGGGATGGTGTTCTCCTTCCCCTATATGGCAGCTGATGGCGCAATCAGCCTGGAGATGATGGAGGCGATCGGACGTGCAATCGAAGCATAACCAGTCGTGTGGCTTGGGAGACATTGCCGTATCTGAGTTTAAGCTGCAGCTCGACGCCGCTGCTGCCGAGGAGCGCTACTCGGTCTTTTGGTGCAACGTAGGCGATGCTGGTAAGCATGCCGTGGCGAACTTTATGGCCGATGTGTGCCAGGCGGGCAAGGTCGTTGCGCTCACGCAGCTTGCAGACAACCGCGTCTTTCTAATGGTCAAAGCGGGCGTGCAGACGGGCGACCTTAATGCTTCGCTTTATCAGGAGCAGTTGGTTCCGATTAAAACTCATTGGGACGAGTTGGATGATTACGTTGCGCTCCGTTTGCTGTTCAACTCCTGCTCTCAGTTTGAGGGGATTGAGGACGAAGTTCCCAATGACACCGGGCGCCTGTATGTCATTAGCGCCAAGGGTGCCCGCCGCAATGCTGTCGAAAGCGACGGAAGGGGACCTGCCAAGATCGAAACGGTCGAGACCGTTATCAACGAGGATTGCACCTTCGAACTCAAGATTCGAACGTTTACCAAGCGCCGAGTGCTCATCGGTCGTGCGGCAGGCGACGAGTTAGAACTCAAGAAGATCAACAGCCAGGTGGGTTACAGGCTGTCGCCTGTCGCTACGGTGGTGCTGGCGCACGGACAAAGTGACGAGTACATCCTGCGCCGCGCCAAGGGCGATAAGCCGTCCAAACGTCGTGACCTTACGTTTTCTGCCCAGGCGGAAAAGGTCGCCTATACCAAGAAGGGCATCCTGTACCGAGAGCTGCAGATTCTTGAGCGCCGGTACAGCGATTTTGCCCGAGTGTCGCTCGGGGAGTATCCGCGCAAGAGCTTCTACGAGGTTCTGAAAAGCGACCGATATGCCCGCGTGGTTGCGGAGCGTTCGTTGGGGCAGCGGGCTGTGGTGTCGTTTGCGGGTGACGGGCTTGATGGGATGGCGCGCCAGTTGGTCGATCGGCTCAATGATTCCTCGTGGGGCGTACACGCGTCGTATGGCGGCAGGGCTGTTGATCCGCTGGCATGGAATATCGTCGTGGTGCCCAACGAGGTTGCCGAGGACGATGGCTATGCCCTGCATGCTGGCGTGGTTGAGCAGCATGTGACGCCGGATGTGTGCGAGCCGCTGGTCAAGGCGGCATCGAATGCAAAGGTGCGGGGCGCTCAGGAGGGAGTCCTGGGAGCCATGCTCAAAGAGCTGCTGGTAAAGCAGGACGTTGCCGACGGCCGGGTGAGGGCGTTTGATATTGGCTCTTTCGCCGTTGAGTCGCTAACGGTGTGTGGTGTGGTCAATGTCCCGCGCAAGGAGGAGGACAAGATCGAGTTGGATGCGCGCCTTGCAGCGCTAGCGATTGGTGCTGACGGGGTCATGGACTACATCTCGCATCCCATCGAGGACGGTCCCGCGAACGAGATGGAGCTTGAGCTGTTGACGGCCGACGGCAAGCTCGGCAAGGATGCCTATATCTTTGACGTGCGGGCAGGTGGACAGTCTATGCTCGCGCGCGTGCGCGATACGGGCTTGACGACCTTCTCTAACAACTTTGCGACCCTGGTGCGCGATTACCAGCTTACGGGTAAGGCGGGTCGTAAGAAGGAGTTTTTCGAAAGCTACAACTCGCCCTATTACGGCATTGGAACGTTCGAACGAGCAGGGCTGACCTGCTACTTTGTGGGCATCAACAACGGCACCAAGGAGGACTTGGCAACGGCGATTCATGTGCGCTCGATTGAGGTGCTCGAAGGCGACGATCTGTCCGAGCTGCTGGTTCAGCTGGTCAATGTGGGGCTTTCACGTCATGGGGCTCCCTCCAGGTGGCCGATTCCGGTGAAGTATCTCAACGAATATGCCGCGCGTGAGGGCGCGGCGGGGGAGTGTGGTATTTGCTCGTGAGGAAACAGATTAGTTATATGTGCTAGAAAACTAAAATTGTTCTTGCAACATACAAGCGGAGCGCATATACTGCAGTCATAGCGTATGAGATGGGGTCTCTAAAAGAGGCCAAGCACAGCAATTTGAGTTTATGTAGACGGGACTTGAGCATGAGCACCAGCAGTTTCTCCTTTAACAACGTTAATAGCGACTTCATTAATCTCGAGACCATTTTTGGCCGTACTGACGGTTCTCGCACAGAGAGCTGGCTTGTATCTCTAGGCGAAGAGAGGCCAAGTGGCGAAGAACTTGAGTATTTGGATGAGATTGAGCGCGAGCGGAACTATGAGTTTGGCTTTTGCGGAGATTAGTTTCATCACGATTCAATTCGCTCAATTTAATTACCCCGTTATCACCTCTTTCTAATGGGGCAAGTCAGATTGACTATCTGTGTCAAACATCAGCTCATCGTGGGAAGGAATCGGCAATGAGCAAGAACGTGAATAAGAACATCAACGGCGGCGCTGCGGGTAAGACGAAGGCCGCCGGGCGCATGGCGACGGTTGCCGCGGCGACGATCGCCATGACGGGCGGGTCGCTGCTGTCTCCGCTGACCGCGGTGGCACAGGGTGCGAACGGTGCCACCGCTACTGGGAAGCCGGCTGCGGTGCTGTCTCCGTTGACGAGCGCGGCCGCTGCTAGTACTGGCGCGGGCACGGTGTCGGCGGCGCAGAAGGTCGCCAACCTGCAGGCTGCGGTCGATGCGGCTCGTGCTAAGGCCGCTGCCGCCAAGGCCGATATGGATGCGGCCGCCGCTCCTTACGACGCCGCCGCTGCCAACCAGCAGCAGGCGCAGGGTGCCTACGACGCGGCCCATGACGCAAGCGACGCTGCCGCTTCGACCGAGCTGGAAAAGCAGATGGGCGCTGCGCAGGACAAGGCCGATGCAGATGCGAAGGCGCTTGAGGACGCTCAGGCTGCACTTGGTGCCGCTAAGAAGAACCTGGCGGACAAGGACGAAGCTCTGGCCACCGCCCAGAAGGCATCCCGCGATGCCCAGTCTGCTCTCGAAGCTGCACGGGCTGCTGCATCCGATGCCACGCCCGAGGCCGTAGCCGCTGCCCAGGCTGCTGCAGAGCAGGCAGCAAGCGACCTGGAGCAGGCAAAGCAGCAGGCCGCCGATGCGCAGGCCAAGCTCTCGGATGCCCAGGCCGCTGTCGCTGTCGCCGCTGTCAAGCAGCAGAACGCGCAGGGCAAGCTTTCGGCAGCTCAGCAGGCAAAAGCCGCGGCAGATGCGGACGTGGATACCGCGCAGGCGAGCTATGACGCGGCCAAGGCCGATCTGGACCGTGCCGAGCAGGGCGCTGCGGGCCCGGAGTACGAGGCTGCCAAGGCAAAGGTGACTGCCGCGTCCGGGGCGCTGACGGCTGCCAAGGCCACGCAGTCGCAGCGCGAGGATGAGCTTGCCGCCGTCGAGCAAGAGGTGACCGCCGCCGAGGGCGAGGTACAGGCTGCTCAGCAAGCAGTTGCCGATCAGCAGCAGGTTGCCACCGATGCCCAGTCCAGGCTGGATGCCGCTGTTGCCGCCAAGGCGGCTGCCGACGCCGCACTTGACCAGGCCAAGACCGATCATGCCTCCGTGCTCACGGAGCTGGCCGATGCCCAGGCCAAGCTTTCGGCTGCCAAGGACGAGAAAGACACTGCCGACAAGGCGCTCGATCAAGCGAAGGCCCAAAAGCAGCAGGCCGACCAGGCTGTGGCTCAGGCCCAGGCCAAGCTCGATGCCGCTCAGGCAACGGCGAATGCATCGGCGGAGAACTACCGCCAGGGTGCTATCGCGTTCTTTAAGAGCGTGGGCGCCAACGACGCGGCGGATATCATCCTCAACTGCAAACTCGCTAGCTACAACAAGGTGGGCGAGGAGGCCGATGCGACGAGCCTGGCCAACATGAAGCAGGCGGTCGTGTGGCTCAAGGCGTGCAACGAGTATCGCGCGAGCGTTGGCCTGGGTGAGCTCAAGGTGACGTATGCCATGATGGCGACTGCCATTGCGGATGCGAACTTCTCCGACACGAAGATCGATCACGCCAGGCAGTTCGAAGTGGGCGAAAACGTGGCATGGAACTACGGAAGCAATCCGTTTAAGCAGTGGGTCGATCAGGAGAAGGCCATCTTTGATGCTGCCGCCGCCTCGCTGGGCGCATCGGGCCTTACGGGAAAGGCCGCTTACGATTTCTATACGGCGCATAGTTCCGAGATTGATACCTACGCCGCGAAGCATGGTGATTCGGTCGGCCATTACATCAACGTAATCGATCCCAGCTACACCGTGACGGGCATGGGCGTTTGCACGCGAGGGACGCTGTACGGTCGGAGCACGCAGGCGCAGACATTCGTATATTCTGGTCGATGGTACGAGCCGTACAACGTCAATCCGATGACGGTTGTCGAGTATGAGGCTGCGCTGAACGCGTGGTGCGACTCTCTGGCAAATCCCGAGCAAGGCGTGGATGCGGCGCGCAAGGAGCTTACTGCGGCGCAGAGCGTTGCCAACGATGCCGGCAACAAGGTGGACGCAGCATCGCAAACCGCTGCGGCAAAGCAAGCCCAGGTTGAGCGTGCTGCCGCCAACATCGATGCAGCGGCCACCAAGGTCTCGGAAGCCCAGGCCGCCGTGGCGCAAAAGCAGGCTGCAGCTGACGCCGCCGCGCGTGCCGTCAGCGATGCTCGCGCCGATTTGAGCGCTGCCAACGCCGCTGTTGCGGCAGCGCAGGACGCCGTGGCCGCCAAGTCTGGCGAGCTCGACATTGCCAAGGGCAAGGTGGCTGCTGCCAAGCGCGCGCTGGACGCCGCTCGTGCCGGCGTTGGCGACAAGCAGGGTGCACTTGCCGCGGCCCAGGATGAGCTGGCGGCTTACTCAGCCGATATCGTCACTGCTCAGCGTGCGTTTGATGCGGCATCGTCTGTGCTCGAAGACGCCCGTGCCAATCAGCGCGAAGCGGAGGCTGAGCTCGCTGTTGCCCAAGGCGATGCCAATCAGGCAGATATCGATGCTGCTGACGCTCAGGCGGAGCTCGATATGGCCCAGCAGGTTGCGAGCGATGCCGGTGCCGTCGTGGCAACGGCTCAGACAAAGTCTGATGCGGCTGCCGCCCGTGCCGCCCAACTTAAGAATGCCGCCGCAGCACTTGCTCAGGCTACTGAGGACAAAGCCGCTGCCGATGCCGCGCTCGATGCTGCAGAGGTGGCCGTGAGCGATGCCGAGTACGACGTGGTGGAGGCTGACAATGCCGTGACGGATGCGGCTGCCGACCGCTGCGCCTCTGCCGCCGCGGTCGCCCGCCTGCGCAGGATTGATCTTGCCGAAGCCATCGTCAACGGCAGCGCTGACGATGCAGACGAGGCGCTCAACGCCAAGATCGCCGCAGCTCACGATGCCGCCGAGCGCGCCGCGACCGCCAAGGCCGAACTCGATGACGCCGCAGCTGCGACGGATGCCGTGGCGCCGGCCTATTTGGAGGCGCTTGCTAACTACACCGCCGCCAAGGCCGAGCTCGACCAGGCCATTGCCGAGCTCAACGCCGAGATTGCTCGCCAAGAGGCCGCCGACCGCGGGAATGGCGAGCAGACCCAGCCTGTCACGCAAGTGACGTACCAGGCCAAACACGCGGTGGCAAAGACCGAGATCGAGACACGGCAGACGGCGATGCCTGCTACGGGCGATGCGTCCGAGCTGCTGGGCGAGACCTTCGTAATCGGCGGCACGGTCCTTGTGGCCGCCGGTGTCTTCCTGTTCGATAAGCGCCACCAGCTGACCCGTTAGGGACAGAAGGGACTGCGGGCCATTTTCGGCGCGTACCGTAGGGGGTGATGAGGCTCCATGCGGCGCGCGCCGCCTTGTTCTTCAAGAGCGATAAGGAGGGACATATGCAAATTAGAGGAGAGGCCGCGATCGCCTGTGGATTCATGGCAGGCCTGGCAACGGGATTGCTGTTCGATGGGTGTTTCGACAGCTATATCAATCGATTCCGCGATTTTGATTTTTCGAGAGGCAAGCTTTGGAAAACAGCGTCGGCTCGTCGAGAGGCGACCGCGCCCATCGAGCCCTGCAGTGTGGATATCTCAAAAATCAAGGTAATCGTCACTAA
>ENA-UESG01001881-UESG01001881.1-human-gut-metagenome-genome-assembly--contig:-NODE-1881-length-12119-cov-7.819880_pt1 | contig 12119 bp, 9 predicted proteins | sample MGYA00243002_ERZ508003 | MGnify/ENA primary metagenome ERZ508003 (study PRJEB26167, sample SAMN06115514) | human gut metagenome | host: Homo sapiens | place: China:Shanxi | collected 2015-12-02... | reverse complement strand
ACGATCATCTCCTGCTTCTCGAACTGGTGGATGCGGTAGATGCCGCGCTCCTCGATGCCGTGGGCACCCTTCTCCTTCCGGAAGCAGGGGCTATAGGAGGTCAGGGTCAGGGGCATCTTGCTCTCGTCGATGGTCTGGTCGATGAAGCGGCCGATCATGGTGTGCTCGCTGGTGCCGATCAGGTACAGGTCCTCGCCCTCGATCTTGTACATCATGGCGTCCATCTCCGGGAAGGACATAACGCCCTGCACCACGTTGCCGTGCATCATGAAGGGCGGGATGACATAGGTAAAGCCCTTGTTGATCATAAAGTCGCGGGCGTAGGCCAGCACTGCCTCGTGCAGGCGGGCGATGTTGCCCAGCAGGTAGTAGAAGCCGTTGCCGGCCACGCGGCCTGCAGCGTCCATGTCGATGCCGTCAAAGCTCTCCATGATCTCGGTGTGGTACGGGATGGGGAAATCGGGCACGACCGGCTCACCGAAGCGCTGTGCTTCCACGTTGTAGGTGTCGTCCGGGCCGATGGGCACGCTGGGGTCGATCATCTGGGGGATGGTGTACATGATCTCCTGGATGCGGGCAGACAGAGCTTCCTCTTCCTTCTCCAGCTCTGCCATCTTGTCGGCATCGGCCTTGACGGCGGCGTTGTTGGCGTCGATCTGAGCCTGCAGCTGGGCCTTCTTGGCCTCATCGTCGCACTTCTTCAGCTGGCCGAACAGCGGGCCATTGGCCTTGCTCAGCTTGTTGCGGGCAGCCTTGAGGGCTTCCACTTCCTTCAGCGCTGCGCGGTACTGGGCATCCTTTTCGATGACCTCATCCACCAGCGGCAGCTTTGCGTCCTGGAACTTCTTCTTGATGTTTTCCTTGACGGCGTCCGGATTCTCACGGACAAATTTGATATCAAGCATGATTGACTCTCCTTGCTCTATTTCGTTCGCACCGGGAAATGGGACCTCTCCCGGCGCCGTTCAAAGGCGGGTGTCCGCCTTGGATCGCGGTTGTTTTATTCTTCGGTCTGGTACTGGCCCAGCAGGTTTGCAAAGGCGCGCAGCTGCTCATCGGAGTAAAAATGCACCGTCAGCTTGCCCTTGCCGCCGTGGTAGGCCACGTTCACCTCGCTGCCCAGCACCTGCTTGAGGCTCTCTTCCACTTCCACCGGCAGGGTGCCGCGGGGTTCGGGTTCTTTTGCCTCCTTCGGGGGCTTTGCCAGCTTCTTGCACAGCGCCTCGGTCTGGCGCACATTCAGCTGATTGTCCGCCACGATCTGCGCCGCCTGCTCCTGCAGCTCCGGCGTGGGCAGGCCCAGGATCACCTTGGCGTGGCCCATGTTCAGGAACCCGCTCTTGAGCAGCTCCAGTACGTTTTCCGGCAGGTTCAGCAGACGCAGGCTGTTGGCCAGCGCGCTGCGGCTCTTGCCCAGCTTGCGGGCTGCCTGCTCCTGGGTCAGGTCACAGCGCAGCATCAGCTCCCGGATGCCGGCGGCTTCTTCCACCGGGTCCAGATCCTCACGCTGGAGATTTTCCACCAACGCCAGCTCCATGGCCTGCTCGTCGGACACATCCTTGACCACCACCGGCACTTCGGTCAGGCCGGCCATGCGGCAGGCACGCCACCGGCGCTCGCCGGCCACGATGCTGTAGCCGCCCAGTCCCTGGGGCCGCACCGCAATGGGCTGCAGCAGACCGTGCTCCGCAATGCTGGCGGCCAGCTCCCCCAGTGCCTCTTCGTCAAAGGTCTTGCGGGGCTGGTCGGGGTCCGGCTCGATCTCACGCAGGGGCAGGGTCTCGATCTTTGCGTCGGACTCAAGGCTCGGGGCGGCGTCCTCAAACAGACTTTCCAGCCCGCGGCCAAGTCCTCCTTTTCCTTTTGCCATTGTTCTTGTTGTTCCCCCTGTGTTTTAGTCTTCCAGAGCGTTTTTGACCGGTGCCGGTTCCGGAGCACTCTTGCTCCGCGCGCGGGTCTTTTTGGGCTCGTGCGGCCGGTTGTTCTTGACGAACTCAATGGCCAGATCCATGTACGCTTCACTGCCCTTGCCCTTGGGCTCGTAGAAATTGATGGGCTGCCCGTAACTGGGGGCCTCGGAGATGCGGATCGAACGGGGGATCGTGGTTTTGTACACCTTGGAGCCAAAGTACTTCTGCACCTGCTCCACCACCTGCACCGTGAGGTTGTAGCGCAGGGAGAACATCGTGAACACCACGCCTTCGATGTCCAGATAGGGGTTGTACTTTTTGCGGATGGTCTTGAGGGTGCTGATAAGCTCCGACAGACCTTCCAGCGCATAATACTCGCACTGCACCGGGATCAGCACACTGTCGCAGGCGCTCAGACCGTTCAGGGTGAGCAGGTCCAGGCTGGGCGGGCAGTCGATGAAGATGAAGTCATAGTCCTTCTGCACCCCGGCCAGCGCCTTGCGCAGGCGGCTCTCGCGGCCCGGCAGGTCGATCATTTCCAGGCTGGCACCGGCCAGACGGGTGTTGGAGCCGATCACATCGGTGCGGAACTCGGTCTTGCGGATCGCCTGTGCGGCGGTCGCCTTGCCGATAAGCACCTCGTAGGTGCCGCACTCCACACTGCGCTTGGGGATGCCGTAACCGGTGGTGGTGTTGCCCTGCGGGTCCAGATCCACGATGAGCACCTTTTTGCCCAAAGCCGACACGCAGGAGGACAGGTTGACGGCGGTCGTGGTCTTGCCGACGCCGCCTTTCTGGTTTGCGATTGCTACAATTTTTGCCACGCGCATTTCTTCCTTCCGGGAAATTTTGGTTGTTCCACATGGAACATTCGCAGTTGTGCCCGCTCGTTTCCCGTCGCGCGGACATCTCAACTAGTAGTATAGCACACTCCCTTGGCTTTTTGAACCGCTTTCAGGCGTTTTTGTGCGTATTTTCTTCTGTTTTCCGTTTTTGCAAGGCAAAAAGTTCTCTTTCAAGGCGTATTTTGCAGATTTTTTACACGTTTTTTCTGTTCCACATGGAACAGTTCACTTCTCCGCTGCCGCCGTGGGGATGCGCACCGTGTATTCGATGTAGCCATCCTTCTCTTCCCGATGGGCCGTGGCCGGTACCCCATTGTCGGTCATCAGCCGGATGGCATGGTCGATGGTGTTCACAAAGATGCGCACATCCCGGACCATGGAGATGCGGTGCCGCCCTTTTGCGGTGCTGTTGAGCAGCTGTTCGATGTACCGATCGGTCTGACGGGCGTTGAGCCGCCGCTTGGCAATGTTGATGAGCGCCTCGCTGCGGCGGTTCTCCGGCAGGCGCAGCACGGCCCGCGCGTGACGCTCGGTGAGGTTGTTGTCCAGCACGAACTGGCGCTGGTCCCCCGTGAGCTGCAGCAGGCGCAGCTTGTTGGCCAGTGTGGGCTGCGCCATGCCCAGCCGCTTGGCGGCCTCGGCCTGGGTGCAGTCCCACAGCACCAGAATGTCCCGCAGGCCCTGCGCCTGCTCAAAGGGGTTCAGGTCGGTGCGCTGAATATTTTCCAGCAGGCCGAGGGCCGCCGTCTGCTCATCGGCATAGCTGCACAGGATGGCCGGAATGGTGGTCATCTGGGCCAGCTTGCAGGCGCGCAGCCGCCGCTCCCCTGCCACCAGCTCGTAACCTTCGGCTGCTTTACGCACCGAGATGGGCTGCAGCAGACCGTTTTCACGGATGCTCTGGGCAAGGCCTGCCAGCTCCTGTTCCTCAAAGGTCCGGCGCGCCTGGAACGGCGACGGATGGATCTGGTCGATGGGCAGGAAATAAATTTTTCCGGCGGACTTCTTCCGTTCAAACATAACACGGCTCCTCCTTTTTTGCGGCATATCCGGGTTTGTTTTCCACACTTTCCCGGGAAAATGTGGAAAAGTTGGTTCAGAGCCAGTGTACCACACAAACAAAAACCCTGCCAGAAATTTCGTTCGGCAGGGTTTTGCATATTTTGTTCGCTATTCCGTTATTTCAGCGGGCTTTTGGCGATTTTTCCGCCGTTTCTGGGGTAGGCTGTCGGAGTTTGCGAAATCTTTTGGCACAAAATCAGGGTGCGGGTGTCGCCGCCGGGCAGGTGCAGGGTGCGGGTCTCCTTGTAGGCACCGCCCAGTTTTTTGATGGCCCCGCGGGCCGCGGCCAGCTCCTCTTCTCCGGAGGCGCCCTTCATGGCCAGAAAGTTTCCGCCCACCTTGACCAGCGGCAGGCAGTATTCCGCCAGCATGGGCAGAGCTGCCACGGCGCGGGCTGAAGCCAGGTCAAACTGCTCCCGCCACACCTTGCGGGCGGCTTCCTCTGCGCGCTCCTTGGCAAACTCCACGCCGGTCAGGCCAAGCTGGGCACAGGCGTACTTCAAGAACTCCACCCGCTTGCCGGTGGGTTCCATGAGGGTGAGTTCCAGTTCCGGCTTGTAGATCTTGGTGACGATGCCCGGAAACCCGGCACCAGCGCCCACATCCACCATGCGGCCGGCTACTTCCGGCTGGCTGGCAAAGAGCAGGCTGTCGAGGAAATGCTTGTCCTCGATGCCCTCGGGGTCGGTGATGGCGGTCAGGTTGACCTTCTGGTTGTAGTCCACAAGGATCTGTGCAAAGGCGTCCAGCTGGTCCAGCTGGGTGCCGGTGAGGGCAATGTTCCATGTGGAACACTTGGCCTCCAGCCGCTGTTTGTCGATCATAGGTTTTGATTCCTTTCTGTTGTTCTGGATCAGGTGTGGGCCGCCAGGGCAATGCTCAGCTGGGCAACATCCGACGGCGACACGCCGGGGATGCGGCTGGCCTGGCCCAGGTTCTTGGGCCGGATGCGGGCCAGCTTCTCGCGGGCTTCCAGCGTCAGGCCGGTGAGGTCCGCGTATTCAAAATCCTCCGGGATCAGGGTCTTTTCGTGGCGGGCCACCTCCCGGATCATGCGGTCCTGCCGGGCAATGTAGCCTGCGTATTTGATCTCGGTCTCCAGCCGTTCCGCCAGCATGGGCGTGATTCCCTCCCCCCAGCCGATGACCCCGGCCACAAGGTCGTAGTGGATCTCCGGGCGGCGCAGCAATTCTTCCGCAATGCCGCCCTCGGCTGCCGGGGCCAGCCCGGCCGCCGTCATGGCGGCCTGCAGGTCGGCAGTGCGCAGGTGGGCGTCGTGCAGACGGCGGCGCTCCGCTTCCAGAATGTTCTGGGTGTGCTGGTACTTTGCCCAGCGGTCGTCCTGCACCAGACCGTATTCCCGGCCGATGGGGGTCAGGCGGGTGTCGGCATTGTCCTGCCGCAGGGTCAGCCGGTATTCGCTGCGGCTGGTCATCATGCGGTAGGGGTCCATGACGCCCTTGGTCACCAGATCATCCACCAGGGTGCCAAGGTAGCTGGTGTGACGCGGCAGGATAAGCTGTTCTTTGCCCAGTGCATTGCGGGCGGCGTTCAGACCGGCCAGCAGGCCCTGTGCGGCAGCTTCCTCGTAGCCGGAAGTGCCATTGAACTGCCCTGCCCCATACAGGCCCCGCACCACCTTGCTTTCCAGCGTGGCTTCCAGACTGGTGGGGTCCACACAGTCGTATTCGATGGCATAGGCCGGGCGCAGGATCTCGATGTGCTCAAAGCCCTTGATGCTGCGGTAGAAGGCATTCTGCACGTCCTCCGGCAGACTGCTGGAAGCACCCTGCAGGTACATTTCCTCGGTGTTCTCACCGCAGGGCTCCACAAAGATGGGGTGGCGGTCCTTGCCCGCAAAGCGCACCACCTTGTCCTCGATGGAGGGGCAGTACCGGGGGCCGACCCCCTCGATCATGCCGCCGTACAGCGGGCTGCGCTGGATGTTATCCAGAATGATCTTGTGGGTCTCCGGGTTCGTGTAGGCGATCCAGCATTCCACCTTGTTGTGCATGGGGGCGTCGGTCATGAAGCTGAAGGGCTGCAGCTCGTTGTCCGGGTCACCAGGCTGACACTCCAGCCGGCTGAAGTCGATGCTGCGCCGGTGCACACGGGCGGGGGTGCCGGTCTTGAACCGCCGCAGGGGCAGACCGGCAGCCTTCAGGCTCTCGGTCAGGGCATTGGCGGCGTGCATACCGTCCGGGCCGGAGGCATACCAGGCATCGCCCACAAAGATCTTGCCGCCCAGATTGGTGCCGGTGGCCAGCACCACGCACTTTGCGGTGTACTCGCCGTTGAGCTGGGTAACGATGCCCTTCACCCGGCCGTTTTCCACCTCAAGGCCCACCACCTCGGCCTGATGGATGGCAAGGCCGGGGGTAAGCTCCAGTGCGTGCTTCATGTATTCGTGGTAGCGTTTGCGGTCGGTCTGCACCCGCAGTGCGTGCACCGCAGGGCCCTTGCCCTTGTTCAGCATCCGGCTCTGCAGGTAGGTGGCATCCGCCGCCAGACCCATCACGCCGCCAAGGGCATCTAATTCACGCACCAACGTTCCTTTTGCAGTGCCGCCGATGCTGGGATTGCAGGGCATATTGCCGATGGCATCCAGACTCATGGTGAACACGGCGGTCCTGGCGCCCAGTGTGGCAGCGGCGTGGGCCGCTTCGATGCCGGCATGCCCGGCACCGATAACGATCACATCATACTCTCCTAAGTGGTTCATATACTTTCGGGTTTCCTCTAATAATTGATTTGAAATGCCCTCCGTTTTACTCTGGGCATTTTCAGCGGAAGAATTATTTTAAATTTCGGGTTACAGGAAAGTCTGCGGACTTTCCTGTAACCCATTTTCACGGGTGGGGTCATAACGGGAAACGGCAGCAGCAGCGCTCGCTCCCCCGGGGGGAGCTGTCGCGCAGCGACTGAAGGGCTATCAATCGGCGGAGCCGGAAAAAACGGTTAAAAGATCTTCACGCCGAACAGGCGTGAATCTTCAGTTTTTTCCGGTGTAGCCCACTGCTTTGGGGTTAAAAGGGGCGAGCAGCCCCTTTTTCGTGGCTCCAGCGCATCGAAATCGCTGTAACCTTGCTGTGCTGAACGCACAGCATTTGCTGCACAAACCGGTCTGCGACTTGAAAGCCCCACTGGGGCTTTCATGCCTTGCAGGCACCGCCGCACTTTTCTTCTCTTTTGGTGTCAAAAGAGAACATTCCCGCCCTTATTTCCCCACGCAGAATCGCTCGAACACCTGTTCGATGACGGCTTCCGAAGCGTTTTCGCCGGTGAGCTCACACAGTGCGTCCAGCGCGTCATCCACGCACACCGACACGGCATCCAGCCCGAACCCGGCCTCCACGGCCTCCCGCGCTCCTGCCACGGCCTCCCGTGCCCGCAGGGCCGCCGACAGCTGCCGCTGGCCGGACAGGCTGGCCGCGTGGGGGTCGATCTGGCTGGTGCCCAGCAGGCGCGCCACGGCGGCCGCAATGACCTTGCGGCTTCCCTCCTCCTGACAGCACACCGGCAGCACCATGGCAAAGTACGGGGCGATGAGCTCCGCATCAAATTGCGTGGGTTTATCTTCCTTGTTCACCAGGGCAATGGCCGGGCGGCCCGCACAGCGCCGGGCCAGCTCCAGATCCTCCCGGGTAGGCGGCTCCGAGCCATCGAACACCGCCAGGATCAGGCCAGCCTCTTCCAGTTTCTTCCAGCTGCGGCGGATGCCCTCCGCTTCAATGGCGTCCTCGGTCTCGCGCAGACCGGCGGTGTCAAAGAGGTTCAGCCGGATATCCCCCAGCTGCACCGCCTGCTCTACCACGTCGCGGGTGGTGCCTGCCACCGGGGTGACGATGGCACGGTCGAACCCGGCCAGCAGATTCAGCAAGGTGGACTTGCCCGCATTGGGGCGGCCCACGATGGCACAGTCCACGCCCTCGCGCAGGACGGTGTCCGCCTGATAGTTGCGGATCAGCCCGTCCAGCGTCTCCTGCACGCTGCCCAGAACGCTGCGCAGATGGGCTTCGTCCAGCTCCGGCACATCTTCCTCCGGGAAATCCACCCAGGCTGCCAGATGGGCCTGCAGGGCGGTGAGGGCATCCTTCTGTTCCCCGATCTTGCGGGCCAGCGCACCGGACAGGGCCGCATTGGCCAGCGCTGCCCCCTGCCGCCCGTCGGCCGAGATCAGGTCCATGACCGCTTCGGCCTGCGTCAGGCCCAGTTTGCCGTTCAGGAACGCACGGCGGGTGTACTCGCCGGGGGCCGCCGGCTGCGCACCGGCTGCCAGACAGGCCTCCACCAGCCGCCGGGCCACCGCACTGCCGCCGTGGCAGGAAAGCTCCACCACATCCTCGCCGGTATAGCTGTGGGGCGCACGGAAAAACAGAGCCACGCCCTCGTCAAATTTCTCGCCGCCGTCCACAAAATGGCCGAACAATGCCGTGTAGCCTTTTGCCTGCGCCACCTTTTTGCCCGGGTTTGCCGGGCGGAACACCCGCTCTGCCACGGCATAGCTCTGCGCACCGGACAGGCGCACCACCGCGATGCCGCCCGCACCGGGGGCTGTGGCAATGGCTGCAATGGTCGTTTCCTGCATAGTCGGTTCCTTTCAGTGTTCCAGCTGCCGCTGGATGCGGTAATGTTCTTCCTTGGCCTGATACATCTGCTGCTCGGCCTGTCGGATCAGCGTGTCCAGATCCACGCTGCCTGCGTTCTGGGTGGCCACCCCGATGGCTGCCGAACAGCCTTTCCGTTCCAGTGCCCGGATCAGCTCGTCCGTCGCTGCGCGCACCGCTGTTTCCGGCTCGTCCTGCACAAAGGCCACAAATTCGTCCCCGCCGGTGCGGTAACAGTTGTCCCGGCCGAAACGATCCTGCAGTTCCAGCGCCACAGTCTGCAGCATCTGGTCCCCTTTTTCGTGGCCGCTGGTGTTGTTCAGCTCATGCAGGCCGTTTACGTCCACATACACACAGCTGAGGGACACCGTGCATTTTTTTGCCCAGCTGTCCCGGCTGCTCTCGTAGGCATTGCGATTCTGCATATTGGTCAGGATATCAAAGTTGGCAAACCGGCGCAGCCGGAGCTCGGACAGGAAATTCTGGTGCATGGAGACCATCATAAAGCTGGAAATGATGCTGGACACCATCCCGAACACCACACAGTCGATGGTGTCAATGACCGCGATCCGCCTGGTCTCAACGTGCAGCGCCAGCCCGATGAAGATCACCGCAAAGAACAGGATATTGCTGATATGCTGCACCGGCGGCATCACGAACAGAAGCGGTACGGCCAGCAGAAATGCGATGAAACTGACCGAAAGCTCCTCCGGTGAGGCCTTCATGATCAGCATGCCCAGCAGATACAGCTGCGCCTCGAAAGCATACATCAGCCAGTCCAGCAGCAGACCGCCGTCCTCCGGAAGCATCATTTCAATCGCCAGCAGCACCAGACAGCTGACAAACGAGAGGAGATAATATCCCCGATTGGCGCGCAGCGCCCCGAGCCCGCCGAGCAGGCAGATGATGACCAGCAGAAAGATACCGGCTATGATCAGATAGGCGCGCAGCTTCTTCCGGTTGTCCTTGCGGATCTCCGGCAGACAGGCCTGGTACTCTTCCGGTTCCAACCCGGCATAGAAAAGCATCTGATGTAGTTTGCCCACGCCTGTGTTCATCCCTTTCTTTCGGCTGTCTTTCCAGCGGACGGCATCCCTCATTTTATTTTTTATTCTACCACGTTTCCGTCCAAAAAGATACACCCCGTGTCGGTTTTCCACCGGCTCCGGAAAGTCTGTGGAAAAAGTCGTGCCGTTTTTGCACAGACCGGAGCGCAAAAATGCCCCCTGCATCAATTGCAGGAGGCATTGCATGGTTCAGGGGTTACAGCTCGATCTTGCCAAAGCTGAAATCAGCAAAATCATCCACGCGCTCGGTGCGCTTGGGTGCCACCGGTGCGGCAGTCTCGGCATCGCGGGGCGCATAGGTGCGCTCCGGCACACCGGAAGGACGGGGCCCACGGTTGCCGCCGCTGCGGCTGCCGCGGTAACCGCCGCGGTTGCCGTTGCGGTCGCCGTGCTCCGAACGGCTGCCGCCGCGATAGCCGCCATTGCGGTTGCCGCCGGGGCGGCGTCCGTTGCCGGGGCGGCCGCCGCGGGGACGGCGCTCGCCGTAGGTGTTCTCGGTCTGGGCATCCGGTGCGGTGGAGTAGATGACCACGCGGCGGTCACGGCCCTCGCCCTTGCTCTCGCTGCGGACCCCCTCCATCTTGCTGATGGCAGAGTGGATGATGCGGCGCTCGTAGGGGTTCATGGGCTCCATGGCAAAGCTGCGGCCGGTCTTGCGCACCTTGTTGCCAATGCGCTGTGCCAGCACAGTCAGGTCATTCTCACGCTTGTCGCGGTAGCCGGCCACATCCAGGCCCAGCTTGATGTAATCGCCTTCCAGACGGTTGGCCACCAGGCTTGCCAGATAGGACAGGCTCTCCATGGTCTCGCCGCGGCGGCCGATCAGGGCACCCAGGTGCTCACCGTCCAGACGGATGATGGTGGCTTCGCCCTTCTGCACGGCGCTGAAGGTCACGTTCTCCACGCCCATCTTGGCAATGACTTCCTGCAGGTACTCCACAGCAGCCTTGACCTTGGCGTTCTCTTCGATCACGATGGGGACCTCGGTCTCCTCGTCTGCGGCTGCGGCAGCAGCCGGGGCGGCCTGCTCTGCGGCAGGCTGCTCAACCTCGGCAGCCGGTGCTTCCACCGGTGCGGCAGGCTCTTCCACGGGGGCAGCGGGAACTTCCGGGGCAGTCTCCTGCACCGGAGCCGGGGCTGCGGCGGGCGCTGCCGGAGCATCGGGTTCTTCCACGCTCACGCACACCTTGGCAGGGGTGGTTTTCAGGCCCAGGAAACCGGTTTTCTGGGGCATCTCCAGCACTTCATAGCTGACATTCAGATCATCGGCCTGTACGCCCAGCAGAGCGCAGGCTTTTGCGCGGGCTTCATCGACCGTCTTGCCGGTCGCTTCCTGCTTACGGATCATAACCGTTCGTCCTCCTTTATTCTTTTATTCCTTGTCCTGCTTGTTCAGCTCACTCAGCGGCACGGTGCGCTCGTCCTTGTAGCGCTCGGCATCCAGCTGGCGGGCATACTCCAGACGGCACTTGTTCATCTCGCTGGCCGAGAGGTTCTTCTCGGTGACCTTGCCGGTCTTGGGGTCGGTGACCTTCACGGTGGTGCTCTTCACGCCGCGCTTCTGCTGCTTTTTCTTTTCTTCGATCTGAGCTTCCACTTCCTTGCGCATCTTCTCGGGGTCGTAGATCTTGCGCATGACCTGGGTCTGCGCGGTCATCACGATGTTGGAAATGACGTAGTACAGCGAGAATGCCAGCGGGTAGGTAAAGCAGAAGAACAGATACATCAGCGGCATCAGGTACATGGTCACCTTCATGCTGCCCTGCATCTGCTGGCCGGAGGCCTTCATGCTGATGTGGGTGGACAGGAACATGGTCACCACCGACAGCAGCGGCAGCACCAGGTCCAGCGACAGGCCGATCTGCGGGATGCGGGTCAGGTCGATGCCCAGGAAGTTCATGTGCTGGCTGAACTCGGTGATGGTGGCGATCTGGTCTGCGCTGAAGCAGCCGATCACGCCGGAATTGCCGGCCACGACCTGTGCAATGATGTTGGTGTCGCGGGTGATGGCGGTAAAGGAAACCCCGGCGGCGGTCAGGGCCTCACCGGCGCTGGCCAGGGCAGCGGCACTGATGTGGAAGATCCGCTCCAGGGGGTTGTACACCACGCCGATAACGCCGAAGATGACCAGGAAGTTGAGCAGCATGGGCACGCAGCCGGCGGTGGGCTTATAGCCATAGTCCTGCTGCAGCTTGAGCATTTCTTCCTGCTGCTTTTCGGGCTTATCCTTGTACTTGGTCTGGATCTCCTGCAGCATGGGCTGGAAGGCCGACATTTTGGCCATGCTCTTCTGCTGGCTGAGCTGCAGAGGGATCTTGACGATGTTGATCAGCAGCGTGAAGAGGATGATATCCCAGCCGTAGTTGGGCAGCAGATTGTAGATCCACTCCATCACATAGCCAAGAGGAGCGCTTAGGATGTAAAAGAAGTTCATACCTTTGTCCATTCTGCCCCGCCTGTGGCACGGGACGCGTTATTTTTTTATCGTAGGACACACCGCCCACAGTGCGATGCGTCACAAGAAGCTGAAATTGCAGCGGGCAGGCCAGCGGGGAGCTTTCTCCTCGGACACGAATCGGGCCATTCCATCGCCCGCCCTACTGCCTGCGGCAGCAGGGTCCCACCCCA
>ENA-UESG01001878-UESG01001878.1-human-gut-metagenome-genome-assembly--contig:-NODE-1878-length-12129-cov-2.769001_pt1 | contig 12129 bp, 7 predicted proteins | sample MGYA00243002_ERZ508003 | MGnify/ENA primary metagenome ERZ508003 (study PRJEB26167, sample SAMN06115514) | human gut metagenome | host: Homo sapiens | place: China:Shanxi | collected 2015-12-02... | reverse complement strand
TACTGATAAATAATGTCTGACAAAAAAACCGCCCGTCTGATCCTCGAGGACGGCACTCAATTCGAAGGGTACTCCTTCGGCGCCGAAACGTCCGTTTCGGGCGAAGTCGTCTTCAACACAGCCATGACGGGTTATCCCGAAAGCCTGACCGACCCGTCGTACAGCGGTCAGATCCTCGTGTCGACCTATCCGCTGATCGGCAACTACGGAGTTCCGCAGTTTACGGAGCAGGACGGTTTGCTGCGCTTTTTCGAATCGGACCGTATCCACATCCGCGCTCTGGTCGTCTCCGACTATTCGTTCGAGCACAGCCACTGGAACGCGAGCGAAAGCCTCGGACAGTGGCTCAAGGACAACGGCGTGCCGGGCATTTGGGGCGTGGACACGCGCCGGATCACGAAGATCATCCGCGAGCGGGGCGTCATGCTCGGCAAGCTCGTGATCGAAGGCTCGCCCGAGCCCGCGGAGTTCGTCGATCCGAACAAGGAGAACCTGGCGGCGCTCGTCAGCACGAAACAGGTCGAAACGTACGGAAACGGGAAGTACCGGATCGTACTGGTCGACTGCGGCTGCAAATACAACATCGTGCGCTGCCTGACGAAGCGGAACGCGACGGTGATCCGCGTGCCTTGGGACTACGACTTCACGCAGATCGACTACGACGGCGTGATGCTGTCGAACGGCCCCGGCGACCCGCAGCAGTGCGGGGCGACGATCGCCAACATCCGCAAGGCGATCGCGCTGGGCAAGCCGATCTTCGGCATCTGTTTGGGCAACCAATTGTTGTCGATCGCGGCCGGAGCGACGACCTTCAAGCTCAAGTACGGTCATCGGAGCCACAACCAGCCGGCGCTGATGGTGGGCACGGACCGGGCCGTCATCACGTCCCAGAACCACGGCTTCGCCGTCGATACGACGACGCTCGACGAGGGCTGGGAGCCTTACTTCGTGAACCTCAACGACGGGACGAGCGAAGGCATCCGGCACCGGACGAAGCCGTTTTTCTCCGTACAGTTCCACCCCGAGGCTTCGGGCGGTCCGGTCGATACCGAATTCCTGTTTGACGACTTTATCCAAAACATCGAGAAATGCAGAAAATAAACAAGGTAGAGAAAGTGATCCTGCTCGGGTCGGGAGCGCTTAAGATCGGCGAGGCCGGGGAATTCGACTACTCGGGCTCTCAGGCGCTCAAGGCGCTCAAGGAGGAAGGCGTCTACACGGTGCTCATCAACCCGAACATCGCTACGATCCAAACTTCGGAGAACATCGCCGACAAGGTTTATTTCCTGCCCGTCACGCCCGAGTACGTCGAGAAGGTAATCGAGAAGGAGCGCCCGCAGGGCATCCTGCTCGCGTTCGGCGGCCAGACGGCCCTGAACTGCGGCGTGCAGCTCTACCGCAGCGGCGTGCTCGAAAAATACGGCGTGCAGGTAATGGGTACGCCCGTACAGGCGATCATCGACACGGAGGACCGGGAGAAATTCGTCGAGAAACTCGACGAGATCGACGTGAAGACGATCAAGAGCGAGGCCGTCACGTCGGTGGCCGAGGCCAAGCGCGTCGCACACGAACTGGGCTACCCGATCATTATCCGCGCGGCCTATACGCTCGGCGGACTCGGATCGGGCTTCTGCGACAACGACGAGGAGCTGGACGCGCTGGCGAACAAGGCGTTCTCGTACTCGCCGCAGATACTCGTCGAAAAGTCGCTCAAGGGCTGGAAGGAGGTCGAGTATGAGGTCGTGCGCGACCGCTACGACAACTGCATCACGGTCTGCAACATGGAGAACTTCGACCCGCTGGGCATCCACACCGGCGAGAGCATCGTCGTCGCCCCGTCGCAGACGCTGTCGAACTCCGAGTACCACAAGCTGCGCGAGCTGGCGATCAAGATCATCCGCCACATCGGCGTGATCGGCGAGTGCAACGTGCAGTACGCCCTCGACCCGAACTCGCAGGACTACCGCGTGCTCGAGGTCAACGCGCGTCTGAGCCGCTCGTCGGCGCTGGCGTCCAAGGCCACCGGCTACCCGCTCGCGTTCATAGCCGCGAAGCTCGGCCTCGGCTACGGTCTGCACGAGCTGAAGAACAACGTGACCAAGAGCACGACGGCCTGCTTCGAGCCGGCGCTCGACTATATCGTCTGCAAGATACCGCGCTGGGACCTGGGCAAGTTCAAGGGCGTCTCGCGCGAGCTGGGATCGAGCATGAAGTCCGTCGGCGAGGTGATGGCCATCGGCCGTAACTTCGAGGAAGTGATCCAGAAGGGCCTGCGGATGATCGGACAGGGCATGCACGGCTTCGTCGCGAACAAGGAGTTCGAGGTCGACGACATCGACGCCGCGCTCACCCATCCGACCGACAAGCGCATCTTCGTCATCGCGCACGCGCTGAAGAACGGGTACACCGTCGAGCGCATCCACGAGCTGACGAAGATCGACCGCTGGTTCCTCGAGAAGTTGCAGAACATCATCCGGATCGAGAACGAGCTGGAGCAGCACAACAACATCACCCATGTGCCCGACGAGCTGCTGCTCGAGGCCAAACAGCGCGGCTTCTCGGATTTCCAGCTCGCCCGCACGGTAGCCAAGAGCACGGCCAAGAGCATCGACGCCGACATGCTCGCGATCCGGAGCTACCGCAAAATGCGCGGCATCACGCCCTACGTCAAGCAGATCGACACGCTGGCGGCCGAGTACCCGGCCATGACGAACTACCTGTACGTCACCTACAGCGCCTCGGCGCACGACATCGACTTCCCGCACGACAACCGCTCGGTCATCGTGCTCGGGTCGGGAGCCTACCGCATCGGAAGTTCGGTCGAGTTCGACTGGTGCAGCGTCAGCGCGCTGAACACGATCCGCCAGCAGGGACTTCGCTCGGTGATGATCAACTACAATCCCGAGACGGTCTCGACCGACTACGACATCTGCGACCGGCTCTACTTCGACGAGCTGACGCTCGAGCGGGTGCTGGACATCACCGATCTGGAGATTCCGCGAGGCGTGATCGTCTCGACCGGCGGACAGATACCCAATAACCTGGCCATGCGCCTTCAGTCGCAGCACGTGCCGATTCTGGGCACCTCGGCCACCGACATCGACCATGCCGAGGACCGGCACAAGTTCTCGGCCATGCTCGACGAGATCGGCGTCGACCAGCCCCGCTGGCGGGAACTCACGACGATGGACGATATCTACCGTTTCGTCGACGAGGTGGGATTCCCCGTGCTGATCCGTCCGAGCTACGTACTCTCGGGCGCGGCGATGAACGTCGTGTCGAACCGCTCCGAGCTGGAGCACTTCCTGACGCTGGCGACCAACGTGTCGAAACAGTATCCGGTCGTCGTCACGGAGTTTATCGAGAACGCCAAGGAGATCGAGATCGACGCGGTGGCCCGCGGCGGCGAGGTGCTGATCTACGCCATTTCCGAGCACGTCGAGTTCGCAGGCGTCCACTCGGGCGACGCGACGATGGTATTCCCGCCGCAGAAGATGTATGTCGAGACGATGCGGCGCATCAAGAAGATCGCCCGCGAGGTAGCCCGCATGCTCAACATATCGGGCCCGTTCAACATGCAGCTGATGGCCAAGGACAACGAGATCAAGGTCATCGAGTGCAACCTGCGCGCGTCGCGCAGCTTCCCGTTCGTGTCGAAGGTACTGAAGGTGAACTTCATCGACATAGCGACGAAGATCATGCTCGGCATCGAGCCCGACGTGCCGCACAAGTCGGCCTTCGAGCTCGACTACGTCGGCATCAAGGCGCCGCAGTTCTCGTTCTCGCGGCTGCAGAAGGCCGACCCGGTGCTGGGCGTCGAAATGGCGTCTACCGGCGAGGTGGGCTGCATCGGCGAGAACTTCCACGAGGCGATTCTCAAGTCGATGATGTCCGTGGGCTATGCGATCCCGAAGAAGAACATCCTGCTGTCGACCGGCGACTCGCGCTCGAAGATGGACATGCTGTCGGCCGCCAAAGCGCTTCAGGAGAAGGGCTACAACATTTTTGCGACCAAAGGCACGGCCCAGTTCTTGGAAACGAACGGCGTGCACGCGACGGTGCTCCACTGGCCCGACCAGAGCGAGCAGCCCAACACGCTGACCTACATCAAGGAAAAGAAGATCGATCTGGTGGTCAATATCCCGAAGAACCTGTCGAAGACCGAGCTCAGCAACGACTACACGATTCGCCGCAGCGCGATCGACTTCAACATCCCGCTCATCACGAACGCCCGACTGGCGAGCGCCTTTATCACGGCGTTCTGCAAGCTCGACAAACAGGACATCAAGATCAAGAGCTGGAACGAATACTAACGGCCCGAAACCGAAACAACGGAGAATGCGCGGCAGAAAACTGTCGCGCATTCTCATGCGTATAATATCATAAACTCCGGACTACGGCGGTTAGAACCATGCCGCCGGACGGCCGAGTCGAAAGCCTCGGAAAATAAGGGGGAATTATTGCGGAGCGTCGCCCGCCATCTATCCGTAACTTTACAGCACGGTTTCCGCCGGCAGGCGGGAAACGCCTCCTCAGCAATCCGAAAGCAACGCAAGGGGTTCCGCCTGTATTCCGGCATTCCATCTTATTCATTGCCATTAGCGGCACCGCGATATCCGAGCAGGCCGCCGGCATTTTCATGGCAAGCTCGGAGAAAAAACACGGCGAATCGCTATCTTTGCCGCACAATCGCTTAGCTTATGCCCGTTACGCTACGACATACCCTGCCCGGCTGCTCGTTCGCACTGTGGCGGATCGACGAGGACACAGCCCGTCTCGCCTCGCTTTGTACCGGGCAGGAAAACGCGTGGGCCGGGACGCTGGCTCCGGAGCGCCGTCGCCGCGAATGGCTCGCATGGCATGCCGCGTTGCACGAGGAAGCCCCTGCCGAGGAAACGTTCTATCGGCCGTCCGGAGCGCCGGCCCTGCGAAGCGGAAGGCATATCGCCGTCAGCCACGCCGGCGGATACGCCGCGCTGATGCTCTGCGACGTTCCGTGCGGACTCGACATCGAACGGGCGGACCGCGACTTCACGAAGACGGAGGAAAGGTTTCTCGCTCCGGACGAGCGGAAGTTGCTGGAATCCGCGGGCGGCCTGTCCGCCGGCATCGTCTGGTGCGCCAAAGAAGCCCTCTACAAATGGTCGGGACTCGGCGGACTCGACTGGCTCCGCGATATCCGCGTCACGAAGATCGATCCGGTCCGGGAAACGCTCGAAGGAACGGCCGGAGGAAAGCGCATCGGGCTGAAAGTCATCCCGCATCCCGAACTGCATATCGTCTTCTGCGCCGGATAGCCCCTGCGGCGAATCGCCGCAAAGCGGCACGCCCGTTTGGAGGTGTCCGTTTTTTCTCCTTACTTTGTCTCGGAGAAATCATTAACCCTAACCGAACATTTATGAATCGAATGTATGCAAAGGCACGCATCGGACTGCTCGCCCTCGTGGCGCTGTTCGTTCTGCTGCCTTCGGCCGGCAAAAGCCAGAGCCGGCAACGAATGGCCGTCCCCGAAGACATGGAGCGATGGATCAAAACGACTTTCGCCAAAGGACACGTTCCTCCCTTCTCGTTTGTCTACGACGGCAAGCCGTCGGCCCAGTTCATCCGCAAATGGAAATACTCGGCAAGCAAGGGAGCAAGCGACGAAGCGGGAACGATCAAATACCTGTTCACCTACACCGATCCCGTCACCGGTCTGAAAGTAGCCTGCCGTGTCACGGGCTTCGAGGAGTTCGGCGCCGTCGAGTGGATGCTGTACTTTACGAATACATCGCAGCGCAACTCCGCCATGCTGACCGATGTCAAGGTCACCGATTTCGGCATGGAGGCGGGAAAGGACGCTTCCTTCACGCTGCACCATGCCGTGGGAAGCAACGGCGGTCGCGACGACTTCTGGCCGCTGTCGACGCCGGTGGAAGCGAACAAATCGGTTTATATCACCCCCGAAGGCGGACGCTCGTCGGACCATACCGGATTTCCGTTCATGAATCTCGAGGCATCGAACGGACGGGGCGCGATCGTCGCCGTCGGCTGGACCGGCAACTGGTACGTCGACGTATCGCAGCAGACGCCCGGCACCGCGACGCTGGCCTCGGGCATGAAGAACATGAACCTCTACCTGCTGCCGGACGAGACGATCCGCACGCCGCTCGTATGCATGCTGTTCTGGCAGGGCGAAGACCGCATGGTCGGCCATAACACGTTCCGCCGTTTCATGCTCGCCCACCATTCGCCCAAACTGAACGGCCGCTTCGCCGAATATCCGTTCTCGGGCGGATACAGCTGGGGCGATCCCGCACCCTGCAACGAGTACTGCTGCCTGACAGAAGATTTCGCCCTCGCGCTGACCAAGCGCTACGCTCAGTTCGGCATCGTGCCCGAAGTCTTCTGGCTCGACGCCGGATGGTACAAGGGATGCGGCGGCCCCGACTTCACGGGGAAAAACTGGTATAACACGGTAGGCACATGGGAGGTGGACGAGAAGCGTTTCCCGAACGGACTGAAGCCGCTGTCGGAAGCCGCGCACGAAGCCGGCGCCAAGTTCATGGTATGGTTCGAACCCGAACGCGTCAGCCGCGGATCATGGCTCGCGCGGGAACACCAGCCGTGGTTGCTGCATACCCCCCGGCGCAACTCGGCACTGCTGGATCTAGGCAATCCCGAGGCATTGGAATTGCTCAAGCGCTCGAACGACCCGAACAATCTGCTGTTCCATCTGGGCAACCCCGAAGCGCTCAACTGGATGTGCGAGCATATCGGCGACCTGATCGAGAAAAACGGCATCGACTATTATCGTCAGGACTTCAACATGCATATCAGCCCCTACTGGGCCGAAGCCGACGAGCCCGACCGGGTGGGCATCCACGAAATCCGGCACGTCGAGGGCCTGTACGCCTACTGGGACTATCTGCGCGAACGTTTCCCGGGCCTGCTGATCGACAACTGCGCGGGAGGCGGACGGCGTCTCGATCTGGAGACCATGTCGCGCAGCGCTCCGCTGTGGCGGACCGACTACAGCTACGGAGAAGTGAACGGCTATCAGTGCCATACCTACGGACTGAATTTCTACCTGCCGATTCACGGCACAGGTCTTTACAAGACCGATCCGTACAGCGTCCGCTCGGCTCTCGGCAGCGCCGCCGTGCTGAACTGGAAGCTCAACGTGCTCGAAGGCTCGATCGCCGACATGCAACAGATCATCGCCCAATACAAGGAGCTCCGGCCTTACTATTACGAGGATTACTATCCGCTGACGGGAACGGCCCGCGAGCTGACCTTCGACAATGCATGGCTCGCCTACCAGATGCACCGCCCGTCGGACCAGAGCGGTATCGTCGTCGCCTTCCGCCGCAAGGACAATCAGCAGGGCTCGATCCGCGTCCGGTTGCGGGGCGTCGATCCGGCGAAGACCTACCGAGTGCTGAACGACAACGACGGAACGGTCACGACCCGCTCGGGCGCGGAGCTGGCCGAGGGCATCGACCTGCAGATCGCCGAGGCGCCGGGCTCGTTGCTGCTGCGCTATTCGGAAGCAGGGGAATAAACCCGCATCCGCTCCGGAAATCGTAGGAGAGCCTTCTTTCCGTAAAAGGCGGACGAAACGCGACGCCCTTCCAGAGCGGGCATACGGAGAATCCGAATGAAAAACCGAGCGATTGTCGGATATGCAAAAAGAGCGTTTTTTGTTAAATATCCGACAATCGCTTGGTTTTTTACTTTTTTACCCTACCTTTGTCACTGTCAGAAGTCGAAAACATGATTCTCAATAGCCGCTTTCATCACCACCATCACCGCTCCCGGAAGCACCGGTAGGCCGATGGCGTCTGTCTGAACGCGAAGCGAGATTCAACTCATACGGCGAGGCTTACCGAAAACGGTGCCTCGCTTTTTTATTCGCGAACGAATCAAACGAAAAGGATATGCTGAGAATAGCGATTCAAGCCAAAGGAAGGCTCAACGAAGAGAGTATCGGACTGCTCGCCGAGGCGGGCGTATCGATCGAGGACAGCAAGCGCAAGCTGCTCGCGCGCAGCGACGGCTTCCCTCTGGAAGTGCTCTACCTGCGCGACGACGACATTCCTCAGGCCGTGTCGATGGGCGTGGCCGATCTGGGAGTCGTCGGCCTGAACGAAGTCGAGGAGAAAGGTTTCGACGTGGAAATCGTCCACCGGCTCGGATTCGGCAAGTGCCGGCTGTCGCTGGCCGTCCCGAAAACGGAGCCCTACGACGGCCTGTCGTACTTCGAGGGCAAGCGCGTCGCCACGTCCTATCCGGTCATCTTGTCGCGCTTCTTCCGGGAGAAAGGCATAGCGGCCGAAATCCATGAAATTGCCGGTTCGGTCGAAATCGCCCCGTCGGTCGGCATGGCCGACGCGATTTTCGACATCGTCAGCTCGGGCGGCACGCTCGTCACCAACGGGCTGAAGGAGGTCGAGCAGGTACTCTTCTCGGAAGCGGTGCTCATAGGCGGCCGTGCGCTGAGCGACGACAAGCGGCAGATCCTCTCGCAGCTGCTGTTCCGAATCGAGGCCGTCGAGCGCAGCCGGGGCCTGAAGTACGTGCTGATGAACCTGCCTCACGCGAAGATACCCGAGGCCGTGCGCATTCTGCCCGGCATGAAAAGTCCGACGATCCTGCCGCTGGCGCAGGAGGGCTGGAGCTCGATGCACGTCGTAATCAACGAACGCGAGCTGTGGAGCAAAATCGAACAACTCAAGGCGATCGGGGCCGAGGATATTCTGGTGCTGTCGCTCGAAAAAATGATACGCTGATGCGAATTACGGTGAATCCCCCAAAAAGCGAGTGGGCCGATCTGCTCCGCCGTCCGCAGATCGACGCGCCGGTCATCGGCGAGCGGGTGGCGGCCATACTCGAACGGGTCCGCGCCGGAGGCGACCGGGCCGTGCTCGATCTGACCGCCGAGATCGACTCGGTCGCGCTCGACTCGCTCGAGGTCGCGCCCGAAGAGATCGAACGGGCCGAAGCGGCCGTCTCGCCCGAACTCAAACGTGCCATCGCGACGGCGGCCGAGCATATCGAACGGTTCCATGCCGCCCAGCGGCCTCGGACGGTCGATTTGGAAACGGCTCCCGGCGTGCGGTGTCTCCAGCGGGCCGTGCCGATCCGACGGGTCGGGCTCTACGTGCCGGGCGGATCGGCTCCGTTGTTCTCGACCGTGCTGATGCTGGCCGTTCCGGCCCGCGTAGCCGGCTGCGAACAGATCGTGCTGTGCACCCCGCCGCAGAAAGACGGAAGCGTAGCCCCCGCCGTGCTGTATGCGGCATCGGTCGCCGGCGTCCGGCACATATTCAAGGCAGGCGGCGCGCAGGCGATCGGAGCGATGGCTTACGGCACGCAGAGCATCCCGCGCGTAGACAAGATTTTCGGACCGGGCAACCAGTACGTCACGGCTGCCAAGCAGCATGTCGCCTCGTCTTCCGTTGCGATCGATATGCCGGCCGGGCCTTCCGAAGTGCTCGTCATGGCCGATTCGACGGCCGTTCCGGCATTCGTGGCCGCCGACCTGCTGTCGCAGGCCGAGCACGGGCCCGACTCCCAGACCGTCCTGCTCACTCCGTCGCGCGGGCTGGCCGAGCAAGTCGCCCGGGAAGTGGAGCGACAGCTCGCTGCGCTGCCTCGCCGGCAAACAGCCGCGCTCGCGATCGAGAACAGCCGTATCGTCGTGCTGGACTCTCCGGACGAGATGATCGAGATGAGCAACGCCTACGCGCCGGAGCACCTGATCCTGTCGGTCGAGGACCCGTGGGCCGTCGCCGAGCGCATCACGGCCGCAGGAAGCGTCTTTCTGGGCAACTACACGCCCGAAAGCGCCGGCGACTACGCCTCGGGAACAAACCACACGCTGCCGACCTACGGCTGGGCCCGCTCGATGAGCGGAGTGAACCTCGACAGCTTCCTCCGCAAGATCACCTATCAGCAGATCACGCCCGACGGACTGCGCGGCCTCGGCCCGACGATCGAGACGATGGCCTCGGCCGAGGGCCTCGACGCGCACCGCAACGCCGTGACGATCCGCCTCGAATCCCTGTAAGGACACGTTATGAAGAACGATATGGACATACGCGAACTCTATCGCCCGAACATCCGCTCGCTGGCCCCCTACTCGACGGCCCGCGATGAGTATCGGGGCGAACTCGGCATCTTCCTCGACGCGAACGAGAACCCCTACGACAACGGCTGCAACCGTTATCCCGATCCTCGGCAGCGCGAACTCAAGCGGCGCCTGTCGGAAATCAAGGGCGTCGCCCCGGAGAAAATATTCGTCGGCAACGGATCGGACGAGCCGATCGATCTCGCATTCCGCGTTTTCTGCGAGCCGAGACTGCACAACGCCGTGTCGATCGCGCCGACTTACGGCATGTACAAGGTGGCCGCCGCGATCAACGACGTGCCGATGCGCGAGGTTCCGCTCGAGCCCGACTTCTCGCTCGACGAGCGGAAGCTGCTCGCGGCGACGGACGGCGATACGCGGCTGCTGCTGCTCTGTTCGCCGAACAACCCGACGGGCAACTGCTTCCCGCGCGCGCAGATCGAGCGCATCGTCCGCACGTTCCCCGGCATCGTCGTGCTCGACGAGGCCTACATCGATTTCGCCGACACGCCGGGCCTGCTCGGCGAGTTGGACCGCTTCCCGAATTTGATTATCTTGCAGACGCTCTCCAAGGCGTGGGGCATGGCCGGGCTGCGGCTCGGGCTCGCGTTCGCTCAGGAAGAGATCGTCGAGACGCTGAGCCGAGTGAAATACCCGTACAACATCAACGTCATCACGCAGCGGGCCGTGCTCGAACGGCTGGAGACAAGCATCGACGGTCAAGTAGCCGAGATCGTCTCGGAGCGCGAGCGGGTGGCCGAGGCGTTGCGCACGCTGCCTGCGGTCCGGAAGATTTACCCGTCGCAAGCCAATTTCCTGCTCGCCCGGTTCGACGATCCGAGGGGCGTGTACGAACGGCTGATCGGCGAGGGAATCATCGTACGCGACCGCTCGCGCGTCGCGGGCTGCGAGGGCTGTCTGCGCATCACGATCGGCACGCCCGCCCAGAACGACCGGCTGATCGAAACGCTGAAAAACGAAACCGCATGAAACGCGTCCTTTTCATAGACCGCGACGGTACGCTGGTCGTGGAGCCGCCCGTCGATTACCAGCTCGACTCGTTCGGCAAGCTCGAGTTCGTCCCGAAGGCCATCGGCTCGATGAGCCGTATCGCGACGCTCGGCTTCGAACTGGTCATGGCCACGAATCAGGACGGCCTCGGCACCGAATCGTTTCCCGAGGAGACGTTCTGGCCCGTTCAGAACCTGATTATCAAGACGTTCGAGGGCGAAGGCATACATTTCGACGACGTCCTGATCGACCGCACGCTGCCCGAGCAGAACGCCCCGACGCGCAAACCCGGCACGGGAATGTTCGGCCGGTACCTCGCGGGCGGGTACGACCTGAAAGGCTCCTACGTGATCGGCGACCGGCTGACGGACGTCGAGCTGGCGCGCAACCTCGGCGCGAGGGCGATCCTGTTGCGCGAGACGGAGCAGGGGCGACGCATGGCCGAGCAGAGCGGTCTGTCGGACGTCTGCGCGCTGATTACCGACGACTGGGACCGGATATGGCAGTTCCTGCGCGCCGGAGAGCGCACGGCCGTCGTCGAGCGACGCACGCGGGAAACCGACATCCGGGTCCGCCTCGATCTGGACGGCAGTTCGACGTCGAGGATCGACACCGGACTGAAGTTTTTCGACCACATGCTCGACCAGATCGTGCATCACGCCGGCATATCGCTCGACCTGCAGGTCTGGGGAGACCTGCAGGTCGACGAGCACCATACGATCGAGGATACGGCCATCGCGCTCGGAGAGGCGATCCGCCGAGCGCTCGGATCGAAGCTCGGCATCGGCCGCTACGGCTTCTGCCTGCCGATGGACGAGTGCCGGGCCGCCGTGCTGCTCGATTTCGGCGGACGCATCGAGCTGATCTGGAACGCCCGCTTCTCTCGCGAGTACGTCGGCGACGTGCCGACCGAAATGTTCCGCCACTTCTTCAAGAGCCTCGCCGAATCGGCCCGCTGCAACCTGTACGTCGAGGCCGAAGGGGAGAACGAACACCACAAGATCGAG
>ENA-UESG01001870-UESG01001870.1-human-gut-metagenome-genome-assembly--contig:-NODE-1870-length-12161-cov-22.190665_pt1 | contig 12161 bp, 6 predicted proteins | sample MGYA00243002_ERZ508003 | MGnify/ENA primary metagenome ERZ508003 (study PRJEB26167, sample SAMN06115514) | human gut metagenome | host: Homo sapiens | place: China:Shanxi | collected 2015-12-02... | reverse complement strand
CAACTACGGTCTGACGGCCGGCGGCGACGATCGCATGAACAATGCCTTCAACGCCAACCTCCGTTACTCGTTCTAAAAACGCGCATCGAATTGAGGACATTATTCCTCAGTCGTGAGCTCCAAGCCTCCGCCGGCCGTACTCCAAGGGTCGGCGGAGGCGGGTGAACAACCAATGAACTGAGGTGAGACGGACTGCCCGGCAGTTCGATCCCGCCTCTCATCTCGCGCCCGTCTGCCGCCTGTGCGGGGGACGGGCTTTTTTTATCTTGAATTCGGATTGCGAGGTTCAAATGCCGTTCTCAGCTCCCTCATCTCCGCCCGAACCGTCCGTACGCAACCGGCTGCGTCCGAAGTACTGCAACCCCGCCCAGCTTCGCGGAAGCGCCGTTAAGCTCTTTGAAGCCGGGTATGGCTACGTGCGCGCGGCGAGGATGCTCAATATTCCGGCCAATACCGTGAAGGACTGGTCAAACGCTTGGAAGAAGGGCACTTTCAAAACGGAAATTTCGCCGTCGCTCTTTCGCTATAACCGCTACATCAAAGAGAAGGCTGTCCGTTTGCGGCTGACCGGCCATACCCTCAAAGAAGTGTCTGAAATGACAGGCGCATCACAGACAAGCGTGAAGCGGTGGGTAGAAGCCTATGTTGCCAAAAAAGGGCTGCAGGGATCGGTGTTTGGTCCCAGAGCGCAGGAGGAGGGCGGCATTAACCAGTAAGCCGCAGCTCCAGGCGTTGCGGCCATTGCGCGGACAAAACGATTTGCGGTTGAGCGGCAGCCGTAAGAATGCCGTCGCTTTTAAGCGCCCGAACGGTCTCCCCAAAAGCGCATTGATGCATCAAGCGGTCAAAGACGGCCGCAAGGACGACGAGCCGGCCATTATCGACCTTTCGCAAGTCCCTGAAGCACTCTTCTTACGGCCCATGCGGGCTGCCGATCGGAGCCGATATTGGACTACTTTTAGTTAGTCTGTCGGTGGCTGAAATCATTCCCGCCCGTTCCTGCCGAGGCAGACATCTGCGGTACCGCTGAAGCCGTCTTTTCAGCTCATCACTATTCGAATCAAGCAGGTATTGACGACTTCATTTTCAGTGCAGAATGCATTTCTGCTCAAGAATATTTCTGAATTAAAACGACCATTCGAATAAAAAGAGCGCGTTTGGCCAATAGCCCGTTCCTCAGTATTTGGTGCTCTTCACTTTCAAGATGACGGACAGAAGAAGGGCAGCCGACATCAAACCGGCAAAAACCAGCATCGTTTGGTGGTAGCTCCCGGTCGTTTCCTTAATGACGGATAAGAGCATCGGCCCGGCAATGCCGGCCAGAGCCCAAGCTGTCAGCATGATGCCGTGAATGGAGGAGAGCTGGCGAACACCGAACAAATCCGAAAGGAAGGCGGGCATGCAGGAAAAACCGCCGCCGTAGCAGCTGATGATTGTGAGAACGAGGATATAAAAAAAGGCTTCCGACGGGGTTTGGGCGAGCGCAAAGAAAGCTGCCGTTTCAATCACAAAGAAAAGCACATAGGTCGCGGCACGTCCCATCCAATCGGAAAGCGTGGACCAGGCGAGCCGGCCAAGACCATTGACGATGCCGATGGCGCCCACGAGGGCGGCAGCACCGGCAGCATTCATGCCGACGGCTTCCTGAGCCATCGGAGACGCTACGGCGAGGAGTCCGATGCCGCAGGTGATGTTGGTGAAGAAAAGCCACCAAAGCGACCAAAATTCCCAGGTCTGGACGGCTTCGCGGCGCGTGTACTGTCTGCCGGTTTGGGCGGCAGCGGCTTTCTTCAGTTTTTCCGATGCATCGTCGGAAAGCTTGGTGAGATCTACCGTTTCACCGGCTTTTGGAGGCATCAAATAAAGCGATGAGAGCGTCATGACTACCGCGTAAGCCCCTCCCATGATGAGAAAGTTCGCTGATAGACCATAGAGGGCTGTGAGCTTTTGCATCAGCGGCCCGCCGATGAGCGAAGCAAAGCCGAACCCCATAATGGCCAGGCCGGTTGCAAATCCGCGGCGAGCGGGGAACCATTTGACTAAAGTTGAAACCGGCGTGATATAGCCGATGCCGAGCCCAATGCCGCCGACAGCACCGTAAAAGAAATAGAGGAGCGCGACGCTCTTCATCGAAACGGCCAGCGCAGTGCCGATCAGACCGGAACAGAAAAAGAGCATGGAAAGGAGGCCCGAAGCACGAGGGCCGATGCGTTCAACGAACTTGCCGAGGAACGCCGCAGACAGCCCGAGAAACAAAATGGCGATGGAAAACGCCCAGGTCGTGCTCGAGAGCGAGATGCCCATCTCTGCCATCACAGGCTTCGTCAGTACGCTCCAGGCATAGACGCTGCCGATGGACGCATGAATGCCTACAGCGGAAAGGGCAATGCCGACTCGGTTTCGCTTCATTAAATACTCCGGCTGAGCCGCAAAGAAAGCAGCATTTTTATGGGGTCTTTTGGACGGCAGAGCAGACATCAAAGCAATGGGAAAGGATCCTCTTAAAGATCGGACTTCGATGTGCCTGCTGCCGCTTGGGGGGCGAACAGATGGTTTACAAAGCCTAAAAGAGTCCGCCGTTTAAAGTCAATGACATTAGATCTTGTTTCTTTTATGTAAATGCAAAAAAAGGAGAAAATAGATATTTCAGCCTAGTTATTTTGGTGATCAAAACGCAGGAATTTTCGTATTCCGATGTCGCTCTCTGCCGGCGTTTCAGGAAGTCAGTACTTTTCTGATTGAGCGAACACCATAAACGGATGCGGGAGATAACCAGCCCAATCGCGCCGTCAGTGAGGAGGACAGTAATGCTCCAAGGCATGGATCTGCGGCAGACCGCACGATGCCAACGCGAATTTTCAGCTCTTGAAAAAAGCGTTCCAGATAACGCTCACCGCAAGGAGCCAGAAAAGAACGGCGCTGATGCGGTTGAGCCAAAAGGAGAACCTTGGGCCGGCGAGCCGCTTGGCGCCGGCAGCGGCGATCCAGCTGTAGCCCAAATGCACGACGAAGCAGACGAGCACAAAAAGCGCCGAAAGCATGACCGCCTGGGGCAGGTAGGGCTCCTCCGTGCGGATGAAGGGCGGCATCAGTGAGAGCAGGAACACAATCAGCATGATGTTGGAGGCCTGCAGAACCACGGCGCCCCAAAAAATCTTCCGGAATGTGAAGCGCTCCTGGCCGGAGCCCAGCCCCTCACGCGCGGCCGAATCACTGGCTGCAGAGAGATCAAGCGCGCCCGAGCGCCAGCTCTGAAGGCCGAACCACACCAATACCAGTGCGGAGACCACCTGAAGCACGTTGTATGCCGCAGGGGAATTGGCTATCAGGGCGCCAAGCCCCGTAGCGGAAAGCGCTGACATTAATGAACACCCCAAACACGTGCCGAGCGGAGACGCCAAAACGCACTTCATGCCGCCGCGGAATCCGCTTGCAATCGTGTAGAGCACGCCAGATCCCGGCGTGATGCAGGCAACGAAAGAAACGAAGAGATATAGCGCAATGCTCTTGTCCATGGCTCTCGGGGTCCAATTCGATGGTTCAGGTTCGAGCGTTAAATGCCGGACGAAGAAAGCGAAAAGATGGACTTAATTTCGTCGTCTGTCAGGTCACCGATCCAGGATTCGCCGACACCGACGGCAAGGTCGGCCAACTCACGCTTTTTCTTAAGCATTTCGTTCACCTTTTCTTCAAAGGTGCCGGCCGTGATGAAGCGATAGACCACCACATCCCGGCGCTGACCGATTCGCCATGCCCGGTCCGAGGCCTGATCTTCTACAGCCGGATTCCACCAAAGGTCATAGTGAATGACGGCGGAGGCGGCGGTGAGGTTCAGACCCGTGCCGCCCGCCTTGAGCGACAAAATGAAGATTTCCGAGTCCGGGTTGTTCTGGAAGGCATCTACCATTTCCATGCGCTTGGCTGCGGGCACGCCGCCATGGAGAAATTCGGGCTTGCGGCCCGTAGCGTCTTCAATCCATCGAACCAGGCGTTCCCCCATTTCGCGGAACTGCGTAAAGACAAGGGCCTTGCGTCCGGACTGGCGGCAGCGGCGAAGGAGCTCGAGGAGCGCTTCAGCTTTGCCGGAGTCGGGTTTATCGACAAATTCTTTTTGGAACTGCGAGGGCGAATTGGAGATCTGCTTAAGGTTAAGAATCATGCGCAGAATCTGTCCGCGGCGTGAGAGCCGCGCCTGCGCCGCATGGAGCCTGTCGCCCGCGGCTTCCTGCTCCCGGGATTCGCGGTCAAGCGTTTCGAGCGACTCCAGATTGGCCTTGAGGCATTCTTCATAGAGCGCCACCTGCTTGGGCGTGAGCGTCGTGAAGTAGTCAACCACATTCTTTTCGGGCAGTTCATCCAGAATTCCCGGATCCGTCTTCACGCGGCGGAGGAGAAATGGCGACGTAATGCGGCGGAACCGGTCAATCGCTGCGCGGTCGCGGTGCTCTTCAATCGGCATGACAAAATCACGTCGGAACTGCGCGGGCGACCCCAAGAGGCCGGGCTCCACAATAGAAAAAATGGACCAGTACTCTGCGAGCCGGTTTTCAACCGGCGTGCCCGTGAGCGCGATGACGGAATCAGCAGGAAATTCCTGTGCGGCTTTTGCCTGGCCGGTTTTGGCGTTCTTTACCGCCTGGGCTTCGTCGAGCACCAAGAGACGGAACTGCATCTGCGAGAGCTGCGGGAGTTCGCGTTTCAAAATGCCGTAAGACGTGATGATGACGTCAGGGCGGCTGTGGTCGAGCGCAAAGATCGTGCGGTCCTTGCCGTGATAGATCTGCGCCGTGAGGCTGGGCGCAAAGCGCTCAATCTCACGCTCCCAATTGACGAGAAGAGACGCGGGCGCGGCGATCAGAACTTTGCCGCGGTCCAGTTCTCCGCGGGCTTTAAGTTCTGCAACGCAGGCGATGACCTGCACGGTTTTGCCTAGGCCCATGTCGTCAGCCAAAAGGGACCCGAGCCCAAGCATGGCATTCTGAACGAGCCACGAGAAGCCGCGGATCTGATAGGGGCGAAGAACCGCATTGAGTTCCACTGGGGGCGGCAGTTCCTTGACGGCAGCCGATTCGCGAATGCGCTCAAGGAGCGCCTCGGCGGCTTCTACCCGTCGGCCGTTGGAGGACCCTGAAAGCAGGGCGCGGAGCTTGTCCCAGTTGGAAAGTTCCTTCTTCTGAGCTTCCGCCCATTCGGCCACCAAGCGGTCCAGATCTTCCTTAGTGAGGTGAAAGAGCGCGCTCCCGGAGGTGAGGAGTTCTCCCTCTTGATTGATGCGTGCGCGAAGCTCAGCGAGCGTCATGCGTTCGTCGCCCACCGCGATTTCCCAGCGGAAGTCTGCAAGCGCTGCGGCATTGAGCATGCCCTGAGTGGCCAAGCGCTTTTGCATTCTGGCATTGCCGGGCGCCGCCGCCGTGAGGACGATTTCGGGTTTTTCGATCCGCCGCATGCTCTCAGGCAGCACCGCGTCGACACCGCAGGCAGAAAGCTCCGGGAGCTCGGTAAAGAGAAAGTATTCCCAGCGGCTGCGCTCAATCCGGCTCGGCAGATCGAAGTTCGGACCGAATTCAGCAAAAAGCGGGTAATCCGCCGCCAGAAGCTTCAGGGCCTCACGAACAATGCTGTTGGGGCCGGCCGTAATCCCATCGGGGCCATCCCAGTCGGCGAGCGTGAGCGGTTCACCCTTGCGCGGACCTTGCCGCGGGGGAAGACTGAGCGTGAGCTTCAGTGCGCCGTTTTCGAGTACGCCCGTCAGGAGGAGCTTAGCCGGAAGCGCCGCGCCGGCGATGGGGAGTGCGAAAAACCCCGCCAAAACGTTTTTCAGGTCCGGCAGCGATGCTACATTAGGCGCAAACCCTTCGCCGGTGAGCGTACTGCGCACGCGGCGCCCGACGAGGTGACGCGCGATCTCCCGATTTCGCTTGGACGTATGCCGCATGAGCGAAGTAATGAGGAGCGTGAGCGCAAGATAAACGCCCGCATAGGGCGCGTCGGGGTGAGTGCTCAAGCCGGCAAAGGCTCGGCACTGCGGTGCGAGCGGCTGCAGGGGGAGGAGCGGTCCGATTAAAGCACTCACCTGCGCGAGGAGGTTCTTTACGCCCGGCGCATTCAGTGCCGGATGCCAATAGACACACATGCCGTCGGCGGACTGATCCGCAGCGTCGGATTCGTAATGCGCCGGGGCAGGGAGCGGCAGCACAGCGCGGGCCGCCAAAATCTGCGCAGCCGCTTCAGCGAGCGCGCGCCAGACGACAAACGAGGCATCCGCCCCCGCCAGATCCCGGCGGGTCGGGATCAGAAGCGCCATGATCATGTCGCCGCTTTCCTCGGCCCAATGGATCGACTGGTCTTCCGTCTGCAGGGCAAACACAATGCGGTCCCAGGTGTGGTGCCCTGAGAGGAGCTTCAAGGAGGGGAGTTCCGCGGACGGCTCCTTCTCAATGGTGGTGAGCAGAAACCGAGTCCATTTGCTGTTGGGAGAAGCGGTACCGAGCCGCTCCTGGCGAGCCTCGCGGCGGGCGAGCATTTTCAGGGCTTCGTCCGCCGTGAGCGATGCTGCCGAGAGGAGGTTCTGCATGAAGGTTCGCGCCTCAATGTCGCCGAACGCGCACCAGGAACGCTTAGCCTGAACAGCAGAGAGCCCAGAGGACGGCAATGCGGAAACGATCGTGGGCGAGAGCATCGGTACACCCGGAGCCTGCCAAAGCCGCAGACGCGTGAGATTAGCCTCTGCGCCCAAGTCCGGAATATCAGCTGGCGCAATGTCTGCGCTCAGCCGAAGCGCATCGTCCTCAAGATTGGCAAAGGGGAAGGTGCCTGTGAGCGCTTCGCCCGCAGCAAAAAGCGGCTCTTGAGCATGGGCGTCCGACGCCGCGTTCGTTTGAGCTTCTGAGAGCGTTTCCGCAGCGGGACCATTGGGAGACTGAGCTGCCGAATGGTTATCGCCCGCGGCTGAAAGCGCTTCATCGGCGCTCTTTTGAAAGTCGATGCCGATAAATTTGAACCAGCGCCCCGGATCGAGCTCCAAATCATGCATGAAAGCGGCAATGAGGAGCGCGCATTCGCTCGACATCATTCCGGGATCAAATTGAATCGAGCCGGGACGGCGCATGAAAATGTCGAGCCCAGAAGCATTAATGGCTTCAAGGAGCGGCGCAGGCAGGTCGCCCGCCCGAAGGCATTCCAGAAGGCCCGGAATCTTGGCTGCAGCTTCAACGATCGGGGCGGCAGCATGCACGGCACCCGGATAGAAATGCATGGCAAGCGTATAAGGCTGTCCGCGTGAATTTTTAAGCTTCAGGCGCACTGTTCGGGTAGTGGCATCCCATTCGAGCTTAGCTCCCCGAAGCGAGGCAAGGCGCTCCTCAGCTGCTATCCAGATGCCCGGCTGGGTGTATTGGGGAAAGGATTCCGAAAACGTGCGGAACCACTCATCCGTTTCCCAACTGATGCCGCTCGTGAAGGTCGCCATGCGCGTCGTCCTATGCCTTGGTTTTGTATTTACATTTTTGCTCAGGCGCAATCGGCGTTTCAACGCACTGCCCGGCTGCTGAATCTGAAGCAAAGAGTGCAATTTTAAACCAGGCGCTTCCTCTTGGGGCCGCTCAGCGCTTTGAGTCGGGCGCATTGGCCTTCATGCTTTGATTGTCTTTATGCGTCTAAGATCGACGCAGGCGTGCAGATAATGATCTTGTCAGAAGGAAATAAATCAAAACACGGAGTGAGGAGAGACGCTCTGAGCAGTCGTCTCACCCGACATCCGGAAGGAAAAAAGCAATGCGCAAACGCAGAAGAACGTGTACCACTATTTATCTGGGCAGCAATGACAAGCGCTTTGAGTACGTTACCGACGGCAATGTCAAATTGGCTGATTCGGTCACCATTGAGCGTTGGGTTGTGCGCCTCATGGCCTGCACAAAAGCATGGATGCGGCTCGATGCCGATGGAATGCGGACGATTCACGGCACGCGTATCGAGGGGCTTCTCAATATCGAACTCCAATGGCTGGCGGAACTCACCAAGGCCCGAACCATCGAAAGTGAAGCTTTCAGCGTAGATGACGATGACGACGACGATGACGGCGACGACAAACTCAAGCTGCGTCCGCTCACGGCCCGGGCCATCGTCGCTGCTGAAAAGGATCTCGATAAGCGCTTTGCCGATTTTGAAGTCGCCGGGGAAGCGGTGACATGCGTCTGGGAGGATGAAGATTTTGGTTCGCTCGGAAAAGATATCCCGCAGCGCTTGAAGCAGCTGGGCTTTAAACGCACGGCACCGCGGGCGCTCGAATTCTGCCGAAAATTGGTCTTCGGCAATGGCGATATCTCAACAGCGGAGGCGTCTGCGGAGGACATGGTTGCCGGGCTGCCTTCCACTTTCGGCCGGAACATCCGTCTCATTGCCGAAGCTTTTGATCTGACCCGTGATGAGCTTGAAACGCTGGCCTTTCTGGCGGTCGTCAAACATTTTGCCGGACTGCGCTCTATTTGCAATGCCTATGACTATGAGCGCCGCGGACTTGACTTGGTGGTTGAAGTGCTTTCGGCCGCATTCGGCCGCAAAGTCAGCAAAACTGTTTTTTCAAAATCGAAAACATTGTGGAATACCGGACTGATCAGCGGCATTAACAGCAGGACCCCGGATTTTGAAGATCAGATTAGCTTTCTCGATGACGGGGATTTGCTCGACACCATCTTTACGATTCCGCAGACGCTCGAGGAGATGTTTGCGCATGCCGTCACCGCGGCGCCGCAGTCCATCTTGACGCTCAAGGACTTCAGCCATCAGCCGGAAATTGAATCCTACCTGCTGCCCTACCTTAAAAAAGCTTTGGCAGAGCACCGGCAGGGCGTCAACGTGCTCCTTTACGGTCCCCCGGGAACGGGCAAAACGGAGCTCGCTCGCCTGCTGGCCAAAGAAACGGGGTCGGCGCTCTATGAAGTGAGTCCCAAAAGCGGGCCGGACAACGGTTATCGCAGCGACAAAAACAATCGCCTGACGCGGTGGCACTGCGGGGAACGACTCTTTGCCAACACGTCTCAGACGATGCTTCTGCTCGATGAGGCTGATGACGTCTGCAATGCAGGACTCATTTCCGTCTTCGGCATGGCAACGACCGCCCGCACCAATAAAGCTGAGCTCAATAAGACGCTCGAGACGGCGCCGGTGCCTACGATTTGGGCCTGCAATTCCACCGAGTCCATGGATCCCGCTCTGATGCGCCGATTCGATGTGGTGCTCGAAATTCCGATTCCGCCCGAAAGCGTGCGCCGGCGCATCTGCCGCAAGGCGTTTGACGGCGCCGTGTCAGAACACTTCATTGACCGCTGCGCGGCCTGCGAAGAACTGTCACCCGGCGTTGCCGCCAGAACGGCCGGCGTAGTGAAGACTTTGTCGGGCGAGGTGGATGCGGATGAAACAGCTGAAAAACTCATTAACGCTACCCTCATGGCGCAGTTCGGCAAGGAGCTCCCCGCAGCCTTAAACAATGTGTCAGACATGTACAGCACTGCGTTTGTCAATACCGACGCTGATCTTGACGCCATCGCAGAGGGACTCAAACGCACCCGTTCGGGGCGGCTTTGCCTCTACGGGGCGCCCGGGACAGGCAAGTCCGAGTATGTCCGGTGGCTGGCAGCCCGTCTGGATATGCCGCTCGTGATTAAACGCGCGAGCGACCTCTTGTCGCCCTATGTCGGCATGACGGAAAAGCTCATTGCCGCCGCGTTTCACAGTGCTCGCCAGCAGGGGGCGGTGCTCCTCATTGACGAAGCCGACTCGTTCCTTCAGGACCGAGCGAACGCTCGGGCTTCCTGGGAAGTGTCTCAGGTCAATGAGCTCCTCACCCAAATGGAAAGTTTCCCCGGCATCTTCTGCGCCACGACGAATCTCTTCAAAGAGATCGACCGTGCTTCGCTGCGCCGCTTTGATCTGAAGGCCGAATTTCGTCCCATGACGACGAAGCAGACGGTTGAATTTGCGAAATGCTGCGCGGGAAAGCTTGCTCTTGGTGAAATCAGTGCCGCGGATCTTGCCCGGCTCGAGCGGCTCGACGGACTGACCCCGGGCGATTTTGCCGCGGTTCGCCGCGGCGGGCGGTTTAATCCATTAAAGAACACGGCCGATTTCGTGACTCGGCTCGAGGGCGAAGTTGAGATGAAGGAGGAGGGCCGCAAGAAGCCGCAAATCGGTTTCTACTAATAATGGATGGACTGCAAGAGGGGATTACACAATGTAACAAATATTAATAAATGCGGCTGGGAATGATTCGTATTTGTGATAATAACATTCAGTTACGTTTGTATTCGGGATTGTATGCATTCGCAGTCCCGAATGAAATCCCTCGAACTATCAGCAAACTACAACATCATGCCTGTCCGTTATCAGACACTCTCAAAATCTGCTCTCGCCGCAGCAGTTGCAGCTGCCTGTGTTTCTTTTCCCGCATGGGCTGAGGAAGATCCGGTCGACCTCGGCGCCGTCACGATCACTGCCACTGACATCAGTACCCGAACCGAACGCAATTCGACCTATAAGTCATCTGCCATGAGTACGACTACCGGGCTGGCGCTGTCGCCTCGGGAAACACCGCAGTCGGTTTCCAACGTCACGATGACCCGAATCGAGGATGAGGGGATTACGGACATGAGTGAAGCCATGCGCAAAACCACCGGCATCACCGTTATTCAGAATTCCGGTACGACTCGCTTTCTCTCGCGCGGTTTTTATGTCGACCAGATTCAGGAAGACGGCGTTTCGTCCACAGTGAGCGGCGGCGCCAGCGGGAACCCATACCGCGACGCCCAATCGCTCACCGATCTGGCGATTTATGACCACATTGAAGTGGTCCGCGGACCGACGGGACTGACGCAGTCAAACGGAGAACCCGGCGGCACTATCAATGCAGTCCGCAAACGCCAGACAGCAGATTTTCAGGCTTCGGCGAGCGCCGAAGTCGGGAGCTGGGATACCTATCGTACCGTGGGCGACATCTCCGGAAGTCTCAATGAGGCTCAGACGCTTCGCGGCCGCTTTGTCGGCATCCTCAGCAAAAAAGGCTCCTTCAAAGATGATGTGGGCGAGCAGTCCGGCACGGTGTACGGCATTCTTGAAGCCGACATTGATGAAAACACCTTGGTGACCTTCGGCGCCATTTATCAGAAGAAATCCGAAACCCCCGATTTTTTCGGACTTCCGCTCGACGTTAACGGGAATTCACTCAACCTTCCGAAGGAAACGTATCTGGGGCTGGACTGGACAAAGACCCACTACAACAAAACCAATCTTTTCGCCGAATTGGAGCACTACTTCAATGACGAGTTGCGCATTGTCGCCAAAGCAAATTATCTGCGCTACGACTCTGACACCGTTCTCGGGGCGCTTGTCGGTCCCGCTGCAGGCTGTGATCCCGAGCATCCGTTGGGCCAAATGAATAATCATCAAAATTATGACAATTCCGGATGGCAGGCAGCCGGGGTCCTCAATGTGAACGGCGTCTATCCGCTTTTCGGGCGCAAACATGATGTGTTTCTTACTGCCAACCTGAATCGAGAACACAGTGATTCAACCTGGCGGCGAGTTTGGGACGACACTCCTTTTGACATCACGGATTTCACCGGCAGCGAAATTGCGGAACCCGATTGGGGCAACGATTCAATTCTCAAGAATCGTACAAGCTACGACGCGGATCGAACCGATCTGGGTCTGCTGCTCGGCACCCGCTACAACCTGACGGACGAGTGGCACATTATTGCCGGCGCCCGTTATGCCAAATTCAAGTCGCGCGGGCACACATACTGGCAGATTTGGAATGGCAAGCCGGATCCCGACGGTACAACAACTTCCGAACAAACCACAACCCACCTGACGCCGTACGGCGGCGTCACATGGGATTTCGCCAAATCCTCGAGTCTGTATTTCAGCTACACCGAAATCTTCAAGCCTCAGTCGGATCGTGATGCTTCCGGAAACTTCCTCGATCCTTTGGTCGGCGAAAACTATGAACTCGGGCTGAAGTCCGAGTGGTTTGACCGCAAGCTCAACACCTCGATTGCGATCTTTCATTTGTCGCAGAAAAACCGCGCGTATTACCCTGCAAGTCGTCAAAAGATCACTCAAAGCCCAGAAACGAAGTAGACACTTCTCTTAAAAGCCCTGTTTAATCG
>ENA-UESG01001849-UESG01001849.1-human-gut-metagenome-genome-assembly--contig:-NODE-1849-length-12298-cov-3.013256_pt1 | contig 12298 bp, 10 predicted proteins | sample MGYA00243002_ERZ508003 | MGnify/ENA primary metagenome ERZ508003 (study PRJEB26167, sample SAMN06115514) | human gut metagenome | host: Homo sapiens | place: China:Shanxi | collected 2015-12-02... | reverse complement strand
CAGCAAACCGTCGTCCATATTTATGTCGATAATCTGCGCTCCGTCTTCTACTTGCTGCCGGGCTGCCATTCCTCCTATGCTGTCACACGGAAGCGGAAGGATCATCAACATTTCCTCCATGTGGGGCGTAAACGGTGCATCCTGTGAAGCGGCTTACTCTGCTTCCAAAGCCGGTGTCGGCGGGCTCACCCTCAACAAGGTTGCGGAACGGCTCGAAGCTCTTGCCCAACGCCGCCAGATGCTTTTGATCACGCATTGGCCACAGCTTGCCTCCAGGGCGTTCCGCCACTTCCGGGTGACGAAGCAAGTCAAGGACGGCAAGACATTTACGCAATGCATCCGTCTGGATGAACGTGAACGGAAAACGGAATTGGCGCGCATGGCCGGTATTGAAAGCTGACTTTCCTTTGACAGCATGTAAAAAAAGGAAGAGGAACATTCCTCTTCCTTTTTTTACATCAGAAAACAGATGTGTTACGCGGCGGCTTTGGCAGCGTTGAGAGCCTTGGCAAGGCGAGAAATCTTGCGGGCGGCCTTCTTCCAATGGATGACGCCCTTGGTGGCGGCCTTATCCAGAGAAGAGGTGGCGGTGCTCAGGAGCTGCGTAGCGGCAGCCTGGTCATCAGCCTTAATGGCGGCGCGAACAGATTTCACCACATTCTTGATGCGGGTCTTGACGGTACGATTGCGAGCAGCGCGCTTCACGCTCTGCTTATGACGCTTGATAGCAGACTTGTGGTTGGCCACGATTTCCCTCCGGGGTACGTCTTGCTGCGTCCGAGACGCGGCGTGGTTGCGGTTTGAATTGATGTCCTTATCTTCTTTTACGTATTCAGTCAAGTCTTTTCAGGAAGACAAGTTCCCGTGCAGCCGCGCAGAACCGTTCCGAATGCGTTATGGCGATGGCTTCCCGGCCGGACCAAGCCGGGGAGCCATGTGGGGCTAAAGTTGCAGCGCCGAAAAATCGGCAAGCCGCTCCATGCGCAGGGTCAATGCCTTAAGCATATTGAGGCGGTTGGCGCGAAGATCAGGATCTTCGCACATAACCATGACCTTATCGAAAAGCTCATCCACGGCTGGCCGAAGTGCGGCGAGCATAGAGAAGAGCGCTTCAAAATCGTCGTTCGCCCATGCTGTCTCAAATGCGGCAAACATTTTTTCCAAGGCTTCCGCAAGCGCCATTTCCGCCGGTTCCTGCAACAGTTCACGTTTCCACGTGCCCTGAAGATCCACGCCAGCTTCATGGCCTTGTTTACGGATGATGTTGGCGACTCGCTTGAACGTCTGTGCAGCCTGCGGAAAATCATTCTGCCGGCTCATGGATTCCAATGCGCCGAGACGTCGGCCGAGGGCCCATACGTTGTCGGGATCGACGGCGGTTACAGCCTCGACGAGCAGTGTTTCCTTGCCCTGAGTCAGAAAATAATTCTTCACGCGGGCAATGAAAAAGTCATTCAACTTTGCGATTGCTTCAGCGGGGGCCAGCTTCCATTTCCGATCGCCGTACAGCCTCTGCGCTTCTTCGAAAAGTTCCTTGACGTCGAAGCGGTACCCACGCTCAAGCATGATACGGGTGATGCCGAGCGCGCAGCGCCGGAGAGCATAAGGGTCGGCCGCACCTGTGGGAATCATGCCCAGACCGAAACACCCGACAAGGGTATCCACCTTATCCGCGATGGACAGGATGGAACCAAGCTCTGTGGCCGGAACGGGCGAATCAGGACCGGACGGCAGATACTGTTCGGCAAGAGCCGCGGCGACAGCTTCCGTTTCTCCCTTTTTGCGGGCATAAATCCCGCCCATGATGCCCTGCAGCGTATCAAATTCGCCGACCATAGCGGAGACCAGGTCAGCTTTGGAAAGGCGCCCCGCCCGCGCGGCCTGTTCCGGATCCTGCTGAACCTTCTCGGCAAGCCAGCGGCACAACGCGCTGATACGGCGCGTCTTTTCGCCCATACTCCCCAAAGGAGCAAGGAACGTGACCGCATCAAGCGCTTCCAGCCATTCATCAAACGTGCCTTCAAGGTCGGTCTTCCAGAAGAACCGCCCGTCTTCAAGGCGTGCGCGGAGCACACGTTCCCATCCCTTTTTGACAAGAGAAAGATCTTTCGGGTGCAGATTCAGAACGGTCAGGAAGTGCGGCATGAGGTTGCCCGAAGCATCTTCCACGCCAAAACTCTTCTGGTGTTCCTGCATACTGGTCAACAGGACTTCACGGGGCAATTCAAGAAAAGAAGGATCAAAGTCGCCCAGCAACGGCACGGGACACTCAACCAGTCCTTGAACCTCATCAAGCAGGCCATCGATCCAGATGATTTTGCCATTGACCGCTTCCGCGATTCTGTTCCCTTCGCTGACGATATAGGCGCGCCTTTCAGCCGCCTTCAGCTGAACGGCCCCTTCCTTCACGATGGTGGGAACGTAATAGCCCGCGGTCTTGATCGTGAAGGGACCGGGACCAAGCACGCGGTGCCCCTGCGTAACCCGCCCGGAAGCCACTTTACCGACTTCAAACGGAACGACAACGTCGCCAAGCAGCGCAAGAACCCAACGGATGGGACGGGCAAAAGCAAACTCGCCGTCTCCCCACCGCATACGCTTGGCAAAGGGCAAAGCAGCGATAATCGCCGGGCACAAGCCAGCCAGCACGTCCAACGTAGGCACGCCGCCGGTTTTCTTCATCCCTGAAAGGTATTCCCCTTTCTCGGTCTGCGTTCTGCCCAAAGCGGAAACGTCGATACCAAGCGTCTTGGCAAACCCCTGAGCGGCCTTGGTGGGATTCCCCTCGACATCGAAAGCAATGCGGGCGGGCGGCCCCATAACCAATTCTTCCCTGACAGGCTGGGTATCCTCCAGACCTTCCACGATGACCACGGAACGACGCGGCGTAGCACAGGTATCAAGGAGGGAAAACGTATAGCCAGCTTCTTTGAGCCCAGCCGTGAACCGATCCGCCAGTTCTTTTTCAACATTGGACAAAAAGCGGGCCGGCAGCTCTTCCGTGCCGATTTCAAGAACAAAGGTGGACATTATCGGTTCCCTCCGAGCATGGGATACCCCATTTCCTTACGCTGCTCCGCATACAGATGCGCAACGGACGAGGCCAACGTGCGCACGCGCCCGATATAGCCGGTGCGTTCCGTAATGGAGATAGCCCCCCGAGCGTCCAACAGGTTGAACGTATGGGAGCACTTCAAACAATAATCATACGCGGGCCAAAGCAGTCCCTGTCCGGTGAGACGAAGGCATTCGGCCTCAAACTGGTCGAAGTGCTCACGGTGCATGGCGGCGTCACTCTCATCAAAATTATAGCGAGACTGCTCGACTTCGTTCTGATGGTAGATCTGGCCGTAGGTCACATGCTCGTTCCACTGGATGTCATAGACGGAATCTTTCCCTTGCAGGTACATGGTCAGGCGTTCCAGACCATAGGTGAGCTCCGCGCTGACGGGCGAAAGATCGATTCCGCCAACCTGCTGGAAATAGGTGAACTGCGACACTTCCATGCCGTTCAGCCACACTTCCCAGCCAAGCCCCCACGCGCCGAGGGTCGGAGACTCCCAGTCGTCTTCAACGAAGCGGATGTCATGCTCTTCCTGATGGATCCCCAGTGCACGAAGGCTGCCAAGGTAGAGATCCTGCACATCGTCGGGAGAGGGCTTCAAAATGACCTGAAACTGGAAATAGTGCTGAAGCCGATTGGGGTTTTCGCCATACCGCCCGTCCGTGGGACGCCGAGAAGGCTCCACATAGGCCACACTCCACGGCTCCGGCCCGATAACCCGCAGAAACGTCGAAGGGTTAAACGTGCCGGCACCACATTCTATATCCATCGGCTGAGCGACGACGCATCCCCTGCTCGCCCAATAGCGTTGCAGAGTGAGAATCACATCCTGAAAATACATGCTTCCTCCATGACAATAGCGGCACTCACCAGACGGGGTATTCCCTTCCGAAAAAACAGCCACAGCAGACCGTTTTTAGTGTTCGGAATTTCCGGATCACATTCTCCGGAAGCGCCCCCTGTCCCAAGTCAGGCCCAAATGATACTGCACAAAGCCATCCACCGCTCTCGCGCACTCACGTCGTTCCGCCGGGAGCAATACTCCGCCCGCCTCTTCCGAAGAGCCGGACGTTAAAAAATGCCAATGCAGGGGTGATACTTCCTGTACTTGGCGCAAAACGTCAAGGCTTTTGCCGCTGATTTCCACAATATTTCCTCGCCCGGAAACGCAATCCGGGCAAACGATGGTCCCTTCCGAGACCAGAAATCCGGCATGATCAAAATCTTTTTTCCCGCAGGAGACACATGCCGTCAAAGCGGGAGCGTACCCTTGCTGAGACGCCAAGCGCAACCGAAAAAGTATCGGGAGAATATCCTGAACGGTTTCAGACTGTTCAAGGAGTTCCAACGTGTCCTTGAGAAGCAGGAACACTCCGGCCGCACCATCCTGAGGAACGCCAAGCGCTTCAACAAACCGGACACAGTTCATAAACATGCCCAGCCGATTCCAGTCCGTCCGCAAACGCCGGGGCCCCCGAATCAGATTACCCTCCTGCAAGGAAAGGTACATGCCGTTTCGGGTCGTTTTGGTACTGATCTGGAGTTCGTTGAAAAGATCCAGACAGCCACAGAATCGTTTGCGGCTCCGGCTGCCGCCAAAGGCAAACGCCGATACGATGCCGTGGCGGCGCGTCAGCATACGCAGCCAGAGGTCCGATTCCCGAAAGCGCCCTACCCCCAAAACGAGGGCCGTGTCGGACCATTCCATAGACTAGTTCTGAGCGTCATTGGGGAGCGTGACAGTCTTGACCTGACCGATTTTCCCCACAGGCGGCAGTTCCTTGCCGTCATACGTGATCAGCATGGCTCCCGCGTTGCCCAGCTTCATAACGAGCTTTTCCTGAAAGTCGACATTCAGGGTGTCCCCCTTATGCATGACGCGCTGGCTGTTTTTGCCGTCCGCAGTCGTCGAAACCCAGCAATCTCCCTGCGCCGTCAACAACATACGGTGACCGGTGGCGGGAAGAGCCGCTTGCTCCGTGGGCATCCCGGTTTCAGCGGGAAGAGGCGTTCCACCCAAAACAATCGGTTCCTCCGATGCCGCAGGAAGCGTGGCGTTCGCAGCCGGCTCAACAGGAATGGCAGGCGTCGTGACGACAGTATCCGCTTCAGGGACAGCCGGAGAAGACACAGCCGGAGAGGCCGTTTTTTCCTGACTCACCGTATTGCTGGAAAGTCCGGGGATACTATCCCGAAAATACCATGCCCCTCCCGCAAGAAACAACGCGCACAAAAGGATGGCAAGCCAAGGCACATGACTTTCCTCGCGACGTGCCGCAGCGGGGACAACACGGATTTCCTGTTCGCGCAGCTCTTCTTCCGGATCTTTGAGCAGTGCGCACGCAGCGTGGGTAACGCTATCGTCGACGGCAAGAAGTTTCGCATACGCCCGGATAAATCCCCGGGCATATACGGCATGCGGCATGGATTCCATGTCTCCTTCCTCTATGGCTTTAACCAACCGAGAGGTGATCTTGAGTTCCGCGGCGACATTTTCTTCCGTCAGCCCCTTATGGATACGCCTCTCACGAAGCAGAGCTCCAAAGTCTGCCAGCGTCAAAACAGTTTCCGTCTCTTCCATGCTGTGTACCTTTCGGAAATCGAATGCAAAAAGGGATAATTATTGGCGGATCTCAACCACAGCCCGCTTGCGAAGCTGTTCGCTGTATTCACGGAAGCGCTCTTGGAGCTTCGGTTCGCGCAAAATCCTTTCGATCTGAGGCGTGGCTTCCTCCAGCGTCTGCCCGTCTCCGGATTCCATAGAGAGAAGCTTCAACTGTCCTTTCAACCCGTTATTCACTTCAAACAATCCGGAAACATCTCCCGGCTTGAGCTGCGAAAGGCGGTCCTGCCATGTAGGATCAAGGCTGTTCCAATCCACGACGCCCACATCACCGCCTTCCTGAGCGCGAGGGCCCACGGAAACCTGGCGAGCGGCTTGTTCAAAGGAAAGCTTGCCGCTACGGATACGGGCGGCCTGCGCCTCGGCATTTTCCGTCGGCGGATATACAATAACCGCAAAACGGACTTTCTGGTTGTTCATGAACGTCTGCTTATGCTGATTATAATAATCGGCGATCTCTTCTTTCGTCACGATGACCTTACGGCCGACCATGTTGGCAAGGAGGCGGTTCCGCAAAATGCTGCTGCGGATACGCTCGCGGAAATCCTTCTCTGTCGTGCGCTGGATCTGGAGCTGACGCTGGAATTCTTCCGGCGTCATTTTATTGCGCGACATGATCTGCTGTATTTCATTATCCACTTCGCTGTCGCCCACCGAAATTTTAAGGCGCTGGGCTTCCTGCGTCAGAATAATGTTGTTAATCATGCGTTCCAGCGTTGCCTTGGTCAGTTCTTCTATCGCAGCGGCCTGATTGGGATCTTTGGGATTCAATCCCCGCCGCATGGCTTCGGGGGCCGTTTCAGCCTGCAAGTCAAACGCCGTTATCATTTCGCCGTTCACGACCGCGGCAACGCCATTGATGGCGGCGCGTACGGGAGACGTAATCAAAAAAAACAAAAGAAACGCAGTACTGACGATGCGCACGCTATGCTCCTTGATATTCTGGCTCTGGGACTGAAACATTCCCAGCCTTGTTTTTGCAACACTGAGCACACAAAAAGATTTCTTCGGACGGAACGTTTCTCAAGATGCGTTCAGCCCAATGGAAAACGTCTTTGGAGTGCTCTCTGTGCGACAATTTTTTGGCAAGATACGCTGATTCCCGCCAACTTGCAACGCCGGGACTTTCTAACCCTCTCAGGCATATCAGTCAGTCAGAAGTGTCCCCAGCGCCAGTCTGGCGGCATCAAGCCTGCGCGGAGTGGGCAACTGCATATCCAACTTCAATTCAAGGCTTGATGGGGGAATCAACTTGGCATTGCCTTTTTGCGCACTCAAGAACGGCACCAGTTTCTCGGGGGCGATGGCGTTCTGCTTCTCATCCCAGAGGACACGGAGCCGATCCTCGTATACGTCCGCCTTCAAGGCTTGAGCGCCGCTCAGGAATTGCTTTAGCGCCAGTACAGCCATAAAGATTTCCAATGGTTGCGGCAAAATGCCAAAGCGGTCTCGAAGCTCGAGTTCAAGTTCCTGGCGGGCCTGAGCGTCCGGAGCAGCGGATAGCCGCTTATACCAACGCAGACGTTCCCGTCCATCCGTAATATAGTCCTCGGGGATATGGGCGGTAAGCCCTAAATTGAGTTCCGTTTCAATCTGCAACGATACGCCGCCGTTTTTAATCTTGTTGACGGCTTGTTCGAGCATTTCAAGATACAGTTCAAGCCCCACACGTCCCATATGGCCGGACTGAACCTCACCAAGAATGTTTCCGGCACCACGCAACCGCAAATCTTCCATCGCAACTTGGAAGCCCGCGCCCAAGTAATCCATATCAAGAATAATGCGCAAACGTTCTTTTGTTGCAGCAGGCAACCGCTCCAGATCAGAAACGACGAAACAGGCAAAAGCCTGCCGATCGGACCGCCCCACCCTGCCCCGCAACTGGTACAACTGCCCCAGACCGAAAAGATGCGCCTGATCGACGATCAGCGTATTGGCCCGAGGGAAGTCCAGCCCCGATTCAACAATGGCGGTACAAACCAGAATGTCCAACTCGCCATGCCAAAATGCGTGCATGGTTTCTTCAAGCTTCTTTTCCGGCAGCTGCCCATGCGCCATACCGATACGTGCATTCGGAGCCAGTTCCTTGACGAACTCGACGACCCGTTCCAGCCCCTGCACCCGGTTATGGACCCAAAAAACCTGCCCCTCACGGGCTAGTTCCCGTTCAATCACCTGCCGAAGCGTTGCCTTGTCCCGCTCCAGCAGCGCCGTAGAAACGGGTTTACGCTCAGGGGGGGCCGTCTCGATGACCGAAAGTTCGCGGACTCCGGACATGGATAGCTGAAGCGTCCGGGGAATCGGAGTGGCCGTCAATGTGAGCGCATCAACGTTCTTTTTGATTTTCTTGAGTTTCTCTTTGTGCCGAACGCCGAAACGCTGCTCCTCGTCAAGGATAAGCAAGCCAAGATTCGGGAGAACCACATCGTCCGAAAGGAGCCGATGCGTACCGATGAGGATGTCGATCTGTCCGGAAGCCGCCGCTTTGAGCACTTCTTTCTGCTTGGCTGAAGAAACGAAGCGGCTCAGCAGTCCGACATTAAGCGCAAAGCCCGAAAGCCGGGAGCGGAAGGTTTGGTAATGCTGCTCGGCAAGAACAGTCGTGGGACACAAGAGTGCGACCTGACGCCCTTCCGAGGCGGCCCTGAACGCCGCCCGCAGAGCAACCTCCGTTTTGCCGAACCCCACGTCTCCGCATACAAGCCGATCCATAGGTTCGGGCTTTTCCATATCAGCCAGGACGTCCTGTATGGCTTTCGCCTGATCAGGCGTTTCCTCGAAGCCGAAGGACGCTTCAAATTCACGGTACAACTCCCCAAGAGGAGGATACCGGAACCCCTTGGCCACTTTACGCCACGCATACATTTCAATCAGGTCTTCGGCGATTTTTTCGATAGCCTTGCGGGCTTTTTCCTTGCCGGATTGCCAGGCTCCGCCGCCCAGACGATCCAGCGACGGCTGCGCTTCTCCCCCGCCCTTAAAGCGTTGGATGAGGGAAAGGCGATCCACAGGAACATAAAGCCGATCATCTCCGGAATAGTGCAGCAGCAGGAAATCGTTGGCAGTGCTGCCCGTTTCCATGCGCAGCAGCCCCCCAAAGCGGGCAATGCCGTAATCCCGATGGACCAGCAAGTCGCCGGGCTTCAACTCGTCATACCGCTCAAGCCCCTTGAAGGCTCCTGTAGGAACGCGGTGGCTTTTCTCCGCATGTGGCTGGAGGAGATCTTCCCCGAGTATGAGGCTCTGATCCCAAATCAGTTCAGCGCCGGCCCGAAATGGCGCCACCAAAGCGAACAGGCCATGCTGTTCCCCGGAATACCGCAGCAAAGGGGACAAGCCATCCTGAGAGGCCAGATTCAAAAATTTCGTACGGCTCTTTTCGGAAGCAAAGCACAAAATCGTCTGCCGCTTGTCGTTCTGCCACCGTTTCAGTGCTTGAACGAGCGTCTGCCAAGGGCGATCCTGCTCCGCAGTCGAAGGAAACAGATCCTCGAACGAAGAAAGGCTCCGTTCCGGTAGATCATGGATTCCTTTGGCGATGCCCATCACCAGCGGTTCTGCGTGAACACAGGCGAACCGCTCGCAAGCGCTTTCCACATCGCTTGCTTCGCGCATGGCCAAACGCTGCGGCTGAGGACGGCCCTCCACATCCTGTGCTTCGAAGGCTTCCGTCCAAAGACGTTCCGCTGAGGACAACATATCACGAAAATCGGAGAGCCCCGGCAGAACCCATACGGTATCGGCAGGGAGCCATGCTTCTAGATTGGTCGCCGTGTCATAGCAGCAACCCGGCAATAAGCGGAAATCGCCCTGTTCCTGTAAGCGGGTCAACCCGAACCGTTCATTTTCGGTCAGCATGTTTTTCTGGAACAGGCTTTTCCAGCGTGCCTGCATCTTCGCTTGATCAGCGGGCGACTGTCGAATGGGTGACACGGGAAGAACACGTACCTCAGAAAGATTTGCCTTCGAACGCTGGCTCACAGGATCGAAAAGACGGATTTCCTCTATGAGATCTCCAAAAAAATCAAGGCGTATGGGCTTATCATAACCGGGAGGCATGATGTCGAGAATATCACCTCGCCTGGCGATCTCGCCCGGATTCGAGACCATGGAAACACGCTCATAGCCCCATTCAACCGCCTGTTCGAGTATCATATCCAACGAAACGTCTTCACCCCGCATGAGGGTAACCTCCCGGTTCTCGAAGAAATCCAGAGGCACCAGCTTGGGGAGCAGGTTATCGGCGGTCAGGATAAGCCCTTTGGCCTGCCCGCTGCGCAATGCGTACAGAGCGGACAAGCGTTCCGTCCAGCCCTCACGGTTGGCCGAGCGAGGAGAAAACGGCGGCAGAGACGTCCAGCCGCCCTTATCAAAGGCATCCGGCAAAAAGTCGCCGCTGGACAACTCGGGAGAGAAAAGCCGTATCAAGGCTCGGGCGGTAAGCAACTCATCCCTGTTTTTTACGACCCAAGCCATGCCACGGCCCTGTTGGAGCATATCCACGCAAAGCCGCGCCTGCGTGGCCAGCCCCGCGCGCGCAATGTGTATCCGCCCAGCCTTGAAACGGGCGATCTCGGTCATCACATCTGTATACACAAAAGTACCTCGTCAACCATTGAACGTCATTCCCAAAATCACATGGAATCAATGAAGCTTTCCCACCCATTGTCAAGCCTCGCTCCGTATGCCGCCGGACAGGAACAAGAGCGGAAGGAGAAAACTGCCGCACCTCTAATGCATCCTAGCCAACGGATAAGCAGGGGAATAAAATGGGTAAAGGCCTCCACAAGTCCCTGCCCAAAGGCAAGAGGATTGTGGAAGCGAACAATCCCGCTTCTGAGCGGCATCACAATCATATCGGCAGGACACGGGGTATGAAAGGGAAATCAACCGATCAGGATGACTTGCTTTGATGTCCCCGTAAGCGGACGAGCCCCTGACGCGGTGATTTCCAGCGTATGCTCAAGGCCGACCATCCCTGAGCCGGGGATGCCGATCTTCGGCTCAATGGCCACAACCATGCCCTGTTCGAGCGGAGCGGTAAAGCCTTTGGCAAAAACCGGGGTCTCATCGACAGTCAGGCCTATGCCATGCCCCAAGAATGGAACCTTGTCACGCCCCAACCCCATAAACCCGTCCATTTGCCCTTCGCGCTGGGCAACGGCACACGCTTCCGCCCATATCTCTGCCGGAACGGCTCCCGGTTTCAACGCGGCTGCGGTTTGTTCAAAAATCTCAACGCACACGGCATGTGCCCTACGAATCGGGCCGGGGATCGTATCGGCCGCGCCACTCCAGTACACCTGTGTCCTATCCGTATTATACCCTTCAACATTGAACCCCATATCGATGGAAAGCAAGGCGCGCTTCTGCCAAAGGCGTTCGGCATTTCCCATAAACGGAATGGCCGGACACATGCCTTTGCAACCAAGAGGTCCATTGTAATAGGTGGGATAAATGCCGGACGTATCAGCCGAGGCATAACCAAAAAAGTTTTCCTCACCCGGCGCATTCATCCGCAACATTCCGCTTCCGCCGCACGCGAACACCGCTTCCACATACGTTCTCGCAACATCAAATTCACTCATGCCGGGGTGTATGCGTTCCGGAAGTATTTCATCCAGAACTTTTGCATGTAATGCCCCGCATCGACGGATTTTTTCGAGCTCCCACTCGGATTTTACGGCTCGGGCCTGAGCAAGGACGGCATCACAGGAGATGAACCGCACACCTTCCATACGGCTTTGCAGCATCTCCGCCATCGACCAGTTGAATCCGTTTTTATCCACGGCAATGACGGAAGAAAGCGGGCTCCCGCACCCAGCGCAGAGAGAGGTGATTTCCTTATATGACTTGAAGGGAAGAATGTGACGCAAGGGGGATTCCAGTTGTGCGCGTTCCACTCCCTTGCGAAGCAACAAAACGGGCTCCCCTTCAACGGGCAACCATACGAGCCCCCACCCCAGCGTTCCCGTCAAATAATAAATGCCAAGCCGGGAAGTAACGAGCATCCCCCCTGCATCAGGGGCGAGCGTGCGCAACAGACGGCGGCAGCGGGCATACCGGAATTCTATCTCTCCAAGCGGCAACAGATCGGGGCTCGACATGATCAGCTCTCCTTCTATACAGCAGGTTCGTTTGGGTCCATTTTGACAGGTTCCCTTTGAATCATTGATCTTTGGAATTTTCCTTATTTTGTCTCCCATTGCAACAGAGGATTTGAAAGATCTCCTTGTAATCCGGTGAAATATTCTTTGCGGTTTGTTTTGGTAGGATGTTCGGTATTATAAATTTACATAATTTTTAAAAACTATGAGCCATAACATGCTTTAAAAACCCTTGCGGCAACTCACTGAAAAGCAACTCTTTCCGTGCTCTCCTAGACGAAGAGTACACACCCAAAACCTTTTCGTTGCCTTTATTGGCATAACCAACTAAACTTTTCTGCACTCTTTTTGTGAGGTCCATCATGTTACAGACATTTCTCTCCGACGGCAGAATGCGCGAATTTCTGACCCAAGCCCGCACAATCGCCGTCGTTGGTGCAAAAGATAAAGAAGGTCAGCCTGTTGACCGCGTCGGGAAGTATCTCATCCAAGCAGGCTACCAAG
>ENA-UESG01001848-UESG01001848.1-human-gut-metagenome-genome-assembly--contig:-NODE-1848-length-12315-cov-3.683935_pt1 | contig 12315 bp, 10 predicted proteins | sample MGYA00243002_ERZ508003 | MGnify/ENA primary metagenome ERZ508003 (study PRJEB26167, sample SAMN06115514) | human gut metagenome | host: Homo sapiens | place: China:Shanxi | collected 2015-12-02... | reverse complement strand
TGATATGGGGGCGCGGTGCCACCGATATGAAGGCCTCCGACGCGGTGATGCTCTACCTCGCCGCCACGCTCGACGGCCGCACGCCGGAAACCACCCCGAAAGTCGACCTCACCTACGTCTTCTACGACCATGAGGAAGTCGTCGCCGAAAAGAACGGCCTACGCAAAGTCGTCGAGGCCCATCCCGATTGGATCACCGGCGATTTCGCCATCATCGGCGAGCCCACCAACAGCGGCATCGAGGGCGGTTGCAACGGTACGATTCGCTTCGACGTCGTAACCCACGGCGTGGCCGCGCACTCCGCCCGCGCGTGGATGGGGGAGAACGCCATCCACAAGGCGGCCGACATTCTGAACCGACTCAACGCCTACGAGCCGGCCACCGTGAACGTGGACGGGCTCGACTATCGCGAGGGCCTCAACGCCACGCTGATCTCCGGCGGCAAAGGCACGAACGTCATTCCGGATGAATGCCGCGTACACGTCAACTACCGCTTCGCCCCGGACAAGTCGTTGGCCGAGGCCAAGGCTCTGATGATGGGCGCGGACGCCGGTGCCGAACTCGGCAATGGCGAGCATGTGGCTACCGGCGGCGTGTTCGAGGGCTACGGCATCGAAATGAAGGACGAAAGCCCCTCCGCGCGCCCGGGCCTGAACGCCCCGCTCGCCCAGGATCTGGTCCGACTGGTTAAGGAGCGCACTGGCCGCGACCCGCTGGCCAAGCTCGGCTGGACCGACGTGGCACGCTTCTCTCAGCTCGGTATCCCGGCCGTCAACCTCGGTGCCGGCGATCCGCTGCTGGCTCACAAGCACGACGAGCAGGTGCCTGAATCCGACCTGACCGCCATGGCCGCAATCCTTACCGACTGGCTGGTCTGACACCTCTCTAGCTCCCCTCCCTGAGGGGAGCTGTCACCGCGGGGGAGGGGAGCCGAGAGAACGTCAGCCTCGCCGGGCCACGCCCGCACAAAATATGTGGCATACTAAAGGATGGTGGTTCTGCATAACCATCAGCGTGCGAGATGGCGTCGATCCCCTTGCGGCTCTTGAGAATGAGACAACGCAAGCGCCGGTGTCCGCCACCCGCAGGACAGACTTGAGACGAAGTTGCCTTTACGCGGCGCGTTTTCGTGCGGCCACGGTGAGAGCGTGGTGTGAGACAAGCGTATAGGCCTGGAAATAGGCGTCGTGATGCAGCGCGCCGCGAGGAGCATTGTGCCCACTGACAACCGTGAAGGTTTCGTCAACGACGGAACCGATAATTCAGCCGTATCCAATGCCGATTCGGCTGCAGCCGTGAACGCTGCGCCTGCCGCCGCCTCCCAGCCCGCCGAACCTGTTCGCCGTCGTCGTGGCGGCCGCCGCGTGGTCCGCGGCACCGGTGCTGCCGGCGCTTCTCTGGAACTGCAAGTGCAGGAACGCGCCCCGCTGTTCGAAGCCCCCGCGCTTCCCGATGCCGGCACTGCGGCCGATTCCAAGTCAGCCGATTCCAGCGATTCCGATGAATCCAGCGATTCCCAGGATTCCGCCGAACGTCCAACCCGCCGCCGTTCGCGCCGCGCCGCTTCCGCAGTGGCCGACTCGGATAGCGAGGATGATCGTCCTCGTCGTTCGCGCCGCACTGTCAGTGCCGATGATTTCGATGACGATGACGCCCCACGTTCCCGCCGCCGTTCGGTTGTGGACGATGACGATTACGACGAGGACCGCCCGGTTCGCCGCCGCTCTCGCTCCCGCCAGTCCGACGATGATGACTACGAGGATCGGCCGGTTCGCTCCCGCTCTCGCCGTGCGTCTATGGATATGGATGATGATGACGAGGACCGTCCGGTTCGCCGTCGTTCTCGCCGTGCAGTTGCGGATACGCACGAGGACACCCCGGATGAGCGCCTGTTCGACGCGGTCGAATCCCTGCCCTCTGGCCACGAGGCCGTGCGTCGCGGCAAGCCGATGACGTCCCTGCTCTTCCAGGAACCGGTACTGCCCGCCGCTGTGGATGCGCACGATACCGCTGACACTCGTGATGACGATGTTGACGACGACGAACGTCCGTCGCGTCGCTCCCGCCGCTCGCGCAGCCACGATGATGACGACGCGCAGCCGCGCAGCCGCCGCCGTGACGACCGTGACGATCGTGGCCGCAATGCCGCCGACCGTGATGCGTCTCGTGACACTTCCCGCAACGCTGCCGCCGGTGACGCCAATGCCAGCGCCAACACGGACCATGATGATTTCGATTCCGATGACGCTTCCGACTCTCGCCGTTCCCGTCGCTCCCGCCGCCTGAACGCCCAGGAGCGCCGTGCAGCCGCCGAAGTCGAGCAGATTGAGGAAGACCTCGAGCTGGACGATATCGCCTACTCGCCGATTGCCGAAGAGGAGGGCGACGAAGAATCCGACGCCACCCGCACCCGTTCGCGCCGTCGCCGCCGTCGCGGCTCACGCGGCGAAACCGGTGCCAACGGCGAGCACGATACCGCCGAGAACGATGCCGAAGATACGCGTTCCCGCCGTCGTGACGATCGCGATGATCATGACCGTGATCGCGATGAGGACGATGAGGAGCAGACCGTCACTCGCCGTCGCCGCCGCCGTCGTGGCGGCAAGAACGGCGAGGGCACCGACGACCAGAGTCAGAACAGCGAACAGCCGCTGGTCCGACGCTCCCGCAAGCAGCAGTACATCGACGAGATCACTGATGTGGAAGGCTCCACTCGTCTCGAGCCCAAGAAGCAGCGCCGCCGTGACAACCGCCGTGAGCGCAGCCGCCAGAGCCAGCTCATGGAACAGGACTTCCTCGCACGCCGCGAGAACGTGGACCGCCTGATGGTGGTGCGTGAGAAGGAACATCACACCCAGATTTCCGTGGTGGAAGACAATGTTCTGGTCGAGCATTACGTCTCCGACATTCAGGAAGTACAGACCGTCGGCAACATCTACCTTGGCCGCGTGCAGAACGTGCTGCCCAGCATGGAGGCCGCATTTGTGGACATCGGCCAGGCCCGCAACGGCGTGCTCTACGCCGGCGAGGTCAACTGGGATGCCGCTCGTCTCGAAGGCCAGCCGCGCCGCATCGAGCTGGCGTTCAAGTCCGGCGACCCGGTGCTCGTGCAGGTCACTAAGGACCCGATCGGCCACAAGGGTGCCCGCCTGACCTCTCAGGTCACGCTCGCCGGCCGCTTCCTGGTGCTCGTGCCATCCGGCGGCATGACCGGCGTGAGCCGCAAGCTTTCGGAGCGCGAACGCAGCCGTCTGAAGAACATCGTCTCCAAGATCGCCCCGAAAGACATGGGCGTGATTATCCGTACCGCAGCCGAGGGCGCATCCGAAGACGCCATCGTCAAGGATCTCGAATCACTGGTCCGCCAGTGGGAGCGCATCAACGCCAAGCGCGAGGAATTCTGGCACGGCAAGCGCCCGAAGCTCCTGCAGGGCGAGCCCGACGTGGCCATCCGCGTGGTGCGCGACATCTTCAACGACGACTTCAGCAAGCTCATCGTGGAAGGTGACAAGGTCTACGACCGTATCGAGGAATACCTTGACACCATGGCCCCCGACTTGAAGGACAAGCTGGAGAAGTGGGACCCGGCCGAGCATGAAGGCAAGGACGTGTTCGACAAGTGGTCCATCGACTCCCAGCTGCGTAAGGGCATGGAGCGTCAGGTCTACCTGCCGTCCGGCGGCTCGATTGTCATCGATCGCACCGAAGCCATGACCACCATTGACGTGAACACCGGCCGCTTTATCGGCAAGGGCAAGTCCTTGGAAGAGACGGTGACGCGTTGCAACCTGGAGGCGTCTGAAGAGATCGCCCGCCAGCTGCGCCTGCGCGATATCGGTGGCATGGTGATGATCGACTATGTGGATATGGTCATGCCCGCCAACCGCGATCTGGTGCTGCGCCGCTTGGTCGAATGCTTGGCACGCGACCGCACCAAGCATCAGGTGGCCGAAGTCACCTCGCTTGGTTTGGTGCAGATGACCCGCAAGCGCATCGGCCAGGGTCTGGTCGAGGCGTTCTCCGAGGAATGCCCGACCTGCAAGGGCCGTGGTTTCATCCTGCATGATCAGCCGACCGTTTCGGCCGACTACGACGATCCCTACGCGCTTCGCGGTGGCGACCCGTTCGTCAAAACCAACAAGCACGGTCGCGGCACCGCTCCCGCTCCCGAACCGGCTGGTTCCAGCGCCGACGTCAAAGCCAAACTGGCTCAGATTGCCGCCGCTGCCGTCGCTGCCAACAACACGGCGGAAGAGTAAGCGGAAGAGTAACAGGTGTGTCGTGCTTGACACGCGGGCAAAAATCATTTGATTTAGTCCGCATGGTGGTGTAGATTCGAAATTCGGTGTCTGACCGCAAGCTCGGTGCGTGTTAGGCAAGGTAGCTTTCCAAAACATAAAAGGAACGATAATGTACGCGATTGTGAAGGCCGGTGGCCATCAGGAAAAGGTCGAGGTTGGCGACGTCATCCTCGTGAACCGTCTCGACGCTAAGAAGGGCGATACCGTGGAATTCCCGGTCTCCCTCGTTGTCGATGGTGACAAGGTCACCCTTGCCGCCGCCGATCTGGCCAAGGTGTCCGTCAAGGCTGAGGTTGTGAACGACGAAGCCAAGGGCCCGAAGATTAGCATCCAGAAGTACAAGAACAAGACTGGTGTTGCTCGCCGTAAGGGTCATCGCCAGAAGCTGACTATCGTCAAGATCACGGCGATTGCCTGAGTTATAGAAAGGACCATGAATCATGGCACATAAGAAGGGTGCGTCCAGCTCTCGCAACGGTCGCGATTCTAACCCGCAATACCTCGGCGTGAAGAAGTTCGGCGGCGAAGCCGTCGTGGCCGGCAACATCATCGTTCGCCAGCGTGGCACCAACTTCCACCCGGGCCACAACGTCGGCATGGGCAAGGATCACACGCTGTTCGCCCTCACCGATGGTTCCGTGAAGTTCGGTGTGCGTCGCGACCGCAAGGTTGTCGACGTCATCGCCTGAGCGATATAGCGTCAAGCTTTTTTCAAGCCGCGCCCGTAAGGACGCGGCTTTTTTGTAAGGTAATCAATATGAGTGATTTTGTGGATCGAGTAACCGTCCATGTCAAGGGCGGCGATGGGGGCAACGGTTCGGCCGGCATCCGTCGTGAGAAATACAAGCCGTTGGCCGGCCCGAACGGCGGCAATGGCGGCGACGGTGGTTCCGTGGTGTTCGTGGCCGACCGTAACGCCACCAGCCTGCTCGACTATCGTTTCATGCCGCATCGTGTCGCCGGCAGCGGCACCATGGGTTTGGGCGACAATAAGGACGGCTCCAAGGGCGAGGACCTGATTCTGCCCGTGCCCTGCGGCACCGTCGTCTTTGAGGCGCGCGGCGAACAGGGCAAAGCCAAGCATCACGGCGCACAGCTCGCCGACCTGCGCCACGAGGGCGACCGCTGCGTCGTCGCCCAAGGCGGTGCCGGCGGCCTCGGCAACATCGCCCTGGCTAACAAGACCCGCCGCGCCCCCGGCTTCGCCCTGCTCGGCGAACTCGGTGAAGAGCGCGACGTGATTTTGGAATTGAAGTCCATCGCCGACGTGGCGTTGGTCGGTTTCCCCTCGGCTGGAAAGTCGTCCCTGATTGCGGCGATGAGTTCCGCCAAGCCGAAGATCGCCGACTACCCGTTCACCACGCTGGTGCCGAATCTCGGCGTCGTTATCGCCGGCGACTCTCGATACACCATCGCCGACGTGCCGGGCCTGATTCCGGGCGCCTCCGAAGGCAAGGGCCTGGGACTGGAGTTCCTGCGCCACATCGAACGTACCGAAATCATCGCCCATGTGATCGATTGCGCCACGCTTGAACCGGACCGCGACCCGATGTCCGACTACCACGCGCTGGAAAACGAGTTGGCGCTCTACGCCGACAAGCTCGAGCTGCCGTTGGGTGCCATCCCGATTCCCGAACGCCCGCGCATCGTGATTCTGAACAAGATCGATGTGCCCGAGGCCAAGGAATTGGCTGAGTTCGTGCGTCCGGAGTTCGAGAAACTCGGGCTGAAGGTCTTTGAGATCTCCACTGCCTCGCACGAGGGTCTAAAGGAGCTCAACTTCGCGTTGTCTGCGCTGGTGCACGAGATGCGTGAGGAAGTGGCCAACCGCGAGCAGGCCGAAGAGGAGGCTCGCGTGGTCATCAAGCCATTGGAGACCAAGGGCCGCCGTCCGCGTCGTGCTGACGAGGGCGGCAGTGCGCTTGAGTTCACGGTCGAGCGCCGCGAACTCGGCAATGGCGAAGTGTTCTTCGAGGTGCGTGGCGTCAAGCCGGAGCGCTGGGTCATGCAGACCAACTTCGACAACGACGAGGCCGTGGGCTACCTGGCTGACCGCTTGGCCAAGCTGGGCGTGGAGGACGAGCTGCGCCGCAAGGGTGCTCACCCCGGCGACGAAGTGCGCATCGGTCGTGGTGCCCGTATGGTCGAATTCGATTGGGATCCGACCATCTCCGCTGGTGCCGAAATGCTCGACGGCTCCAACCTCGGTGCCCGAGGCAAGGATCTGCGTCTCGAAGAGCTGGACCCGCGCACGCACCGCCGCTCCAACGCCGAACGTCGTGCCCAATACCACGAGATGATGGACGCCCGTGCCGCCGTGCGCGACGCGATGATGGCCGAACGCAAGGCCGGCCACTGGGCCGACCCGACCGTTGACGACGATCGCCATGACGAAACCAGCCTGTTCGGCCACGGTGAGTCCAGCGAAGATGGTGAAACCGAGGAATAAATGAGCACTCCGAGTCAGGCCGAGGTGCGGCGCATGATCGCCGCAGCCGGAACCATTGTCGTGAAAGTCGGCTCCAGCTCGCTGACCCAGCCGAGCGGTCACCTCGACCCGGACAAGCTCGACGCGTTGGCCGCGGCCTTGGCTCAGGTCCGATTGATGGGCGGACGTGTGGTGCTGGTCTCGTCCGGTGCTATCGCCGCCGGTTTCGGGCCTCTGGGCTTTGACTCGCGGCCGGTGGACGTGGCCACTCAGCAGGCCACCGCAGCCGTCGGCCAAGGGCTACTGATGGCCCGCTACGAGACTGCGTTCGGTCGATTCGGTATTCGCGTCGGCCAGATTCTGATCACTGCCGAAGATACGATTCGTGCCACCCAGTACCGCAATGTGGAACGCACGCTGGACCGTCTGCTTGACCTCGGCGTGGTGCCGATCATCAACGAAAACGATTCGTTGGCCTCGAACGAGATTCGCTTCGGCGACAACGATCGACTCTCCGCGTTGGTGGCCAACCTGGTGCGGGCCGAAGCCTTGGTGCTACTGACCGACGTGGACGCGCTGTACACTGCGCCGCCCTCGCAGCCCGGCTCCCGCCGTGTGGAATATGTGCCCAACGTGATTGATGCGCTGGGCGACATCCAAGTCTCCGGCTCCGGCTCCAAGGTCGGCACCGGCGGCATGGTCACCAAACTCGAGGCCGCGCGCGTGGCGGCCGTCTCGGGCATCCCCACGGTACTCACCTGCGCCTCGAACGCGGGCCCTGCGATGATGGGCGATCCGGTGGGCACCGTGTTCGCACCGGTTAAGGCCCGCGGCTCCTCACGCCGTCTGTGGATCGGCTTCGCCGCCGACCCGCGCGGCACGATTGTGGTCGATGCGGGTGCCGGCCAGGCGATTCGCGGCGGGCGTGCCTCGCTGCTGGCGGCCGGCGCGCTCGAAGTACATGGCGATTTTTCCGCCGGCGATCCGGTCTGGATCGATGCCGAAAGCGGTGAACACCTGGGCCGAGGCCTCGCCGGCTTCGATTCCGAAGAAATTCCGCAGATGCTCGGGCGTAACACCGCCCAACTCAAGCGTTTCCTCGGCCCCCAGTACGCCCACCCACTGGTTCATCGCGACAATCTCGTGCTCGTGTGACTGATGGAATCTGTCACACGACAGATTCCATCACCATAGTGCGGCTCTGGCGATTTTTCGTGCTGTAGGTTTAGCATGGGAGCCATGACTATGGCGCAATGGCAGACTCTTTCCGACCGTATCAACACTGTGGCACCGAGCGCTACGCTCGCCGTCGATTCCAAGGCCAAGGCCATGAAGGCCGCCGGACTTGACGTTGTCGGCTTCGGCGCAGGTGAACCGAATTTCCCGACCCCCGCAAACGTGGTCAAGGCTGCGGCAGATGCCTGCCTTGACCCGAAGAATTACAAGTACACGCCTACGCCGGGCCTGCCCGAGCTGCGCGAAGCGATTGCGGCTAAGATGCTGCGCGATTCCGGCTATGAGGTCAATGCCGATCAGGTCGTGGTGACCAACGGCGGCAAGCAGGCCGTGTATGAATCCTTCCAGATCTTGCTCAACGATGGCGATGAGGTCATCATTCCCGCTCCGTACTGGACCAGCTACCCCGAGGCTGTGAAGCTTGCCGGTGGTGTGCCGGTCGAAGTATTCGCCGGTGCCGACGTGAACTTCGAGCCCTCGCTTGAGGCGCTGGAAGCGGCCCGTACCGAGCATACGAAGGCAATCATCGTCAACTCCCCGAACAACCCGACCGGAGCCGTCTGGAAGCCGGAAACCGTGGAAGCGATCGGTCGTTGGGCCGTCGAGCACCACATTTGGGTTATCTCCGACGAGATCTACGAGCACCTGAACTATGACGATGCGCACACCACCTACATCGGTGCCGCCGTGCCGGAATGCCGCGGGCAGTTGCTGGTGCTGAACGGCGTGGCCAAGACCTATGCGATGCCGGGCTGGCGTGTCGGCTGGATGGTCGCTCCGCTTGAGGTGGCCAAGGCCACCACCAAGCTGCAGGGGCATATGACCTCCAATGTGGCCAACATTTCCCAGCGTGCTGCTTTGGCTGCTGTGGCCGGCCCGCTGGATGAGGTGCACGAGATGCGTAAGGCCTTCGACGCACGCCGCCGTGCGATTGTGACCGCCTTGAACGATATCGAGGGCGTCAACTGCCCGACTCCGACCGGCGCGTTCTACGCTTTTGCGGACATCACCGCTTTGCTTGGCAAACCGCTGGGTCCCAAGGGCACAGTGTCCGATACGTCCGCTGACTTTGCCGCCGCACTGTTGGATGAGGCCCACGTGGCCGCCGTCCCCGGCGAGGCCTTTGGTGCTCCCGGTTACCTGCGTTTCTCCTACGCACTGGCCGACGAAGACCTAGCCGAAGGCATGCGTCGATTCAAGGAATGGGCTAACTGAGAAGAGTCGCGTGCCACGCGCGCGACACGCGATTTGCGATAATCCACCGGAGCCGTTACTATAACGACTTGGCGGTTTCGCCGTGGCGAAGCGTTCTCTACGGAACGCACGCCGAGGTGGATTTTCACCTAGGGAAGTGGCGCAATTGGTAGCGCAACGGTCTCCAAAACCGTAGGTTGTGGGTTCGAGTCCCGCCTTCCCTGCCAAGTTTCTAATAATCAAGCAGCTGACGCGAGGTACGGAATGGCTAAGACGAGCAAGAGTGAAAAGGCAGTCAAGCCGAATGTCTTCATGCGTATCGGTCTGTTCATCAAGCAGATCATCGACGAGCTTCGCAAGGTCGTGACCCCTACCGCCAAGGAACTGTTCTTCTGGTCTCTGGCCGTATTCATCTTCGTGCTGCTGCTGATGGCCCTCGTGACTGGCATGGACTTCGGTCTAAGCAAGGCCACGCTGTGGGTGTTCGGCTGATTCGCACAACCTAAGGTGAATAACAACGCATGAGTGATGAACTGAATCTCGAGAACCTCGACGCCGTCCCGGCTGAGGAGCCTGTTGTCGAGGCTTCCGAAGCTGCTGCCGATGAGGCAGCTGCCCCGGTCGAACCGGTCGCTGACCTTTCCGCAGAATCTGACGCATCCGTCGACAATGCAGATGTTGAGTCCGACGCTCCGGCGGCGACTGAATCCGCTCCCGTTGCTTCCACTCAGACCGAGACCGTTTCTCTGGATGAGGACGAGGAAGAAGTCAACGAATCCGAGCAGGCCGAGGAGACCGATGCCGGTCAGCAGGCCGTTGACGAATTCTCCAAGTCCCTGCGTTCCCTTGATGGCAAGTGGTACGTGCTGCACACCTACTCCGGCTACGAGAAGCGCGTGAAGACCAACATCGAGTCCCGCGTCGCCTCCTTCGGCATGGAAGACCAGATCTTCCAGGTCGAGGTGCCGATGGAAGAAGTCGAGAAGCACACCGAGAAGGGCAAGAAGGTCATCACCCGCGTGCGTGTTCCTGGCTACGTGCTGATTCGTATGTGGCCGGATGAGAACGCCCGCCGTATCGTTCGTGAGACCGAAGGCGTGACCGGCTTCGTTGGCCCGACCAAGGATCCGGCGCCGCTCTCCCGCAAGGAAGTCGTGGCGATGATGGCTCCGATGATTGCTTCCGAGGCACTCAAGGCCGCCGGCGACAAGCCCGCCGCCGCCAAGAAGCGCAAGGTCGAAGTCTCCTACGCCGTTGGCGATCAGGTCACCGTCACCGATGGGCCTTTCGCCACCATGGCCGCCGTTGTTTCCGACGTGGAGCCCACCACTCAGAAGCTCACCGTGCTCGTGTCCATCTTCGGCCGTGATACGCCGGTGGAGCTTGGCTTCCACCAGGTTCAGAAGCTAGATTAACTCCCAAACTTTGCAGAGCCCGACCATCGTGGTCGGGCTTTTTGTGTTGTCCGGGTGGATTTGCATAATAGGAAAGCTTGTGTCTGGAGAGGAGACTCGCTAGCACAGCACAGCAATATAAGTTGCGGGAGGAGACCGACCACAGGCCGATTGCCTGCAGCATGCACGGATAAATAATGAGTCAAGACCGAGCATGATGGCAGACAGCCGAACCTGAGGACGGCGACCATTCGAACCGCGTTATAGAAAGAAGAACCATAATATGGCTCCCAAGAAGAAAGTCTCGGCGCTGATCAAGCTCCAGATCCAGGCTGGCAAGGCCAACCCGGCCCCGCCGCTGGGCCCGGCTCTGGGTTCGCATGGCGTGAACATCATGGACTTCTGCAAGGCATACAATGCCCAGACGCAGGACAAGATGGGTCAGGTCATCCCTGTCGAGATCACCGTTTACGAAGATCGTTCCTTCACCTTCGTGCTCAAGACCCCGCCGGCTGCAGCTCTGCTGAAGAAGGCCGCTGGCGTTGAGAAGGGCACCGAGAACCCGCTGACCCACAAGGTCGGCTCTGTCACCAAGGCGCAGGTTCGCGAAATCGCCGAGATCAAGATGGAAGATCTGTCTGCTCGCGATATCGAGGCCGGCATGAAGATCATCGAGGGCACCGCTCGCTCGATGGGCATCACGGTTACGGACTGATAAGGAGAAGGACAGATGGTAAAGCGTTCCAAGAAGTACCGCGAAGCCGCTGAGCGCGTCGATCGCAACAACCTCTACACCGCCAACGAGGCCATCGCTCTGCTCAAGAGCATGCCCTCCTACAACTTCGACCAGACCGTCGAGGCTGTGTTCCGTCTGAGCGTTGACCCGCGTAAGGCCGACCAGCTCGTGCGTGGTACCGTCAACCTGCCTCACGGCACTGGTAAGACCGCCAAGGTCCTCGTGTTCGCCCGTGGCCCGAAGGCCACCGAGGCTACCGAGGCTGGCGCCGACATCGTCGGTGATGACGACCTGATCGCAAAGGTTCAGGGCGGCTTCCTCGACTTCGACGCCGTGGTTGCTACTCCGGACATGATGGGCAAGGTCGGCCGTCTGGGCCGTGTGCTCGGTCCGCGTGGCCTGATGCCGAACCCCAAGACCGGCACCGTGACCATGGATGTCACCAAGGCTGTCAAGGACATCAAGGGCGGCAAGATCGAGTTCCGTGTCGACAAGAACGGCAACCTGAGCTTCCTCATCGGCAAGATGAGCTTCGATGAGTCCGCTCTGGACGAGAACTTCAAGGCTGTGGCCGACGAAGTCAAGCGTCTGAAGCCGTCCACCGTGAAGGGCCGTTACCTGACCAAGGCAACCATCACCTCCACGATGAACCCGGGCGTTCCGGTTGACCCGAACACCCTGGCCTGAGGCTAGCGAGCTTCAATAGCTACTGAAAGGGACTTCCCGTAAAGGGAAGTCCCTTTTTGCATATGCGATGACCGGTTGCGAGAAGGTGAACCTGGATGGTCACGCAATCGAATTCTTGCAACACGCCGGTGAACACATGAATTTGTTACGCATCGGCAATGCAAAACGGATTATTCTGATATCAGAACAGCGCAAATAGGCTGTTTGCGACACGCCGGGCGAAGCCTGTCGTTTCAACGATTTGGGCTTATCTTCGTGCGCCTGATTTGCGTGAATCCGGACATGCGTGTAAGTTATTCACCTGTTGCCGCTCAGCGCGGCGGGTTCCTTCTTCTGGTT
>ENA-UESG01001839-UESG01001839.1-human-gut-metagenome-genome-assembly--contig:-NODE-1839-length-12393-cov-5.121549_pt1 | contig 12393 bp, 4 predicted proteins | sample MGYA00243002_ERZ508003 | MGnify/ENA primary metagenome ERZ508003 (study PRJEB26167, sample SAMN06115514) | human gut metagenome | host: Homo sapiens | place: China:Shanxi | collected 2015-12-02... | reverse complement strand
GCTCACGGTGACGGACTGGGTGACCCGGACAAGAAGTTTAAGTTGCTGCGCTGGATGTTTCACAGTACAACACTTCAGACACTGTTTTCTGCCATCCATCCCCGTTGGAGTGTGGAATTGGGCTTGACGTGGGCAAAACATAGCCGCGAAAAGCGGGTGGACGGCAAAGAACCGGATTACATGGGGGAGAATAAGGAACATCTGGTACTTTATACAAAAGAATATCTGAAGAGTCATCCTAATATCAACTTCTTCATTTATGGCCATCGTCACATTGAACTGGATTTAATGTTGAGTGCTACTTCCCGTGTGCTGATTCTTGGAGACTGGATTAACTATTTCTCCTATGCGGTATTCGATGGGGAGAATCTATTTTTGGAAGAGTATATAGAAGGAGAAACACAAGTTTGATTCTTATTCCATTAAAAAGTGGAAATTCCGATTGATATAAGGTTTCTTGAAGATAGATAGAAACCGGAAAAAGTCAAGACCACGTCTTCAGATTCATTTCATAAGAATAGAATAAATCTGAAGACGTGGTCTTGATGTATTTAGTTGCCCAACTTGAATACTACAGAGGCGTATCCTCCCAGTTTCAAGGTGTAACTGTCGCTGTCTGTATTTTGTTGAGTTTCGCCATTCACAAACAATACTTTCTCAATCTTGTCTGTCAGCGGAAGTTGCATGGCCGTTCCGCCGAAATTATGGATGACAAGCAGTTTCTCGTTGTCCTTGGTCATATACCAGGCGGCAATCGGCTTATAGTCTTTCTCCTGTGATTCGTTGTAGACGGAATGTTTGGTCATATTTCCTTCTGCCAGTGCCGGATAGGTGTTGCGCAATCGGGTGAGGGAGAAATATATGTTCAGAAGTGAATGGGTATCGGCTTGTTGGTCCGCTACCGTTTTCACATTTTTCGAAACGGTGGCATCCGTCTTGTCTGTGTAGTTGGTAGTGTAGCTATCTCCCCATAGCATCGGGCTGCGCACATATTCGTCTCCGTTATCCTTTGTTCCGTAAAGTCCCAGTTCTTCACCGTAATAGATGTAAGGATGTCCGGCGGAAGTGAGTAAGACGGCGGCGGCCAGTTTGCATTTGTCGGCGGATTTACCCAACTTGGACGATGTACGGTCTTCGTCATGGTTACTCAGTTTCGTTGCTTCGATGTAATCGCTTCGATAGTTGGCGTATTTCTGTTGGTAAGAAAGGATGTCTTTGGCAAAATAACATCCGGTACTATTATTGATTCCCCATTCCAGACGATACCAGAAGGAAAATTCAAAAAGGGCGGGCAGACCTTTATAATAAGGAGCTACTTTATCGTATTCCGATAACACTTCGCCTACCATATAGAAGTCGTCCGTATGTCCTTTTTGTTTGTAATAGGCGTTCATATCTTCATAGAACATTTTCAGGAAACGAGGATTTTCTTCGCTGGTCTCACTGTGGTAGATGTGCTTCACGGCGTCGAGGCGGAGGCCGTCCACACCACGGGCGATCCATCCTTTGGCGGCGTCTGCTATTGCCTGATATGCCGGTGATTCGCCTGCCTGGTCTACAGGGCCGTAGTTAAGGTCGGCAAACCAGTCGGTGCAGAAATGAGAATGGAAATAGGTGATCTGCTGGCTGTCGAACATGATGTTGGCAGGGTTGCCGGCGTTGGTCAGTTTGAAATCCTTGTTCAGCGCGAGTTTCTCCGACGAGGAAGAGGCGCCGTATTTTGTTCCAGATGGCCAGGAAGAAGCATTGCTGGTACGGATCAGAAGCCCCCAAGTGGACTCAAAGTCGACGGTGAGTTCATAGATGTTGTTTCCTTTGTCATAAAACTTTTTACAGATGTCTTCTCCGTAGTATAAGTATTTGGCGTTGTCGGTACCTGTGTCTGGATTATCCTCGTCTGCTTTGGTGCCTGTGGAAACGACAAGGATGGGGGAAGATGCGTTGCTCCAGTCCAGTGTAAATTTCAGCAGTCCTTTCACGGCAGCGGTCTCGTCAGAAACCTGAAACCATTCTGCGGCATTGTATCCGGCTGCTCCTTCTTGGGTGATCATGGCGATTTTGCCTGCTGCGATATCTGTTTTCGGGTCTTCAGAGAAAGAATAATAATTGCGATACGGGCTTTCGGATGATGAACTAGCTTCGGTGAACCACGGGTGGGCAGTGCCGGTGTGGTTCATTACGTAGTCCAGATAAATCTTGATGCCTCGGTTGTGGGCTTCTGTAACCAGACGGTCGAAGTCGCTTTCTGTGCCGAGCTGCGGATTGACTTTGGTGTAGTCTGTGACGTCATATCCGTGATAAGACATACAGGGGTGGATGGGAGAGAGCCAGAGGGCTTTCACGCCTAGTTGGTTGAGATAGTCCAGCTTTTGGGTGACGCCATTCAGGTCTCCATATCCGTCTCCGTCGCTGTCGGCGAAGGAATAGACCAGTAACTGGTAGGAGATATCTGCCCGTTTGGTCTCGTCCCATGTGTCGGGAGAGGCGGTAAGTGCGGTCCATTGCCCTTCGATGGGCGGTTCGGGTTCTGGAGCAGGCTCGGTGATATTTTTGTCATCGCTGCAAGCGGTCATGAATGCCATGAGCATTGACAACCACAAAAGAGATAATAAGTGGAGATGTTTATTCATAATGATGATGTATTAAAGACAATAAGTGTAGTTTCTTAAAAAACAGTAGCCGCCCCGATTTCATTGTATTCGCGACGGCCATTCCCTGTTTCCTTGATTTCTTGTAGTATTATTCGATACGGCCTGTTCCGTTGCCGAAGTTCAGATAAACCTTTTGTCCGGTTTTACCTTGTACCGCAGCTTGGTCACCACCGTTGCCCCGGTAAGCTATTTGTCCGTCGAAGATGATAAATTCTGTTTTCCACCAGTCGCCGGCAGAGACAGCTTTCGGATTTACGCAGATTCGTACTGCGCCATCTTTCAGGAATGCCGGAGAAACAAATTCACCATCAGCCGTTCCGGGCACGGTAAATAAGTCCTGTTCTACCAGTTGTGCGTCCCAACCGTTGTATGAGGTATCGCCCATCAGATATACATTCGGCTTTTCAAATTCTATCGCTTTGTCATCGCCGATAACGGAGACATATACTAAGTACCAGCCGGCTATACCGACTTTTATGTTGCCGCCCTCGTCCGACAATCCGGCAAGGTCTTTGGATTCCTGTGAGATAGCATCTACAAAGCCGAAGTCATTGCCCCAGTTGGCTTGCGGTGCAAACTTCACCTGATCGTTAGCAGCGAAATAGAAGATTCCCCAGAAAGTTCCTTTCGTTCCGTTGACCGGAACAAGTGCTTTCCAAGCATTCGGATCACCGGCAGGAGTTCCCCAGTTGTATGCGCTGCCGGTCATATAAAGTTCGGTGGGCGCACTGTTGTCTTTCACTGTAAAACGGTAGTTGAAGGCATCGAACGAGATTTTGATCTTACCGTCCAGTGCTGTATTAATGGCTCCCGCATTTGTCCAGCTAACAAAATTATCACCGGAGTCATCACCGTCCACACTACTTCCCAAGGCTTTGGTCCAGTCTATGTCGTTTCCGTTAATAGCTGAAGCCGGGAAAATCTTGAAGTTCGAAGTACTTTCTATTTCTGCTTCCAGTATATACAGGTTTTCATCGAGAGCGTCCTTCTTCATCTGTTGGGCACTGTTGCCGTCCCAGCCTGTGAAATCACCGACTATATAATAGCCGTCGGGATCAACAGCCGGAGTTGTGGCAGGCTGCAAGGTGATGCTTACTTCATTTCCCACCAGTTGAATACCTTCACCGGAAGGAGTTACGGCAGAAGCATTAATAGAGATTTTCAATTCACGTACCACGCTTGCACGGCTTTTGTAGGCTTCCTGCGTCACACTGTCCAGTTGTGCCAAGGCTACTTTAAAGACATGATCTTCCGTCATGGAAAATGGAATGGTGTGATTCTCATTCAGTGTCAAAGAGTTGACAGCGATCTTACTGCCTTCTTCGGCTGTGGTCGAGCTTAACTTTGCAATATCTACGGAATCGGCTGTGGCCGCATCCATGACGATGCTGGCGTCTTTGCCTGCTGTGAAAGTTGCAGTCAACTGTCCCGCTGACTCTTCCTGGGGATTGGACTGGGGATCAGCCCAGTCCTTGAAATCTTCGTTACAGGCAGAAAACCCGATTGCTGCCAGAAACATCCCTATGTATATTAAATGTTTTTTCATGATGAATCGTTCTTTTTAAAGTTAATTACTTCTTTTCTCCTGTACCTGCCGTGAAGTTCAGATGGATCACATTGCCGGCTGAACCTTGTACGGAATAACCGTCTCCCTTTTCTGTCCAACTGTCAATAAGGTTGAAATCACGATAGAAGATTTCACCGTCATGGAGTGTAAACTCAGTTCTCCACCAGTCGAGGTCTGTCTTGAAGCACATACGGACTTCTCCGCTTGCAGTCATGGCAGGAGATACGAAGTTACCGTCTTTGGTGGCGGGAACCGTAAACTTCCATTCGTCGTTGAATGCCCATGAACCGCCGGTTGTGTTACCGAACAAATACACTTCAGCTGGGTAGAAAGTAATGGTAAACTGATAATCATCCCCTTTGACAGCCGCTTTGACGTAGAAGAGATACCATCCGGCGTTTTCTACGACGAAGTTGTCACTGCCGCTGACTCCTGCTCCGGCTTTGTCGGTAACCGTCACGCGGTTGTCGTTAATACCGATATACTCGTTTTCCTTTGTTCCGAACTTGAACTCGGAGTTGGCATCGAAGTAAATCATTGAATAGAACTGACCGTCCATACCGTAGACACCTGCCATCGGTTTCCATACTTTCCAGTCGGTATCCAGCATAGAACCTACAATGAACATTGTCTTGGGAGGTGTCAATGAGCTGGTGCTCTTGGAAATCAGAACGTTGGGTAACTCAATCACATTGGAAAAACATACTCCTTTTCCACTGCTTGTGATGTTGGCCTTCAGGCGGATATATACAGCTACCGGTTCGGTAGGGAGTTCTGCCTGCTCTCCGTTCACGGCCGTCCACAAGTCGAGAAGCGCATTGTTGAGTTCGGAAGCATCCACATTGATCTTTGCTGTCGGGGAGGTGCTTTCCAACACTGTATAGTTGGCTTTGCTCTCATCTGTCGCTTCTATGAAATCCTGTTCAAATGAGGCTTGTACCGTGTAGGTGGTAGCTGCCGGAAAACCGTAGTCCGGTTGCGAACAAGTGAGTTCTACAGTTTGGGCATTCTTCAGGTCATATACATTGTTGGCTGCATACGCGGGCGTATTGAGCGTGAATGTATCGGGTTCGTTCAGGATCGGATTGCTGTCATTGTCTGTTTCGCAGGCTGTAAATAGAGGCAGTGCGAAGGTGACAGCGAGTAATATGTTGGATATTTTTTTCATAATGGCATTCTTTTATATAAGGATGAACTCTTGGTTATTTATAGCCTTCATTTTGTGACATATTCCTGTTATTGTTGATATCCGATACAGGGATAGGATATTTGTTGTAGTATGAAGCGACAGATGTTCCGTTCATTGCTCCACCTTTCCAGTCCCAAAGATATTTATTGGTTGTGAACATACCGAAACGAACCAAGTCTGAACGACGGCGACCTTCCAGATAGAATTCACGTGCCCATTCGTCGATAAGTTCCTGTTCGGTTACGGTCTGTACCTTTCTTGTACAGTTGGCGCGTTTGCGAAGTTCATTGATGTCTCCTGTGGCGTCTCCTCCCTGACGGAAAATGGCTTCCGCACGTGTCAGGTATGCTTCTGCCAAACGGAACAAAGGAATATCTGTGTCAGGATAAGTAGCATGGCTGACGGGTTTTCCGTCAGAGCGGTAATTTTGCCATTTTACAATCGACAAGCCATCGGTGAATCCGCTGATCGCATCTGTCTGAATTTTGCGTCTGCCGCCTCCTACACCAGAGTATAGCAAGGCACGGTCGTCACCGGCAGCTTTGATCATGTCTTCTGTTCTGATGCCGTGTTCTGCATCGAAAGCATCGATCTGCTCATCTGTATCTAAGCCTTTGGTCGGAATTTCAACATCGGCGGGCAGCATCGGCACATCTTCGAGATTGGAGAAGAACTTTTGTACCATTGCTGCACGGGCAAAGATACAGGACCAACCGTTCGTTGTTCCCATACGGGGCATACCGGCTACACGAGTACCACAAACCAGATAAGTTGAACCGCCATAGTTACGTGTCTTCACTCCATCCTGACGGATAGGCAGAATGATTTCCTGCATGGCATTTTCATTCTCGTCGTTATCGGCCATAAACAGTTCGCTGTAATTTGTACATAGCTTATATGCTGAGCCAATCACTTTGCTGGCATATTCTTCCGCTTTTGCATAATCGGTTTGTCCGGTGTATACGCCTGCGTTCAGGTACAAACGTGCGCGGAGCAACCAGTTGGCGGCTTTGTCTGCACGTCCGAAGGGAGCCTGGCGAGGTTCATACATATCAGCTTCAATTTCGTTCAGTTCATTCTGAATGTAGGTATAGAGTTCCGTCCCCTTCTTCTCGACAGGCAAGTCATTGCTAAAGTGTTCCTTGAACGGAGCTTTACCAAACAAGTCGAGGAAGTACCAATAATGGAGGGCACGCAGGAAACGTATTTCCGCACGTTGACGCAGTGTTTCTGCATCTGTCATGCCTTCGGTCTGGTCGAGGAAGAAGTTATATTGTGTGATGTCATATCCCAAACGGACGTAAACCCACTCTGTGCGCTGGCTGGAAGGACTCCAGCTAATGCTTGTAAGCTGGGGGATGTCCTGATTCTCCTGCCATGCCCAAAGACATTCGTCGGTAGGCAGTTCGTTGCAGTTGAAAGTGGTACGATAGAAACCGGATTCGCCTTCGTCCTGTCCGTCGAGGTCAGGAGAGCCGTCGATACCCTTTTGTCCGGTTACACCCAACATGGCATATCCTTTCACAAATACTCCCTGCTGGTCGAAACTACCTCCTGTCTGAGGGTCGATGGGACTAATATCCAGATCGTTGATACATGAAGTTACTCCCGAAGAGAGAACTGCGATCAGTGCGGCTGAAAATAGCTGTTTGATATATTTTGTTTTCATGATAAATTGATTTAATGAATGTTAGAATTGCAGACTTAAACCTAATAAGAAAGTCATAGCTCTGGGATATGGATTGGCGTCGATACCGCTTTTTACTTCCGGATCAAGGCCTTTGTATTTACTGATAATGAACGGATTCTGTACTGTAGCATATACACGCCCGCCAACACCTTTGTAGGTTTGAGTCTTCCACAGATTCTGGAAAGAATAACCTAACGTGATGTTATCACAACGTAAGAATGATGCGTTATGTATAAAATAGTCGCTCATGTAGTAATCACCTTGTCCGCTGAAACCGAGTGCGACGGCTTCGGCACTGGTGTTGCTATATGCATTATTGGAGAACAGTCCCGAAGTGCTGACGTTGGCTTTGTTGCTCAGGAAGTCATAGTACACGTAGTTGTTCAGACTGGCACGTAAGGAGAAGCTGAAGTCAAAGTTCTTATACTGCATTTTGGAGGTCAGTCCCATCAAAACATCGCCTGCCGGTTTTTTGTAGATATATTTGTCTCCGCTGTCTATTGTTCCGTTTCCGTTACGGTCAACAAACATATTTTCAATAGGTTTGCCATTTTCGTCGTATACCTGCTGGTAAACGTAGAAAGAGTTGGCTGCGTAACCTACTTTATGCGCCTGTACCTTGGTATTGTAACCTCTGGAAATCTTATCGCCTGCTTCTACGTAATAATCGCTGTCGTCGCCACCTGTCAACTTGGTGATTTCATTGTGGTTCCATGTAATGTTATAGCTGAGGTCCCAGGTGAAGTCCTTAGTCACAATCGGTTTGGCGTTGATGGAAAATTCCATACCGTAGTTTTCCAGTGAACCGATATTCTGTGTCATCTGGGCATTGAAGTTAGTTCCTACGGGGATCTTAACGCTGTTCAGCAGGTCATCCGTTTTACGGAAGTATCCGTCGATGCCGCCTGTGATTCTTCCATTCAGGAATCCGAAGTCCAGTCCGGCATTCCATGTGGTCGTTTTTTCCCATTTCAGATTTTCATTGAAAGCCTTCGGGCGGGAAGTAGAGTAATAGGTATCGCCAAAAGGATACTGGGCATACTCGTTATTGACTACATACAGAGGAAGATAAGCAAAATCATCACCTATGTTTTGCTGACCGGTAATACCCCAGCCTAAACGCAATTTCAGATCAGACAGCACATTTACATCTTTCAGGAAGTTTTCTTCTTTAATCTTCCATCCCAGTGCCAATGACGGGAATGTACCCCAGCGGTTGTCTTTGGAGAAACGTGACGAGCCATCCCAACGCATGGTAAAGGTAAACAAGTAACGGTTCAGCAGGGAGTAATTCAGACGGCCGAAGTAAGAGACCAGTGTATTTCTGGTTGCATAAGCTGTTTGTTCGCGCAATTTGGCGTCATGGGGTTCTTGCGTATAGGAATCCCAGCCCTGGCCTTCTTCAAATCCGTTGCGATGGAAGTGTTGTTCTTCACCACCGACCATGATGTCAAAGTCGTTTGCACCCAAAGACTTGATATACTGTACGTATATGTTGTACGAAAGGTTGTATTTATATTGGGTAACGTCGCCATTCCAACCATAATAATTATTGCCGAATGAGTATGGAGAAACAATCGTAGTCTGTGTACCTTCCGCATATTCGCCACCTATGCTTGCGTGCAGACGGAGGTCAGGCAGGAAATGGAATTTATAGTCAACGTCTACATTTCCAACAAAGTCGTTGCTGTTCGCCTTGTCATTTTTGAGTTCCAGTGCAGCCAGCGGATTTTGGGGAGAGTTCGGATTGGACGTGTATTTCCAGTCCGGATTGCTGAAACCTGTGGTAGAATTTATATTCTGCCAGTAGCCGCCTGTAAACTGGTAAGGGTCTTCGTTAGAATAAACCGGACGGGTAGGGTCGATAGCCAATGCCCCGCCAATAGCGGCACCTGTGTCGGCATAGCGGTTTTTACCGTTCATGAATTTGGCATTAATGTTGAACTTCAGATGATCTTCAAAGAAGGAAGGAGCCAGGTTCACGGAAGCAGTGAAGCGTCGGAAGTTGGATGTTTTCACAATACCGTTATCGTCCGTATAACCTAAAGACACACGGTAAGGCAGGTTCTTGAATCCTCCGTTGATAGAAACATGATGGTCGGTGCTGACAGCAGTACGGAATATCTGATCCTGCCAGTCTGTATTGGCGGTTCCTAAATCTGCCGGTAATTTGTCACCCCATAACTGATTGGCGTAAGCGCGATATTCATCTCCGCTCAATACATCATAGCGCTTTTGAGTTTTGGAGAAGGATACAGAACCGTTATAGCTTACGCTGGGAGCTTGTCCGTTCTTTCCTTTCTTGGTGGTGATAATAATAACACCGTTGGATGCACGCGAACCGTAAATGGCAGTTGCAGAGGCATCTTTCAGTACAGTAAGGGTTTCGATATCCGCAGGGTTAACCATTGATAAACCGTTTGCCATCCCTTTGATACCTTCGTTGTCAATAGCCAGACCGTCAATAACGATCAGCGGGTCATTGCTTGCATTCAATGAAGAACCGCCACGAATACGGATTTGAGCGCCACCACCCGGTGTACCGTCATTGGAGATCACGCTGACACCGGCTATTTTACCGGATAACATATCCTGAGCATTCGTCGTAATACCTTTACTAAGTTCATCGGGCTTGATAGCCATTACCGAACCGGTCATATCGTTCTTTTTCACCTGACCGTAACCGATGACTACTACTTCGTCCAGTATTTCCGTATCGTCTTTCAGTATTACATTCATTTGTGTGGTTGCCGGAAGTTCCTTTGGCTGGTATCCGATGAATGAAACAACAATTATGTCACCTTGCTTGGCAGACAACTGGAAGTTGCCGTCGAAATCGGTAATCGTTCCGGTGGTAGTGCCTTTCACCACAACATTGGCACCTATAACCGGTTCACCCGTTGTGTCTTTCACTATTCCTTTGACAGTAATTTGCTGAGCAAATGCGTCAATGGACAAGAATATTCCAGCTATAAGCATAAGCAGGACCTTGAACATAAAGTTTCCTTTTTTCATGTTTTTGTCTTTAAAGTTAATTGTAATTTCTCTTATCATTCTCTTTTAAAAATACCTATTGAAAACCTTCTCTTCGTCATTGTTCTTAGTGCTCGAAAACACTCTCTTTTTTACCAAAATGTATATTCTCTATCTTTGTTATTTCTTTTCCTTATTATAATCTTTTCAAACCTTTAGCTTCTGATTTGTCTTTTACCTCTTTGATGCTGATAGCATATCCGCCTCCGTTAGCTGCGTGCAGGTTCAGCTTGCTCTTATTCGTCAGAATACCTTTCTTGATGGTATAAGCCTGCGGGTTCTCTTTCCAGTCGGCATCTTTGGCATCCGCGTAGACGGTAGCGATGTATTGTTTGCCCGGAGTCAGGAAGTCGAATACGAGTTTGGAGGTATGACCGTTTTCACCGGCTGTGCAGCCTACGTACCAGTCGTCCGTACCTTTTGCCTTACGGGCAATTGTGATGTATTCTCCCGGTTCTGCTTCTAGATAGTTCGTTTCGTCCCAGTCGAGAGCTACGTCTTTGATGAACTGGAAAGCGTCCATAAAACGTTCGTAGTTTTCCGGAATGTCGGCAGCCATCTGCAAAGGACTGTACATGGTAACGTATAGTGCCAACTGGCGTGCAATGGTAGAACGTACCTGAGAATTATTTGCCGGATTCATCTTGTTGCAATGCGTTTCGAAGATGCCGGGAGTGTAATCCATCGGACCGCCAACCAGGCGTGTGAAAGGCAGAATCGTTGTATGATATACTTTGTTGCCTCCGAATGATTCATATTCTGTACCGCGGGCGGATTCATTACCGATCAGATTCGGATATGTACGGCAGATACCGGTAGGGCGGGTTGCTTCGTGTGCATTCACCATGATTTTGTAATCGGCGGCTTTCTTCACTGCATACAGGTAGTGATTGTTCATCCATTGTCCGTAGTGATGTTCGCCGCGGGGGATGATGTTGCCTACATAACCGCTCTTTACGGAGTTGTATCCATTGTCTGCCATAAACTGGTAGGCTTTGTCCATGTGGCGTTCGTAGTTGCGTACAGAAGCGGAAGTTTCGTGATGCATCATCATTTTGATTCCTTTGCTGGCTGCATAGCGGTGGATTTCCTTCACATCGAAGTCGGGATAAGGAGTCACGAAATCAAACACATAGTCTTTGCTGTTGCCGAACCAGTCTTCCCAGCCTTCGTTCCAGCCTTCAACCAGTACTGCATCGAATCCGTGAGCGGCTGCAAAGTCAATGTAACGTTTCACGTTGGCTGTGTTGGCAGAATGTTTGCCGTTCGGTTTTGTTTTGGAGTAATCCGTTTCACCGAGTTTTACGCTGGTCAGTTCGTCGGTGTAAGCCCATGAGCCTTTTCCGGTGATCATGTCCCACCATACGCCGATATATTTCACGGGTTTTACCCAAGAAGCGGCATCCGCTATCTTGCATGGTTCGTTCAGGTTGAGAGTGATACGTGAAGCGAGGATATTGCGGGCGTCATCGCTCACGATAATCGTACGCCAAGGTGTGTTGCAGGGAGTCTGCATATACCCTTTGTCTCCTTTGGCATCCGGTGTCAACCAGGATTCGAATACCATATTCTTGTCGTCCAGATTGAGGTGCATACATGAGTAATCAACCAAAGCGGCTTCATGAAGATTGATGTATAAGCCATCATCCGTTTTCATCATCAGTGCAGTTTGTACGCCTGTCTGTGAGAAAGGAGTCTGAGAAGAGTTCGGAGTGATCGCTTCTTTCATCAGCCCTCTGATTTCTGATAAGCGGGAAATGGTGTAGTCATATTCCTGCGTATCATAGTCACCCGGTATCCAGAAAGCGATATGATCGCCGTTCATGCCAAACTGAGAATGCTCTTCCTTGATCACGAAGTAATTGAGTGACTTCTGCTGAGGAAATTCATAACGGAATCCCAGACCGTCATTGAACAGACGGAAACGGATAACGATAGAACGGTCATTCATGGGTTGATACAGGGTGACTGCCAGCTCGTTATAGTGATTGCGGATTTCTTTTTCTTCTCCCCAAACCGGTTGCCAGGTTTCATCAAAGGTAGCCGTTTGAGTATCCTTTACTTCGAAGCCGTCGTACAGGTTGGTCTTTGAATCAAGTTTGGTCAGGTCTCTGCGGTCCACCCAGTCGAAGTCGGTTCTGGTATTATCTTCTTTCTTCAGTTCCAGTCCGAGAGTGCTGGGTTTGATTACCACTTTGTTCTTATACGTCAGTCCATACGTTGGGGCACCTTTTGAGTCTACTTGGAAGGTCATTAGCAGATT
>ENA-UESG01001837-UESG01001837.1-human-gut-metagenome-genome-assembly--contig:-NODE-1837-length-12404-cov-4.452340_pt1 | contig 12404 bp, 10 predicted proteins | sample MGYA00243002_ERZ508003 | MGnify/ENA primary metagenome ERZ508003 (study PRJEB26167, sample SAMN06115514) | human gut metagenome | host: Homo sapiens | place: China:Shanxi | collected 2015-12-02... | reverse complement strand
GCACGCGAGCGTCGAGACGATCTACCAGGCCATCTACCTGCAGGCCAGGGGCGAACTCAAGCAGGAGCTGAAACGCGTGTGTTTTAGCAAGTTGGCGTCCGCTTTGTGAGCGGTGTTTTTCCGCAGTGTAGGCAGCGGGTTTTCCGCAGGGTGTGCGGTATCGGCCGCTGCCTGTCTGCGTTGTGTTGGTTATTTGGTCATGAGGGCGTGTTCGCTTCGGTAGGAGCGGCCCTCGAATCTGATGAGCCGTCCGTGGTGGACGGTGCGGTCGATGAGGGCGGCGGCCATGTTCTTGTCGCCGAGCACGCGTCCCCATCCGCTGAATTCGATGTTGGTGGTGTAGATGATGCTCCTTGTCTCGTAGGAATCGGAAATGATCTGGAAGAGGAGCCTGCTGCCCTCCTCGTCTATGGGCAGGTAGCCGAACTCGTCGATGATGAGAAGTCGGGCCTTGCCGATGCTCGCGAGTTCCCGGTCGAGCCGGTTCTCCTGCTGGGCGCGGCGCAGACGCATGAGCAGTCCGGTCGCGGTGAAGAAGCGCACCGGGACGCCCCGCTCGCAGGCGAGCCGTCCGATCGCGATGGCCAGGTGGCTCTTGCCGGTGCCGACGGGCCCGTAGAGCACGAGGTCCTCGCATCCGGCGACGAAGTCGAGGTTCTCGAGCTGCGCGCGCCCCCAGTCGGCGGGCATCTTCAGGTTGGTCCAGTCATAGCCGTCGAGGGTCTTGTCGGCGGGGAAGCCGGCCTGTTTGAGCAGGCGCAGGCGTTTGGATCGCTCGCGCGAGTCGAGTTCGGCCGTGAACCATCGTTCGATGAAGTCGAGCTGGTTGGGCGTGGCCTCGGCGAGCGTGCCGGCGAGCACGCTGCGTGTCAGGGTCAGGCTGCGGCTCATCTTCAGGATGCGTTCGCTTTTCTCGGTCGTGGACGCGCGCCTGCGTCGGGTCTCCGGGATCACCGGATCGGGTCTGACGCTCACCGTTCTTCCCCTCCGTCGTCCGTGCCGGTGATGAACCGGTCGTAGCCGCTCAGGTCGGGCTCCTCGATCCCGCCGGGGTATTCCCACTCGCCGTCGCGCATGCGCAACGCGATCGGGGTGAGCGAGTCCGCGTGCAGGCCCATGTCCCTGTTCGAGCGCAGGATCTCGCCGCACGCCTGCATCGCGGGATCGAACCCGGCCGCCCGGCACGCGTCCCCGATCGCTTTGAGGCTCTCCCTCAACGTCTTTTCGTCCATGGAATCAAGCCACGCGCGTATATCGTCGGGCACGTCCGGGCGGATCGAGCTTTCCCGCCACGCGCGGGGTTTGACCGCGAGCCGGGGAAGCACGAGCGCGGGATCCTCCACATTGCGCGACCGTCCGTACTGTCTGGGATACTCCGCGAAGAGCTCGCCGGTGGCGGGCGAGGTGAGCGTGACCGTGTCCCACCGGATCGCGGCCAATACCCTGGAACGCGCCGAATCGGGGCCGGCGAGGTACCGGTTCGAGTCGATGTCGACCAGCCCGTACTTGTCGGCCGTCCGGCTTTCCCAGCGAACCGGGTCGAACGCCGTGGACGGCAACGGCATCAACGCGGCCCTCTCCTCGTCGAACACCTCGGCCACGGGCACGTCCAGCAACCTCGGGCAATACGAGTCCCTGGCGAGCCCGTCGCACCGCTCCAGCAGGAGACGGCTCAACTGCCCATACGATTCCGCGCGCATGGGCGGCACCATGAGATTGCGCCGCAAAAACCCGACCGCGTTCTCCACGCTGCCCTTCTCGTTGCCCGAATACGGGTTGCAGAACCGGACCTCGAGCCGGTAATGCGCCACGAACGCGGAGAACACCCCGGTCAACGCGACCTCGCCCTTCGCGTTGCGCCGGCCGGCACCGGTCGCGTTGTCCATCACGATCACGGGAGGAACACCCCCGATATGCTCGAACACGAGCATCAGGCCATGGCACAGACACTCCGCGTTCTCGCCCGGCAACGCCACGCACAACCGCATGTTCGAATACGGCAACGAGACCACCAGGCAATGCACGTCCGCCATCTCGCCAGCGATCCGGGCCCGGGCCACGCCGAAATCGACCTGCATGCTGCCCGCCGCCCACTCGAGCCGCACGTACCCCTCGCGATCCGGCACGCCGCGGTTCGCCTCGCGCCACCGGTGCACGTAACGCATCGTGGTCGAATACTCGCCGTCGTAATCCGTCTCCGCCAGCAGACGGTCGTGCACGCGCCTGATCGTGTGCCGCTGCTTCCTGGGCAGCAGACGATCGGCCTCCAGCCACTCGTCCACCAGATGCGCGTACGGGTCGATCTTCGACCCGTACCTGCGATCCGCCTTCGGCTTGGGCGAGCAATCCTCCATATCCGCGTACTTCGCGACCGTCCCGCGATCCACGTGAAGACGCCGCGCTATCTGCGCGCGCGACATTCCCTGCCGGTCGAGTCTCCTGATATCTTGCACAATGGGCATCGGTATCGCCATGTTCCTTTCCTTCCCGAGCGCCGGCCGGCGGCAACCGGCCGAATCAAAACCGATTGGCAACTCGGGAATATACAGGCGGCGGCACCGATGCCTATCACATCACCGGGAAACGATGACGACACCGGGGAAAACCATCAGCCCACACTACGGAAAAACACTGCCGAACCTGTCGAACAAACATTGAAGCAAAACATTCTTCTGGCGTATGCGTCGGTGACGAACGCCGCGTACGCGAACGAGCCGTCCGCCAGCCGCACGTAGGTGATGTCGGCGACGTGCAGCCGGTTCGGCGCGCGGGCGGCGAACTTGCGCCCCGCCAGGTCGAGCCTGCCGCCCGTCCCCCTGGCGGGGATGGTGGTGACCGGCCTGCGGCCGCCCCGAACGCCCCGCAGACCGAGTTCGCGCATGATGCGGGCGACCTGGTCTCGGCCGGCCTCCAAGGGATCCCAGCCTTGGTCGAGCAGCTGACGCCACACCTTGCGGTACCCGTACACGCGCATGAACTCGTCCCCGTGGATCGACGTGATGTCACGCGCCAATGCCTCGCGGCGCGCCGCCATGCGGCTGAGAGGCCCCGTCTTGAAGGCGCGGTAGCCGCGGGCGGTCAGGAAACCGCAGTCCGGCCCGGCCGACAGCACCCGGCAGATCGGCCCGACCCCCGAAACGGCCGCGGTACGCGTCGATGCACGCGGCCTTCAACGCCGTGTCGGGTCGAGCCTGGCCGCGAAAAAAGCCGACGCCGTCGTCAGTATCTCATTCGCCTTGCGCAGTTCCGCGACCTCCGCCCTGAGCCTCTTCAGCTCGGCCGCCGCCTGCGCATCGCGCGCGGATTGCGCCGTGACCGTCCTATCGGCCCTGTTGCGCCAACGGCGCAGGGTCTCCGGGGCTATGCCCAGGCTCTGCGAGACCGAGGCCAAGGCCTTCGTCTCCGACGAATGGTTCGCGCGTGACTCGCCCAGAAGCCGCAGCGCCTTCTCCTGGAATTCCCTCGTGTAACGGATGCCCCTTGCCATGATTCCATCATCTCCTATCAAGTGAGAGGAAATGCGGAACAAAAATCAAGTCACATCAGACCACGCCGGCATCAAGCAAGTTAACATCCTGGACTGGCTATTGGGAGAGTGGCGGGTTTCGCCGCGATGGCGAATAATCATAGTATATTTTCTCGGAAATCGAACATAATAATTGATATATTGACTTTATGAAAGGGAATGCGCGCATGCCGGAAACTACTCAATACCCAGACCTAGTCATTGTCGGCGCGGGCCTGTTCGGTCTGACGGTGGCGCAGCAGGCGGTGGAGCACACCGGCGCCCGCGTGCACATCATCGATATCCGCGATCACATCGGCGGCAACGCCTACTCGTATATGGACGAGGAGACCGGCGCGGAGATCCACAAGTACGGCGCCCACCTGTTCCACACCTCCAACAAGCGCGTCTGGGATTACGTGAACCGCTTCACGCGCTTCACGAACTACGTGCACCGCGTGTATGCCACGCATGACGGCGAGGTCTACCCGCTGCCCATCAACCTGGGCACCATCAACCAGTTCTTCCATGCGCATTACACGCCGGCCGAAGCCAAGGCCCTGATTGAACAGCAGGCGGGCGAGCTGGCCGGCACCGATCCGGCCAACCTGAACGACAAAGGCATCCAGCTCATCGGCCGCCCGCTGTACGAGGCGTTCATCAAGAACTACACCGGCAAGCAGTGGCAGACCGACCCGTCCGAGCTGCCGGCCGCCATCATCAAGCGCCTGCCCGTGCGCTTCAACTACGACAACCGCTACTTCAAGGACACGTGGGAGGGCCTGCCCGCCGACGGCTACACCGCGTGGATGGAGAAGATGATCGACGACCCGCGCATCACCGTGGAGCTCGGCGTCGACTTCTTCGACGAATCCCAGCCGTACAACAAGACCGCGCTCAAGGCCGCGGGCGTGCCGGTGGTGTACACGGGCCCGGTGGACCGTTACTTCGACTATGAGCTGGGCGACCTCAAGTGGCGCACGGTCGACTTCAAGGAGGTCCGCTACGACGAAGGCGACCACTTCGGCTGCCCGGTGATGAACTTCTCCGACGCGGACGTACCCTACACCCGCGCCATCGAATTCAAGAACTTCAACCCGGAGCGCCACGATGCCCAGAACCCGAACAAGACCGTGGTGTGGGAGGAATACAGCCGTTTCGCCGAGCGTGGCGACGAGCCGTACTACCCGGTCAACACGGATGCGGACAAGGCACTGTACGCCCAGTACGAGGCCAAGGCCAAGGCCGAGCCGAACACCGTGTTCGGCGGTCGCCTGGGCACGTACAAGTACTACGACATGCACAACGTGATCGACACCGCCCTGACCGCTTACGAGGAGCAAGTCGCACCGCTGCTGAAGAAGTAGACCGTCGTTTCGCCAGAGGATTAACGATTGAGCCTGAAACCGACTGAATATTGCTGAGGCAATAGCCGGTTTCAGGCTTTTGTGTTTTTTGGAAGCCAAATTTCCTGGGGTGCTTAAGGCTCGCCACGAGGAGTACAGTTGTCTGTAACGCACAATGTGGCGCGTAAGACGAGGGGCGCATCTCGCAAGTGGGGTGCGATGCAGTTGAAGGAGTGCATGTCATGACTGATCCGAATGTCAATCCGAACGGCCAGGTGCCGTGGCAGCAAGCTGACGCCAATCCGACTGAGCCGTTAAATGCGATGACGGCGGAAACGGGAACCGCCGCCAACAATGCTCCGACCCAAGCAATCGCAGCGGGCGAGCAGCCCACTCAAGCGTTCACTCCTGTTGAACAGCCTACGCAGGCGTTTACACCTGCCGAGCAGCCCACCCAGCCTTTTGCGCCGGCCAATCAGCCGGTACCGCCTACGCAGGCTTTGCCACCAGTGACTCCTGCCGCTGCGCCCGCGCCCGCACCGGCAGCGCCCGCGCCCGCGCCCGCACCGGCAGCACCCAATTCGCCCTATCCGGGGGCGGCTCCGGCAGGCGGATCGGTTCCTCCGGTCTACGGCAGCGTCAGTGCTCCGGTATATCCGGGCGGCGGGGCCGTGCCTCCGCAAACGCCCTATAACCCGTATATGCAAGGCGGCCAACCGAACGGCCAGCCGGGATGGTCTGGTTCTTACGGCAGTGTGCCGCCTGAAGCGAACCAGAAGTACAACGGCCTGGCTATTGCCGGTTTTATCTGCTCGTTCCTTGTCTCACTCCTCGGTCTGATCCTGAGCATCGTGGGCCTCAACCAGATTAAGAAACAGGGCGGCAAGGGCAAGGGCTTGGCCATCGCCGGCATCATCATCAGTGCGGCGGGCATGGTGATACAGGTAATACTGGTCATCGCGCTGATCGTCGGCGGTGCCTCGTATGCCAGCAAGGCTATAGATGAGGCGAAAACCGATTCCTTCTATAGTCAGTCCTCTTCGGGCAACGGTGATAGCAGCGATAAGAGCAAAGCTCAAGATAATCTTGACGATGTGCTGGACGACACGTTGGGCGAAACCCATGACGATCTAACCGACGGCGATTATGGGCTGTACGATTCGATTCAGGATTTCGTCGACTCTTTGGAATTCAAGGACTCCATTGAATCCGAAGCGGATACGTTTGCAGACACCGGCATCACCTTCAACTACCGTGTCGACGGTGACACCTTGGTGTACGAGTACGTGCTCGACGACAGCTACGCCTCGCTAGGCGATACCTTCGCTTCCTCACTGGATGCTATGGACAGCACCTATCAATCCACCGCGAATCTGCTGGGCTCGATGTGCAAGACCTCCAGCGGCAAGGCATCATTGCGCGTCATCATGCACACGCAAAGCGGCCAGTCGCTGTATGACAAAACCTGGACCGAAAAGTAGCAATCCCAGCGAACGTGCGTTTTGGTCGATTGAAGGCCGGTCTGCTTGCTCCTTGGACGGATGCTTCTGCGGAAGGAACCGCCAAGGAGTAGGCTTACAGGCATGAGACTCGCACGTTTTTCTTTGAATGATTCGCCGTGCTACGCCTTCGTACAAAAGGACGAAACGGACGGCAAGGACTACCTCATCGAACTCGACGGTCATCCGCTGGCCGGCGACCAGGTCAAGCCCACCGGCACTCGTTACCCGGTCGACGGCGACGGCATCCGCCTGCTTTCCCCGGTGATCCCCTCCAAGGTTTACGGTCTGGCCAAGAACTACGAGGCCCACGCCCAGTTCATGCACGAGGCCGGCCATTCCGAAATCGCCCACGCGCCGGAGGACATGGTGATCTTCACCAAGCCGTCCACCTCGGTAATCGGCCCCGACGATCCGATCGTGTACCCGGCCTGCTCCAAGGACATGAACTTCGAGCCGGAAGTGGCCGTGGTGATGGGACGCATCGCCAAGAACGTGTCCGTTGAAAACGCGATGGATTACGTGTTCGGCTTCACCTGCGTCAACGACGTGACGTTGCGCGATCTGCAGGGCATCGACCCCACGTGGACGCGCGCCAAGGGCTTCGATACCTCCTGTCCGCTTGGCCCGTGGATCGTGATGCGTGACGACCTCGACTGGAAGGACGCCAAGATTTCCTTCACGCTGAACGGCGAGGATGTGCCGATGGCGTCTGGCACCACCGCGAACCTGATTCACGGCATCCCCGAGCAGATTGCCGCCATTTCGTCGTTCTCCACGCTGCTGCCTGGCGACGTCATCATGACCGGCACCCCGAACGCCTCCGGCCACCTCGACCCAGGCGACGAGACCATCGTGCACGTCGAAGGCATCGGTGATCTGCGCAACGTAATCGTTCGGGCGTGACTCGTTCTGGCTCCCCTCTCTGAGGGGAACCGTCCAGGCGGAGAAGCTGACTGAGGGAACCAAGAACGCGCCTTACGCTCCCGGCAGAAGTGCGTGCAGGGCGGTCATCACCACCAGGCTGATGATGGCCGTCACTGTCAGCGAGAAGCCGGCGAGTTTGGCGTTGCCGGTCAGCGAATCGGTGAACTTAGTTGAGAAAATCGTGATCGGGGCGAAGGAGCCCAGCACGATGATCTCGCGAATCCTCATGTCAAACTGCCGACCGCGCCGAGACGCCGGGACAGTTCCGTGCCGGCAAGCCGCAGCTTGGTCTTAAGCGACCGCTCCTGTTCGGGGCGCAGCGATCCGCTCACGAAAGTGAGAGCCAGCCCGGCGATGGGAAAGTCGTTGTAGTCGCGCACAGCGACGGCGTATGAATCAAAGCCGGGCGTCACGTCTCCGTGTTCCTCGGCAAAACCGGTGCGTTGGGTTTCGGCGAGCGTTGCCTCCAGCTCCTTGGGCGATTTGGGGCCGATGCCGGTGCGGTCGGTGAACGCCTGACGATTGGGATATAGCGCGCGGACCTGATTGCGGGGGAGTGCGGACAGAATGGCCCGCCCGGTGGCGGTCAGGTGACTGGGTAGGCGCACGCCCACGCCTGACACTAGCGGCGGGCGATGCGCGGCGCGCTCCTCAATCACATAAATGATTTCGTTGCCGTGCAGCACGGCCAGATGTCCGTTTTCGCCGGTCTCGTCAACAAGACGCGCCAACACCGGATGCGCGACCTGCGATACACGATGTTGGCGAGAATAGGCCGATCCCAGCTCGAAAGTCTTGAGTCCGATGCCGTACGCGCGCTGCTCGGCAAGGCGGGTGACCAGTCCGTGACGCTCCAAAATCTCCAACAATTGGTACACCGTGGAGCGCGGAATGCCGAGTTCGCGAGCGAGCGTGGCGGCTTGCGTCTGACCATTGCTCGCGATGAACTCGAGGATGTCGAGCGTACGGTCGGCCGCCGGAGCCAGCGAGACACGTGGCGCGGATGATGATGTCTGATGTTCCCGTTCTGATGGCTTCACCTGCGCCCGCTTGACGGTACGTGGCTCGGTGAAGGCGTATTGCTGCGAGGCATGGCTCATATTTCCATCACCTTACATGTCTGAGATTTCAGACACAAGATGGACGAAGTGGCTTATGGCGGGCATCCGACTGAGGTGAAATGGCCAAGGTTTGATTACTCGGGGAGCGATTGGTCGCGTTTGCGTCGCCTGCTGTTGATGGGCAGGTGCGGTGAGCGAATGCGGGCAGTCGCGGATCCCCGGCGAAGCATGTGCCGCATATGTCGTATATGCGGAATGCGGCACATATATAGAAAGGTATGAGCATGGCAGAGCAGACGGTCACCGTAGGTGTTGGAGCGCTGAGCATCGAGGACGTTATCGCCGTAGCGCGCGGCGGTGCCAAAGTGGCGATTTCGGACGAATCGAAGCATGAGATGGCGCTGAGTCGCGCGGTTATCGATCATTTGGCCGACGACACCGTGCCGCATTACGGTATCTCCACCGGATTCGGCGCGCTCGCCTCCACCTCCATCCCCAAGGAACAGCGTGCGCAGCTGCAGAAAAGTCTGATTCGCTCGCATGCCGCCGGTGCCGGACCGGAAGTGGAGCGTGAGGTGGTGCGCGGCCTGCTGGTGCTGCGCCTGAGCACCCTGTGCACCGGACGCACCGGTGTGCGCCCGGAAACCGCGCAGGTCTACGCCGATATGCTGAACGCCGGCATCACCCCGGTGGTCTACGAATACGGTTCACTCGGATGCTCCGGTGATTTGGCGCCGCTCGCAGCCTGTGCTTTGGTGGCGATGGGTGAAGGCGAGGCCCGCAACGCTGACGGCCTCAAGATCGGCGGCGGCGAAGCGCTGCGTGCGGCCGGCATCACGCCCGTCGATTTGAAAGAGAAGGAAGGACTGGCGCTGGTCAACGGCACCGACGGCATGCTCGGCATGTTGTGTATGGCCATCACCGATCTGCGCCTGCTGCTCAAGACCGCGGATGTCGCCGCCGCGATGAGCGTGGAAGGCATGCTCGGCAACGACCGCGTATTCGCCGCCGACTTGCAGGCGCTGCGCCCGCATCGCGGCCAAGGCGATTCCGCTGCGAACATCGCCCGCATGCTCAAGGACTCTGGTCTGATTGAGGCCGGCCGCCCGGGCTCCACCGTGCGTGTGCAGGACGCCTACTCGCTGCGCTGCACCCCGCAGGTGCACGGCGCCGCCCGCGACACCGTGGAATACGCGGCCTCCGTGGCGGGCGTGGAACTCGCCTCCGCCATCGATAACCCGTGCGTCACGCTGGACGGCCGTGTGGAGTCCAACGGCAACTTCCATGGCGCGCCGCTGGCCTATGTGCTCGATTTCCTAGCGATTCCGACCGCCGACGTAGCCTCTATCTCCGAGCGTCGTACCGACCGCTTCCTTGACGTGGCGCGCAACCGCGGCCTGCCGGCGTTCCTGGCTGGTGACCCGGGCGTGGACTCCGGTTTCATGATCGCCCAATACACCGCTGCCGGCATCGTCTCCGAAATGAAGCGTAACGCCGTGCCTGCCTCGGTCGATTCGATTCCAAGCTCCGCCATGCAGGAAGATCACGTGTCGATGGGTTGGGCCGCCGCCCGCAAGCTGCGCCGGTCGATTCCGGCCTTTGCGCGCGTGCTGGCCGTGGAACTGCTGTGCTCCTGCCGCTCCTTCGACTTCCGCAAGCCGTACCGTCCGGGTGCGGCGGGCGCCGCCGTATACCGCGTGGTGCGCCAGTACGCCAACGAAATCGGCCCCGACGTACGCGATACCTGGACCACCCCGCAGATTGAGGGCGTGGCCGAGGCGATTCTCTCCGGCGAAGTCCTCGCCGCCGCCGAATCCGCCGTCGGCGCACTGAAGTAGCGGCTGCCCAAGCTTCCTCATCAGAGGGGGCTACTAGTCACCCCCCCACCAAAATCCAAAACTTGAGTCATATGCACTCAAGTTTTGGGAATAGAATGGGTTCCAGGTCGGTTGACCATATCAGACAACGACAAGTTGCGGTCTGCGGTGGCGCTTGCGGGGCTTTCGAAGCCCGCGAGCCGCTCCGCGCGGGCCGCATGATATGGAGGAATACGATATGGAACAGAAGTTCACCACTATGGCCCAGGAGGCCGTCGGCGACGCGATTCAGAGTGCGTCCGCCGCAGGAAACGCGCAGGTTGAGACCCTGCACGTCATGGATGCGTTGCTGCGTCAGGAAAACGGCGTGGTGCGCTCCCTCATCAAGGCCGCGGGCGGAGACCCACAGGCCATCGGCGCCGCCGTGCGTAACGCTTTGGTCGCACTGCCGAGCGCATCCGGCTCCAGCACTTCGCAGCCGCAAGCCAGCCGCCAGCTGACCGCCGCCATCGCCCAGGCTGAGAAGGAAATGCAGCAGATGGGCGACGAATACGTCTCCACCGAGCACCTGCTTATCGGCATCGCGGCCAGCAAGCCGAACCAGTCGGCCGAAATCCTGGAGAAGAACGGCGTCACCGCAGCCTCCCTGCGCAAGGCCGTACCCGGCGTGCGTGGCGGCGCGAAGGTCACCAGCCCGGACGCGGAAGGCTCGTACAAGGCCCTGGAGAAGTACTCCACCGACCTGACGGCCGCCGCCAAGGAAGGCAAGCTCGATCCGGTGATCGGCCGTGATCAGGAAATCCGCCGCGTGATTCAGATCCTCTCCCGTCGTACCAAGAACAACCCGGTGCTGATCGGCGAGCCCGGCGTCGGCAAGACCGCCGTCGTGGAAGGCCTGGCCCAGCGTATCGTGGCGGGCGACGTGCCCACCACCCTGCAAGGCAAGAAGCTCATCTCCCTTGACCTAGGCTCCATGGTGGCCGGCTCGAAGTACCGTGGCGAGTTCGAGGAGCGCCTGAAGAGCGTCCTCAACGAAATCAAGAACGCGGACGGCCAGATCATCACCTTCATCGACGAGATTCACACCATCGTCGGCGCGGGTGCGGCCGAAGGATCGATGGACGCCGGCAATATGCTGAAGCCTATGCTGGCCCGTGGCGAGCTGCGCCTGATTGGCGCGACCACGCTGGACGAGTACCGCGAGAACATCGAAAAGGATCCGGCATTGGAACGCCGTTTCCAACAGGTGTTCGTGGGCGAGCCGAGCGTGGAAGACACCATCGCCATCCTGCGTGGCCTGAAGCAGCGTTACGAGGCGCACCACAAGGTGACGATCGGCGATGACGCGCTGGTCGCCGCCGCGACCCTCTCGAACCGGTACATCTCAGGCCGTCAGCTGCCGGACAAGGCCATCGACCTGGTCGATGAGGCGGCTGCCCACCTGCGTATGGAGCTCGACTCCTCGCCTGAGGAGATCGATGAACTGCAGCGCAAGGTGACCCGTCTTGAAATGGAGGAAATGCAGCTCAAGAAGGCTGAGGATCCTGCATCCAAGGAGCGTCTGGGCAAGCTGCAAGCCGAACTCGCGGACACCCGTGAGAAGCTCAGCGGCCTCAAGGCGCGTTGGGATGCGGAGCAGGCCGGCCACAACAAGGTCGGTGACCTGCGTGCCAAGCTCGATGACCTGCGTGTGCAGGCGGACAAGTTCACCCGTGAGGGAAATCTGGCTGAGGCCTCGAAGATTCTGTACGGAGAGATTCCGGCTATTCAGAAGGAACTCGCCGCCGCGGAAAGCGCGGATGCCGAATCTGCCGATGCCGGCGCGGCCAACCCGGCCGATGAGCCGATGGTCCCGGACCGTGTGGACGCCGACTCGGTGGCCGAGATCGTCTCCGACTGGACCGGCATTCCCGTTGGCCGCCTGATGCAGGGCGAGAACGAGAAGCTGCTGCATATGGAGGACTACCTGGGCAAGCGTGTGATCGGCCAGAAGGAAGCCATCGCCGCCGTGTCCGACGCGGTGCGCCGTTCGCGTGCCGGCATCTCCGACCCGAACCGTCCGACCGGATCGTTCCTGTTCCTCGGTCCCACCGGTGTGGGCAAGACCGAACTGGCCAAGGCGCTCGCCGACTTCCTGTTCGACGACGAGAAGGCCATGGTCCGCATCGACATGTCCGAATACATGGAGAAGGCTTCAGTCTCGCGCCTGATCGGTGCGGCTCCGGGCTACGTGGGCTACGAGCAGGGCG
>ENA-UESG01001827-UESG01001827.1-human-gut-metagenome-genome-assembly--contig:-NODE-1827-length-12444-cov-2.865934_pt1 | contig 12444 bp, 8 predicted proteins | sample MGYA00243002_ERZ508003 | MGnify/ENA primary metagenome ERZ508003 (study PRJEB26167, sample SAMN06115514) | human gut metagenome | host: Homo sapiens | place: China:Shanxi | collected 2015-12-02... | reverse complement strand
GCCGGCAAGGTGCTGGGCCGGCTGCATTTCACGCTCGAACAGGTGCAGGACCTGACCCCCACGCCGATGACGCTCTCGTCGGTGATGTTCTACACGGGCGAGAATCCCTAGACCGGAGAGAAAGTCTACGTGGCGGGCTCCCAAGAGGAGAAGCGGCGGCAGAAAAGCTATTTTTTCGAGTGGCAGAAAGACCGCAGGAAAAAATAATTTTACGGACCCGCCCGCGCCGCAAGCGCCAAAATCGCTATCTTTACCCTCTCACCGCACAAGATACGAAAATGGCCAAACGGTACAACCCGAACGAAAACAACGCCGCGGCAGCCGCCGCGCTGACCGATCAGGGCGCGCTGATTCCCCCTCAGGCGATCGAGCTGGACGAAGCGGTACTCGGCGCGCTGCTGCTCGAGAAGGGCGGGATCCTCGAGATTCAGGGCGTCCTGACGCCCGAGGCGTTCTACAAGGAAGCGCACCAGACGATCTACAAGGCGATCATGGACCTGTCGATGGAGCTCAAGCCGATCGACCTGTACACCGTCAGCGAGAAGCTCAGGCAGACCCGCAAGCTGACCTCGGTCGGAGGCGCGTCCTACCTGGCGCAACTGACCCAGAAGGTCGGCTCGGCCGCCCACATCGAGTTCCATAGCAAAATCATCGCGCAGAAGTACGTCCAGCGCGAACTGATCCGCGCGGCGACCGAAATACAGAAAAAAGCCTACGACGAGTCGATGGACGTCACGGACCTGATCGACCTGGCCGAAGGCGAGATATTCAAGGTGTCGGAAGGACACGTCAAGCGCGACGTGCAGAAGTCGCACGACATCATTACCAAAACGCTTCAGGTAGTAGAGGAGGCGACGAAGCGCGAAGGCGGATTCAGCGGCGTGCCGACCGGGTTCACCCACCTCGACCGGCTGACGCTCGGCTGGCAGCCGTCGGATCTGATCATCATCGCGGCACGCCCGTCGATGGGCAAGACGGCCTTCGTGCTGTCGCTGGCGCGCAATGTGGCGGTCGATTTCGAGAAAGGCGTCGCATTCTTCTCGCTCGAAATGAGCGCCGAACAGCTGATGATGCGCCTGATCGTCGGCGAGAGCGGCCTCGACTCGCGCGACGTGCGCAACGGCCAGCTGACGCCCGACCAGTGGAAGCACCTCGAAACGTCGATCAAGCCGCTGGCCGCGGCTCCGCTGTTCATCGACGACACTCCGGCGCTGTCGATCTACGAATTCCGCTCGAAAGCGCGGCGGCTCAAGACGCAGTACGATATCCAACTGGTCATCATCGACTACCTGCAGCTGATGACGGCCCAGACCGACTCGCGCGGCAACCGCGAACAGGAAGTGGCGATGATCTCGCGATCGCTGAAGGCGATCGCCAAGGAACTCAACATCCCGATCATCGCCCTCTCGCAGCTCAACCGGTCGGTCGAGTCGCGAGGCGGCAACAAGCGTCCGCAGCTCTCGGACCTGCGCGAATCGGGAGCCATCGAGCAGGACGCCGACTTGGTAGCGTTCATCCACCGTCCCGAATACTACGGGCTGACCGTAGACGAGGACGGCGCGCCCACGCAGGGCATGGCCGAGATCATCGTCGCGAAGCACCGTAACGGAGCCGTCGATACGATCAAGCTGCGTTTCCGGAAGGAGCAGGCCAAATTCATGGACTACGACGACCTCTCGGGCGAAGGCTACAGCGCGATGGACAGCAGCATGAACACCGAATTCGGCTCGGCCATAGGAGGAGGAGCCGGCTCGCTCGACAAGATCAACGACTTCGGCGGCTACGGCGAATTCGGCATTCCGTCCGGCTCGGGAAGCGGCCCGGGCGGACTGGGAGGCACGTTCGGCGCGGCACCTCCCGACGACGAGGGCTCGCCGTTCTAATCTTCCTCGCTCGTTTCCGGCGAGTCGACGGGAAACCGGCCATGAAAGCCGGAGTCCGCGCAGAGCGTGAAACTCAGCCGCAGCGGATTCAATTCCGACCGCTCTCCCGGATTTATCCAGGCTCGAATGGCTCGTTCCGGTCGTCTCTGCACAACGCCAAGCCGTCGAGACCGCACGCTATCGGTCGACGAACCGATCGGAACGACCGCCGGAGGAAAGCCGAATGCATTGCGGGAAAATCGTCCGCTGCGTTTATTAATGAACCCTCTAACCTATCAAACCTGACCCGACCATGAAAAGAACCTTCGTTTTGACCTCGCTGCTGGCATTCGCCGCGCTCTCGCCGAACGATTCGGGCTACGGAGCCTCTCCGAGTCCGGACGCAGCGGGGCTTTGCGCCCCCGTTCGGGGTTCGTTCTGCGGAGAAAAAGTTCCCGAGTCTCCCGATCCGCTCGTCGCATACCGCTGGGAACGTCCGCTGGCTTCCGACGATCTGGAGCATTACGAGCTGCACCCCCTGTCGATCGAGATGCGGACGGCATCCGGCAAAACGCGGAGCATCCGGCCCGGCCGGCCGATCCGGATCGACGAGCCTTGCACCCTGATGTTCGATTTCGGACAAGTGAACGCCGGATGGCTCGCATTCGACTCCGACGACCTGGCCGGAGAAGTCGAGATGAGTATCAGCGAATATACCGAGCCGGCCGTGCTGAACGCCGGCGCCCAGCATCCCGTCAAAACGGCCGCCGCCGAGCGTCAGGACGGAAATACCTATCTGCTGAGACTGAACGACGAGCTCTACGAGGGCGTCCGCTACGGGTGGATTCATGTCCGGTCGGCAGATCGCCCGTTCACGATCTCTGCGATCCGCCTGACATGCCAGATCAAGCCGACGAACTACGAGGGCAGCTTCGCCTGCAACGATCCCTCGCTGACCCGCATCTGGTACACCGGAGCCTACACCGTCAAGCTGAACCTGCTCAAGGACTACTTCGGCGCCATCCTGATGGAGCGCAGCGACCGGCACTCATGGACGGGCGACGCGCACCCGGCGCAGGCAGCCTCCATGGTGGCCTTCGGAAACTACGATTTCGTAAAGCAAAACCTCTTCTACACCTCGACCCAGTTCAACGGCATCGCGGGCTACTCGCTTTACTGGGTCCTGAGCCTGGTCGACTATTTCGACTATACGGGAGACCGGCAGACGTTCGACCGGCTGAAAGAAAACGCCTGCAACAAACTGGACATCGCCTACGAGCATTACGGCAAGAGTCCCGACCTACAATTTTTCGGCTGGGACGAACGGCTCGGAGCCGGATTCGAGAATCCGAACTGCCCGGAGTCCCAGAATGCGTACAAGATGCTGTCGCTGCGCGCGTGGAACGAATTCAGTCGGGCCGCAGGGGCCGCAGGCTACGCCGACATCGCCGAGAAGTACGCCGCTTACGTCGAACAGAAAAGCCGGGAGCTGCGGGAGCATCCCGATCCGTTCGGATCGTTCGGCCTTTTCGCGGCGTCGGATGCCGTGAACGCCGGCTTCACCACGCCCGCCGAGCAGCAGCGCCTGTGGCAAAACGCCTTCTCGGACCGGCAGCAGCGCCTTTCCTACTCTCCGTTCAACCAATACTTCGTCATTCAGGCGATGGCCCGCATGGGACGGCATGCCGAAGCGCTGACGACGATCGACGACTGCTGGGGCGGCCAGTTGCGATACGGCGGGACCACGTTTTTCGAAGTGTATCGCCCGTCGTGGAACGAGTCGCTCGCTCCGAACGGCGCGCCGGTCAACAACCAATGCGGCTATACGAGCCTGACTCATCCGTGGAGCGCCGGCGTCACGAAATGGCTGTCCGAGGAAATTCTCGGCATCAGGCCCCTTTCGCCGGGATTCGGAAGCTTTCTCGCCGCTCCGCACCTTACGCCCGACGTGCATTCGGTCCGCGGCAGCATGCCGACTCCGCACGGAACCGTCCGCTACTCCTTCGATCTGAAAACGGGCAGGGGACGCCTCGTAGTCCCGGACGGGACACGGGCTACGGTCGGGATTCCGAAGTCGGGCCGAACGGTCCGCTCGGTGCTGCTGGGCAAACGGCCCGCCGAGCAGGCGTCCGACAAGCGCACCGAGGACTCGCTGTTCGTATACTATCACGGGATACGGCCCGGCGAATACGAGATCCGCGCCGCGTATTCCGGCAAGCTGCGCCGCGCCTCGAAAGAACCGTTCCGATATGCATGTCCGCAACCCGCCGTGCAGGACTCGACGACACGGGGCGACTGGCCGGGCCAATACGGAAGCAAGGGTTACGTCTTCTGCCACTACGAACCGGACGGTTCCCACCGAATCCGACTGCCCGAATTCACCGACTCGATCCGCTTCGCCAAAACGGGCGGGCTGCATATCGCGACGCGAACGGACGACCGCCGGGCCCCGGTATCGGAAGACGGAAGCGGAACGCGGAACGCGGGCACGGTCGTCACGCTCGATCCGGCTCCGTGCAACCAAACCATGACCGTCGATATCCGCAACAAGCACGACGGACCGTACCGGCTGGCGCTCTATTTCGTCGATTGGGAAAAGACGGGTCGCCGGTCGGCGGTAGAAGTATTCGATCTGGACGACAAACGGCTGCTGATGCCCGTCCAGATCGTCCGGGACTATCGCGAAGGACGGTACGTCGTCCTGTCGCTCGAAGGCTCCGTACGGCTGAGGATCAATCAGGTGCGGGGAACGAACGCATCGCTCTGCGCGCTGTTCTTCGACTGATCGCCGACCGGCATACCGTCCGCGAGGTCGCATTCGGAAGAGTTCTATGAACGGCCCGAAACCGGCAATGCCGGACGAATCAAGGCCTGCCGCGCCGCGACTGGGCGACAAGCGCGGCAGGCCACTTGCTATTTTCGGCAAACTCTCGTATCTTTACCTGTAGCAAATCGCATATACCCAACGATGTATCACAAATCATTTCACCCGTATGTTCGTCAAAAGCCATGGCAGCGCGGTGCTCGGTATCGACGCGCTGCCGATCGCCGCAGAGGTCAATATCACGGCCGGCATCGGCATGTATCTGGTCGGCCTGCCCGATAACGCGGTCCGAGAAAGTCAGGAACGCATCCGGGCCGCATTCGAGAACTGCTCGTACAAAATGAGCGGCAAGAAAGTCGTCGTCAACCTTTCGCCGGCCGACATCCGCAAGGAGGGATCGGCCTACGACCTGACCATTGCGCTGGGTATTCTGGCCGCGACCGAGCAACTGCCCGCCGAAAGGCTCTCGCGGTATATCGTGATGGGCGAGCTGTCGCTCGACGGCTCGGTGCTGCCCGTGCGAGGAGCCCTGCCGATGGCTCTCGCGGCCCGCGACAAGGGATTCGCGGGCGTGATCCTGCCCCGGCAAAACGCCCCGGAAGCGGCCGTCGTGTCGTCGATCGACGTCTATGGCATATCCCACCTGAGGGAAGTCGTCGACTTTCTGCGCGGAGACCGGAAACTCGAGCCCGTGCAAGCCGATACGCAAGCGCTTCTCCGGCAGCAGGACGAAGCCTACGAAGCCGATTTCAGCGACGTCAAGGGACAGCGGGTCGCCAAGCGAGCGCTCGAAATCGCCGCGGCCGGAGGCCACAACGTGCTGATGATCGGTTCTCCGGGCTCGGGCAAAACGATGCTCGCCCGGCGGCTGCCGTCGATCATGCCGCCGATGACGCTCGACGAGGCGCTCGAGACGACGAAAATCCACTCGGTGGCCGGACGCATCGGAGCAGGCAGCGGACTGATCGGACAACGCCCGTTCCGATCCCCGCACCACCTGACCTCGCGCGTCGCGCTGATCGGCGGCGGAAGCACGCCCCAGCCGGGAGAGATATCCCTCGCGCATAACGGAGTTCTGTTTCTCGACGAGCTGCCCGAGTTCGGCCGCACGCTGATCGAAACGCTGCGCCAGCCGATGGAGGAAGGACGCGTGACCGTATCGCGGGCGAAATACACGGTCGAATATCCGGCCGACTTCATGCTCATAGCCGCGATGAATCCCTGCCCGTGCGGATATTACGGGCACCCTTCGCGGGAATGCGTCTGCTCGCAAAGCGCCGTGTACCAGTACATGAACCGCATCTCGGGTCCGGTGCTCGACCGGATCGACCTGCACGTGCACGTTTCGCCGCTCAGCTTTTCCGAACTCTACGGCGAGCGACCCGAGGAGAGCAGCGCAACGATCCGGCTCCGGGTCGTCGCGGCCCGGGCGACACAACAGGCCCGATTCGCCGGACTGCCGATTCATTGCAACGCCTCGATGGGAAGCAAGCAAATCCGCGCATTCTGTCCGCTGCCTGCCGAATCGGAAACCATGCTGCGCCGTGCCATGGAACGCATGCACCTTTCGGCCCGGGCTTACGACCGCATCGTCAAAGTAGCCCGAACGATCGCCGATCTGGCCGGAGAGGCCCGGATCGCGCCGGCCCACATCGCCGAAGCGATCCGCTACCGCAGTCTCGACCGCGAATCGGCAAGATAACGCTCCTTCCCGATACGCCGGAAAGAGCCACCCGGACGCGAGCCGCAGGGCCCGCGGATCGGACAATGCAATCCAAAGGCGTACCCGGCTCGATAAACAAAGCCATACGCAGCGACAAGAAAACGGAATATCCGCCGTATCCGAAAAGATACGCATGCGAGCCGCCCCGTTTCCCGGTGCGTCAGGGGTAAGAAACCCAAGCTTCGGCCGATAGCACGTTCCGGCCTCCGAGCGGAGCTCTTATGTCGGACAGCGATCGCCAGGACGTAAAAACAGGGCCACCGGGTCATCCCGATTCCGGCGCTTATCGGGTTCGACGACAAGGGACAATGATCGTCAAGACCCATACACGACAAACCGCTTCTTCCGAACGCCGCGGGATAAAAGCCGGCCGAAGCGACCGGGCAAGCCCGACGAAAACGCACCCATGCTACTGAACGACAAAATACGGATCACGCCTTTCGCCCGAATCCTGCCCCCTCTGGCAGCAGGCATCGCCTGCCAGCGGTTCGCAAGCGCGCCGCTGTGGGCCGTCGCGCTGATCGCAGCCGCCGTTTACGCCGGAGCTTGGCTCACGCGGAAAATTCCGGCAGGCCGCGCCTACGTCTACGCTTCGCTGTTTTGCACGGGTCTCCTGCTCGCCGACCTCTCCTCGACGAAAAGGCCGATGCCCCGAAACGAGCGGCTGGCGATGATCGTCGAAATCGACCGGACACCGTCCCTCTCCGGACGCTGGGCCGTCACGACCGCACGGGCGGGAATGTATCGCTGCTTCGGCAGACAAGCAGGGACGACGCCAGCCCGCTGGCAGCCGACCGACGAGAAAATCGAACTGCGGTTCGACACGGGATTCCATGTCTCCGTAGGCGAGCAGATGGCCGTCGCGGGCTATCTGAACCCGATCGACACCTCCGGCAGCCGGTATGGCGCCCTGATGCGAAGCCGGGGCCTGACGGCACGGGCCTACGTCACCCGAGGAAACCTGATAGCCCGCATGGACGGCAACGGGCGAACGGCCATGCGGAGCGCCGCGCTGTTCCAACGGGCGGCGGTCGAGCGGCTGTCACGGCTTCGTCTGTCGGAAACCGACCGGAGCATGGTCTGCGCGCTGGTCGCTGGCGAAAGACGCACCATGGACCGGGACCTGCGGGCCGCCTATGCCCGCACGGGCACGGCGCACATACTGGCCGTATCGGGCCTGCACATGGGATTCGTGATGCTGCTCGTCAATCTGGCGCTCGGCTGGGTCGTACTGCTGCGGCACGGCCATCTGATCCGGAACGTTCTGGCGATCCTCGCGCTATGGACCTATGCCGTTATGGCCGGACTGTCGCCGTCGGTCGTCCGCTCGGCCCTGATGCTGTCGGCCGCGCAAGCGGCGCTCGGTGCCTCGGTCAGCGGCAACGGCTACAACGTCGTGCTCGGCACGGCAACGCTGATGCTGGCCGTCCGGCCGAGCTATCTGTCCGACGTAAGCTTTCAACTCTCGTTCGCCGCCGTGCTGTCGATCCTGTTTTTCTATCCCCGCCTTTACCGCAGGCGTCTGAGCCGGCACCGGGCGCTCGACGCGCTGTACAGTTCGCTGCTGCTCGGCGCGGCGGCCCAGATCGGCACGCTGCCCCTGATAGCCTATCACTTCGGAAACGTTCCGCTCGTCTCGCTGGCAATCAATCCGGTCGTAATTTTCGCGGCTTTCGTCGTAATCGGAGCCTCGCTGCTCTGGCTGCTGTGTCCGTTACCGCTGTGGAACCTATTTCTGAGCCGCATCGTCGAAACGGCCCTGACCGTTCAAAACGGCACGGTCGCGCATGCCGCCGCGTCTCCCGCCGCCGCGATCGAGGGCATCGTCCTCCCGGAATGGGCGGTAGTACTTGCGTACGCCCTGCTGGGAATGCTGGCCGTGGCGGTCAAGCTGCACGAAGAGAAACGGACGGACGGCCCGACGAGACGCATTCGGAAGAGAAAAGTTGCGCATTAGCCGTTTTTGCCGGATATTTGCCTTATGACAGAACAGGAACTCGACATTCTGGCGCAAGACTCTTCCCGGGAGCTCATCGAACGGCACATCGGCGAAGACCCGGCCCGGGCAGCCCTCCGCCTCGGGCCGCATGCCGCTCTGCTATCGACGCAGATCAAATACCTCCAACGGGCCAAAACGAAACTGCCTTCCTATCACCGGGCCCGCTGCATCATTCCGCCGCTGGCGTTCGAGCAGGCCAGCAGCCAGGCGGCAGCCGAAGCGAAAACTTACGAAGGCGGACTGTGCAGCGATCTGACCTGCGGCCTGGGCGTCGACTCGCTGATGCTGTCCCGACGATTCCGGCGCGTCGTCTCTCTGGAGCGCGATCCGGTACTGGCGCTCGTCGCCCGGTACAATTTCGAGCGGCTCGAAGCGCGCAATATCGAGGTAATCTGCACGTCGGCGGAAACGTTCGTCGCGGAATTCGCCGGAACGGCCGACCTGATTTACGCCGATCCGGCCCGACGGGACGGGGCGAACCGCCGGCTGGTCCGGCTGGAGGAGTGCTCGCCCGACGTCCGTTCGCTGATGCCCCGCCTGCGGCAAATAGCCCGACGGATAGTCGTCAAGGCATCCCCGCTGTTCGATACGGACGAGGCTTTCGCCCTGTTCGGAGGCGAGGTGTCGGTCGAGGCCGTGTCGTTGCACGGCGAGTGCAAGGAGCTGCTGATCGATCTGCCCGGCACGGACCGGCCGGAAGCACCCGGTCTATTGCGAGCCACGGCAATCGGCCGGGGCACCCGGACCTTTCACCCGGAGCAGCTGCGAGACGGAAAGCCGGACGCCGGATTCGACCCTCCTTACGGATTCCTGCTCGTCCCCGACGTCTCGCTCTACAAAATCCGGGCGGCCCGCTGCTACCTGCAATCGGCAGGCGCATTCGCCGCCTCGGAAACCGGCTACGGGTTTGCACGACATTTGCCCGACGATTTCCTCGGACACGCGTATCCGATCGAAGAGATCGTGCCGTATCGTCCCAAGGCCTGGATAACTCTGTTCAGAACGCGCGGCATCGAACGGCTGAACCTGCTGAAAAGGGATTTTCCGCTCGATGCCGAGCAAATCGCCCGGGCGACCGGCATCCGGCAGGGCGGCAACGGCATGGCGGCTTTCACGACGGTGAACGGGCAACGGATCGCCGTCATACTGTCGGAAGAAGGACGCGAAAGGGGCAGGCGACTTTGAGAACAATTCATTACATTTGTAGAACGATAGACACGCAATGAGCGAATGGATTAAGAAAATCGTCCAGTACATCACCAAGGACATCTGGGTGAAGAAAGAGCACGAGTACAAGTCGCGCCGCACGCGGTGGGCCGTCCGACAGTTCAAAGTCTTCATCTTCACGGCTCAGGGCATCGGGCAGCACAGCATTTTGGTCCGCTCGGCCGCGCTGACTTTCTACACGCTGATGTCGCTCGTACCGATCGCGGCCCTGGTCTTCAGCGTAATGAAAGGGTTCGGATTCGAGGCCCGACTGAACGAGTACCTGCACGAGCAGTTCCCGCAGTACAGGGTCCTGATAGATCAGGTGCTGACATTCGCCAACGCGATGATCCAGCGGACCAAAGGCGGCGTGATCGCGTCGGTCGGCGTGGTCGTGCTGTTCTGGTCGGTCATCAAGGTATTCAACTACGTCGAAAGCTCGTTCAACAGCATCTGGGAAGTGCGACGCTCGCGCTCGCTGACGCGCAAGTTCAGCGACTACACGACGGTCATCGTCATCGCGCCGATTCTGTGGGTCATCTCGAGCAGCATCGGCATCCAGATACAGCAGCACCTGCTCCATTACACCTCGACCCCGATCGTCAACGTCCTGCTCGGTACGCTGTCGACGCTCGTCATCTGGACGATGTTCACGTTCGTCTACCTGGTCATGCCCAATACGAAAGTGAAACTGCGCAGCGCGTTGACGGCAGGAATCATGGCGGGCACGATCTTCGTCCTGTTCCAACTGGCCTACGTTTTCATCCAGTCGCGACTGACGAACTACAACGCTATTTACGGCAGCTTCGCGGCCGTACCCTTGTTCCTGATCTGGCTTCAGACGAGCTGGCAGATCGTGCTGTTCGGAGCCGAGCTCTCGTTCGCCTATCAGAATATCCGGAAATTCGAGTTCGAAAAAACCGCCGGAGAGATGAGCCTCGAATACAGGAAAAAGGCACTGCTGGTCATCATGCACCAGATCGTCAAGCATTTCATGGCCGGAGGAAGCGCCATGTCGTCCGAAGAGATAGCTCGGAACCTGAACCTGCCCGTACGCGTCGTGCGCGACACGGTTTTCGCGCTGGAGAAAGCGGGCCTGATCGTCCCGGTCGTCAGCCCGGACGAAAAGACGGGACTGTACGTGCCGGCGCGCGACATCCATACGATCCGCGTGTACGACGTCATTCACCGGGTCGAAACCTCCGGTCATGCCGCGTTCGAGCCCGAGCAGAGCCCTGAGTTCGAGACCATGGACGCCATCGTGCAGGCACTGAATCGGGCGGAAAGCGACAGTCCGGCCAACCGTCTGATCATGGATATAGAAATCGACACCCCAAAGGAGGAGCGTACATGAAAACGGTCGTCGTCATCGGAAGCGGGAACGTGGCCGAAGCGCTGGCCGGAGCAATCGCCGCCAGTCCGTACGGACTGGCGCAGCTTTACGCCCGCAACCGCGACCGGGGCGAACGGATCGCCCGCTCGTACGGCTGTCCGTTCGCCAGCGATCCGCAAGAGCTGGCTCCGGCCGACATCCATCTGATCGCCGTAAGCGACCGGGCGGTCGGAGAAGTGGCCGAAGCGCTCGATTTCGGCCGAGCCGTCGTGGCCCATACGGCCGGCAGCGTACCGCTCGACGGGCTGCCGGGAAAAATCCGAAACCGGGGCGTGTTCTATCCTTTGCAAACTTTCACGGCCGGGCGGCACATCTCTCTCGGCGACGTGCCGCTGCTCGTCGAAGGCTCCGATCCGCAGACGACCCGTACCCTGCTTCGTCTGGCACGCGCGCTCAGCTCGAACGCGAGACAAGCCTCGTCGGAGGAACGGGCGAAGCTGCATCTGGCAGCCGTCTTCGCAAGCAATTTTTCGAACCACATGTACGCGATCGCCCAGCAGCTGCTCGACCGGTACGGACTTCCGGCCGATCTGCTGAAGCCCCTGATGCGCGAGACGGCCGCCAAAGCGCTCGAAAGCGTTTCGGCGGCGGACGCGCAGACCGGTCCGGCCCGCCGAGGCGACATGTTGACGCAAAAACGCCATCTCGACATGCTGGACGATTGCCCCGAACTGCAGAACATATACGAAAACATAAGCCGACACATATGGGAAATTTCAAAGAAGACATAGCCCGCATACGGGCCTTCGTATTCGATGTAGACGGCGTGATGACCGACGGCGGCATCACCGTCACGCCCGAAGGCGAGTTTTTGCGCACTTTTTACGCCAAGGACGGTTACGCGCTGTCGCTGGCCCTGAAAAAGGGATACCGCATCGCCATCATCACCGGGGGACGGGGCAAAGCGCTTCAGGTGCGCTTCGACATGATCGGAATCGAACATGTCTACACGAACTGCCACCACAAGCTCAAGGCGCTGCACGAACTGCGCGGCATCTGGGGCATGGAGCCCGACGAGATCATGTACATGGGCGACGACGTGCCCGATCTGGAGCCCATGACGCACGTGGGCATGCCGGTTTGCCCGGCCGATGCCGCCATGGAAGTGATCGGCATATCGCGCTACGTCTCCCAGTTCAACGGAGGAGCGGGCTGCGTGCGCGATGTCGTGGAGCAGGTGATGCGCGCGCGAGGCGACTGGTACAAGCTCGGCGACGAGCCGATACCGGTCGCGTCGAGATAACCGCTCCGCCGGCAGGAGAAAGCCATGCCCGCACGAATTCGCACGGGCCTTGCCCTAAGCAGAGCGAACCGGGCGGAAAGATTGTGCCCAAAGGCGACCGAACGAAAAAACGGCGGCAACCTCACGAGCGGCCGGATGCAAGGCCAGCGGGCCCCCGGTTCAATGAGGACACGAACGGTCCGAATCCGATGATC
>ENA-UESG01001823-UESG01001823.1-human-gut-metagenome-genome-assembly--contig:-NODE-1823-length-12513-cov-3.720811_pt1 | contig 12513 bp, 10 predicted proteins | sample MGYA00243002_ERZ508003 | MGnify/ENA primary metagenome ERZ508003 (study PRJEB26167, sample SAMN06115514) | human gut metagenome | host: Homo sapiens | place: China:Shanxi | collected 2015-12-02... | reverse complement strand
ATTGGTCCCTACTCTCAGGGCATCACCGCCACCGGCACAGCCGTCTATGTTTCCGGTCAGCTGCCCATCGACCCCGCTACCGGCGCTTTCCCCGGTGAGGACATCACCAGCCAAACTCGTCAGTCCATTGAGAACATCAAGGCTGTGCTGGCCGCTGCCGGTTACGAGCTGTCCGATGTGGTCAAGACCACCGTCCTACTCAAGGACATCGCAGATTTCGGCGCAATGAACGAAGTCTATGCTTCCTATTTTACCGGTGTGTGCCCGGCCCGCAGTGCCTTCCAGGTGGTTGCACTGCCCAAGGGTGCCCGGGTCGAGATCGAGGCTGTCGCAGTCAAGTAACATTCTGCACTCCCTGCCGATTTTCTCACTTTTCCCACAGGTCACAACGGGCACCTCAATAAAAACGCTACCAAGAAAAGAGAGGTATTATATTATGGAAGAAAAAGGCAAAAAATTAGGCCTCTGGAACATTATTGGTCTGGGCCTTGGCGGTGCCATCGGCACCGGTATCTTCGTGCTGCTGGGCTATGGCATTGCCTACACCGGCCGCTCCATTTCTCTGGTCGTCGCCATTGGCTGCTTCTTCATGCTGCTGGCTTACTGGTATAACCTGGCAATGCCCGCCATGTTCGTGATGAAGGGCGGCGATTACAGCATGAAGGCCATGCTGTTCAACCCGTTTATGAGCGGTGTCAGCGCCTGGATGATTCTGGTCAACGGCCTGGCAATGTCCAGCTACTCGGTAGCTCTGGCACAGTATCTGGCCATCGCCATTCCCAGCTTGCAAAATCATCAGACGCTCGTTGCATTTATTGCAATGACCCTGTTCTTCCTTTCCACCATCAAGGGTTCCCGCTTCATTACCATTCTGGAAAACATCATCACACTGGTTCTGGTAGCTTCTCTGGTCATCTTCGTTGTCTTTGGTCTGCCCAAAGTCGATTTTGCCAACACCTTCTCCAGCGCTGACGGCGGCTTCTTCCACGGCGGCTTCACCGGTTTCGTCTCCGCATTGGCCGTTATGGGCTGGGCCTGCCAGGGCACCACGATGGCTCCCGTCTCCATGGCAGCCGTTACCAAGAACCCCAAGCGCACCATTCCTCTGGGCATTATCATCATCACCCTGCTGCTGGCTGTGGTCTACGGTACCATGGGCATTGTCGCCGGTGGTGTCCTGCCCTACGCTGAGACTGCCGGTCAGAACATCAGTGTGACCGCTGAGGCAATCCTTCCCCGTGCACTGTACATCTTCTTCGTGGTCGGCGGCGGCATCGGTGCCATCGCAAGCTCCGCTCTGGGCGGTCTGGGCATGTTCCGCTACCCCCTGCTGCAGGTTGCCAACGATGGCTGGCTGCCCTCCGTCTTCAAAAAGACCGATAAGAACGGTTATCCCTACGCCATTTACCTGCTGTTCTACGTCATCAGCATCTTCCCCATCGTCACTGGCCGCAGTCTGGACGCCATCGTCTCTCAGGTGATGATTCCCACCATGCTCATCAACATCTACATGAATCTGGCCTGCCTGACCCTGCCCAAGAAGTACCCCGAACAGTGGGCACAGCGCAGCATCAAGATGCCCCTATGGTTCTACAACATCTGCTGCGTGCTGGGTGCCTTCTGCGCCGGCGTGGTTGCCTTTAACCTGTTCAAGGATCTGACCTTCAACGATGCCGTGTTCGCTGTTGTCATCGTTGTTGTGATGTGCGTGCTGAGCATCCTGCGCCTGAAACAGGGTGCTGTCAAGGCCGAGGATTTGGCCGCCAAGAAAGAGGAGATCGTCCGTCAGGCCATTACAGATACCACTGCTGACGAGGCAGAAGCCGCCTGATTTTTCTGATGTTTCAATGAAAGATTCAATCCCATACACACTGTAAGAAATCGGCATTTGCCGGAAAAGGAGAATTTACTATGAAGTATGATTTCACCTCCATCATGGACCGCCATGGCAAGGACGCAACCGCCATCGATGGTCTGGGCTCAATGCCCGGCTTCACTCCCGACCTGCCCAAGGAAGGCTATGATGCCATTCCCATGTGGGTGGCTGACATGAACTTTCCCACCGTCCCCACCATCCCGGAAGCCATCATCGAGCGTGCAAAGCACCCGGCCTACGGCTACTTCCAGCCCTCCGATGAATACTTCGACTCCATCATCAAGTGGCACGAGACCCGCAACGATGTCAAAGGCCTGACCAAAGAGTGCATCGGCTACGAAAACGGCGTTTTGGGCGGTGTTGTCTCTGCACTGACCTGCTATGCCGCCCCCGGTGATGCCGTGCTGCTGCACAGCCCCACCTACATCGGCTTTACCATGTGCATTGAGAACAACGGCTATAAGATCGTTCACAGCCCGCTGGTCAAGGATGAAAACGGTATCTGGAACCGGTTCTGCGATGCGCAGCCGGAGAAGGGAGAAAAGGGCCGAGATGCCCTGAAACGCTGGTACTGGTTCCCTCCTTATGAATATATGGTGTTGTATTACCCGTGGCTTTCGAGAAATCCCGTTGCGGGAAAATTTCTGCTTCCGGCAGCCTGGGGAATCCGGGCCGCTCGGGGTGTGGTCTGCGGCCGGGGAAAATACAAGCGGGAAATGCTGCGGCAGATCGATGCATCACAGATCGGTGTAAGACAGGATATCTACCGCAGACTGCAGTTACATTTTCATTAGTCTGTTCCATTGAAATATTTATAAGGAGTGTAAGAAAGCCATGAAAAGTCCGTCAGGGTTTCTTTGGAAGAACCCATGGAAAAAAGAAACCTTACTTACCTATTATTATTCGGCGATCTTCCGCATGCAACTGCTGCTCCTGCCGCCGGGGAAACTGCGGAAGGGCTGGGGCAGAGAAAACGAAGAATCCGCAGGAACGGCATCCCGGGAAGGATACCGGCAGGCGGCGCGTATCGCCCGGATCGTGGGAAAGGTCTGTGATAAGACTCCCTGGGAGAGTAAATGTCTGGTGCGGGCGCTGGCGGCCCAGAGACTGTTGTACCGACAGGGACTTTCTTCCACCCTGTATCTGGGGTGTGGCATGGAAGAAGGTAAAATGGTGGCCCATGCCTGGCTGCGTTTTGGGGAAATGTATGTGACCGGAGGGGACGGCGGCGGATATACTACCGTGGCCCGGTTCTGTAAGGAGGCTTCCGGAAAGAGGGGATAAGTATGTCGGCAATCTGGGGAATTGTGGATCTGAGTGCGGCGCAGTCAGAGGCACAAAGAAAAAATCGTGCAGGGAACCTGTGGGAAGAGGCTCTGCGGATGCGGCAGGCCTATAGGACGAGCTGCCTGGACCGGATACAGGAAAAAAGGGAGGCAACCTATTATCTGGCCTGCGGGGTACAGGATGTCACAAGGGAAGCTGTGGAAGAAAGATTCCCTTATGAAAGAAAGGGAGAGCGCAGAAGTCTGTTCGTGGCGGATGTGATCCTGGATAACCGCGGAGAACTGGTGCAGCGGTTTGGAGGCATCCGGGATCTGTGCAGCCATCCGGACGGGGAAATTCTGTATGAAAGCTTTTGCAGCCATCCGGAGGAAACGCTTGCCGTGGCCAGAGGAGCCTATGCCTGTGCGTATCTGGAGCCGGGGAAGCGGAGCCTGACTTTGTTCAATGATGCGGTGGGAAACCGTTCGGTCTATTATTTTCAGGAGGAAAAAAAGGTCTATTTTTCCACGCTGCTTGCGGGGATCACCTGCGAACGGGAGAACTGGAAGGAAAATACGGGCTGGTTTGACCGGTTCTATACCATCCGGGATCTGCGGGCGGTGTCGGAACCCAGAGAGACACCCTATGCGGGGATCCTGCGACTGGCTCCGGGAGAAATTGTGGTATTTACTGAAGAAGGGGTGCACAGAAGGGATTACTGGGATCCCTTTGCGGGAAGGAGGATCCTGCGGGGGAAGACGGAAGCAGGGTACCGGGAGCTGGTGACCACGGTGTTCCGGCACTGCGTGGAGGATGTGATCCGGGAAGGCCGGGGGGGAAAAGAAACAGGAATTCTGTTAAGCGGCGGGCTGGACTCCAATGCGGTGGCAGCTTATGCAGCACCTTACCTTGCTGCCAGAGGAAAGAAACTGTATTCCTTTACTGCGGTGCCGGAGGAGAAGGAAAGAGCACGGATCCCGGGACAATACGCTGTGGAGGATGAGAGAAGCAGTGTGGAACTGGTGCGGAGATTTCACGGGAATCTGGAACCGGAGTATCTGGTGACCAACCGGGGAGATCTGCTGGCGGAGAACCGGAGGCTGTGGGAAGTTCTGGAAGTTCCCTGTAAAGCGGTACTGAATCTGCCCTGGATGTATGAAAGTTATCGTCTGGCAGCTCAGAAAGACTGTGGGATCCTGCTGTCGGGACAGTACGGAAATATTACCATATCCTATGGGGATTTTCGAAGCCTGTTCCTGACACTGTTACATCAGGGAAGAATCAAAGAACTGGTGCGGGAGATCAATGTCTACAGCAGAAAATACCGCAGGAGCCGCAAGTGGATCTGGTGGGATCTTCTGACGGCGGAAGCCGGTGGGGATCATGAAGCGGTGTCCCGGTATATGTATGACAAAAGTGCCTTGCGGCAGATCGGAGAATATGAAGTAAAGCTGTCTCTGGCCACCGGAGTGGTGCCCAGAGATCCCACCAGAGACAAGCGGCTGATCGCACTGGTGCTAAGTCTCCCGGCGGAACAGTTCACCCATGCCGGGCAGGAGAGACGCCTGGTTCGGCAGTATTTACAGGGGAAGATCCCGGAAGAGATCCTGGCGGATGAATTCCACAAGGGAAGACAGGGCGTGGGAAGTGAGGAACTGCTCGCCTTGCAGTGGGAACGGATCTGTGAGGAACTGTCGGGGATTCCGGGTGAGACGATGTCCGGGGAAAACGGGCACTCAAAAGCAGACATGGTGCGTGGCTTTTATGTGGGCCTGGCACAGGAATATCGGAGAAGGTTTGAGGTATGATGGAATATTTTTACAGAATCTACGGACTGCGGGTGCAGTCGCAGATCCCCTTTTCGGAGGCAGTACCGGAGACGGCGGGAGAGGCAGAGGTAAAAATTGTATTCGGAAGGATGCCGGATTTCCTGCTGGAAGCGGGACAGAAGGGCTACGGGACCTGGACAAACGGCTTTGTATCGGCCTGGTTCCGCATCCGGGACGGAACACAGGTCTATGTGGAAGGGGGCAGCAGGATCACCGTTGAGCTTTCGGAGGAACCGCAACTGCTTGTGATCACTTCCCTGTTGCTCAGTGCCGGGATGGCACTGGTCTGTCTGCAGAGGGGGGAACCCTTTTTTCACGGAAGTGCATTGTATACCGGGGAACAGGCCATTTTACTCTGTGGGGAGAGCGGGGCCGGGAAGTCTACGGTGGCCATGGAATTGTTGCAAAGAAAGCTTGGATTTCTGGCGGATGACACAGTGAGGGTGCATCCGGGAACTATGGGGATGCTGGCGGAGCCTTCCTACCCGCAGCAGAAGCTTTGTCGTGATATGGCACTGAAATGCGGGAAGCCGCTGGAAGAACTGATCTATATTGACGAAGAGAGGGACAAATATGCCTGGCGCAGACAGGATTGCTATCGGAAAGAGGCGGCGCTCCTCGGGAAGATTTTTTTGCTGCGAAAGGATGCTGTGGCCGGGTGGCAGGATGCGGTGCAGAATACCGGGGAAGAGGCAGTGAGTATCCAAAAGCTCACCGGGCAGAAAGCACTGGAGACTTTGAGCAGCCAGTTGTATCTGGCGGATACCTACCGGTACAGTACCGGGATTCCGTATCCTTTGATGAAACAGTTGGTCCGGATCGCAGGGCAGGCCGGAATCTATGAAGTGATCAGGCAGTCGGACAAGGATACACTCCACGAGGTCGTAACGAAAATCTTACAGTTTTGTTAGAAAGAGGGTATTTTTACAGGGAAATTATTATAATCAGAAATGTAAGAAATCATAAAAATGTAATAAGGAGGAATGGAAAATGAAAGCATGGAGTCAGCCCGAAATGGAGGAACTGAACGTAAGAGCAACGGCTTACAGCCCTAAGGGAGGTCTGATCGAGGACGGCGTTTACCAGTCCGATGACGGTAAGTATACTATCCCCACTTACGGTCCTTCTTCCGGCAATTCCGGAGAACCTACCGTAGACGTACAGTAGTTTTCGGACTGTATGAGAGGAAAATGCCAGAATGGATCAGGGAAGCTCATGGTTACATGGGCTTTTTTGGTGTATATGATGAGTCCGCCTGCTCGATTAACAGACGGAGACAGAGCGTGTAAAAGAAGGGAGAACAGAAAATGGACAAAACGGCAAAAATCCGAATGAAAGCGAAAAGGAATGTGACGGACCTGGCGGGAGAAAAGGTCATGGTGGATTTCGAACAGGGGAAATATTTCTGCATCAAAGGTGTGGGAAACGACATCTGGGATATGCTGGACGGGCAGGAAGGCGAAGACGGCATAACGGTGGAGGCTATCTTACATAAACTGATGGAAGAATATGAAGTGATGGAAGAGGTGTGTGAAAAAGAGGTGCTGGCATTTCTGGAAAAACTGGAACAGGCAGGGATCCTGGAAGAGGTGTAGACACATATGGGAAAAATAAGAGGAAGAGATTATATTTCCTGGTTGTGGCAATATACCGCTCCCTATGCGGGCAGGATTGGTCTGTTGTTATTGTTTGGGCTGTTGGAGACTTTTGCCTCGCTGGCCATGGTGCAGATCACCAAGGAGATCATTGATCATGCCACAGTGGGAAGCGGTTTCGGACGGCTGCTTACGGGTTATGTGCTGCTGTTATTGGGAATGCAGGGAATCTCGGTGTTGTCGACACTGCTTACTGCACTGGTAACGGAGCGGTTTTCCTTCGGGATCCGACGGCAGATCTATGAGAAGATCCTGCATTCTGGCTGGCGGGAAGTGACGGCCTATCATACCGGTGATCTCATGACAAGACTGACCAGCGATGCGGGAAATGTGGCGGACGGTATTGTGGGGACGATCCCCAATATCTTACAGCTGGGGATCGAGTTGGTACTAGTGTTTTGTATGTTGTTTTATTATTCCCCGCTCCTTGCGGTGTTTGCCCTGCTGGTGGCACCGGTGGCAGCCCTGTGCTCCTGGTGGCTGGGAAAACGCCTGAAACGGTTACAGCGGAAAGTGCAGGAGAGTGAGTCGGAATACCGTTCCTTTTTGCAGGAAAGTCTGGCCAACCTTCTGATCGTAAAGGCTTTTACCGGAGAGGACCGGGCGGTGGAGCGCCTGACAAAGCTACGGGAGGAACGGTTCTACTGGGTATACCGCAAGACCGGACTGGGAACCGCCAGTTCCACGGTGATGTCACTGGCTTTTCAGGGAGGATATCTGACAGCATTTTCCTACGGGGCATGGCAGCTGTCGAGACAACAGATCACCTACGGTACTATGTCGGTATTTCTGACACTGGTGAACCGGGTACAGGCGCCGATCCTGGGACTGGCCCAGCAGATTCCCCGGATCATTGCCCTGTTGACTTCCGCCGGGAGGATCATGGAGTTACAGAGAATTCCCGGGGAGCAAAGGGCAGCCGGAGAGATCCGTGGATGGGAGATCGGAGTGGAGCTTCGAAATGTATGCTTCGGATATACCAGGGAACCGGTGCTGAAACGGGTGAATCTGAAGATCTGTCCGGGAGAATTTGTCGCCATTGTAGGAGAGTCCGGTATCGGCAAGACAACACTGATCCGCATTCTGATGGCCTTTCTGGAAACGGGAGCGGGAACGGTGGATTTCTACAATGGCAGCGGACAGAGGCAGGAGACCGGAGCTTTCGTCCGGAAGTTTATTGCCTATGTCCCCCAGGGGAATACTCTGTTCAGCGGAACCGTGAGAGAAAATCTGCAGATGGGCAGAGAAGATGCTTCGGAGGAAGAATTGTGGGCGGCCCTGAAACTGGCTTCCGGAGAAAATTTTGTCCGGTCACTGCCGGAGGGGCTGGATACCGTCATCGGGGAAAGAGGGCATGGCCTGTCGGAAGGACAGGCGCAGCGGATCGCCATTGCCAGAGCCTTTTTGCGGAGAGCACCGTTTCTGATCCTGGATGAGGCCACCTCGGCGCTGGATGAAGCTACGGAGGTCGCTGTATTGCAGGGGCTCCGGGCATTAGAACCGAGACCCACCTGCCTGCTTATCACCCACAGGAAGGGTGTTTTAAAATATTGTGACAGAGAACTTTGCATCCGGGAAGGGAGTGTGACGGAAGAATGCAGTACCACTACTATCTGTACGGCATGAGGGTAACAGCGGATCTGGACTTTGTACAGCTGGATCCGGTACGTTTACCGGAGGATGACAGGGACTTCGGACTGGAAAAGGTCCGGATCCGGGCGATGGACGAAGAGGAGGAAGCACAGTTTCGGAAAGAACACGGAGACTGCGTCTGCGGAAGTTTTTTGGGTACAGAAAAAGGCTGGTTGTGTAATCGTACGCTGGCCATGAGTGTGGAGCGGGGACAGGTGATCCGGTATCACATCCGGAAGGGAGGAGATCCCGGAGCGGTACGAACCTATCTGCTGGGCTTTGGAATAGCAATGCTCAGCCTTCAGCAGGGAAAACTTCCCATACATTGCAGTGCGCTGGCAACTCCGGAAGGTGGTGCGATCCTGATCGCCGGAGAGAGTGGCGCGGGCAAGTCCACACTGACGGCAGAACTGCTGAAACGGGGGTATCGTTTTCTGGCAGACGATATGGCAGTGGTGGACATTTCCGGAAAAGAAGGGGTGTGGGTGTATCCGGCTTTTCCTTATATGAAGCTGTGCAGGGATGTGGTGCTGAGGCAGGGATATCCCCCGGAAGAACTTTTGTATATTGATGAAAAAAAGGACAAATTTCTGGTGCCCTGTACCGGGGTATTTCAAAGGGAAAAGGCCAGACTGGAACGATTTGTTTTTCTGGGAATCCGATGGAAAAAAGAGGCGGAAGATAAGTCCGGGAAGATAAAAGCAGAAAAAATCACAGGCCCCGACAGCATGATCGTGTATAAAGACAATCTGTTCTTAAGACATCTGTGGAAAAAACAGGATCCGGGAATGGAAATCTGGCAGAACTGCCTGAAAATAGCGGAGCAGATACCGGTCTTTTGGATAAGGAGACCGGCAGCAGGTGATTCCACTGCCGAGGTGGCAGCGGAAGTACACGCACTGCGAAACGTCGTGTCAGCTTAAGAACTCTTCCGGTTCCTCAGAAGGCTGCGGGGGCTGACAGTCGCCGCCACCGGGATGGTGTCCGGGATGATGTCCTCCTCCGCCGGGATGTCCGGGGTACCAGGGAAACCATCCACAGGCGGTCTCGGATACCTTCAGTTCCATCAGTTCAGGTTGTGTCCAATGCTTCATAAGAATTCTCCTTTCCGTCTGCCTTATGCAGAGATGTACACGGGGAAAGTCCCTGTGTGACTACAGCATAGGGAACACAGGGGCGGAAGTAAAGAAATGTATCATGATTGTAAGAATTTTGCAGGAAGTGTCACAGAAAAGATACTGCCTGCACCGGGGGCATTTTCGCAGGACACGGTTCCGCCGTGACGTTCTGTGATCGTCTTTACAATGGCCAGTCCCAGACCACTGCCGGTGGCAGAACCGGGAGTTCTGGCGGAGGAGACGGTGTAGGTGCGGTTAAAGATCCGCTCGAGGTCCTCCGGCGGAATGCCGGGCCCCTCATCGGTCACGGAGATCCGGAGAGAAGTAAGGTCAGCGGAAGGCGCGGCAGACAGAGTGATTTTCGTTCCGGCGGGAGCATATTTTGCGGCATTGCCGAGCAGATTGTCCAGAATCCGTACCAGTTTTCCGGAATCTGCAAAAAGGGTGGCATGGAGATCCTGCGGTACAGATAAACAGAGAAGATGACCGGCATAGTGGCTGTCCGGAAGTGCGGTATAGAAATATTCTTCCAGAAAGGCCGGGGCATCCAGTTCCTGAAAGGAAAAGGCGTGGGAAGGATCCTCCAGAGTGAACAACTCATACATATCCCGGATCAGATGTTCCAGTGTCGCAGTCCGGTGATCGATCAGGGTGAGGGCACCTTCGATATCCTGTGCAGACAGAGACTGTCCGGAAGTAAGATAATCCACGGCACTGCGGATGGCAGTGAGGGGAGCCCGCAGATCATGGGAGAGATTGGCCAGCATTTCCGTACGTTCCTGTTGCAGGTGCTGCAGGGAGCGATTGCTGGCATTTAGCTGCGCGGTGATTTCCAGCAGCCTGCGGGACAGTTCTTCCACGGTCTCCTGTTCGAGAGAGGGAGAACGGAAAGCGGGGCGGGAATTTTGTGCCATGGTCAGATACCTCCTTTCAGAAAACGATACCCTTTGGACCAGACGGTTTCGATGCGGTTCTCCAATTCGTAATTGCCCTCAAAACGTTTGCGGAGACGGCTGACATTGACCATAACGCTGCGTCTGTCACTTTCCCGGTAGACACCGAAGAGAGCCGTGCCCAGTTCCTCAAAGGTGATGTCCCGGTCCGGGTGTTCTGCCAGATACAGCAGGACTTCATATTCCCGGTTGGCGAGACACAGATCCTGTTCCCGGTAGAAGGCCTTGTGGGCTACCCTGTCGATGGAAAGATTTCCGATCGTCAGTACCAGATCGGAGGAAGCCTGCGCCAGTTGTCTGCGTCTGCGGATCAGGAGGTCCACCCGGGCTTTCAGCTCCCGGAGACTGTAGGGTTTGACCAGATAATCGTCCCCGCCGCAGGTAAGTCCCCGGATCACATCTTCCTCGGAACTTCTGGCAGTGAGAAACAGGATCGGCACAGAGGAAAAAGAGCGGATGTAACGGCACACCCGGTAACCGTCGGCTTCGGGCAGCATAACATCCAGTAAGATACAATCCGGAAGATTCTTTCGAATGGATAAGACGCCTTCCCGGGGGGAGATGGCAGTATACACGGTGAATCCCGCACCGGTGAGATATTTCTGATTGATCGCCAGCACTTCGGCATCATCATCGATCAGCACAAGCTTGAACATAGTATTATCTTACCTCCTTTGCTGGTGCTATTTTAGCATGGGGGAAAAACGATTGTCACCAAAGGAAGGTCGACAGAGAGAGACAAAGGACAGCGGAAAACGACAGACCGGATGAAAAAGTGACACGAGAAGGGGGAGAAAAATGAATCGGTCAAATACGAGTGCAAATAAGGATATCGGACACATAGTAAAGGATATGCTGCGGCTTCTGGTGGCTTATGGAGTGGCTGTGTTATTTATGGGAAGAGCATGGAGCCTTCGGACACTTGGGGGTATGACAGGACTGGCAGCGATATTCGTGCTGCTTTATGTATTGGGAAAGGAAGAGCAATATCTGTATAATGTGACCCTGTTCGGTTATCCGGACAGGATACAGCGGCGCAGAACAGGATCGTTTCTGGTGGCAACAGCGGCAACCGTGGTCCTGCTGCCATACATTACAGAGGATCAGAGGGGATATTTTCTGTTTCTGATCCTGGCGTACAGTCTGGAAAGCGTACCGTTGCTGCGACACGGCAGATGCTGCAGAGACATGGAAAGAAATCGCGGGGAAGTGCCGCGTACCGCATTTGTGGGAAGAAGGGCGCAGTACAACAAGTTTCGGTATTTTTTGAAGAAGACCAGCATCCCCTTGGAGCTTGTGGGGTATATTGCGGCATCGGCACAGGAACTGGCACAGATTTCAGAAGGAGATGCAGGAGAATATCTGGGAAGTCTGGAAGATCTGGAAATGCTGATCCGCCGGTACCATCTGGATCAGATCTATATTCTGCAAAAGCGCGAGGAACAGCTTTTTTCCATGCAGAAATATGTGGATCTGTGCATTGATATGGGGGTGACGGTACGGATGGTGGTGGATTTCTATAAGAGGCGCAGAGCCGACAGCTATGTAAGCTGTGTGGGAACCTATCCGGTCATCACCTACCATACGGTGACGTTGAATACCGGAGAACAGGTGATAAAACGGATCATGGATGTGGCAGGAGGCCTGGCAGGGATCGTTTTGTTTTCTCCGGTGATGTTATTGGCGGCGCTGGCCATTAAGCTGGATTCCCCCGGTCCTGTGATCTTCCGGCAGATCCGGGTCGGGAAAAACGGCAGGACATTTCAGATCTATAAATTCCGCAGCATGTATGTGGATGCGGAAGAGAGAAAGTCAGAGCTGCTGTCGCAAAATGAGATCGCCGGGGGCGTAATGTTCAAGATCCGGGAGGATCCCCGGATCACCCGGGTGGGCAGGATCCTGCGGAATTTAAGCATTGATGAGCTGCCACAGTTTTTTAATGTGTTGGGAGGTTCCATGAGTCTGGTGGGAACGAGACCGCCGACCCCGGACGAGGTGGAGAAATACGGCACAAGGCAGTGGCGGCGGATCAGTATCAAGCCGGGCTTGACGGGCATGTGGCAGGTGAACGGCAGGAGTCTGGTGACGGATTTCGAAAAGATCGTGGAGCGTGCCAATGATATTCTGCATCAACTGGAAACGGACAACCGCCAGCAGGGCATTGCCAAGCCTACGGCTGAGATA
>ENA-UESG01001815-UESG01001815.1-human-gut-metagenome-genome-assembly--contig:-NODE-1815-length-12553-cov-7.551779_pt1 | contig 12553 bp, 10 predicted proteins | sample MGYA00243002_ERZ508003 | MGnify/ENA primary metagenome ERZ508003 (study PRJEB26167, sample SAMN06115514) | human gut metagenome | host: Homo sapiens | place: China:Shanxi | collected 2015-12-02... | reverse complement strand
GCAGCAAGAAATGCAGTACGGGTCATAAATCATTCCACCTCTCTGAAAAATGTGTCAATGGAAGAACGGTAGCGGCTCCACTCCTGCGCGTAGGCGGCAAGCTGCTCCCGCCCGGCGGAGGTGATCTGATAATAGCGGCGGTTGCGGCCATTGAAGGGCGCATCATAGACCGTGAGCAGTTGGTCTTTCTGCAGCCGGCGCAGCACCGGGTACAGGGTGGACTCGCTCAACTCCAGCGTGTGGGTGACCTGTTGGGTGATCTTGTAGCCGTAGGTACCTTCCGGCTCCTGCGCCACCACGGACAGCACAATGGCATCCAGCAGCGCGGCACTGATGGGAAAACTCATGTGGGAACAGCCTCCTTTCGGCGTGGTCTGTTTCTATAATATTATATAGCATATAATATTGCACAAGTCAATAGAAGAGCGCAAAAAAATATGGCAGGCAACAAAAAAGCTCCCCCTTTCGGGGGAGCTGGATGGGAACAAAGGGAGCGGACGGAGAGGGCTGAGCTTCTTAGTCCTCCGAAGAAATATCCTGCCCAAAGTATTTTTCGCCCAGAGCTTTCAGGGTGCCGTCGGCGCGCAGCTCGTCAATGGCGGTGTTGATGGCTTCCAGCAGGGAAGCGCTGTCGTCGCCCTTGCGCACCGGGATGGCCACATGAGAAGCGTCCTCGGTCTGGGCCACCAGCTTGAAGTCGGCGTCCGGATGCACATTCAGGTAGTCGTAGAAGGACACATCGGCGTTCAGGGTGGCGTCGATGCGGCCGGCGGTCAGCAGCTGGATGGTCTCTTCCAGCGTGTCAATGCCCTGCACGGTGGCACCATAGCTCTCGGCCAGCTCCATGTAGGTGGAAGCCAGGCTGTTGGCAGTGGTCTTGCCCTTCAGGTCCTCAAAGCTCTTGATGTCCTCGTTGTCCTTGCGCACGGCCAGTGCGGTGTGGATGTAGCCGTAGGGGGTGGTGAAGTCGTAGGTCTTGGCCCGCTCGTCGGTCACCTCGACGCCGTTGCACACGATGTCAAAGCGGCCTGCGTCCAGACCGGCGAACAGGCTGTCCCAGTCGCTTTCCACATACTCCGGCTCCACGCCCAGCTTCTCGGCGATGGCGCGGGAGACTTCCACGTCGTAGCCCACCAGGGTGTCGCTCTCGTCGTGGTAGCTCCAGGGCTGCCATGCACCTTCCAGTGCCACCACCAGCTTGCCGTTGGCCTGAATGGCGGCCAGCTGGTCGGCAGCGCCGGTGGAAGCAGCCGAAGAAGCCGCACCGGAAGCGGCAGCGCTGCTGCCGGAATTGGAAGAGCAGCCCGCCAGGGTCAGCACACCGGCGGCAGCCATCACACTCATCAGAGAAATAAAGGTTCTGCGTTTCATAGAAATATCCTTTCAGTTAAAATGTTTGTCTAGGCGGCCATCGGGGAGTTTCTCCGAGGACCGTCCGCTGGGGTGGGACCCTGTTGCCCGTAGGGCAATAGGGCGGGCGATGGAATGGCCTGCAACGGCAACGACCGCCGCCAGCGGCGGAAACAGGGAGTTGCTGTTGGGACAGCGGCCAGCAGAATGCAAGGCTCGCTCAAGGGCCGCCGCATGCGCTGGGAGCCGCAACCCGTATTCGTGTCCGAGGAGGAAGCTCCCCGATGGCCGTATATCACTCCGTGTGGGCGATCTTTTGCAAAAAGGCCCGGGTGCGCTCCTCCTTCGGGTCGGCAAAGAATTCGCGGGAGGGAGCCTGCTCCACCACCACGCCGTTCTCCATGAACACCGTCTTGGAGGAAACGTTGCGGGCAAAGCCCATCTCGTGGGTCACCACCAGCATGGTCATGCCCTCTTCGGCCAGCTGGCGCATCACGCTCAGCACCTCGCCGGTCAGCTCCGGGTCCAGCGCACTGGTGGGCTCGTCGAAGTAGATGATCTCCGGGTCGGTGGCCAGTGCACGGGCAATGGCTACGCGCTGCTGCTGACCGCCGGAGAGCTGGCGGGGGTAGTAGTCGGCCCGGTCGGCCAGACCCACCTTTTCCAGCATGCGGCGGCCGATGGCGTCGGCCTGCTCCTGGGGCATCCTGCGGGCCACGATGAGTCCCTCGGTCACGTTCTGCAGGGCGGTCTTGTTCCGGAACAGGTTGTAGTTCTGGAACACAAAGGCCGTCTTTTTGCGCAGCCGGGCGATGTCGGCCCGGCCTGCATGGGCCAGGTCAAAGGTCTCGCCGTCCAGCACCAGCTGGCCTGCGTCGGCGGTCTCCAGAAAATTCAGGCAGCGCAGCAGGGTGGTCTTGCCGGAGCCGGAAGGGCCCAGAATGGCCACCACATCGCCTTTTTCCACGGTCAGGTCCACGCCCTGCAGCACCGGCAGCTCGCTGACCACCTTGTGTGCACCGGGGCGCAGACCGGCTTTTGCGTAGGTGCGGAAGGTCTTGTGGACGTTCCGGATCTCCATCATTGCCATGGGTTCCACACTCCTTTCTTACTGGAAGCCCCGGGCGTTGAGCCGGTGCTCCAGCACAGCCTGCAGTTTGGTGATGACCGTGCAGAACAGCAGGTACACCACCGCCACCTCACAGTAGATGGGCAGGAAGATGTAGGTGCGGGCCGCCACGCGCTGACCGGCCATGAACAGCTCGGCCACCGTGATGTTGGACGCCAGCGAGGTGTCCTTGATCATGCCGATGAGGGAGTTGGACAGGGCGGGCACGGCGGTGCGCAAAGCCTGCGGCAGCACGATGCGGCGCATGATCTGCACCCAGCTCATGCCTACGCAGTAACCGGCTTCCAGCTGGCCCTGGGGCACGCTTTCCAGCGCGCCGCGCATGGTCTCGGCGCAGTAGGCACCCTCATTGAAGGCAAAGGCGATGACGGCGGCGGGGAAGGCGTCCAGCATGATGCCCAGGCTGGGCAGGCCGTAAAAGATGATGAACAGCTGCACCAGCAGCGGTGTGCCGCGGATGACCCAGATGTAGAACCGGGCGATCTGCCGCAGCACCGGCACATTGGCGTACTGCACCAGTGCCACCACCACCGCGATGATCATGGCAAAAAAGAAGGACACCAGCGTCAGCGGGATGGTCATGGTAAGGCCGGCCGTCAGGATGCGGGGCAGGGCCTCCACCAGCACGCTGACCGTGCGGTTGGATAAAAGTGCTTCAAACATGAACGATCACAGTACCTCAAATACTCTCAGAAAACAACGGTGAATGTATTATACAACTTCGAGTATACTCAAAGTCAAGGGGTTTGCGGAAATTCCTACAAAACCTACCAGAATACTATAACATGAAACGTCCGGCGGTGCAAATGGTTTGCAAAAATCGCGTATTGTGAACAAAAACGGCCCAGCCGCTGCGGGAACTTTGTGCAATGCGGCAAGCCGGTTGACGCGGCAGGCGCTTTCGTGTACAATGGGCATAACAACGTGCACACCGGGTTTGCCGGTGCCGCGCAAATTCACCGGCGGCCCGGCTGCCGGTGCAAACGGAGGACACAAACGTGACGAAACGGAAGATTGGCGTTCTGGGTGCAGGTACCTGGGGCATGGCGCTGGCGCGGATGCTGACCGTCAGCGGCAACGAAGTGCAGGTGTGGTCGGCCATTGAGGCGGAGGTGGACAACCTCTCCACTACACGGGTGCACCCCAACCTGCCGGGCATGAAGATCCCGGCCGAGCTGCAGTTCACCAAGAGCATCGAGGAGGTGTGCACCGGCAAGGATGTGTTGCTGTTTGCAGTGCCGTCGGTGTTCGTGCGGGGCACCACCGCCAAGGCACGGCCCTATATCCCGGACGGTCAGATCCTTGTGGATGTGGCCAAGGGCATGGAGCCGGATACCTTATATACCATGACCGAGGTGATCGCCGACGAGCTGAACAGGGACGGCGGCCCCAAAAACTGCAGGCTGGTGGCCCTGAGCGGCCCCACCCACGCCGAGGAAGTGGCGCTGGACCTGCCCACCACCATTGTGTCGGCCTGCCCGGATGACGAGGCGGCCCGCTTTGTGCAGGATGTGTTCAGCAACACCTGCATGCGCGTGTACACCAACCCCGACATCAAGGGCGTGGAGCTGAGCGGTGCCCTGAAGAACGTGATCGCTCTGGGCGTGGGCATCTCCACCGGCCTTGGCTACGGCGACAACGCCCGCGCGGCCCTGATCACCCGCGGCATTGCCGAGATCGCCCGCCTGGGCGTGGCCATGGGCTGCAACATCCACACCTTTGCGGGCCTGGCCGGTATCGGTGACCTGATCGTGACGGCCACCAGCATGCACAGCCGCAACAACCGCGCCGGCATCCTCATCGGCAAGGGCGAGAGCCCGGAGCAGGCCGTGAAGGAAGTGGGCATGGTGGTGGAGGGCATCAACGCCCTGCCCGCCGCCATGGAGCTTGCCGCCAAGTACAACGTGGAAATGCCCATCGTGCAGACGGTGAACGCCATCGTCAAGGAGGGCATGAGCGCCAGCGACGCGCTGCGCACCCTGATGGACCGCAACCGCAAGAACGAGATGCCCCAGGGCTACGAGAACCTATAAGAATTGATACCGGAAAGGCACAGCTGTTCTGAGAACGGCTGTGCTTTTTTGCGCTTTGCGTGCAGAGCCGGCCCACTGACATCTGGCAAGATGCCCCCAAAATCATTCAAAATTTTTACAGAAATCAGACACGAAAGGGTAGAAGGTCGGGAAACTTTCTGCTATACTGAAACTATGAGCGCACTGCGCTCGACAGAAACAGGAGGGGATCTTATGCCGTCAACTTATGCGCACCGCCGCTTCGGCGCGGATGTTCTGCAGCAGCTGCCTGCAGCCCTGCAGGATCAGATCGGGAAAAACCGGGCCCTGTTCGACGTGGGCCTGCACGGGCCGGATCTGCTGTTCTACTATCATGCAGCCAAGTCCAACCCCGTGAGTGCCCTGGGCAACGCCATGCACGAGCAGCCGGGCCGGGTGTTCTTTGAGCGCGCCCGGGGCGTGGTGCGACAGGCAAAGGACCGGGACGCCGCGCTGGCCTATGCGCTGGGGTTCGTGTGTCATTTTGCGCTGGACAGCACCTGTCACCCCTATGTGGAGGCCTACACCCGCCAGAGCGGGGTGAGCCACTGCGAAATCGAGACCGAGTTCGACGACATGCTGCTGCGCCGGGACGGCCATGACCCGAAGAGCTTCTTCACGGCCAGCCATATCCGGCCCACGGCGGAAAATGCCCGGGTCATCGCGCCCTTCTACGAGGGCCTGACCGGCCTGCAGGTGCTGGACGCCCTCAAGGGGATGATCGCGATGCACCGGCTGCTGCAGCCCTCCGGCGCGGTCAAGCGCTGGGTGGTGCTCACCGGCATGAAGGCAGTGGGCAAGTACGACGTGCTCCACGGCCTTGTGGCCAACCCGCAGCCCAACCCGCAGTGCACCGAGAGCAATGAGAAACTGGATGCCCTGTACCAGCAGGCCATTCCGCTGGCGGTGCGGCTGATCGAAGCCTATGCGGAAACGCTGGACGCGGACGAGCCGTTGGACAAGGCTTATGACCACACCTTCGGGGAATTCTGAGGGGCGGCCAGCAGGAGGTCAGAGAAACTCCCTGCCGTTCAGACAACTGGGAAAAGAGAGTGCACCGCACGGCGGTGCGAGAGGAACAAGAATGCAAAAGAAAAAATTTAAGGTCACGCCGCTGGAGCGTGCGTGGATCCTGTACGATGTGGGCAACTCGGCTTTTGTGCTGATGATCGCTACGCTGGTGCCCATCTTCTTCAATGCGCTGGCGGAGGCCGGCGGCGTGAGCAAGGTGAACTATCTGGCCTACTGGGGCTATGCAAGCTCGGTGGTCACGGTGATCACCGCCGTGCTGGGGCCCATTCTGGGCACCCTGGCCGATACCAAGAATTTCAAAAAGCCCATCTTCATGCTCTGCCTGTTCGTGGGTGTGCTGGGCTGCTGTGCCATGGGCGCGGCCCGCACCTGGCTGCCGTTCTTGGTCGTCTTCATCGTGGCCAAGATCGGCTTTTCGGGCAGTCTGGTGTTTTATGACTCCATGCTGGGCGATGTGACCACCCCGGAGCGGATGGACATGGTGTCCTCCCGCGGCTATGCCTGGGGCTACATCGGCAGCTGTGTGCCCTTTGTGGTGTGTCTGGCGCTGGTGCTGGGCAGCGGGGCCATCGGCATGAGCCAGATGACCGCCCTGACCATTGCACTGTTCATCACGGCGGCGTGGTGGCTGGTCACCACCCTGCCGCTGCTCCGGCGCTACCGGCAGGTCAACTATGTGGAGGTGAAGCAGCACGCCATCCGGCAGAGTTTTGTGCGCATCGGCCACACCCTGAAGCACCTCTATGAGGACAAGCAGGTGTTCTGGTTCCTGCTGGCGTTCTTCTGCTACATCGACGGCGTGTACACCATCATTGATATGGCCACGGCCTACGGCACGGCCCTGGGTCTGGACACCACCGGCCTGCTGCTGGCGCTGCTGGTCACCCAGATCGTGGCCTTTCCCTCGGCGCTGATCTTCGGTCGGCTGAGCGCAAAATACCCCTCCAGCCAGTTGATCCCGGTGTGCATCGCGGCCTATACCGGCATTGCGGTGTTTGCTTTCTTCCTCACCCAGCAGTGGCAGTTCTGGGTGCTGGCCGTGCTGGTGGGGATGTTCCAGGGCGGTGTGCAGGCACTGAGCCGCAGCCACTTTGCCAAGATCATCCCGGCGGAAAAATCCGGCGAATACTTCGGCCTGTTCGACATCTGCGGCAAGGGGGCATCCTTCCTGGGCACCATGATCGTCAGTGTGGGCAGCCAGCTCACCGGCAGTGCCAACGTGGGCGTGGGCAGCATCGCGGTGCTGTTCGTCATCGGCTTTGTGCTGTTCCGGGTGTCGTGCCGGACGGAACACGCCAAGCAGGTGTAACACACGTTTTTTCAAAAGGCTCCTCTGTGCATGCACAGGGGAGCCTTTTTGGGTTATTGTTTACAAACCGGCAATTGTGTTTTGGAACGGTGAATGATACAATAGGGCCAGACCAAAAACACAAAGGAGAATAAAGCGATGAAGCAGGTTCCCGGTTATACCCTCGTCCGCACAGAGGACTGCCCCGAGCAGCACGGTACCCTGACCGTGCTCACCCACGACGTGAGCGGGGCCACCATCCTGCTGGTGGAAAATGAGGACAACAACAAGGCCTTTGGCATCGGGTTCGGCACCTTCCCCTCCGATGACACCGGCGTTTTTCATATTCTGGAGCATTCGGTGCTGGCCGGAAGCGAAAAATACCCGGTCACCTCGCCGTTTCTGCAGCTGCTCAAGAGCAGCATGGCATCCTTCCTCAATGCCATGACCTTCCCGGATAAGACCGTGTACCCCTTTGCCACTCCCAACGAGACGGATTTCAGAAACCTGATGGACGTCTACCTGAACGCGGTGTTCTGCCCGCTGGCCATGGTGGACAGGGCTGTGTTCGAGCAGGAGGGCTGGCACCGGGATGCCGACGGCACTGTGAGCGGTGTGGTGTACAACGAGATGCAGGGGGCCCTTGCCACCCCGGACGCTCAGCTGCAGAATGCACTGGAGCGTGCCATGTTCCCGGACACGGCCTATGGCTTTGTGTCCGGCGGCGACCCGGAGAGCATCCCGGCGCTGACCTATGAGAAATATCAGCGGGTGTACCGCCGCCACTACAGCGCGGACAACTGCTGCATCACCCTGTACGGCAAGATGGACATGGCCGAAAAGCTGGAAATGCTGGACCACGATTACCTGTCCCGGATGCCCAGGACCACCACCCGCCCCCGCCTGACGGTGCAGGACGAGCAGCCGGGCACCTGCGTGGAGCTGCCCTATTACACCGAGAATCCGGAGCCGGACGAGGTGCAGTGCGCACTGGCCTGGTACACCGGTGCCTTTGCGGACCGGGAACGGCAGCTGGGCGTGGAGATCCTGCTGGACGCGCTGCTGGGCACCAACAATTCGCCCCTGAAAGCGGCCCTGCTGGCCGAAAAGCTGGGCGCGGACATCGACATGGGCTTTGATGACAGCACCCTGCAGCCCACGCTGGAGCTGGTGCTGCGGGGTGCCACCGAAGAGAGCGCCCGCAAGTTTGCCCCGGCGGTGCGCAAGGCAGTGGATGACGTACTGGCCCGGGGCATCCCGCAGGAGCTGCTGCTGGCCTCGCTGAATTCGGCAGAGTTTGCCTCGCTGGAGCGGCCGGGCAGCCTGCCGGACGGCGTGCTGGACGCCATCAACGCTTCCACGGGCTGGCTGCACACCGGGGACCCCGCCCTGCTGCTGCACACGGATAAGCTGTTTGCCTCCCTGCGCAGCAAGATGGCGGACGGCTGGTTCGACGGGCTGCTGCGCAGCCTGTTTGCCCCGGCTCCGGTGCAGGTGCTGCAGGTGCCCACCCTGCCCAAGAACCAGGAAGAGACACAGGCCCCGGCCCGCACCGACGCCAAACTGGTGCTGGATCATCCGCTGACCGTGGCCGACCTGGGCGAAGGTGCCCCCAGCGCGGCCGGGCAGACCGAGCAGGTGGCCGGTGCCACGGTGCTGCGCCACCCCTCGGCGGGCAGCCTGTACCTGAATTTCTACTATGACCTGGGCCATGTGGCCCCGGAGGATCTGCCGTATCTGGACCTGCTCACCGATGTGCTGGACGAGCTGGACACGCCGACCCACACGGCCCAGCAGCTGAACACCCTGCGCAGCACCTGGCTGGGCGACAGCCGCGTACTGCTGGACTTCTGGACCGGCCGGCAGGAGGGCGCACCCTGCCATGCCAAACTGACCATGAGCCTGAGCCTGCTGGAACGCAGCCTGCAAAAGGCCGTGGAGCTGGGCGGCGAGTGGCTGTATGACACGCAGCTCACCGGCCCGGCGGCGGAAGCCGCCTTTGCCCGGGTGCTGAGCCAGCAGAAACTGAACATGGAACAGCAGTTCATCCAGCAGGGCAACGCCTATGCGGCGGTCCGTGCCAGTGCCCACTACAACGTGGAGAACGCGGCCAGCGAGCGATGCAGCGGCGTAAGCTATTATCACTTCCTGTGCGATCTGCTGGAAAAGGCCGACTGGGCAGGCCTTGGCGCAAAGCTGGAAACCCTGCGGGCCCAGGTGCTGCAGCATGCCCAGCTCACCGTGAGCCTGCACGGCTCGGAGCAGGCGCTGGACACCTTGCGCACCCTGCTGCCGGGCAGCTGGTTTGCGGCGCAGGAGCGCGACGCGGCGCAGCCCTATGTGGAGCCGCTGACCCCGCCGGTGAACGAGGCCTTTATGATTGACGGCGGCGTGAACTACGCGGTGCAGGTGTGGCCCATGGAGCGCCGCAGCGACCGCAAGGTGCTGGCCCGCGTGATGAGCTACGAATACCTGTGGCACAACATCCGCGAGGTGGGCGGTGCCTACGGCACCGGCATGCTGTCGTCGGACGGCGTGGAGTACCTGTACACCTACCGGGACCCCCACCTGACCGAGAGCTACGACACCTTTGCCAAGGGCCCGGCGGAGCTGGCCGCCCGCGATTACACCGAAAAGGACCTGAACGACCTGATCGTGGGTGCCGTGGCCAAGCTGGACACGCCCCGCAAGCCCCGCGCCGAGGCACGGGAGCTGGACCGGCAGTATTTCTGCGGCATCACCGAAGCAATGAAGGCTGCCGACCGCAAGGCCCTGTGTGCCGTGGACGCAGCTCTGCTCAAAGAGCAGGCCGCCGGTCTGGCCGATGCCATGGCTGCCGGTGTGAAGGTGACCTTTGGCAGCAGGGACGCGGTGGAGGCCGCAGGCTCCCTGTTTGACCGCGTAGAGACCCTGTAACGAAAACAAACCAATGAAGCCCCGGCACAGTGTGGAATGCAGACTGTGCCGGGGCTTGTTTTGTGCGAAAAATCAGAAGGCACCCTGATAGTATTCCAGCAGGATGCAGCCGGTGCGCAGGACATTGCGCACGGCGGCATCGTCCAGGTCCAGCTGCAGCAGGGTGCGGATGCGCTGCAGCCGGTACACCAGCGTATTGCGGTGGATGAAGAGCTGCCGGGCCGTGGCATGGAGGTTCTGCTCCTGCAGCAGGTAGACGCACAGGGTGTGCAGCAGGGCGGTGCTGTGGGCCTGGTCGTACTCCTGCAGGCGGCGCAGCATGGGGTGGATGAAGGCCCGGAGGTTGGCGCTCTGGGCGATGGTGCGGACAAACACGTCCTGATACAGGGCCGAGGCGCTGCGGCAGCCGCGTGAATGAGGCTCTGGTCTCCATGTGGTTCAACAACTCCCCCGAGGCCGGCAACTGGCTGATCGACAAGTGCGCGGAGTTCGGTGTGGTGCCGGTGTCCTTCCGTGCACATGCCCCTAACGCCATCATCCCCGAGTCCTACGACTACCACATGTTCGTCAACGTCGGCGACCATCAGTTCGACTCCAAGTGCGGCTACTTTGCAGCCACCAACGTCCTGTACGAGGACAGCCAGAACGCGGAAAAGTACGAGCACCCCGCCACCTACTTCTTCAACACCAAGGCTCAGGAGCTGCTGGTGGAGGACGGCCGCGTGACCGGCGTGTTCGCACAGCGTGACGGCGAGCTGTGGCTGTTCCGTGCCACCAAGGGCGTCATCCTGGCCACCGACGGCAAGATCTCGGACATCGTGGTCAACTCCCATGCCGAGTCCTCTGACATCGGCGCACCGGCTCTGGACAAGCTGATCCAGAACGCCATTGCTGCCAACAGCGCAGAGATCGACGGCGCTTCCGGCGCTACCATGACCTCCGACGGCTTCCGTGAGGCTGTGGCACAGGCTCTGGCAAAGGCACAGTAAGGCTTTATAAAAAAGAACCCCGGGGACGGGCAGCGCAGGACGCTGCCCGTCCCCTTTTGCGCAAAAAAGCGGCGTCCGCAAAAAGCAGACGCCGCAGGAAAAAACAGGGAATGCCGCGCAGAAGGATCAGTTCTTGCGGGCAATCATTTCGGTGTAGGCCAGCACCAGCGGGCCGACGCCCTTGGCGTCGTTGCACACCACCGGCTCGCTGAAGTAGTAGGCCAGAGAGCCGTCGCGGTGGTCCTTGCCGCCCAGACCGGCCACCAGGCAGATGCCGCCCAGCTGCAGGCTGCCGTCGGGGTTCTTGGACAGGTACTTGTCGCAGGTGCCGTAAAAGGCTTTCTCGGCCCAGGCAGCCATCCGCTTGGGCAGGTAACCCAGGCGCACGCCCTTGAGCACCGCGTAGGCAAACAGGGCAGTGCCGCTGGTCTCCAGATAGTTGCCCTCCACGCCGGGGTGGTCCATCACCTGCCAGAACATGCCGGTCTCCTCGTCTTGGAACTCGTGCACGTCCTCGATGGTCTGCTTGAGCATGGCCATGATGCCGCGGTACTCGTTGTACAGCTGCTCGTCCATGCGCTCCAGCACGTCCACCATGGCCACCATGAACCAGCCCATGGCGCGCAGCCAGAAGTTGGGGCTGCAGCCGGTGACGGGGTCGGCCCAGTACATCTGGCGGCTCTCGTCGTAGCCGTGGTAGTACAGGCCGGTGGTTTCGTCCCGCATGTGCTTTTGGATGTTCATGAACTGCTTGTAGCTGTCGATGCAGCCCTGCATCTTGTTGTAGCGGGTCTCATACTCCATGTAGAAGGGCTGGGCCATATAGGTGCCGTCCAGCCACACCTGCCAGGGATAGATGTCCTTGTGCCAGAAGTTGCCCTCCTTGGTGCGGGGCTGGGTGAGCAGCTGGCTGCGGATGGTGTCGATGGCCTTGCGGTACTTCTCGTCCCCGAAGATGTCGTACAGGATGAACAGGTTCTTGCCCTGATTCACGTTGTCCAGGTTGTACTCCTTGGGGTCGTAGGTCTTGATGGAACCGTCCTCCTGCACAAAGTAGTCGATGAAATCTTTGGAAAAGTCCAGATACTTTTTGTCTCCGGTGGTGTGGTACAGGCTCAGGCAGGCGGTGATCATGCAGCCGTCGATGTAGTTCCACTTGTTGGGCTTGCCGCTGCGCACCTTCTCGATGTTCCACATGGGTGCCTCGGCGCTGGAATTGGCGATCAGGTAGTCCACATAATCGCCCAGCATGGACAGGATCTCTTCATGGGTCATGGCATTAGTCCTCCTCAAAATGGCCGACGTTGACAAAGTGCAGGCGCTCGCCCTCGTAGCCCTCGATCTTCACGTTGTGCAGGTCGATCTCCTTGACGTTCTCGGCGTAGATGGCCAGCTTCTTCACCAGCGGGCGGTTGTCGGCCATGGCGGCCTGACCGGCCTCGGCGTTGGGGTCAAAGGTGATGGTCACGTTTTTCATGGAAACGCGCTCAATGGGCTGCTCCGGCAGGCCGTCGAAGTAGCAGCCGGCAAACTGTGCGTCGGTGGCTGTGATGTCCTCCATGGTCAGGCTGCCCAGTTTGGGGGTGTACTCATCCACCGGCATGGCGTCGCGGCACTGCACATAGGGGCCGTGGCCGTCCGGGTCGCAGAAGTAGAACATGTTGATGACGAAGGGCGCCTTGACCCCGCGCATCTCCACGTTGCGGAACACCAGCCCGTCGATGACGGCGGTGTTGCCGCGGCCGCGGCGGGTCTTGACCCGCAGACCGCGGTCGGTGTGGTCCATCAGGCACTGGGT
>ENA-UESG01001795-UESG01001795.1-human-gut-metagenome-genome-assembly--contig:-NODE-1795-length-12693-cov-3.258085_pt1 | contig 12693 bp, 10 predicted proteins | sample MGYA00243002_ERZ508003 | MGnify/ENA primary metagenome ERZ508003 (study PRJEB26167, sample SAMN06115514) | human gut metagenome | host: Homo sapiens | place: China:Shanxi | collected 2015-12-02... | reverse complement strand
GTACCCTTATTCAGAGTATTGTTGAGTTCTGCGTTGTTGAAGTCCAGAGTGATATCGAAATCATCGGGTTCACCCTTTGTTGTATCAACGTCTTTCAGTTTCAGCTGCAGCTGAGGGCCGTCAATAACAGTTGTTTTGTCAATTTCGCCTTCTCTGTATTCCTTATCGTTAACAACTTTGAATGTTGCTGTGTTTGCAGCAAAAGCTGTTGCGGGAACCAGAGAAACTACCATAGCTGCTGCCATGACCATAGAGATAAGTTTCTTCATTGGTCTCATTCCTCCTTTTTCATTTTTAAATGTTCGCTTCGTTTCATAATTATACAACGAAATGCAGTTCATTCCGCCGCCGTCCTTTCCGCCGCCCCTTCCCTTCGGGCCCTTCCGCTTCCTCCACACCCATTCAAGGATTCGGCTTCCGTTTCTTCCGTTCCGGTTTGGTTTCCATTCCTGCGTCAGTTTTACTTTGCATAGCTATCATATCAATAGAATCGGAAATTGGCAAGGGGTTTGCCCGTTTTGTAACAAAACTGAAATATTGCAGCAATATTACAACATGAGACCCCATGAGACTAACGCCGCTTTATCATGAGGGCAGAAAGGAGGTGACGCAAATGAGCACTTTTACAGAAAATTATGATTTTATCAAGCCCGATAACGAGGATTATTATGACATTCAGGATTTCAATGAAAACATGGATGCCATTGATGCACAGCTGGCACAGGCGGAGCAAAAGGCGGCGGCAATTCAGGCAAGCATTGCCACAGCAGAGGAATCCCTCGCCGCTATCAATAAAAAGCTTGGCACGCCCCCCGATGGGCAGAGCATCTCTTCCCTGCTGCAAAACGGCGGCTCGGTGATTCGCTCGATTCAGTATGTGGTATACGCCGCACCGAAAACCCCTTCCTACGGCGGCACATTGACAATTCAGGAGGTTACACCCGAAAAAACATTCGTTATCACAGAACGATTGAATAACATCTCCGATTCCCTCATCAACTTTTCCTATACGCTGAGCAGCAATGCCATTACCATTAAGCATACCGGCTGTAATGTGGATGTTGTGAAAATCGGCTTCTGGGTTGTGGAGTTTGTGTAAAAAAAGCAAGAAAGTCCTCGAAAGAGGACTTTTTTTAGTGGTTAAGTATGGGGTAGAAAAGTTTTTATAGTTGCTCGATAGAAAATACTTTCCCGAAAATTAAAAGCATGGCTTTCCTAATGAGAAAAAGTTTTTATTGTCGCCCGATAGAAAATACTTTTTCGAAGATTAAAAACGTAGTTTTCCTAATGAGAAAAAGTATTTTCTATCGGATAAAGTCTACGCCAAAAGATTTGAAAACGCGAGCAGGCCTGTAAGCCGGGTTCTGTTTTTCAGACAGCCATCTATCTTGGTCCGTTGTTGCCAACGGCATCGTGCGACTTTTTCGAGACGGAACGAGCAGCCCCATGGTCTCTGTTTGTCTTGCTTCGGGTGGGGTTTACAGGGGCCCGCGACGTTACCGCCGCAGCGGTGGGCTCTTACCCCACCTTTCCATCCTTACCGAAACGCATTCGGCGGTCTATTTCTGTTGCACTATCCTTGGAGTCGCCTCCACCGGCCGTTAGCCGGCACCCTGCTCTGCGAAGCCCGGACTTTCCTCACTCCTACGAGCGCGACTGTCCAACCTACTCACATAATCCAAATCATTATAAATGAATTTCGTTCCCTTGTCAAACCTTAAAGCAGCTCCCGCCGACAAATTCCTTAATCAAGGAATTATTCGGAATTTCCAGCCCCGGCGCGGCAAGGAAATAGCTCAGGAATTTAATCAAACGCTTTGCCGTGGGGTATTCCGGCATGTTTTTTTCAATCGCGAATAGCTGTGGCTCTGCGTATTGCTTGAGGACACAAAGCTCATATAGCGTTGCGGAATTGAACACCGCATCCGCATTCTCCTGAAACGGGAAAATATTATCCTCCTCGCCCTGACGCACCTCTCCCCAGGATTCTATGGTCGTTCTGGCACTTCTGCCGCGGAACTGGAAATCGCGCACAATGCGGCGGATAAGCCTGCTGTCAGAGGTAGAAATGCGGTTGTGGTCGTCTACATTCAGCTGCGTAATGGCGCTGATGAAGATTTTGAATTTGTATTCCGCCGGAATTTCGGGGGTCAGGCGGTCATTTAAGCCATGGATGCCCTCCATTACCAGAATTTCGCCCTCGCCAAGCTGCACAAATTCACCGCTGTGCTCACGCTTGCCCGTCAGGAAGTTGTAATAGGGCAGCTCTACTTCTTCCCCCGCGATAATCTGCTTCAAGTCCTGATTGAGCCGCTTCAAATCCAACGCCTCCATGCGCTCGAAGTTTTTCTTGCCGTGCTCATCCAGAGGGGTGTCCTCCCGATTGAGGAAATAATCATCCAGAGAAACCTTGTGTGGCTTCACGCCCAGCGCGCGCAGCTGAATACATAGTCTGTTTGCAAAGGAGGTTTTGCCGGAGGAGGAGGGCCCCGCAATCAGCACCACACGCACTTTGTCCATCCGCTGATGAATCTGATCTGCGATTTCCGCAATTTTCTTTTCATGCAATGCCTCATTCACGCGAATCAGGTCACCGAATTTCCCCTCAACAATCGTGCGGTTCAGCTCCGCCACGTTGCGCACCTGCATCAGCTGGCACCAGTGCATCTGCTCCAGAAATACCTTGCTGATTTTTCTGGGCTGCTCCTCCGGCAGAAGCTCCCCTGTCTTTGCAGGATCGGGGAAGCGCACCAGAAAGCCTGTTTCAAAGGGCATCAGCGCAAACCATTCCAATGCGCCGACGGAATCCGGCATATACCCGAAGAAATAATCATAGAAGCCATCCAGTTCATAAAGGTTGATATTGGAAGCAGTGCGATAACGGAACAGCTCCACCTTATCCTGTAAGCCCTGCTCCTTCACGATGGAAATGGCAACCTCTCTGGGGCAGACATGCTTCACAATAGGCGTATCCGCCGCAACATATTCCTTCATGCGTGCCTCAATCTTGGCAAGCAGGTCTGCATCCGGCATCTGCAGTGGGCTGCGCAGCTCGCAATAAAGATTGCCCCGCAGGGAATGTTCGATTTCCACGCCTGTAGCTGTCCCCAGCACATCGCGCACCGCCTTCACCAGCAGCAGGGAAATCCCTCTTTCATAAACGCGCACGCCCTCCTTATCCCGAAAATCCAAAAAGGTGATATCCTCATCGGTGCGGATGGGGCAAATCAATTCGCGCAGGGAATTTCCCTGCTTTGCCACCAGAATTTTACCGAAAACCTCGCCCTCAAATTCCTTTGCCAGCTCCCCGAAGGTCATGCCCTTGGGAATCTGCACTTCCTTTCCCATTACATTTACTTTTCTTGTTTCCACTTGTTTTCCCTCCTTACTCTATCGTCCAGAAGGTCTGCCCATCCACTGCGGAGCAGACAACCTCGATATTCCAACCGTTTTCCTTTGCCGCCGCCTGCAATTTTTCCTGCAGAACAGGCACAATCAGCACCTCGCTCGCGTAATGCGTCACATCCGCAACGGCAATGCCCATCTCGACCGCCTTCTGCGCTTCGTGATATTTGATATCCGCCGTCAGGTAGGCATCACAGCCCTTCGCCGCCGCCAAGGAAACAAATTCCACCCCTGCGCCTGTGCAAAGACCAACGCGCTTGATGGGCTTTTCCCCGCCCCCGACCAGACGAATGGCATCCAGACCGAGCCTTTCCTTCAGCTGCTTTGCAAATTCCCTGAAGGGGATTTCCTGCGGCAGCTCTCCAATGCGGCCAATGCCCTCCTTTTTCCCTGTCTGCTCCACAGGATAAATGTCATACGCCGCTTCCTCATAGGGGTGCGCCGCAAGCATTGCCTGCACAACGGCGTGTACCTTCTCGGCAGGAACAATCGTTTCCAGACGGATTTCATCCGCCGTTTCCAGTCTGCCCTGCTCTCCCAAGAAGGGATTTGTCCCCTCCAGGGGAAGAAAGGTTCCCTTCCCTGCCGCACCAAAGGTGCAATGGGAATAGGCACCGATCTGCCCTGCCCCTGCGCCGCACATGGCATCGCGCACCGCCTGCTCATGCCCCACAGGAACATAAGCCACGATTTTCTTCAGGCTCTCCGCCCATGTTTCCTCCAAAATCTCAATATTCTTCAGGCCTGCCAGCTCCGCCAGCACATCATTCGTACCGCCTGCGGCAATGTCCAAATTCGTATGCGCGGAGAAAGTGGCAATGTTATTCTGAATCAGATTAAAAATGCGTTTCCCCAGAAGGGTATCCGCCGTAATGCTTTCGATTTTGCGGAACAGCAGCATCGGGTGATGTGTCACAATCATATCCGCACCAATGCGCCTTGCTTCCTCCACAACGGGGTCAATCACATCCAATGCAACCAGAATTTTTTTCACCTCTCGCTCAGGATCACCGATGGCAAGCCCCGGCTTATCCCAGCCCTCCGCCAGCTTTTTCGGTGCGATTTCCTCCATCACACCCATGATATCCTTTACCCTTACAGCTTTTACAGACATTCCAACGCCTCCCTCATCAAAGCCAGCTTCTTCTCCACCTCAGGCAAACGCTTCTGCGCGTTTTCTGTCGGGTTCCCTTTGAGGCTTTCAAGCAAACGGCTGTATTTTCCTTCTTCGTGCAGAAGCACCTCTTTTAAAATAGGGTCTTTCTTCTCCAGCAGCCTTTTGCCGTATAGATACTCAATCTCCCTGTCATAATGCTCCTCTGCCCTTTCGCACCGCATCAGCACATACGGTTTATTCTCCTCTTTCAGTGTATGCTCCTCTCGGATGGCAAATCCGATTTGATGCAAATATTTTCGCACCGCACCGAAATCGCGCTGCGGCGAAAGCACCAGCTCCTTGAGGCTATCCGCCACCTCCGGGCTGTCCTGCAAAATATGTACAATCAGCATGCCGCCCATCCCTGCCATAATTGCCGTTTCCGCTTCACCGGGACGCAGAGGGGTTAAGCCGCTGCCAAGGCGCGTTTCAATGACATCCTCCGCACCGTAAAGCGCAATGTTTTTCTTGCATTTTTCCAAAGGCCCCTTGCGTACATCGCAGGCGTATGCCTTTTTGATTCTGCCCTGCTTGTATAAATAAATAGGGACATAGCCGTGGTCTGTGCCGATATCCGCAATCCGCTCCTGCGTCACCAGACCTGCGACCATCTCCAATCGTTTTGATAACTCCATAGCCTCGACTCCTTATTTTCAAAAAAAGGGCGCAGCAAATATCTCTATTTGTTTCGCCCTCTTTTGTTCCAATTCTCTTATTCAAGATAATCCTTCAGCTTTTTGCTTCTGCTGGGATGGCGCAGCTTACGCAGAGCCTTTGCTTCAATCTGGCGGATACGTTCTCTGGTAACATTAAATTCCTTACCAACCTCCTCCAGTGTTCTTGCTCTGCCGTCATCCAGACCAAAACGCAGACGCAGCACCTTTTCTTCTCTTTCCGTCAGCGTATCCAGAACCTCCATCAGCTGCTCCTTCAAAAGCGTAAACGCTGCGGCTTCCGCAGGTGCGGGGATATCGTCATCAGGGATAAAGTCACCCAGATGGCTGTCCTCCTCCTCACCGATAGGCGTTTCCAGAGAAACCGGCTCCTGTGCGATTTTCATAATCTCGCGCACCTTTTCCTCCGGCATCTGCATTTCCACAGCCAGCTCCTCCGCGGTCGGTTCTCTGCCCAGCTCCTGCAAAAGCTGTCTGGAAATACGAATCAGCTTATTGATGGTTTCCACCATGTGTACGGGGATACGAATCGTTCTTGCCTGATCTGCAATCGCACGGGTGATTGCCTGACGAATCCACCATGTTGCATAGGTGGAGAATTTAAAGCCCTTATGGAAGTCGAATTTTTCAACCGCCTTAATCAGCCCCAGATTGCCCTCCTGAATCAAATCAAGAAAGAGCATCCCACGCCCAACGTATCTTTTTGCAATGCTGACAACCAGACGCAGGTTGGCCTCTGCCAGCTTCTTCTTGGCAGCTTCGCCCTCAGGGCCGCCCGCCTCCATCTTCTGCGCCAGTTCGATTTCTTCTTCTGCCGTCAGAAGGGGCACCTTACCGATTTCCTTGAGGTACATTCTGACGGGGTCATCAATATTGATGCCCTCCGGGAGAGTCAGGTCAAGCTCCTTCTCAACCTCCTCCTCCGCTTCGATATTCCCCAGAATATCAATATTCTGACTTTCCAGATATTCATAGATTCTGTCAATGCGGTCGGGGTCCAGATCCAAATCCGCCAGATGATCCATGATCTCCTTATATTCCAGTACATTCTTTTTCTTTTTGGCCAGCTGCACCAGTTCCTCCAGCTTGGTCAATAATGTTGTTTCTTCGACGGATTTCAACATGATCCTTCCTTTCTCTCTGTTCCTATAGTCTAACCATATCAAATGGTAATATACAGGGAATCCAGTTTTCTCTTGGCCTCCACCAGCCGTTGTATCTCCTCAACGGTTGCGGCGTTTGCCGTCAAATGGTCGATTTTCGTCCGCTTCAGCCGCTTCACCTGTTCATTGATGGCTTTTTCCATATCTGCCCCGTTTTCTGTCGGCAGCTGTACGGCAAAAATCTCTGTCACCTGCTTCTGTTCCTTTGCATCCTCAAAGCGGCTGACCAAATCGGCAGGGAACACATGGCCTGCATTCTGCCACAAATCCCCGATATCGCCGAAGGTGCGCCAATAAATTCCTTCTGTAAAATCATCCTCTTCCAGAATCTCTTTGAGCGTATCATAGATGCCCTGATGCTGGGCGGCATAATATAACAAGCTTCTCTGGGCTTCCAAAAGCCCCTTATCCTGTCTTCTGCCCTCCGGCGTGTAATTCTTCAGATTCTGCTGCCGCTTTTCGGCCTCCCTTTGGTAAGCCGCATCCTCTTTTTGCACCAGCTTCCGAATTTCACTGCGGATAGCCTCCTCCTCCACGCCTGTCACCCTGCTTACCTCTCCAAGGTAAACATTACGCTCAATCTCACTGTCCAGCTTTGCAAGGATTTCCGCCGCCTCTGTGGCAAAGCGAACCCTGTGCTCCAGATTTTTGAGATTATATTTGCGCTGTATGCAGGCAATTTCAAAGGATATATAATGCACAGCATTCACCAACAGCTTGGAAAATTCCGCTGCGCCCTTTGCCTTGATAAATTCATCGGGATCCTTTCCGTCCGGCACCTGTGTCACCTTCACATGAAAGCCGTTTTTCACCAGTACGGGAATGGCGCGAAGCGCGGCATTGGTGCCCGCCTCATCGCTGTCATACAGCAAAATCACATCATCCGCAAACCGCTTCAGCGTTCTTGCATGCTCCTGATTGAAGGCTGTTCCCAACGATGCCACTACGTTATGGAACCCTGCCTGATAGATGGAAAGCATATCCATATAGCCCTCCACCAGAATCAGCTCTCGTTTTCTTGTCTGCTTCGCAAAATTCAGCCCATATAGGTTTCTGCTTTTGCTAAACAGCAGTGTTTCCGGGGAGTTTAAATATTTCGGCTCACCCTTGGCAAGTATCCTGCCGCCGAAGCCGACCACACGCCCCTGCACATCAAAAATGGGGAACATCAGCCTGCCGCGGAAACGGTCATGATAGCCCTTGCCATCCTTATTTTCCAGCACAAGGCCGGTTTTCAAAATCTCCGAAATCTTGAAGCCCTTCTCCTGCAAATGCCTGAAAAGCGCATCGTAGCTGTCCGGAGAGTAGCCTATGCCGAATTTTCTTGCCATACGGGGATCCATCTGCCGTTTTTGCAGATAGGCTCTCGCCTCTGCCCCCTCCTCCTTTTGCAGTGCTTCATAAAAAAACCTGCCTGCCAAGGTGTGCATTTCAAATAATCGTTTTTTGAGCTGCTCCGCCGCGATTGCCTGCGCGTTCTTTTCCGGTTCGGGCAGGGTAATATGCGCCCGCTCCGCCAGTCGCTTCATGGCTTCGGGGAAATCGCAGTTTTCCATCTCCATTAAAAAGGAAAACACATTTCCTGCCGCGCCACAGCCGAAGCAATAATAAAACTGCTTTTCGCTGTTGACGGAAAAGGATGCCGTTTTTTCATTATGAAACGGGCAAAGCCCAAAATAGGAGCTGCCCTTTTGCTTCAGCGGCACATACTGGGAAATGACCTCTACGATATCATTTTGCAGCCGCACCTCATCCACGACCTCCCTCGGATATCTCATGGCATCATCCCCCCTTCCATAACAGTCGAAAAGGAAGTTCTTTCACTCCCTTTTATATACTAAATTCGACACATTTGAGAAAAATCCTTCTCCTTGTATACATTTTGTAGAAATCAACAAAAATTTTGCAAAAAAGCCTTGACTTTTTCAAACTATGTGCAAAATGCAAGAATATTTTACCCCAAAATTGGTATCTTTTTCAGCCTGTAGCCAAAGTGATTTCGGCTTAACCCTTTCAAAGAATCGTCCATTCCTGCGGAATAAAAAGCGTCTTATATTTCGCAACGGCAAAGCGATCCGTCATGCAGGCAATATAATCGCAAACCACCTGCCGCACCGGATCTCCGTCATCCAGAAGTGCCTGAAACTCTCCCGACATTTCCTCCGGATATTCCAGATAATAATCAAATAAATCCCCCACGATTTTCTCCGCCTTTTTATGCTCTGCCACCGCAATATCACTGGCATACACATGACGGAACATAAAGGCGCGCAGCTCCTTTAGGGTCTGCCGCATTTCCTCGCTCATGCGAATATCGTTGATACCCATGCTGTGAAAAATGGTATCCCGCACCATGGCATTGATGCGGCTGCTGGAGCGTGTGCCGATACGCGCAACAATATCCCTTGGAATATCCTTCGGCTTGAGCATGCCTGCGCGGATGGCATCGTCAATATCGTGGTTCGTATAAGCAATCTTATCGGAAAGCTGCACGATTTTCCCCTCTAGGGTAGAAGGATTGCCGCTTGTGCGGTGGTTCAGAATCCCGTCCCGCACCTCCCATGTCAGGTTCAGCCCACGCCCGTCCTTCTCCAAGCGCTCCACCACACGCAGACTCTGCACATTATGCGCGAAGCCGCTCGTATCCCTGCAAAGCTCATCCAGCTTGCGCTCGCCTGCATGCCCAAAGGGGGTATGCCCTAAATCATGCCCAAGGGCAATCGCCTCTGTCAGATCCTCATTCAGCCGCAATGCGCGCGCAATGCTTCTGGCAATCTGCGAAACCTCAAGCGTGTGCGTCAGCCGTGTCCGATAATGGTCACCCTCAGGGGAAATAAACACCTGCGTTTTGTGCTTCATGCGGCGGAAGGATTTACAATGGATGATGCGGTCTCTGTCACGCTGAAAATCCGTCCGAATGTCGCATTTTTCCTCAGGTCTTTCCCTGCCCCTCGTCCGGCTGCTTTTTGCTGCATATTCCCCAAGGATTTTCTCCTCCAATTCCTCCTGAAACCGCCGTAATTCCATAGCAATCCCTCCTTTTCCGCCTTTCGTATCAGTCGAAATTTTTCCTATTACTTTTAGAATACGCCATTTTCCCGAAAATTCCTTTTTCTGCACGAAAAAAAGCCTTAAAGCTTCCGATTCTCTAAGACTTTTCATTCCTCCGGCACCTTTCCGCCGCCGTGATATTCCGCATATTTTTTGCCGCGCACCTGCACAAATTCACTTTCCGGGTAGCGCAATGCTGTCAGATAGCCGCCATAAACACAGCCCTGATCGATATCAACGGTACGGTTGATGATTTCGGGTCTTTCCGCCACCGTATGCCCATAGACCACAAAGGGCTGCCCGTCATATTCCGCCGCCCAGTCCAAACGCTCAGGCTTACCGTTTTCGTCAAAATTACCCGTTGTTTCGCCATATAAACAAACCGCACGTATTTTATTGGAAAATTTTCCGATGGATTCGGGACGCAAGCCCCCATGCACCACCGCAAGACGCTTTCTGTCCAGCAGAAGATAAAAGCATTGGCTCTCATAGCAGCGCATATATCGGCTGCGAAACACCATGCGTTCTTCCTTCGGAAGTGCCTCCAGCTCCGCTACCGTCCGCTCCAGTCCGTGTGACAGATGCACACGATTCCCCAGAAAATAGCGGTACAGCTTATTGCAATGGTTGCCATGCACCCAGAATGCGCCGCCGTTATTGACCTGCTCAATCCAGAAATCCAGACACGCCAGATTCTGACAGCCCTTATCCGCCACATCTCCCACGGAAATCAGCCTTCTGCCCTCCGGATGCGTATAACAGCCATCCTTTTTCTCATAGCCGAGCCTTTCTATCAGCTCCATCAGCTCATCATAGCAGCCATGCACATCCCCAATGATATCAAATTTATTTTCTCGAAATTCCAGAATACGGAAATTTCGTTCTCTGCGCTCCTTCATTTACAGCTTCCTTTCAGGAGTTTTCTTTTTTCTCGTTTCTCTTATGATATATGATACCACAAAAGCCTGTTTATTTATAGGAAAAACATAAAAAACTTTTTTAAGCATACACTATAAAGGAAAGAAAACCCACGGAGGCTGTCATGTATTCTCGAAAAAAAATCCCTGCGCCCTTCGGCAAACCGCAGAAAACAGCCGAAAAAAAGAAGGAAGCCACCACAGCTTTTTCCCAAAAGGAAACCTCAAAAGAACCCATTTTTCTTCACGCGGAGGAAAAAACAATGCCGCAAGGCGGCGGCTCGCCTGTGCTTGCAATGCTGCTGCTGGAGCTGCTTTCCGCAAAAAAAGAGTGACGAAAAATCGCCGCTCTTTTTTCATTTCAGATTCCCATCATCTGCATCAGCTGTGTCAGCTGCTTCTGCTCCTGTTCGGGCAGGCTTGCCGCCACCGCCGCAAGCAAAGCCTTCTGCTCCTCCGGCGCAAGCGGTCCCCCTTCAGATAATTTTTCGCCATATTCCAGAAAAATATCCAGACGCTCCATGCCGCTTTTCCCTCTGCATTTTTCTGCCGCCTCCTGCATCAGGCGCAGCCGTTCCTCGCCCAATGCCTGCACCTGTGGCATTTCCCATGCGTTCATTTTCATTCCCCCTGCCCCAGAATTTCCTTCATATCCATCATTTTCAGTAGCAGCCGCACCTGTCCGCGTTCCTGCTGTGATACATATTTTTCAACTGCCTGCAAAAGCTTCCTCTGCCGCAGGCGCAGCGGCTCCTCCTGCCGCTCTCTGGTTTCCAGAAGCTCACCGCCCATCACGCGCCGCAGCTCCATCAGCCGCACCACCAGATACAGCTCCTTCTGATATTCCCGATTCAAAAAGGGAATGGCGGCGGAAATCATATTTTCCCTGCGGCTGCGCGAAAACACATCCGCTTCCTCCTGCGGCGCAGGTGGCAATGCCGTATCCTGCGGCGCACCCAGCAGCCTTTGCAGTCTCTGCATCCGCAGGAGCATTTTTGCCGCATCCTGCCCTTCCTCTCCCATCAATGCCGAAAGCATTTCCATCTGTTTCTGTTCTGCCACAGCGCTTCCCCCTTTTTTCTTTCTCAAATAAAGATATGCAGGGCTGTGCCGAAAAATGCTTTTTCACATATTTTGATAAGGAAAGGAGATGCTTGCCATGTCTTTGATGAAGCGCATCTTTTCCACAGAATCCACCGGCAAAAGGCTTTCCATCGCCTTTCTGGATACGGGAATTTCCCCTGTGGCGGATTTTATTCTGCCCGAAAACAGGATTCTTGCCTTCCGGGATTTTATCAACGGAAGGACAGAGCCGTATGATGATAACGGTCACGGGACACATGTCACGGCATCCGAAGAACGCATTTTCCGCATTAGATATTCTCCTGCTGTCCTTCTTCCCGTCACCCGTTCCATCACCCAATAAAACGCAGCGCAGAACAGCAGGGCAAACACAACCCCAAATACATTTTGCGCCACACGAAGCCCCACTGCACCCTTCAGTCCGTAAAGCTTCTCTGCAATGGCAAGCGCACCAAAGGTATTAAACACTGCCTGCCAGCCATACTTCGCAGAAAAGCCAACGCCGATACCGCCAAGGATTCCGATATAGGCATAAATCGAGGTAGGCAGAAGGGTATAGAGCACCAGAAAGCAAAGCACCCCTGCCACGTTGCCGATAATTCTGTTTTTCACCCGCGCCTGCATATCTGCCATCAGCGGCACAATGGCAGACATCGCCGCAATACCTGCCCACATAGCACGGGGCATTTTGCACAGCTCCGCAAGAAAAAGCACCATAGGTACGCAGATAATCTGGCAAAGCTGCCAGTTTGTGCGGGAGGAGGCCAGATCAAATGCCTGCAAAACCCCTTTGATTCCTGTTTCATAGGTGCGGCTTTTATGGTTTCTGTAAAACACCAGACAGGAAAGCAGTGCGCCGACAGCCATGGCAAGCAAACGCATCCGGTAGCTGTCTCCCGAAACATCATATCCATAAAGCAGCAGGTATCCCAAAACCAAAGTGGACTGATTAAACATAAACGGATTATGACACCCGAAAATGACAAGAAACGCAAGTGCCGCCACATTCAAAAGCAACGCCGGCAGTGGTGCTGCCTGCTGTGCCAAATGTGGAAAAACCGCCATATCCACAAAAAATAACGCCAGCAGCAGAGTAGATTGCCCTGTATGCAGCCCAAAATCCGCATTGCGGAATACCATTAAGCACAATAAAACAACAACGCCCACAACGCTGTTTTCGTTACCAAATAAAATGCTGAACACACTGACGAATGCAAAGCAAAACAGCATTGTAATCGCAACCT
>ENA-UESG01001779-UESG01001779.1-human-gut-metagenome-genome-assembly--contig:-NODE-1779-length-12845-cov-6.046523_pt1 | contig 12845 bp, 7 predicted proteins | sample MGYA00243002_ERZ508003 | MGnify/ENA primary metagenome ERZ508003 (study PRJEB26167, sample SAMN06115514) | human gut metagenome | host: Homo sapiens | place: China:Shanxi | collected 2015-12-02... | reverse complement strand
ACGTCGGGTTCGGCGGCGAGCGGCGCAAAGTCGGTGTAATTGGATACGTGCCGCAGCATGACCACGGCGATGTCCAGAGTCCCCGCCTTTTTTTCCCCGCAGTCGGTGTGTCCCCATGAGAAGCCCGCCATATCTTCTTCGGGAATGTTGAGGTCACGGATGTAGGGGATGGTGCCGAGCACGGGAACGCCGGTGTGAGCCAGCATGTAGTCGTGCGCGGGCCCGAGCAGGGATGCGTCCCCCCGGAATCGGTTGACGATATATCCCGTGAGCAGTCGGCGTTCGGCGTCGGTGAAGGACATCCATGTACCGAGAAAGGAGGCGTAGAGGCCGCCCCGGTCGATGTCCCCGACGAGCAACACCGATGCCCGAGCGTAATCGGCCATGCGCATGTTGACCAGATCGTGGCTCTTGAGGTTGATCTCGCCGGGGCTGCCCGCGCCTTCAAGAACGACGATGTCGCATTCGGCCGCGAGGCTGTCATAAGAGTCGGTGACGGCGGACCAGAGTTCCCTCTTTTTCCCGAAATATTCGAGGACGTCCATATGTCCCAAGGGCTGCCCGAGGATGACGACTTGCGATCCCGTATCCGAGTGCGGCTTGAGCAGAATGGGATTCATGCGCGCATCGGGGTCTGCGCGGGCCGCCTGCGCTTGCACGATCTGTGCCCGGCTCATCTCGTCGCCATTGGCCGTGACGCCCGAATTCAGAGACATGTTCTGAGCCTTGAACGGGGCCACATTGTAGCCGTCTTGCCGGAAGATGCGGCAGTAGGCCGCTGCGAGGATGCTCTTGCCCGCGTTTGAAGAGGTTCCCTGCAGCATGAGGGCTGGAGTGCGGCGGGAGGAGCGCCCGGCGGGGAAGACGGAAGAGGAGCCGGAGATGGGGAAGTCCGCGGGGGAAGGGGAAATCTTTTTCAAAGAAAGGTCCCCTTCGTCTTTTTCCCGGTTTTTCATCCTTCCGTAAGCGAGCAGGGGAGTATCCGCCGCGCTTTTCTTTGGGACATCGCCTTCCTCCATTACTTCCCGCAGTGCGCCGGCGAGCCTGTGGTGTTCCTCGGGGAAACGGACGGCGGCGCGGAACCATGTTCCGTCGTCGAGCCCGCAGTAGTTGGAACAGTCGCGCACGGCGATCCCGAAACGCCGCAGCAGGATGCCGTACAGGTCTTTGGGGGCGCCTCTCCAGCGGAACAGCACGTAGTTGGCGGAGGAGGGGAACACCTCCACGCCGGGGAGGCCGGATAGGACGGCTGCGAGATCGGCGCGGCGTTCGGCATTTTCCGCACGGGCCCGTTCCGCGAAGTCTGATGTGTCGCCGAGCGCGGCCACGGCTGCGGACAGCGCAAACACGTTGACGTTCCACGCGGGCAGATCGGCGCGGACGGCTTCAGCCAGTTCGGCCGAGGCCGCCAGATAGCCGATGCGCACCCCCGGCAAGGCATGGAATTTGGTCAGCGAACGCAGTACTACGCCGTTGGAGGGCATCCGGCGCAGGATCGACACATCGGCTTCCGGCCCGGCGTATTCGATGAAGGCCTCGTCGATGATCCAGAGCAGGTCGGGCCGCGCCGCCAGCAGGGACAGGCATTCTCCGGGCGTGCGGAACAGCCCCGAAGGGTTGCAGGGATTGGCCAGAAACACCGCCGAACCCGAGGGCGTTTCGGCAAGCCCGGCCAGCAGATCGCCGGAAGGCTGCCCGTCCGCACCGGAACCGATGCCGCCCCAGAGCGGGTTGCTTTCCAGCCCGGCAAGGCGGCAGGCCAGCGCGTATTCGCTGAACGCCGGTTCGACGATGGAAACGCAGGGTGCGCCGCGCCTTTTGAGTACGCGGGCGAGGGCGTGGATGAGCTCGTTGCTTCCGTTGCCGAAGGCGAAGCGGCCGGCGGGCAGGCCGTATCGGCGTGCCGCAGCGGCAAGGGCCTCCTCGGCGTTGGGCGAAGGGTAGGCCGCGAGGCCCGTATTCGCCCTGACCAGCGCGGCACGGAGGAACTCCGGCGCGCCTTCGGGGCGGACGTTTACGCTGAAATCAAGCAGGGACGCGGGATCGCGCTTGGACACCGACGCCATGGCGAGAAGGTCGCCGCCGTGTGCATCGAGCTTCATAAGGAACCTCGTTCTGTTGTGGAAATGGGTGCGCCCCCGCCGGGACGGATGGGGATACCGTTTTTTTCGGCGGACAGTGCGGCGAGGATACAGGCGGCGCAGTCTTCGGGGCTGGTCCGGGTCGTGTCCACCACCATCTGGTTGGGCAGGGGGAGGTGAATGTGCCGGGCCTGCCGCTGGGCGTGCGGCCAGTCAGGGGAACGGTCGGAACGTCCGGACTCGCGCTTCCGCAGTTCCTCGTCGTCGCAGAGCACCTGGACGGACAGCAGGGGGATGGCTTCCAGCCTCCCAAGCAGATCCTCGATCCATCTGGGATCCTCGCCGATGACATGGTCGACGATGGTCCATGCTCCGGCTTTCGCCGCCGCCGCGACTCCCGCGTGAAACGTTTCGATGAAGGGCAGGCCGGTCCGTTCGAGGCCGTCGAGGACCGATTCATGGCCGCCTGTGGCCGAACGCAGCAGCTGGTCGATGGACAGCATGAGGCTGCATATGCCGTGCATGGCGTACAGCCTATCCCGCAGGACTTTGGCCAGCGTCGTTTTCCCGGCGCTTGACGGCCCGTTGAGCAGGATAACCTGTCCGATGTTTTCGCATGTTGCTTTGGCCTCGCCCGGGCGGGCGGCTCGGTGTTCGGGACGGCAGGCGGTGAAGTCCGAGGGCGCGGGTCGTCCGGCGTAATTCGCCTCGCCGGTGTTGCCCCAGTACAGATGGACATAGCTGGCGCGCACATTCCCGGCGGCGATGCCGGAATCGGCGTGCCCGGACGCTGTGCGTACGGCGTACAGCGGCGCGTAGCCGCAGTGCAGCTCAATGTCCGACCAGTGGAATTCGTGGCCGCGGAAGACGTCGCCCCCGAGCCCGAACGGAGCGTCTCCAAGCATGGTTACCTCTCGGTAGCCCAATGATTGGATACGTCCGCCCATGCGGGCCGTGGCGTCGATGACTCCGCACATGGGCCAGCTTTTCGCCCTCCCGCCCGTGCTGTCCGCTTCTTCGGATGCCTCGAGCCGGGTGCACAGGTACATGTATCCGCCGCATTCGGCATAGATTTCTCCGCCCTGCTCGGCAAAGGCGCGGATGGCCTCACGCATGGCCGCGTTGCCGGAAAGCTCGCGGGCAAAGACTTCGGGATAGCCGCCCCCGAGATACAACGCGTCGATGCCGGGCGGCAGGGCCGTATCCTCAAGCGGCGAGAACGGCAGCAGTTCCCATCCCCGGGCGGCGAGTGCCCGTTCGTTTTCCTCGTAATAGAAGCAGAACGCCCTGTCCTTGGCGATGCCCATGCGCCGGGGCCGGATGCCGCGCGGAGGAAGGACGGCCCGCGCTTCCGGACGGCGGGCTTCGGTGAGGCTCAGGAGCCTGTCCATATCGACGGAGGATTCCGCAACATCCGCAAGGGCGTCGAGCCACGCCTCCGTGGTACCGGCTTCCTCGGAGGGGAGCAGGCCCAACTGGCGTTCGGGAATCCGCCACGCCTCGTTCCGGGGCAAGGCCCCGAGCAGAGGGGGGAGGCGTTCGCTTTCGAGCGCGCGGCGGAGGATGTCGGCGTGGCGTGGGCTTCCCACGTTGTTGGCAATGACTCCGGCAAGCTGGACGCCCATCCGGGAAGCGTGAAGCCGGAACCCCGCAACGAGTGCGGCGGCGGAGCACGCCATGCCCCGGGCGTTGAACACGAGCACGACGGGGATGCCGAGGGCGCGGGCGCAGTCGGCGGTGCCTCCCGCCGGATCGCCGGGATCGCGGCTGTCGAACAGCCCCATGACCCCTTCGCAGACGCAGGCGTCGGCATCGTGGGCGCGGTTGTCCCACAGCGCGCGGACGCCTTCGCGGCCCATCATCCATGTATCGAGGTTGCAGGCGGGGCGCCCGGTGGCCTGAGCGTGGAAGGTCGGGTCGATATAGTCCGGCCCGCACTTGAAGCTCTGCACCTTCAGCCCGCGTCGGGCGAGCGCACGCATCAGCGCGATCCCCGTCGTCGTCTTCCCCTCCCCGGATCGGGGGGCGGCAAGGCAAAATGCGTGAAATGTCGTGTTCATGGCATCCTTCCCAAGTTCTGGGGGAGGGGGAAACTTCCGGAAAAAGGGCCTTCACCCGTTCTCGCCGTTCCCTTGTTTGGGCCTTCGGCGTCATCGGCTCGGCGTTTGTCAGCTTTTTGCATTGTCCCAATATGTGATTATGCACAGCAGGTTGGTGAGCGTTTTCGCTTTTCTTAAGCCGGGAAGAGCCCCTGCGGGAACCGGAGGGCGGAATGCTCGGGAGGGGAACGGCTTCCCTTCCGAAAGACACTGTCCCCGTTCCTCCGGTTCCCGCTTCCCCCTATTCCATATACTTCTCCACATAGCCGCGCGGCTCGTACAGGACGCCGGAATCAAGGCGGGTCCGGGGGCCGCCGATAATGATGAGCGTGGACATGTCGACTTCGGCGGCGGGGAACTCGGACAGCTTGCCCACCCATTTGGTTTCCTGCTCCCTGCCCGCGTTTTTGACGTAGGCGCACAGGACGTCCCCGCCCCGATGTTCCCGGAAAACCGCAAGCGTTTCGTCCAGCAGAGCCCGCCGTTTGCGCCCGGCGGGGTTGTACAGCGCCACCGGCAGCAGGGATTGGGCCACGGAACGGATGTTGCGGCGCACCTCGTCCGCCGAGACCAGCAGATCGGACAGGCTCACCAGAGAGAAGCCGTTCTGGAGCGGCGCGCCAAGCGAGGCCGCCGCGATAGTTGCCGCGGTGATCCCCGGCAGGACCCGGATCGGGATGTCCCTGAAGCGCGGCTCACGGGTGCGCAATTCGTACAGGAGGCCGGCCATCGCCAGAATCCCGGGGTCGCCCGAGCACACCATGCACACGTTCTGCCCGGCGAGGGCCGCTTCCAGAGCGGACAGGCAGCGCTCCACCTCGCCCTTCATGCCGTTTTGGATCACGGGCTTTCCGGCGATGCGGTCCCGGATGAAGTCGACGTAATGGCTGTAGCCGGCGACGGTGTCACACCGCCTGAGCGCCGTGTCGACATCCGGCGTGATGTGGCCGGGAGCGCCCGATCCGAGCCCGGCCACGACGATTTCCCCTTGTCCGTTTTGGGGGACGGGAAGATGCGGCAGACGGGCCAGTGCCAGCGTGACGTCTCCAAAGGCGGATTTCGGGGCGTACAGTGTGGGCTGGGGGATTGAGCCGTATCCGGCGGACAGCAGGCACGCGGCCTCGCACACCGAAGCGGTGCCGACTTTTTCGCGCACTTTTTCCGAGGGTGCGGACATCGGCACGGCATCCAGTTCCTCCGCGCTGTGGAAAGCCACGGGAACCTGCCATGCCTCGCCCAATCCGAGGATAGCCGGTTCGTCCTCCTTCACGGTGCAGGTGGCGATGCCGGCGATGTTTTCCGCGTTCAGGCCGAACTCGGAAAGATACCGTTCCGCGACGAGGCGCAGCTCCTGCGGCTTGACGCTGCGGCGGCAGCCCACGCCGAGGACGAAGGCACGGCTGGAGACATCAAGGTGCAGCACCCCCTCTGGCAGCGTGTTTTCGCTATCCCAGAGGACGGCATGGCCGCATGTGACTTTCTGTGGGTTCTCGAAGAAGACAACCTGCCCGGTGGAGGCGAAATGGCGCTCGAAGACAGCGCGTGTTCCGCAGAAGGCTATGGGGGTTCCGTCGAGCAGGGCGGCGTTGAGGGCGCGGACGGCTTTCGGGTTGAGGATGCGTGCGTGTTCCTGAGCGGCGGCTTCGTCAAAGGCGGGGAGGCCGTTGACGTCCGCGGGGGAGCCGATTACGGCCTGCCCGCCGGTGATGCGGGCTATGCGCCGGGCCAGCCGGTTGGTGCCTCCGAAATGCCCGGAGGTAAGGGCAATCACATGGCTGCCGCTTTCCGGACAGGCAAGTACGGCGGGGTCAATGCTCTTGCCGCGCAGCAGTGGGGTGGCTTTGCGGAAGGGGATCCCCGTCGCGCCGATGAAGATATGCGCGTCGAACTGCGCCCAGTTGGCGGCGAGGCGGCTGTCGAAGTCTTGGGCCGGTATGTGCACGATGCCTTCCGCGTTGGATGGGCGCGTACTGTGGAGCACCGTGGGCAGGCCCAGCCCGGCGGCGATCTCCCGGGCTCGCGTCAGCCCCTTGTCCGTGAAGGCGTACAGGGCGCAGCGTCCGTCGAAATCCTCCGAAACCAGGCGGTTCCTGTAGCCATGCGAGAAGTCGGCGTCGTAGAGCCGCGAGGCTGTGCCGTTGGCTCCCAAGGCCCGGCCCACGATGACGAGCGCCTGCCGTCCGAGCCCGGCTTCCTCGGCCTGCCGTGCGATGTCGTCCACCGTGCCGCGCAGGATGCGCTCATCAGGCCATGAGGCGCGGTAGACGATCGCCGCCGGGGTGTCCTCGGCCAGCCCACCTTGTTCCATCAGATGTCGCATCAGCTCGCCGACCTTTCCGGTGCTCAGGAAAAAGACCAGCATCGCCCCGGTCCGGGCGAAGGCCGCGGCGTCTTCGCCTTGAGGCATGGGCGTTCTTCCGGGCGTCCGCGTGAGGACGACGCTTTGGCTCACATCGGGGCTGGTGAGTTCGCAGCCAAGCGCCGCTGCTGCCGCGAACACGCTGCTGACGCCCGGGATGATGGATGCGGCCACGCCTTTTTGGGCCAGCCCCCGGATCTGCTCGTTGATCGCGCCGTACATGGCGGGATCGCCGGTGTGCAGGCGCACGACACGTTTCCCGGCAAGGGCGGCATCGCTCATGGCTTCGATCTGTTCCCCCAGATTCATGGAGGCGCTGTCGAGGCAGGTGCAATTGGCTTTGCAGGCCTTGAGGTGGGCGGGGTTGACCAGCGAACCCGCGTAGACCACGAGATCCGCCTGTTCCAGAGCGCGCAGGCCACGCACGGTGATGAGATCCTCCGCGCCCGGTCCGGCGCCGACGAATTCGACGAGTGCTTTCATGAAATTGCCTCTTTATGGAATGTGAACACATAAATGGTGTTCTGCGGAGTAAGGTGGTGGCTCGTTTTGGCGAGGGGGCGTTCGTTGGCGATGTCGATGCGGCAGAGGCCGGCCCTGTGGTCGGGGGCCCATGAGAGGAGGGTGCCAAAGCTTTCCAGCGTGACCGCGCTCACGACGATGAGGCCGTTGGGCCGCAGGCGGTCCCGGCACGCCGTCAGCAGCGCGGGCAAATCCTTTCCTCCGCCGCCGACGAAAACGCGGTCCGGATCGGGGAGGATGCCTCCGTATGCGCTTGGGGCGCGGGGCTCGGGGCAGGACGGGTGGATCACGGAGAGTGCGTTGCCGGGATGCAGCGTGTAATTGGCGATGCCCATGCTGAGGCGGTTGCGTTCGATCATCGCGCAGCGTTCGGGGTTGCGCTCAATGCCGTGTATGCCGAGGGCCGGGCGCAGGGCGGCCGCTTCCAGCCCCACGGAGCCGCTTCCGGCCCCGACGTCCCAGAGCGTCCCCCAAGCCGGGAGGCGCAGCCGTGACAGGATGACGGCACGCACGTCCGATGCCGTGATCAGGTTGTTTTCGCGCTCGAAGGCTTCTTCCGGAAGCCCCAGTGCCAGTATCGGGGCCTGAATGGAGGCGCTGCCCCGCGTTGTGGCGGCCGCGTCCTGAACATGGCAATCGGCATGGGCGGCCGGAAAGATGACGAGGATGGACGTCGGGCCGCAAGCGGCGTCGGCCAGCTCGCCCAGAGTCCCGGACAGGATGCGTTCGTCGTCCGAGCCGATGCGTTCGGCGATGATCGCTGCGCGTCGGGCCGATGCGGGATGCGCGCCGAGCACGGCGCGGGCGATGGCGTGCGCCGGGTAGCGGCTCCCCGCATAGGTTACGGACAGCGGCGCTTCGGCTATGCCGCGGGAGGGCAGCCCCTCGCCGGAATGCACGCAGAACAGGCGGGCATCCTGCCACGGAAGGCCGAGGCGGCAGAACAGGGCTTGAAACGCGGTGATTCCCGGATGGTACGCAAGGTTGTCGCCGGGCGTGCGGAGTGCGGCAAGCGTACCGCCGAGGCCGTGATAGAGGGCGTCCCCCGAGGCCAGAACCACGACGCGTTTCCCTTCCCGGGCCAGCGCGAAGGCCTCTTCCGCGGCCTTTCGGACACCGCTCCCGATAGTCCGTGTGCTTTTCACCGGGACGGGGCACAACGCCATGAGGGAACGCGAGCCGTACACCGCATCCGCCCCCTCCAACAGAGCCAGAATGGCCGTATCGGAGGGAAATCCGGTTCCGCACGAAACGATGTCGATGCGCCCTACGGCGTCTCGCGTTCTGCCGTTCGTCATATGGAATGCCCCTGTATGAAGTAGGATGGCCCCACGATTTCGCCGGGGTCGGCAATCGCCGGGTCCGGTTGATCCCCGTTCATGTGTTCGTCCGGTTCCGCCGCGATGGCTGTGGACTGCCGGGGAGAGGCCTCTTCGGGCCTTCCCCGCGCTTCTTCAAAGAGGAACCCTCCTTCAAAATCGAACACGAGCAGGCGGAGTGCCGGGTTACCCGTACAGCGGCGCGAGAATTGCCGGAGGGCGGTCCGCGCAAGGCGGCGGAGGAGGCCGTCCCGGGCGTCCGGGGGGATCGACAAAAGCGCCTCGCGCACGGAAGCGCTGTACTTGAGTGCTCCATGCAGGCCCGTCTCGGCGGGGAGCGTCCTGCGGACTTCGGCGCGGAGCAGATCCATATCTTGGCTGACCTTGTGCGCGTGCGTGTTTTCGAATCCGGCAGCGTACTTGCAGAGCTTCCCGGGCATGCAGGCCACGGCGATCTCGCGCATGCCGTAGCGGCAGGCTGCGGCGAGGCTTTCGGCGATGAAGTCGCCGATACTGACGAAGGCGGTCGCGGGCAGTTCAGGCAGGTGGAGCTCCGCGCCGGATTTGGTGCGCCCGCCAGTGCAGAAGACCATTGTAGAACCGCCGGAAAGAAAGTGCGATTTCACGCAGATGCGGACGGTATGGATGTAGGCTTCATGGCTGTAGGGACGGACCAGGCCGGTGGTGCCTAAAAGCGAGATGCCGCCCATGATGCCGAGATGGGAGTTGAGGGTATGCTTCGCGAGCTCCTCGCCGTTTTCCACCCCGATTTCAAGAAGCCAGCATCCTGAGCTGAACCCGGCCCGGCGGAGATTTTCGGAGATCATATTGCGGGGGCCGGTGTTGATGGCCCAGCGGCCCAGCTCGCAGTCGAGCCCCCGGCGGTTGCACAGGCCAATGCCTTCCGCGCCGCGCAGGATCAGCGTGCCGTTCCCGATCTGGAGGACATAGTCCTCAGCCCGGATTTCTCCGGACAGACAGGCGCGGATGTCGGCGTACAGTGTGGCACCGTGCGTGCAGTCCGGATCGTCACCGCCGTTTTTCCTGATGGCCGCCATGTGCCCCGCGCCGGATTGCAGAAGCGGGAGTTCGCGCTCCCTGCCGTCGAGGAAGTGCACCCAGATGCTTTGGGGAGCCCCGCCTCGCGTGAGCCGTATCCACGCCGCCTTCGCTGCCGCCGCCGCGCACGCGCCCGTGGAGTAGCCCCAACGCAAGTTTTTCCGATCCTTTTTCATCGTATCCGGCTCCTGTGGATTCATGAAGGGAATGGGGCCATGCCAAGGTTGCGTTGGCGTTTCCGTGTCAGGCCATTACCGGGAGTTGATCCGGGACAGAATGCGCGGAATGCGGCAAGGCAGCCTGAGCCTTTCCTGCGCAACGCCGGAAAACAAATGTTTCGGGACGGCGGGGGCCGAAAGCCCTTCCTTAGCGGCGTTTTCCTGTCGTTTTTACTATCAGGCGCTCTCCATGACGGCGTGCAGCGTGGCGACCGCAAGGGCGCTTCCGCCGCGCCGCCCCTCAAGGGCAATCTGGGGGACGGCGCAGCGGGCAAGGAGGGCCTTGGACTCGACGACATTGACGAACCCCACGGGCATTCCGACGACGAGGGCAGGGCGCGCACTTTCTTCCAGCACGTAGCGGGCGATGCGGGCCAGCGCGAGCGGGGCATTGCCGATGAGGACGATGGCCCCGTCGAGTAAAGGGCGGGCTTTTTCCGCGCTGCACAGGGCGCGTGTGCGGCCTTCCGCCTTTGCCCGTGCCAGAACGTCCGGGTCGTCAATATGGCAGTGCAGCCGTTCCGGGCCATAGCCAGGATTCAGCCTGCGCAACCGGGCAAGGGACAGGCCGGAACGGATCATTTTGGAATCGCAGAACAGCGGCGCGCCGGACCGCAATGCCTTCAGCCCGGAGGCAACGGCGTCGTGACGGAACACCAAGGTGTCCGCGATGCGCGGGTCCGCCGTCGTGTGGATGAGCCGCCGCACCACGCGCCATTCTGGTGCGGGAAGCTTTATGTGCAGATCGCATTCCGCCTCAATGGTCCGGAAGCTTTCGCGCTCGATTTCCTCTCCACTCAGGTTCCAACGTACTTCCATGCTCTTTCCTTATATCCGGCTGCCCATGCGGGCCATGCCGTTCGATTGCTCGGGCCGTTTCCCCTCCGCGCCGGGATGATGTTTTAGGCTGTCCGTCATGGCGTATTGAGCATTATCCAAATGACTCCTGCTATGCCTGCAAGCGTGACGAGGAAGCGGGAAAGCTGCATGCCGAGGACGATGGAAAGGGCGATGGGCACGGGAAAGATCGCCAGGGCCGAGGGGAGGTTCCTCCTGAGTGCCCGAAAGGGATTGCCCAATGCGCTCCCGACCAGCATAGCAAGCAGAATCTGGCTATTGTCGATCAACCCTTCGGCCCGGAGATTCGCCGCAACCGCAGAAGACTGAACCAGGCCGCCGAACTGTGCCGCGACCGCCGAAAGGAGCTCCGTCGGGAAGAGTTCCGTCACAGCATGGGGGAGGGCCGTTTCCCAGAAGTCTAGCACGCCATTCTTGAGGAGCCATTCGATGCCGAGCATGAGGGGCACTGTCATGCAGGCCATGCGGAAGAGCAGGGAGAACGAGCGTATGGCAGCCTTCGATATGGCGTGCGGCCATGCCAGCGGCTGGGAGGTGGAGCCGGGTTCGGTCGCGCAAGGGGACTCGCCGTGCCGCGAGACGTACCAACGGTTCCAGAGCAGGATACACAGCAGAACCAGAAAACCGCCCGTGAACTGCATTCCGAAATAGAGTACTCCGGGTAGGCCGATGGCCCCGATCACCGGGAACATCACACGGATCGAGTGGGAAATGTAGGCCAGGTAACTGTTCATCATGCCCCCGGCGATAAGCGCTGAAGTCCGGATTTGCCCTTCAGCATGGCTGCTTACCAGAATGCTGTTGGCAGCGGCGTTGGAACAGAGCGCTGTAGGCATGGCAAGGCCCACGATTTCCGGGAGGCGCGCCATGCGGGTCAGGCGCCCCATCAGCAGCGCCAGCACCATATGCCACTGGCGGGCCTCCATTAGCCCTCCACAAAAGGCCGCAATGCCCACGATGGCGAACAGCCGTCCGAAGGTCTCCAGCTTCATGAAGATCCTTTCCGCGTCGGAAGGTTGTCCGTTCGCCTGTGTGGGGAGGACGCCGCCGGGGGTGCCCCTTGCCGGGGAAGCGTCCGCTGTCTGCGTGGCGGTTGTGGGTGCGTCCCTCATCCGGCGCGAGTCCACGGGCATATGCAGGATGAACCAGCATGAGCAGACGGCAGCGAGGACGAACCAGAGAACCCAGCCCGGACGCTTCCACGGCGGGATGGAACTGCGGGCTTTCATTGTTTCTTGACCATGATCAGGGAGAGGTACTTTTCCGGGCGGGCGCGGATAGCGTCCGGATCGGTCAGAAGGGCCTGCTCTTTCATGGCGAGGTGTTCACCATAGAGGACCTGTACCTTCTCCTCGCGGGCCAGCCGGTCGAGAAGGGCACCGCGACTACGGTAGCTTTTGAGGAGGATAGTCGTCGACCCCTTGGGAAAATCAAGTGCTTCAGCCATTTCTGCGCGGAACGACGGAATAATCCTGAGCTGTTCGCCGTTCTCGACGAGCACGGTTCCCGCCTTGGCGGTGAGCGTGGCGAATGAGGTGATGCCGGGGATGACTTCCAGATCCAGATTGGGAATGGCTTTGCGGATGATTTCCAGTACATAGCCGAACGTACTGTAAGTCATGGCGTCGCCGAGTGTAGCGAAGGCGCAGTCGTGTCCGGCGCGCAGCTCGGCGATAATGGCCTCGGCATTGGCGCGCACTTGCTCCTCGCGGATGGTTTTGTCGCGGGACATGCTGAATACCTGAAGCCTGACTTCCCCGCGCGGCTGGAGATAGTCCACCACGGATTGCGAGACGCTGTTCGAGGCATTTGGAGAAATCACAGTGAAGACGACATCCACGGAGCGGAGCACATCCGCCGCCCGGAGCGTCAGATACTGAGGGTCGCCGGGGCCTATGCCCACACCGTATAACTTGCCTGTTTTCATGAGAATTCCGTCCTGGTGGAGATGAATGTTCAGGTCTCTTGACGTTTTTCCGGCCTGAGCCTGGCGCTCCGGCCATCCGGTCCGGAACCTTCCAGCATTGCTGATGTTGAACTGATCCTAGTCGCTATAATAGTTTTAGAATTGAATATGGTATCTTCTTTTATATTAATATATTAAGATGTCATTCATTCACTGATGTACATTATGGTAATGTATTAAATAGGTATTTTCACAAAATACATATCTATATAACGTTAAAAAAGTCATATTATGGGCGCATGATCCAATTATGTGTGCTTTTACAGTGCAATTTGGAACCATTTTGATTTCTATTAATCAGTATATGGGATATGGAACAGGCCAAACAGGAACCCGATGCAAACACTAAACGTTTCACCGGAAA
>ENA-UESG01001775-UESG01001775.1-human-gut-metagenome-genome-assembly--contig:-NODE-1775-length-12891-cov-4.093882_pt1 | contig 12891 bp, 8 predicted proteins | sample MGYA00243002_ERZ508003 | MGnify/ENA primary metagenome ERZ508003 (study PRJEB26167, sample SAMN06115514) | human gut metagenome | host: Homo sapiens | place: China:Shanxi | collected 2015-12-02... | reverse complement strand
TGCTGTGAGCTGGTTGTCCCATACTTTCACTACTCGGATTCGGTAAGGATACACCTTTTTCTATTGTATGTAATATGTTGTGACAAAAGATTTTTTTGTGAATAGTGTTCTGCCGTGAAGAGTATTTGACTATTTATCATTTTATATATATCAAAAAATCGATATAAGATGTCTCATCTTATGTATGACGGCGTTAGGAAAGCGCCCCACCGATGGGGGACGTCGGCAGCGACGATTGAAAGGAGAACGGACATGCATGAACAGCTTATTAAAGAGATTCAGAAGATGGTAAGAGATGGGGAGGTCCCCGCCAAGAGTGTCGCTGAAGCAGTCGGCAAGCCCTATTCGACGCTGATGCGGGAGATCAACCCTTATGACAAGGGCGCGAAGCTCGGCGTGGAGACGTTCATGGCGATCATCGAAACCACGGGTGACCCCACGCCGCTGAAACTGATGGCGTACGAACTTGGCTATAGGCTCATCCCCGACAAGTGATGTCGGGCTCCGCTGTAGGGGATTTCCCCCGTATCGAGAGGGGCAATCCATTGCGGTGGGAAGGCCCCTTCCGGAGCTCATCCCCCGATTCCGAAGGGGAGAGGAAGCCCTGCGGACGATGGGGACGAACCGTTGTGAAGCTGTACCGCTTGGAGGTGTGGAACCCTGCCGTTGGTAGAAGGACATAAAAAAGAGGAGAAGGAATTCCTTCTCCTCTTTTTTTATGCGAAGATATATGGGATTTCCATTCCACGGCAAGATTTCCGTAGGCGAATGCGTTGTTACGTTGAAGAGTTCACTTCCGGTATTCAGCAAGAAAGTTACGCCTTTGTCTGTGTTGAACTCGCGCCCGCAGCACATATTCCGTCTCGCCTCAGCTGACTACCGGGAATACATGAGAAGATTCCTGTCTCATGTATTCCCTTTTTATCTTTTGAAATTATTCGTGGTGAGGAGGGCTGTCTGGGGAGAGGGGCTCCTGTGAAACGTTAGAACAGGGCCACGCCCAGTGCAACGACAATGGCCGAGATAGTGGCCCATGTTGCGAGGATGACGATGGGCACGGTCCTCCAGATGGCTTTCGTATTCGACCATTCATTGCCGTGCAGCAGCGAGGCGCTCGCGCTGGCGGCCGGAGTGAGGAACGCGATGTGGACGCCCATGACCACCATGATGATGGCAAGCTCGGGAGGAACGTTCATGCCTGTACAGTAGCTGTAGACGACGGGCATCAGGGCTATTCCCGTTGCGTCGTTGTTCATGAACTGCGTGAGGACGGTAGCGAAAAAGCCCATGCACAGCGCGAATACCAGCGAAGATTCGTTTCCGAAGAAGGGTGTCATCAATGCCATGAGGAACTTGGTGATCCCGCTTTCGTCGTTGGCCATGGCATGGGAAAGGGGCATCACCACGGCGAGGATGAGGATGATCCCCCACGTCACGCCGGAATCCACCATCGTCTTGAACCGGAGCAGCGGCTTGCCGTCGACCTTGAGGAGACACATCACGGTTACGAGGAGCATACAGATGCCCGTGTTCCCGATGGTCTTGAAGAAGCGGGCGATGCCGGACGTGGCGGACAGGATGTTGGGCAAAAGCAGCAGGACGACCAGCGCGAACAGGAACCCCAACACGATTTTTTGGACTTTATTCAGCCGCAGCGCACCTTCCGTGTCCAGTCCTTCCGTATCCAGCGAGATCAGTTTCTTCATGTCGGGCTTGAACACGTACTTGGCCATGACGATGAACAGCAGGGAGCACAGCGCGCAGCATGTTATCGCAATGATCATGTACTTCGCGTAATCGATGGTCATGCCGGACATGTTTTCATACGCGCCGAGTACGGTAAACGGAACCTGCTTGAACGGGATGATCGACATGCCGATTTGCGCCGCGTACACGATGCCGAAAACCATCATCGTCGGATAGCCTTCGCCCTTTTGGTAGCCGCACTTGTCACAGATGCCGTACAGGATGCTCCAGCCGATAACGACCGCCGGGGATGCGCTGGTCAGTGCCCCCAGCAGCATGATGGACAGGAAAAACGTATAGGTGAACAGCCAGGGCTTCCCCGCGACGCATTTGCGGGTGATGAACCACAGCGAGATGAATTTGGACAAGCCGTAATAGTTGATGGTCGCGCAGAAGACGAAAATGAAGAACATCATCATAACGAGCGGATCGCCGAAACTTGTCTGGAACAGCTCGTTGGGCTTCATGCCGCCGATGAGCATGAGCGCCAGCAGGCCCGCCATGCTCGGCCAGATGATGTCTATGAAAATCCAGCCGTACAGCACGCCGAGAAAGATGCCGATCAGATTCATCCCCAGCGGGGTCAAAGGGGGTATGGGCGTGAGCTGGCCGCAGCCGAACATGATCAGGAGGCTTATCAGGGAGTGGGCGTAATAGGCGATTTCTCTGTCTTTGCAAGAGGGAAGAAGTGGCATGACCGGTTCTCCTTGCGGGGTGCCTCTGTAACAGGGCTGTTCTTGCCTGTTGGCAAAAAGGGGGGAGGCTGTTTCCCGTCCTCTTGCGAAGACGGGAAACGGAGGGTCTTAAAGCCGGGTGGAAGGGGAGGGTGTTTTCGGAATCAGACGGCCTTGGGAGGCGTCGGCCAGCTGAAGTTGTCCATGTAGTAGCGGTATGGCTTGATGGGGTAGTCGTTCAAGGGAACGGGGACCGTATGGACTTCCCGCTTGCCGTCGACCTGCTTCTGCTCGATCCACTTGAGCCAGTGTTCGTTGTCCCGTTCGGGGTAATCTTCGCGGTAATGTCCGGCGCGGGATTCCTTGCGCATCAGGGCCGCATTGAGGCACAGCTCGGTAAGGAGCACCGTGGACGTGGCCTCGAACAGCTTGGCGAGTTCGTGCGGATCTCGCGCTCCCAGATGCGGCAGCACTTCCGCACGGATTTCCTCCACACGGTCGAGCCCGCGCGAAAGCCCCTTGCCCGTCTTCATCAGCGCGATGTCGGGGGCGCTCATGACCTCGCGCATGTCGGAGATGACATCCTTGGGCGCGATGCCGTCCCTGCCGAGGTATCCGGTGAACGCTTCAAGCCGGGAGGCGGCGTACGCTTCATCAAAGGCCACTGCATCGTGCCCCTGTACGAACTACGCGGCGGCTTCCCCGGCCGAATAGCCCGTCGTCGCCGTGATGCATGTGGCCCAGCCGCCCATGTAGACGCCCGGATCGGGATTGCGGGCAAGCCCGGCGGCGTACAGCCCCTTTATGGCGGTGGAGCCGTCGAGATCGGCCACAATGCCGCCGTAGGTATGGCGCACCTGCGGCATCCATTCCAGTTCCTGCCCGAAGAAGTCGATGCCGAGTTCGCGCAGCTTCTTGTCGTTGAGGCCCATCCAGCCCGCTCTGGGGCGCATGGTTTCCACATCCTCGGGCTTCATCTGGCTGCAATCGAAACGGATGGGGCCGTTTCCGGCTCTCACTTCGTGCACCATGCCCCGGGTATTGTAATGGGGATCGGCCTTGGCTCCGAATTTTGGGGAGTATTTCTTCATGAAATCCTCTCCCTTGGCGTTCAGGAACCGGGCTCCCTTGGGAAGAAGGCCCGTTTGCCCTTCCCACGCGAAATCGACAGGCACGTTCCACACCTTCCAGAATTCGAAATTCCGCATGGCGCAACCCGCGTTCCAGGCGATGCTGACGCCTTCGCTGGCTGGCGTGTTCTGATGGTAGGAGGGCTTCCAGCCGCCCGTATTGGTGGCGAGCAGGACGGCGCGGGCCTTGATGAAGACGGGCACCCCGCTCTGGCTGTGGAAGCCCACGGCCCCGGTCACGCGTTCGCCGTCGGTGATGACGTCGGTGATGACCGTGCGCCCAAGCCGCCGCACGCCCCGCTTTTCGCATTCCTGCTTGAGCAGGCGGGCTTTTTCGATGCCGCCCATCCCGTAGGGGTGGTAGTAATAATAGCGCATGTAATCAAGGGCTCGCTGGGGGATGAAGCACAGTTCGCCCTTATCGTTGCGGACGAATTTGTGCCCCAGATTCTCAAAATCCATGAACCGGTCATAGGATTGCGTCAGAATCTGCCCGAGAAGCTTCTGGTTGGCGAGGCCGTCGTAATAATACACGAGATCGTCGAGCAGATCGTCCAGCTTCATATCGGGCTGCTTGACGATCATGTCCCCGCCGGAAAGCCCGCCCAGCCCGCCCCAGTCTCGGGGGCCCTTGTCCACGACCAGCACGTCGCCCAGAAAGTCCCTGGCGCGCATGGCAGCCCACATCCCGCTGAAACCGCAGCCGATAACCAGCAGGTCCGTCGTATATTGATAGCATTGTTCTTTCATATGCGCCTCGCTTACCGGTTGTCGGCTTCGATTTGATCAAGGGTACGGGCAAAACGTTCCTTGAAGGGATGCACATAGATGGCCCCGGAGGGGCAGTTCAGCTCGCAGTTGAAACAGGTCATACAGTCGTCGGTATAGGTGATGCGGGACTTGCTGCCGCAGGTCATGCAGCGCAGCGCCTCGGCGAAGCAGGCTTCCATATCCAGAGGCCGCAGGGTTTCCGCAAAAGGATCATCGGCCGGGGCGGGGAGGCTGGCGCGCTCCTGTCTCGGTTCGTGGCGGATGCCTTCGCGGGGCCATTGTTCTTCGGGAAGCTCGGGACGCTTGCGTTCGCGTTCGCCCCGGATGTCCGCGCCCTTGAGCATCTGATCGATGGAAAAGGCGCATTCGCGTCCGCCGGCAATGGCGCTGACGACGGAAGAGGGGCCCGTGGCGGCGTCGCCTGCGGCGAAGATCCCCCATGCCGAGGTGGAGAAGGTGACGTCTTCAATCACGATGCGCCCCTGTTCAGTACGCACGTCCTTGGCGAACCCGTCCAGCTCGGATGCTTGGCCGATGGCGAAGATAATATGATCGGCCCGGATGCGCATGGTGGCGTTTTCATCGAACAGGGGCGCGAAACGTCCCTGCTCGTCGACGACCCGGATGCACGTTTTCAGTTCCATGCCCGCGACGTGCCCGTTTTCTTGAAGGATGGTACCGGGACCGAACCCGCAATGGCATTCGATGCCCTCCCTCAGGGCGTCCGCCTGATTGTGCGGATACGCGGGCATGGTTTCGCGCGACTCAAGGCAGGCCATGCTGACCTTGGCGGCACCGAGCCTTTTGGCGGTGATGGCGGCATCCACGGCGACGTCTCCGCCTCCGATGACGAGCACGTCTCCGGACAGGCGGGGTTGTTCGTCGCCCCGGTTGGCGCGCAGGAACTCAAGGCCCCAGTGGACGCCGGGAAGCTCGACGCCTTCCATGTGTACCTTGCGGCTGACCGTCGTTCCGGGGGCCAGCATGACGGCTTTGAATCCCAACCGTTTCAGGTCGGAAAGGCTCAGGTCCGCGCCTTCGCCGATCTTCGTATTGCAGCGGAAGGCGATGCCCATCGCTTCAAGCCGGGCGATGTGGGCCGCAACGATCGCGTCGGGAAGCCGATACGCGGGGATGCCGTACCGCAACATGCCGCCGGGAAGCGGCATCGCCTCGAAAACCGTCACCGGGTACCCCATCTGTGCGAGGAACCACGCGCAGGAAAGCCCCGCCGGGCCGGAACCGATTACCGCGACCTTTGTGATGTGCCTTCGGGCGGGCTTTTCGAGAGGAGCCTTCAGATCCCAGTCACCCATGATCTGCTCGACGGCATTGATGTTTACCGCCTCGTCCACATGGTTCCGGGCGCACTTTTTCTCGCAGGGATGGAAACATACCCGGCCCGTGATGGCCGGAAACGGCTGGACTCTGCGGTAGCGCCGGGCCGCTTCGCCAAGGTGCCCCTGCTGGATCAGGTAATGGTTGCCGCGAATGTCGACCCCGGCGGGGCAAGCCGCCATACAAGGGGAAAGGGCCTCTTGCGCGGGTTCGAGCCTGAAAACATCCAGTGGGCATGTCTTGGTGCAGGTTCCGCAGCCGGTACAGGCCGCAGGATCGATGCTGTGGATCATATGAACTCCTTTTACGCATCTGATTGGGAAGGTGACTGCCCCTCTGGGGACAGTGTGTCCGAAACATGGCTGCCGCCGTGGTGTTTTTCTTTGGTCGGGAAAGCAATATTGAAAGGGAACCCTCCTCTAGGCTGCATGGGGACGGACGTCACGGCAGCGAAATGTTGTGCGTCGTTGATAAAGAGTAAGCAAAGGGTGTTCCAGCTCGTTATTGTATCGTTTTTATTGTTTTTATTTAAAAAGGAAGAATCCGCATTTCTTTTTTTGTCTTGAAAACGGACAATTTTGTATGTTACCGTATTGTTTCCGGACGGCTATGTTGGCGAGGGCTGAACGGTCGATGGGCCGCGGTGAAGGAGAAGGATATGGCGAAAGAAAAGGCGTGGTATGCAGACAGTGCTGTCGGGACGTTGCTCGCGGATCTGTTTGAAGGGAAATGGTCCCCCGAATTGCTCGCACAGCTTGCCCAGATCCCGCTCGCTGAAGCGGAGCGGGGTGCGTTCCCCGGCTGCCCGCCTTCCTCCGGGAGGAAACGCCGGTTCCGTCTGGTGGAGCGCGTCCAAGCCCACAAGGAGGCGTGCTCGTTTTTGCTGGCCCGGCCCTCCGGCTCCGGTATCGAATCGTTTTTGCGGCTGTCTGCGGATGGGGAAGAGCTTGGGGCACTGGAAACGATGTTGGGGCTGGGCTTGATCCGCATGAACACCTTGCGCCCGGCGGGGATCAATCTCGTCCTCCGCCTCGTCCATCGAAGCCTTCTGGGAGTGGGCTTGCGGGGACTGAACGCCGATGGGGCGAAGCGGTACCGGCGTCTTTGCCGTGACGTGCACCCGCTCATCGTTTGTTCGGGCAGCAATACGCCTTCGCTTGCCCGGCTCTTTTTCCGGGCGCGGGGGCTGGCCGTGAAGTTCGGGGACAGACGCGACATGGCGCTCTTCGACCTGCTCGTCGGTTCCATAAACGTCTGCAATACGCCGGAACACGGGAACCCGCGTTTCCACGCTATCATGGCCCGCGGGTATACGGCGCTTGAGGCGCTCAAAGAACCGGACCTGTTCGAACAGGCGGCACCCTATCTGGGCATTTACCATTTCATTGAGGGGAACTACGAACAGGCAATGAACCTCTTTTCCCGCGCAAGCCGGAAACTGCGCGCGCAGGAGCACCATCTCGTCGAAATGTTTTATGTCAGGCACTGGAGCTTTGCGGCTTCCTGCCGGGGGAATTTTGAGCTGGCGGCCGGGCTGTTGCTCTCGCGGCTGCGCATGTTCGCCGCGCGCAGCGACAACCAGCTCGCCCGTTCCATACGCGGGCAGCTTGCGGCGTTGTATCTGCGCATGGGGCAATATGAAAAGGCGCTGGAACAGCTGGACATAGCGCAAATAGGCGTTTCGCCGCAGGTGGATATCGTCAGCGGCGTCACCAATGCGCGCCACCTCGCCTACTACCATATGCTGTCCGGAAATCCGAAGGCGGCCTACAAGGTGCTCCATTCGGCACTGGATGAGGCACGGCGTCAGGGGTATGAGCGCCCGATTTATCTGGGGGGCGCACTGCTTGAGCTTTTGTGCGCCTTTCAGGAGCAGGGATGCCCGCCGCTTCCCTGCTATTCGGCGGAGCAGGAGCTGCAACGCTGCCTCAGGGGGCCCAACCGTATGTTGCGGGGCGTTGCGGCCCGCTTGTCCGGCAACGCGCTGATGCGCGGAGGAAATGAGGATGGGGCGCTCGGCCTGTATCAGGACAGCCTCGCACTGCTTGAAAAGATAGGCTGCCCGCTTGAGGCGGCGAAAACGCGGCTGGCGCTGGCTTCACTGGCGTTACGGCGTAACGACAAGGAAAAGGCCGTGCTGCTCGTGAGCGACGCATGGCCCATGTACGATTGTCTCAAGGATTTTTTCTGGCCGGAGGAACTGCTTGCTCTGGTCCCCACCTACATGCGCAAGCATGGGGACGCCAATCTTTCCTCGCGGGCCCTTCTCGAAGCCTACCGTGAAAGTTTTTCCCCCCACAGGACATGGGAACAGTTCGAGGCCTTTTCGCAGGCTTTGTTGGCGGAGTCGGCCCGCATCCTCGGCACTACGCAGGGATACCTCTTTCATGTCCCGTATCCACATGCGCCGATCCGCCTTGTGGCCGTTCTCGGAGGCAAGCTCGAATCCGTGACGTATCCTTATGCCTCCCTGCCCGATCTCATGGAGCTCGTAGCCGAGGGAGCTCCGCTTATTCTGGACAATGTGCAGGAAGGGGGGATGGGGTTCGGAAGCATGTTGATCGGCATCCCCATAGACTGCCGTCCCGATGGGGTTTATGCGCTGTGCCATGTCGGGGCTTTTTTGCCGGAGGTCCGCACCGTCCTTGAAGAGAATGTGCTGAAAGATATCGGGCGTGTCCTTGCCTGGGAGTGTTCCCGCGTCATGGAGCGGGAGCGGCGTCATGCGGAGCGCCTTGAGACGCTTGCGGATACGTCTGGAGAGATGATCTGCGTTTCCGATGAGATGGAACGGTTTCTCGGCGATGTGGAACTTGCGGCGAAAACCGACGCTTCCATCCTGCTTTGCGGGGAATCCGGCGTGGGCAAGGAGATGGTGGCCCGGTACATCCACGAGAAAAGCGGCAGGAGCGGCAGGCTTGTCATCATCAACATGGCGAGCCTTCAGGACGAGTTGTTCGAGAGCGAGTTCTTCGGGCATGAAAAGGGATCTTTCACGGGAGCCATGACCAGCAAGCCCGGTCTGGTGGAAATGGCCGAAAACGGCACGCTGTTTCTGGATGAATTCACGGAGGCCAGCACGCGGGTGCAGGCCAAGCTCCTGCGGGTCCTTCAGGAGCGCTGCTTCCATCGCGTGGGCGGAACGCAGACCATCAGCGTGAACTTCCGCCTTATCGCGGCCTCCAACAGGGACATCACCCATGCGGTCAGGCAGGGGCTCTTCCGCGCGGATCTCTACTATCGCATCGCCGTGATCAATCTGAAAATCCCTCCGCTGCGCGAACGCAAGGCCGACATCCTCGCCATTGCCCGCTACTATCTGCATTTTTTTTCGCACTGGCATCATCGGGAATGCGTTCAGGATTTTTCTCCGGAAAACCGCCGTATTCTGGAAAGCTGGAGTTGGCCGGGGAATATACGCGAGCTGCGCAACGTCATCGAGCAGTCGGTCGTCTTGACCGGGGGGCGACACCTGACGCTTCCTGATCCGGTGGAGCATACCGAGGCTTCCCGAGGCGTCGGGGCTCTGGGAGGTGGGGAGATGCCCGAAGAGTTGTTTTCCGGAAATCCGTCTCTGGCGGATCTCGAAAAACGGTATATCGAGAGGACGCTGGAGCAGTCGGGCTGGCGGATTGAAGGGAAGAGGGAAGCACTCGCCGTGCTGCGTATAAGCCGATCAGCATTGTACGACAAGATGCGGCGGTATGGAGTGAAGAGGCCCTTTTGAGGACTGATGCCTCTGAAGGCCGTCATAGCTAAAGTAAAACATGAAGGATGAGCGACATAAAAAACATTCCCAAAACGGGGAAGGGAGGCAAACGCGGGACGGAGAAAAGAGGCTGCCAGCCTTTGCGTGAACGGCTGGCAGCCGCGGAGATGATCTCAGGATTCGTAGACGATGCGCCCTCCGGAGATGGTCTTGAGCACGGAAAGCGTTTCGATGGACTCGGGCGGCACGGTCAGCGGATTTCCGGAAAGCTGCACAAAATCCGCATAGTATCCGGGAGCGATTGTACCGACGGCATGATCCCGTGCGCTGCACTTGGCGGCATTGACGGTGTAGGCTTTGAGGGCGTCGAGCGGCGAGATCCTCTGATCAGGGCCGAGAATGCGCCCCGCCGTGGTTGTGCGGTTGACGGCGGTATGGATGGAACGGATGGCATCCACGGGCTGCACCGGAGAGTCGACATGGAGGCCGAAGGGAATTCCCATGCGCACGCAGGAACCGCAGGGATCGAGCCGCGCGGCCCGCTCTTCGCCGAGGAACAGGTTGACGTGGCGCTCGCCCCAGACGTTGACGTGGCGGACAAAGAACGTCGGCGTGACCCCGCAGGCATGGAGCCGGGACAGCTGTTCGTCAGTCGCCATCTGCACATGGATGATCATGTCTCCGGGGACTTTCCTCGGGCACTTTCGGAGGGCCTCTTCAAACCCCCGCACGACGAATTCGATGGCGGCGTCGCCGTTGGCATGGAAGGCGACGGGGACGCCTTGGCAGTGGTACTTGGCAATCAGCTCGGCGATCTGTTCGGGCGTGAGGACATGATCCCCGCAAAAATCGGGTTTGCAGGCGTAAGGCTCCCCGAGCACGGCGGTCAGGGACTGGATCGAGCCGTCCGCAAACGATTTCACCCCCCCGTAGTAGAGATAGTCGGAAACGGGCATGTTCCATGTGCCGAGTTCGAGCATTTCATCCATGATGTTGGGCATGAAATGCAGGTAGCCTCGGGCGTTCATGCGTTTTTCCCGGGCCAGCCGGTTGTAGGCGCGGAGAATGCCGTGAGCGCCGTTGCTGAGGCCGATGCCTCCATCCTGAAACATCGTGAATCCCGCACGGTTATAGTCGGCGATCGCATATTCGATTTTCTCAGGGAGCTTCTCGGGCGGGCAGGCCGGAATCTTTTGAAATACCTTGAAATAGGCGTTCTCTTTAAGCAGTCCTTCCGGCATCCCGTCATCCCCGAGTACAACCATTCCGCCTTCGACGGAAAAATCCGCGGTGACGCCGAGCTTGGCGAGGCCGAGCGTGTTCGCATACCCCATGTGGCTCGTGATGTGTGATACGAAAACAGGCCGCTCCTGACTGACCGCATCGAGATCATGGCGGGTCAAGTGGCGGTGGTCGCTCATGCCTGTGTCGTCGTAGCAATACCCTATGATCCATTCCGTGTCGGTCTGCGTGGCGGCGTGCGTGCGAAAGGCGGACAGCAGGTTGCCGATGGTCCCGTGGGCCGTATCACAAAAAAACTGGGTGCGGCACTGCGCGTACATGGAAAGGTGGCTGTGCGAGTCTATGAAGCCGGGGAGGAGCACGCCTTCCTCCAGATGGATTTCCTTGCGCCGATGCCGGGGAGCGAGCGCGCGGAGTTCTTCCAGCGTGCCGACGGCGAGAATTTTTCCTTCACTGATGCAAACGGCTTCGGCTGTGGGTTTTCCCTCGTCCATAGTAAGTATTTCCGGGCAGGAGATAAGCGTGCATTCGTTTGTGAGCATAACCATTTCCTTTTTAAACCGATGAGGCGCGGCCGCGCCGCACGTGGAAGAGAAGGACCGTACCACCCCACCGGACTGGTGCGGAGGTACGGCCGCCGTTACCACTGCTTTTGTCCGACCAGCTTCAGGGCGAACATGGCGGCGATGCCAATAACGGTGATCGCGCCGTAGATCATGAGGATTTCCATTCCCGTGAATGTGTAGAACGCGGGGGCGAAGAAATAGAGAATGGGAGCGCACGTTACGAGGATGCCCACATTGAAGAAGGCGAGCTCAAGCGTGGCGGGCGTGCTGAAATCCGGGTCGATGATGCGCAGAAGCAGCAGGCCGGTGGCTGTTGAACCGCAACAGCAGCCGAACTGGCAGAGCACCCGCTCAGGCCCGTAATTGGTCCGGCGTCCGAACCAGAGGTTGAGGGCGAGGGCGAACAGGGTGACGCTGAACGCCTCGAGGAAGATGGGGATGACGTACTGCTTGAGGACGACGATATGGATGGACATCAAGGTGGCGGTCAGCAGGTAGTCCACGGAGGCCCCGGTGATGCGGGTCTGGACAACGGGGTCCATGAGCCTGCCCGCGCCGAGCTTGAGGAGCAGGGTACGGAGCAGCCACGCGACGATAAGCCCGTGGATGAAGAACATCGGCATACTGAGGGTGGCCCCGAATCCCTTGAGCCACTTGTATTGGTCAAAGAAGGGCTTGATGTGGGCTTCGATCCAGCTCAGTTCGGCATAGGTGATGAGATAGACGATGCCGACGAGGGCGACATGGAAGGCCAGCGTGTCGATGGTTGAGGCGTGGGTCGTTTCGCGTCCGTTGGTTGCGGTGGACTTCTCGTCCATGATGCCGGTCAGGAATTCTTTGGTGATGGAAGCTCCGGTCTTGTTGGCGTTGAGGCCCTTGCGGACGAACCAGCGGGCGACGGGCACGCCGACGATGGCGGCCGAAAGGAAGCCGAGCGCCGCGTAGATCACGCCGACGGTGGCGCAGTCGGCGATGCCGCCCTTTTCCCACAGCGTGCCGAAGGCATAGGCTTGCCCAGGGCCCTGCGTATAGCCGTGGGTTACGATCATGCCGATGAATTCGCTGAGGCTGTTTCCGGTCGCCAGATTATACAGCCAGATCACCGCGCCGCCGATGAGGGCTTGCGCGGGAAGGCTGATTGTCCAGATCAGCGTCTGCCACATGCCCCCGCGCACGACTTCCTTGGACGTGTTTTCCTGATTGCCGCGCGGGCGTGTCAGCAGAAGCGAAATGTAGCTGATGTTGAAGGCGTGGAACAGGAACCAGTTAAAGCTGCTGCTCGTGATCTGCCATTCTCCTATTTTAAGCCAGCCCGTGGAAACGATGGCAAAGCCGATCAGTCCGCCGATGATGCTGGCAGGGACCAGATGCCTTTTGCGAGCAGCAGGGTGCCGATGAGCAGCATCAGCGAAAGGAGGCCGAAAAGGATGAGATTTTCAAAACCGCTTCCCATGACAAAACTCCGTCTTTGAGGTTGACCCGAGCGTTTGAGAGCGCTGAGCCCATGCGGGCTCTCTCTGGACGTATTTGTCTGCAAGCGGTATTCCATAAAAAAAGAATAAATAAATTTAGTTTGTTATGCGTTAAGGACCTTCCCAAAAGTGTCATTTGTCATTATACTGAGACAAAACAATATCATCTTGTATTTATTGGTTTTTAAAGAAAAATGTCTCTTTTTTATGACAGAAATGTCTTATTCTTCTACGTGACGTGGG
>ENA-UESG01001769-UESG01001769.1-human-gut-metagenome-genome-assembly--contig:-NODE-1769-length-12934-cov-3.988255_pt1 | contig 12934 bp, 10 predicted proteins | sample MGYA00243002_ERZ508003 | MGnify/ENA primary metagenome ERZ508003 (study PRJEB26167, sample SAMN06115514) | human gut metagenome | host: Homo sapiens | place: China:Shanxi | collected 2015-12-02... | reverse complement strand
ATGGATTCTGCATTCTCTAAAAATTGGAGAAAAAGATGATACAAAAATTCGACTTTTTAATCATCGGTTCCGGGATAGCCGGAATGAGTTTTGCCCTGAAAGTAGCACACAAAGGAAAAGTGGCGCTCATATGCAAAACAGAATTGGAGGAGGCAAATACCTATTTCGCACAGGGTGGCGTAGCCTCGGTAACCAACACGTTGGTAGACAACTTTGAGAAACATATCGAAGACACGATGATCGCCGGCGACTGGCTCAGCGACCGCGCCGCAGTCGAGAAAGTCGTAAAAGAAGCTCCTTCGCAAATCAAAGAACTCATCAGCTGGGGGGTCGATTTCGATAAAAACGAAAAAGGGGAATTCGACCTTCACCGGGAAGGCGGACATTCCGAATTTCGCATCCTGCACCACAAGGATAACACGGGTGCGGAAATTCAAGACAGCCTGATACGGGCTGTCAAACAACACCCCAACATCACTATTTTCGAAAAGCATTTCGCCATCGAGATTCTTACGCAACACCATCTCGGAGTAACCGTTACGCGGCAGACTCCCGACATCGAATGTTACGGAGCTTATGTGCTCGATTTGAAAACCGGTAAGGTAGATACATTCCTCTCCAAAGTCACCCTCATGGCGACCGGCGGCGTGGGCGCTATTTATCAGACCACGACCAATCCGCTCGTCGCTACCGGCGACGGCATAGCGATGGTATACAGGGCTAAGGGAACCGTAAAAGACATGGAATTTATCCAGTTCCACCCGACCGCTTTATATCACCCCGGCGATCGCCCGTCGTTCCTCATCACCGAGGCCATGCGGGGATACGGAGCCGTATTGCGAACACTCGACGGCGAAGAGTTCATGCAAAAATACGATCCTCGCCTTTCTTTGGCTCCACGCGACATCGTCGCGCGGGCAATCGATAACGAAATGAAAAACAGGGGCGATGACCATGTTTATCTCGATGTCACTCACAAAGACCCGGAAGAGACAAAAAAACACTTCCCAAACATCTATGAAAAATGCCTCGGTTTAGGCATAGACATCACACGCGATTACATTCCCGTAGCACCTGCGGCTCACTATTTGTGCGGAGGTATCAAAGTCGATTTGGATGCCCGCTCGTCCATCAACCGGCTCTATGCCGTAGGCGAATGTGCCTGCACAGGACTTCACGGAGGAAACCGGCTGGCATCCAATTCATTGATCGAAGCTGTCGTTTATGCCGATGCCGCAGCCAAACATAGTCTTAAAGTAATCGATAACTTCTCCTATCAGGAGAACATTCCCGAATGGAACGACGAGGGGACACAATCGCCCGAAGAAATGGTACTTATCACTCAAAGCGTCAAAGAAGTCGGACAAATCATGAGTACCTATGTAGGTATCGTTCGCTCCGACCTGCGGCTTAAACGGGCATGGGACAGGCTCGATATTCTGTATGAAGAAACCGAAAGCCTCTTCAAACGCAGTAAAGCCTCCAAAGAGATATGCGAATTAAGGAACATGATCAACACCGGATATCTTGTCATGCGACAAGCTATGGACCGAAAAGAAAGCCGGGGACTTCACTACACGATAGATTATCCCCACACCGATAATACCCCGCAAATGAAATAAAGATTGTCTACACGACAATAGAAGAGCCGCACGACAAAATGCGGCTCTTTTTTTGAACCTTTTTCATCGCATACTGTTTTTACTGTACAAAAACAACATGCGATTATGAAATCTATTCAAGGAACAAAAACCGAACAAAACCTGCTGAAAGCCTTCGCCGGAGAATCACAGGCCCGCAACCGCTACACGCTATTCGCCCAAAAAGCGAAAGAAGAAGGATATGAACAAATCATGGGCATATTCGCCGAAACAGCAGAACAGGAGTTGGCACATGCCACCCGATTCTTCAAATTCATGCAAGGCGGAATGGTCTCCATTACGGCCGAATATCCGGCCGGACGTATAGGCAATACGGCTGAAAATCTGCTCGAAGCCGCCGAAGGAGAAAAACTCGAATGGTCGGCTCTATATAACGATTTCGAATCGGTCGCCATAGACGAAGGGTTTAAAGACGTAGCGACTGTATTCAAAATGATTTCCGAAGTAGAAGCCTTCCACGAATGGCGTTATCGCAAACTTCTGGAACGTCTCGAAAACGGATCGATATTCAAGCGCGAAGCGCCTATCCGCTGGCAATGCCGTAACTGCGGATACATCTACGAAGGCAGCGTAGCTCCGGCACGATGCCCGGCTTGCCTCGAACCCCGCGCGTTTTTCGAACCGGCAAGGGACAACTATTAGACAAAACTATCTATCTTTTCATACGACCATACCCGTGGCGGACGCCTTTGTCTGCTACGGGTATTTCTATATTCGACAAACTATCTTTGTCACCATCACTACCCCAACTTCATCGCCGAACGAGAAAGTAATTTATGACCTATCCGGCAATAAAGGCATTTATGAGTCTGGCAATACTCGTTGTTCAATTGTATGACAGCTTGGCTTTCCATAGCATTCGTCACCCGTATTCCTATATCGAAAAAACGACGCACGATCGAATTCTTTTCGGGACATAGCGATTCGAGTAACGAGAGAGCCCGGTCGGTCATATCTTCATTGCCGACATACATACCGTAGGCATACAGTAAGGGTGCTACCGCATTGATAAGCACAATATCGATAGCCGACTCACCCAAAACGACCGAAGATTCGGGCGACACGTGTCCGAACAGATAATGCGTGGTCCAATACCCCGAAAGTTCCACCTTGAAAATTCGGCGCAATTCTTCTTCGTTACCCGCCTCGCAAATCCGGGAAAACAGATTAAAACCCCGATGAATATATTGAGCCAGCATCGCCAATCGTCTGTGAGGGAAATTAGCCGGACGCAACCGGAAGAATTTCCAACTGTCCCGGTTAATCGGTGTCAGCCCGAATTTATTTTTCAAAAAAGCATATTCATTGACTAATCTCGCATAATAGTCGTCTCCGGGACACTCGCCCTCGGCCAACAGCCCCGCCTGCCCGAACAGGAAAGCCTCGACTTGCGACAGAGAATCGGCATGTTTTTGCATAAATCGCAACGGAAGACTACGTGCCAACCGCTCGAAAGCATCGCTGTTGATACCGAATCCCATACTGCGGGAGACGACAACATAACAGACCTCCTCCCAATTTCCTTTATACAAATCCAACCAATCGTGCAGCCGCTGCGACTTCGATTGTAACCGCTCGATAGCGAGAGAAGAAATCCAGTCGGACAAGACAATCGGCCCCAACTCCGCAATATGGGGGGCGCAAGATTGCGAGGAAGAATGAGAAACCAAAGTTTCATAATCGGAACGAAACGACGGAGAGCACGACAACACCAACGTGGGAATCTCCTCTCCGTTCGTGCGATAAACCGGCGTATCGGCTACCTCGACCACATGCAGAACCACCGAATCGTAAGCCGGGTCGAGATGGTGATTGTGCCGCCGCCAGTCCGATGCACGTCGATGCATCTCCACATTACCTGCCCATACGCAACCGTCGATAGAAATTTTCGCATTGAAAAAGTCGGGACCCGAATCGGTATTTAATTGTCCGTTATCGATTATCCTCAATTTACGGCCGTCCGTCGTGACCAACTTCGTATGGTCGAACAACCGATGTTGCCAGATATATTGCATGAGCTTTTCCATAAAAACGTTTTAAGACGAAAATTTTTTGACTTTCACTATCTTTGTAGAATATAGGATACGGTTCGGCATAGTCAAGTCGGAAATGTGATTTCCATTTGCCTCTGCGCTCACCTTTCACTATCTTTAAGTGTATAAATGAAAAACAAACAAGTTTGTTTTGTCCTGCTCCCACCTTTCGCTATCTTTGTCACTACGAAGATAAGATAAGATACGATTCGGCATAGCCAAGTCGGAAACAAGATTTCCGTTTGCCTCTGCTTTCATCTTTTATTATCTTTGCATTATCTGCAAATTAAACAAACCTTGTTGAATTAATCGGTACAAACCGAGATGTTTTGTAACAGAAGTTCGATATGAAAATAGCACTCATAGGATATGGAAAAATGGGACATGCCATCGAAGAAGCGGCTCTGTCCCGTGGGCATGAAATCGTTTGTCGCATCGACAAAGACAATCAGGAAGATTTCGATTCAGTTTCATTCAAAAGCGCCGATGTCGCCATCGAGTTCACGGCTCCGTCGGTCGCCGTCGACAATTATCGGCGGGCTTTCGCGGCCGGTATCCCCGTAGTATCGGGCACTACGGGGTGGCTGGAACATTTACCGGAAATACGCGAAGCCTGCGAGAAAGGCCAGACTTTTTTCTATGCCTCGAATTTCAGTTTGGGAGTTAATATCTTCTTTGCCGTTAACAAATATCTGGCAGGTATCATGAACCATTTCCCCCAATATTCGGTAGAAATAGAAGAGATACACCACATTCATAAACTCGATCACCCCAGCGGGACCGCTATTACTTTGGCCGAAGATATTATCGGCCAACTCGATGCGAAACATTCGTGGAGCGAAAATATGCCGGTCGCCGATGACAGTATTCATATCACCGCCCGACGCGAAGGGGAAATACCCGGTACACACACCGTTGTCTACGACAGTGCCGTAGATACGATACGTATCACCCATGAGGCGAAAAACAGAAAAGGGTTTGCCCTCGGAGCCGTCGTCGCCGCCGAATTTACCGTCGGGAAAAAGGGATTTCTCACCATGCAAGATTTATTCTCATTCCTCAAATAACACATAACCGTTATGAATCAAACGACAACCAACGACAAATACAGTCTGGCAGAACGATTGAAACGTGTGAAAAAAACTCGCTGGATACGTTTCTCCATCGTAGCTTTGTTATATATAGGGTGGACTATTTGGCTAAACAATTACTATGTATTGTTCGGCCTGTTGCTACTTATCGACATCTATCTCACCCAATATATTCCGTGGGGGTGGTGGAAAACCAGTAAAAATCCGGTCGTTCGAACGGTGATGGAATGGGTCGATGCCATCGTCTATGCCTTAGTGTTGGTTTATTTCATCTTTATATTCGTCTTTCAGAACTATCAGATACCCTCTTCTTCTCTCGAAAAATCGCTATTGGTAGGCGATTTCCTATTGGTCAGCAAGATGAGTTACGGCCCTCGTGTCCCCAACACACCGTTACACTTCCCGCTCGCCCAGCATACCATACCTCTTCTCAACACGAAATCTTACATCGAATGGCCCCAATGGGACTACCACCGTCTCAAAGGATTCGGCCCGGTGAAACGCAACGACATCGTCGTCTTCAACTTTCCGGCAGGCGATACGGTAGCCGTGAAACAACCCAACCCGGATTATTACACCCTGTGCTTCCTCGAAGGCCGGGAAGCCGTAAACCGCAACAAAGCTCTGTACGGCGATATTATTTACCGTCCGGTCGATCGTCGGGAAAACTATGTGAAACGATGTGTGGGCTTACCGGGCGACACGTTCAGCATTGTCAATAACGACATCTACATCGACGGAGTGAAACAACCCCGTCCCAAAAACATGCAGTTAAACTATTTGGTTAGAACCAACGGACGCTATCTCGGTAACAATGACTTTGAAAAATGGGGTATCAGTGTCGAAGACCGTGTACCTATCGACGTATCGAGCCTCAACGCCCGTATGAACCTCGAAAGCTGGGGGCTTCTCCCCAATCCAGACGGAAGCATGAATCCCGTTTACGAACTACCTTTGACACAGGCGATGATCGACATGATGAAAAAAGACCCTTCGATAGAACAGATTGTGGGAGAACCCGGATTCTTCGGCGGCCAAACTTATCCGTTAGTTCGCTCGAACACATGGACCCGCTCCGATTACGGGCCGGTATGGATTCCTAAAAAAGGAGCCACTTTGAAACTGACCCTCGAAAACCTACCCATTTACGAACGCCCCATAAGGAACTACGAACATAACGACCTGCAAGTCAGAGACGGCAAAATATATATCAATGGAAAAGAAACTGACTCTTATACTTTCAAAATGGATTATTACATGATGTTGGGCGACAATCGGGATAAATCGGCCGATTCCCGCTACTGGGGATTCGTTCCCGAAGACCACATCGTAGGCAAACCTATGTTCGTATTCTTATCGCTCGACAAAGATAAAGGACTTTTCGACGGGAAAATCCGTTTCAACCGAATGTTCCGGTCGGTAGATAGCCTCGTGAACTAAGAAACCGTTTCAATTTTTACAAATAGATATTTTATGCCATAAGCATGAAAAAAGAAACCAGACGTACGATTTTCTTCACGGTAATCATCATTATCGGGAGTGTATGGTTCATTCGTTTTTTCATCATAGAACCCTATCGCATTACTCCCGGCCAAATGGAAAACAGCTTGTTGCCGCGAGACCGGCTATGGGTCGATAAGTGGTCGTTTCGGTGGGGAAACCGAAACCCGAAATACCGAGATGTCTTAGTGTTCGAATTACCCGAAATCGCTCAAACCCAATCGGGTGTAACCGAAATTGCCATTGCCCGTTGCATAGGTTTGCCCGGCGACACGATTAAAAGTACGGGGAACAAACTGTTCGTTAATCACAAGCCCGTCGCCCAGCCTCCTCTTATCCTCGAAGCCTATCTTTCGCCCGATTCCCTCGAACATCGGGTAAATCGAATGATGAGACAAAACAATTCCTTCTTTGTCGAGCAAGGTAAATTGAAAGACAGCCGCCTACTGTTTCTCTCCCGGTATGACTACGAAAAAGTAAGGAGACAACTATCGGCCGACTCCCTACTCTACCCGGTATTTCTGAAAAGAGATTTTTATGAAGTCGCCCTTCCCCGAAAAAATGAACAAATACACATCACTCCCCAAAATGCAGAGTTTCTCTACCGCATACTTACCCGATATGAAAACCGCAAAGTAGAGTACGACAACGGGAAAATCTATGAAAACGGGAAGGAATTAACCTCATGTCGGCTCACTCAAAGCTATTATTGGGTAATAGGAGACAACAGAGCCGGCATGTCCGACTCCCGTTCTTTCGGAGTTCTTCCCCACTCCCACCTCATCGGTAAAGGCGTATGCATCGGTTATTCGAGAAATCCCGAAAAACCGTTTTGGCAATCATTACGCACCGATCGTTTCTTCAAAACCGAATTATGAGTACAGTATATCTATCGACCTCCTATTTCGCTCCGGTATCCTACTACGCATCATTCCTCCGATACGATCGGATAGTCATCGAACAGTGGTGCAACTATACGAAACAAACTTATCGGAACCGCTGCCACATAGCCGGAGCGAACGGACTATTGGCACTGTCTGTCCCTATCGTCAAACCCGATACGATTAAATGCCCCACGAAAGACATTCGTATCTCCGACCACGGAGAGTGGAGGCATTTGCATTGGAATGCTATCGCTTCGGCTTACGGGTCCTCCCCTTTTTTCGAATACTACCAAGACGATATACGCCCGTTCTTCGAGAAGCGGTACGAATTTCTGTTGGATTTCAATGAAGAAATACGCCGCACCGTATGCAACCTCATAGGTATTGAACCGCATATAGAATACAGTTCGTCTTACTCCGAACCTGCTCCCGGGGAAACAGACCTAAGAGATGTCATACACCCCAAGAGAAGAAAAGCCGAAACCATCTTACCCGTACAACTGAAACCCTACTATCAGGTATTCTCCGAAAAATATGGTTTCCAACCCGACCTAAGTATCATCGACCTTCTGATGAATATGGGCCCGGAATCGATTCTTATTCTCCAAAACACCTAAGAAATAATTCCGTAAAAGCACTATTATCGGCTATCTTTGTTATCTTTGCACAAAATGCGAATACCCATCTTTGCACATGAGTAGCTACGAATACGCAGACAGACTGAAAGAGACTGTAAAAAAACTATCCGATTTTCTTTCTCTCGAAGAGTTGCATCACCAGCGATGCAGAGGAGAAGTACTTCCCTCCGAAAAACAACTACAAGAACTCATATCGCTCTGCCGGTCGCTCATTTTTCCGGGATTCTACGGACTCCCCGACGTAAGCAAAGAAAATTTGCTCTACCACACGGGTATCAATACCGAAAAACTTTTCGAAGTATTGGTCAAACAAATCTCAGCAGGATTATTATTCCAAAAAAATACCGATCATACAGACAGCGATTTAAAACGGTTACAGGAATCGGCCGAACAGAAAGCGATCGACTTTATCACTTTCCTACCCGAAATGCGCCGCATCCTATCCACCGATGTCACGGCCATGTACAACGGGGATCCGGCAGCACAAAACAAAGCCGAAGTTATTCTGTGCTATCCCGCTATCCGGGCGATTTGCAACTATCGCATCGCCCATAAACTGTTAGAATTGGACGTCCCCTTGATTCCCCGTATCATTACCGAAATGGCTCACTCCGAAACCGGAATAGATATACACCCGGGAGCCGTTATCGGGGAATATTTCGCCATAGACCACGGAACCGGAGTCGTAATCGGAGCGACCTCCGTTATCGGAAACAGAGTGAAGCTATATCAGGGAGTAACGTTGGGGGCTCGCAGTTTTCCACTGGACGAAAACAACAATCCCATTAAGGGTATCGCCCGGCATCCCATCATAGAAGACGATGTCATTATCTATTCCAATGCCACCATATTGGGAAGAATAACCATCGGAAAAGGTGCTGTAATCGGCGGAAACATCTGGGTTACCGAAAACGTAGCTCCCGGGGAACGCCTTGTACAAGCCAAAGCAAAACCATAAGAAATAAATACAATACACACTATCGTGAATACCGAAAAATTTGAAATCGTAGCGAAAACTTTTCAAGGACTCGAAGATGTTCTGGCAGAAGAATTAAAAAATCTGGGAGCCGAGGATATAGAAATAGGTCGAAGAATGGTATCCTTCCACGGAGACAAGACTCTTCTTTACAAAACCAATTTGGCCTGTCGAACAGCTCTGAGAATACTGAAACCTATTTATAAATTCGAAGCATCGAACCCCGACGAAGTCTATGAAAAAATGAAAGCGTTCGAATGGGATACCCTGCTTTCTCCCGAAACGACATTCTCGATCGACTCCGTCACCTATTCCGACTGTTTCAAACATTCCAAATTCGTGACCTACCGAGCGAAAGATGCCATTGCCGACTATTTCATGGAGAAGACAGGCAAACGACCTTCGGTGCGGTTAAACGGAGCGGAACTCGTATTGAATCTCCATATATCGCACATGAGCTGCACGCTGTCGCTCGACAGTTCGGGAGAGTCTCTGCACAAGCGAGGATACCGCGTGGGACAAACCGAAGCCCCCATCAACGAAGTATTGGCCGCCGGAATGATATTGAAAACGGGGTGGCACGGAGAAACCGACTTTATAGATCCTATGTGCGGGTCGGGAACCATTCTCATCGAAGCCGCTTTGATCGCCACCCATACATATCCCGGTATTTTCAGGAAAAGTTTCGCTTTCGAAAGATGGAAAGATTTCGACGAAGAGCTGTTCGAAATGCTCTACAACGACGATAGTCACGAACAGGAGTTTACCCATCGCATATATGGCTCCGACATTTCCCCGCGAGCGATCGACATCGCGACAAAAAACATAAAAAGCGCCGGAGTAGCCAAATACATCGATCTCAAAATCATGCCTATACAACGATACGAGACCGCTCCGTCCGAACAAGGCATTCTCATCACCAATCCCCCTTACGGAGAACGAATCTCATCGAGCGATTTGTTCGGGCTGTACGAATCGATAGGCAACCGTTTAAAGCATGTTTTCAAAGGGTACGATGCATGGATCATCAGTTACCACAAAGAATGCTTCGATAAAATAGGGCTGAAACCCTCGGTAAAAATAGACCTGATGAACGGAGCTTTGGAGTGCGAATACCGGAAATACGAGATTTTCGACGGCCGATACAAAGAATTCAAAGAAGAAGGCAAAAACTTGGATAAACGGGAGGGACAAACTCGTCGAACCAATCTGCGAGGCAAAGCTCCTTTCGATAGAAAAAGGACATACGACAGCGACCGACGAAGCGACAAAACAGAGCGTTTCGACCGATCGGGGAAACCTTCGTTCCGCCGGGATTCCAAACAGGGAAAACCCATAGGGAAAAAAACATTCGATCGTCCGGAACGGTTCAAACCCGACGGCGAAAAATCGGAACGCTTGCACGGAGAAGCGGCTTTTCGGAAATTCGTAACCTTCAAGCAGCCCTCCATAAAACCATCGGACGACAATCCTAAAAAAGACTCCGACAAACCAGAATAAACCTAAAAACTCCATACAATGAATATTCTATTATTAGGATCGGGAGGTCGCGAATGCGCCTTAGCTTGGAAGATAAAGCAAAGTCCAAAAACCGACAAACTTTATATCGCACCGGGAAATGCCGGAACCGCAGCCATAGGTACGAACGTGGCGATACCGGCGACCGACTTCGATGCCATCGGAAAATTTGCAGTGGAAAAACATATCGATATGGTCGTTGTGGGCCCCGAAGACCCATTGGTAAAAGGAATATACGACTACTTCGTATCTTGCGAGGAGTTGAAAAACATACCTGTTATAGGTCCGTCGAAGGAAGGCGCCCGCTTGGAAGGCAGCAAGGAGTTTGCCAAAGGATTCATGATGCGTCACAATATACCCACGGCCCGGTATGAAAGTTTCACGCAGGAAAATCTGGAAGCGGGATATACCTTTCTCGAAACGTTAAAAGCCCCTTACGTGCTTAAAGCCGACGGATTGGCGGCGGGCAAGGGCGTACTTATCATAAACGACCTGCAAGAGGCGAAAGACGAATTGAAACAAATGTTGAACGGCATGTTCGGGAATGCCAGTAAAACCGTGGTTATCGAGGAATTTCTATCGGGCATCGAATGTTCTGTCTTTGTTCTCACCGACGGCAAAGATTACCGCATACTCCCCGTTGCCAAAGATTACAAACGCATAGGAGAGGGCGATACCGGACTCAATACCGGCGGCATGGGAGCCGTTTCACCCGTACCGTTCGCCGATGCCACGTTCATGAAAAAAGTGGAAGAGCGCATCGTAAAACCCACCATCGAAGGTTTGAAAAAAGAAAATATCACGTACAAGGGTTTCATATTCTTTGGATTGATCAACGTACAAGGAGAACCGATGGTGATCGAATACAACGTTCGTATGGGAGACCCCGAAACCGAAGTCGTCATGTTGCGCATTCAATCCGACTTGGTCGACCTGCTCGAAGGTGTGGCACAAGGAACGCTCCGGGAAAAAGAGTTGATAGAAGACCCACGGGCTGCCGTAACCGTTATGCTGGTATCGGGTGGCTATCCCGGTTCCTATGAAAAAGGCAAGGAAATCACAGGACTGGATTTAGTGACGGACAGCATTCCGTTCCATGCCGGAACGACATTCAAAAACGGAAAAATCGTAACCTCCGGCGGACGCGTCATCGCCCTCAGCTCATACGGTGCGACCAAAGAAGAGGCTTTGGCAAACTCTTTCAAAAGCGCCAAAGCCGTCTCTTTCGAAGGTAAATATTTTCGTTCCGACATAGGCGCCGACTTGTAAAACAATGAATCTGAAATCATTCATAAACAATAAATATACACTGGTTGGATCGATTGTTTTCTATCTGACCGGTGTATATCTCACGAGCCGGTTCGCAACATATCTCCCTTGCGAAGGGAGTCCCGGAATCTTGTTTCCGAGTGCCGAAAGATGGCTTTCCTCCTCCCTATCGAACCATTCGGTCAACAGCATTCTCATTCTATCCGGGGGTATTCTGCTGTTGCGTATCAACAACCTTTTCTCTCTTATTCAGAAACACACATTGCTTCCATTCCTATTTTTTCTGTTGTTGGAAGTCTGTTCCCCGTCCCTTTCGCTCTTATGCAACGGAAACATAATGGCTGTGGTTCTAACGACGATTTTGTTTTCTTTTTTCTCGGCTTACCAGCAAGAAAGGGCACAACCGGCATTTCTAATGATGGGAATCATCTCCCTATGTACCCTGTTCTGTCCCGAATTTGCTTATTACATACCCCTGTTTATCATCGGATTCGCGCAAATAAGGTATTTCACGCTGAAATCCCTGTTAGGAGCATTTATCGGATTCGCCACCCCGTTCTGGGTATTGATCGGAATAGGAATCATGCCTTTCTCCGGATTGTCTGCATTGATTCCCGATTTTACGTTTCATATACCCGAAACACTCCCCTTTAACGACCCACAATTCTGGACAATCGTTTTAACCGTGCTTTTAGGACTTTTCTCCGGTACAGCGACACTATATACCACATTCAACGAAAAACGCCAAACAAGAGCTTATAACGGCTTTATAAACCTATTGTCGGTCTACTCCGCCATACTTCTGATTATAGATTATAGAAACTATACCCTCTATCTGCCTGTCCTAAATATGGCAGTTTCCATGCAAGCCGCATTTTTCTTCACGAACAATACGAAAAAATACGGAGTAGTGTTGTTCTATCTCATATTAACCCTTTACACAGGATTGTTCGTATGGAATTTATTGCGGGGGTGTACTGGCTCATCACGCTGGGCAGGAAGCACCCGGGGTCGGCCTTGTTCCAGGCCGCCATCTGATCGAGCACGGCAAAGCTGTCGTCCACATGGCCGGGCAGGGCAAGGTGGCGCAGGATCACGCCCCGCTGCAGTATGCCCTCGCTGTCAAAAACAGGGTGCCCGGCCTGAGCCATCATGGCTTCAATGGCGGGCCTGGCCTGTGCAAAATAGTCCGGCGCGGCGGAAAGCTCTGCCGAAAGGGCAGGAGAAACATATTTCAGGTCGGCCAGCCAGATGTCGATGAAGCCGCGCCAGGCGTGCACGCTCTCCACGGTCTCGTAGCCGCCGGTGTTGCAGACGATGGGCAGATGCAGCCCCTGCGCCCGCGCCAGGTCGAGGGCGGCGAT
>ENA-UESG01001762-UESG01001762.1-human-gut-metagenome-genome-assembly--contig:-NODE-1762-length-12975-cov-11.049853_pt1 | contig 12975 bp, 7 predicted proteins | sample MGYA00243002_ERZ508003 | MGnify/ENA primary metagenome ERZ508003 (study PRJEB26167, sample SAMN06115514) | human gut metagenome | host: Homo sapiens | place: China:Shanxi | collected 2015-12-02... | reverse complement strand
CAGAGCAAAGATATAAAATCCTTTTTATACAATATGTCAAAGAACACTTGATTCTTACTTTTTACACAACCTCCGGGGAAGGAGGGGTGGCTGAAAGCCGGGGTGGTAGGTGCGCCTATCTGTTTTAATAATAGACTTATGTATTCACCTACCACCTCCCCCTACGGGGACTCCTCCTTCCCGAAGGAGGAGAATGGAGATAGATTTGCCTCTAGCGTGGCTTTACCAAGGTGATTCTTATCTAGCGTTGACATCGTCTCTTCTCTAGAATAAACATCGCCTCTCATTTGAAACAATGCTGTCGAATGGAAGCCTTGCTTCGGCGTTACGCCGGCAGTTATAGGTCGAAGCCGATGTCGCGGCGGAAGTACTTCTTGTCGAAGTCAATCATGTCCGCTACTTTGTAGCTCTGTGCCAACGCTTCTTCTTTAGTAGCTCCATAGGAGCAGACAGCGATAACGCGTCCTCCGTTTGTAACTACTTGGCCGTCTTTCATAGCTGTTCCGGCATGGAAAATGATACTTTCCGTAGCGGCAGCCTGTTCCAGTCCGCTGATCGGGAATCCTTTCTCATAAGCTTCCGGGTAACCGCCGCTGACGAGAATCACACAACCTGCCGAACGCGGGTCCATAACGAGTGTCTTTTCGTTCAGGTTGCCTGCGGCAGTGCCCTCCAGCAGTTCCACGAGATCGCTCTGAATGCGGAGCATGACGCTTTCTGTTTCCGGGTCGCCCATACGGACGTTGTATTCGATCACCATTGGCTCACCTTTCACATTGATTAATCCGAGGAAGATGAAACCTTTGTAGACGATATTCTCTTCTTTCAGGCCGTTGATTGTCGGCTCGATGATGCGGGTGCGTACTTTCTCCATGAACACTTCGTCGGCAAACGGAACAGGGGTTACGCTACCCATGCCCCCTGTATTCAGACCTTTGTCGCCTTCACCGATACGTTTGTAGTCTTTTGCTACGGGGAGGACTTTATAGTTTTCACCGTCGGTCAGGACAAATACGGAACACTCGATACCGCTCAGGAACTCTTCAATGACAACTGTTGCCGATGCAGAGCCGAACATACCGCCGAGCATTTCTTTCAGTTCCTTTTTGGCTTCGTCCAGCGTGGGGAGAATCAGTACGCCTTTTCCGGCACAGAGGCCGTCGGCTTTCAGTACATAAGGAGCTTCCAATGTTTCGAGGAAGGCCAAACCTTCTTCAATAGTTGCGGAAGTGATACTTTTGTAACGGGCTGTCGGGATGTTGTGACGCATCATGAAGCCTTTTGCAAATTCCTTGCTTCCTTCCAGTTCGGCTCCCTGTGCGGAGGGACCGATAACAGCGATGTGTTTAAGTTCGGGGCGGTTCTGGAAGTAGTCGTAGATTCCTTTTACCAACGGATCTTCGGGACCTACTACGACCATGGCGATGTCTTCCTTCAGGGCGAAAGCGCTGATAGCTTCAAAATCAGTAGCCTTGATGTTGACATTTTCGCCTACGGCAGTTGTTCCGGCATTTCCCGGAGCAATATACAGCTTCTCAACTTTCGGACTTTGGGCAATTTTCCATGCCAGTGCATGTTCGCGGCCGCCCGAGCCTAGTAATAAAATCTTCATCTTTATACTGTTATAAGTTATACTGTTATACGTTTGATTAGGTATGGATAAGCAGCCGCTTTTTACAGGTTCTGCTCAAAGTACCGGGTGATTTTTTCGTGCAGATGTACACGGTCGCGACCTGACACGTTGTGCTTGTGGCACGGGTAGATGAACAGGTCGGGGTAGGTGCGGGCGTCTACACAAGCTTTCATGAACGACAAGGTGTGTTGAGGCACGCAAGTGTCGTCATGGTCGTCATGGATAATCAGCAGATGACCTTTCAACTGACCCGCGAGGTTTTTCAGGTTGCATTCCTTGTAACCTTCAGGATTGGTTTCCGGTGTGTCCATATAGCGTTCGCCGTACATCACTTCATAATATCCCCAGTCGATGACAGGGCCACCGGCTACGCCTACTTTGAATATTTCCGGGTAACGGAGCAACAAGGCAGTGGTCATGTGCCCTCCAAAGCTCCAGCCGTGCACGCCGATGCGTCCGCCGTCTACGTAAGGGAGGGATTTCAGGAATTCGACACCTTTTACCTGGTCTTTGCCTTCTTCAATCCCGAGGCGACGGAAGGTGGCGTTCTCAAATTCCAGTCCGCGGTTACTGCTGCCACGATTGTCGATCGTAAACATGATATAGCCTTTGTTGGCCATATACGTGTCCCAGCCACGTGCGCCATTCTGCCAGCCTCCGGTGACACATTGGGCATGAGGACCTCCGTAGACGTAAATAATGGTTGGATATTTCTTGTTCGGGTCAAAGTTTGCCGGCTTCATCAGGCGGTAGTGAAGGTCGGTTGTGCCGTCGGCCGCTTTGATTGTCCCGGTTTCAATACTTGGCATTTGATAACCTTCATACGGGTCTTTGGCAGTCAGCAGGTTTACGGTTTCTTTGAAGTTCTTTGTATCTACCAGATTAATGATGCGGGGCTGGTCTTTAGTGGAATAACGGTCGATAAGGAACGTCCCGGAAGCGTTGAGCACTCCGTTGTGTTCACTCTCTTTACTGCTATCGAACGGGCGGCTCATCTTTCCGTTGTTCACGTTTACTGCGAAATGACCGCTTCTCAAGCCCTCTATGGCGGTGAAGATAACTTCTTTCCGCTTAGCGTTGAAGCCTAATATATTTTTTACCAGCCAGTTGCCTTTAGTCAACTGTTTTACCTTCACTGATTCGCGATATTGGGCGCCACCGGTTCCTTCCTGAAGGTCACCGTAAATGCTTGCTTTGGTATCAAACAGATAGAGGTGATTGTATCCATCGCGCTGGCTCTGATAAATGAATTTGCTGGTATCCCACGGCAAGAATATAATCGGGTTTTGCGGCTCTACGTATTTCGGGTGAGTTTCTTCGTAGAGCACCTTTGTCAGCTTGCCTGTTTCTGCGTTGTATTGGCAAAGTTTGGCATGGTTCTGGTCGCGGTTTACTTCAATCAGGTAGAGGCTCTTCTCGTCCGGTGCCCAACTGATGTTCGTAAAGTAGCGGTCGGTAGGGTCGCCTGCATCCAGGTAAATGCTTTTGCCCGTTGCGGGGTTGTAGATACCTACCTTCACTTGGTGGCTGGTCATTCCTGCCATTGGATAGCGGACATTGTTCACTTCGCCCACACGTGCGGTAATGTCTACAAGCGGGTATTGAGTCACCATACTTTCATCCATACGGTAGAAGGCGAGCAGATTACCTTTCGGGCTCCAGAATGTACCTTTGTTGATACCGAACTCATTGCGGTGTACGGACTGGCCGCAGACGATGCCTTCGGGCTCGTTCGTCACCGCCTGTTCGTTTACGTATAGATTGTTGCCGATTGTATAGGCTACATTTCCATTGGCGGTGCAGTAGTCTTCGTTTTCCGCTTTGGCTTTAGGCTTGCGACTGCTGACAATCCGGTTGTTCTTGAAATCATATACGATGTATTTTCCGGCTATGTTCAGTAACATTTGCGGCTTTTCCGCCCATGGGAAACGTACGGAATACAAATGGGATAACTTTCCTGCCTTGTCTTCTGCAAGCGCTTTGTTGATTTGCTCACGGGTGATGAGCATTGTTTCTTTGCCTGTTTGCGGCTGGATAGAATAGATGGTGTCGATGCCGGGTTTAATACACTCGTCGCCCCACCATTGCAGCCCGTACAGGTTTTCTGCATAACGATAACTTTCACCGCCCGGAATCAGGTCTTCCAGTGTCGGTTTCTTGGTTTCTTGTGCCATAACATTGATTACAATTGGGATTGCCAACAACAAAAGGAAGGCTCTTTTTCCAACTTTACTCATTGCTCTTTTCTTTATTATTTGTTTTTAAATCCTTTTATTTTTACTCTGTCCAAAGAAGTGCTCTTTATCCGAATAGCAGCACCCAACTTGGCAAAAGCATTGAATAATTCATTAAATTGCTTTTCGTTGCTAATTTCTTGTGAATGTGCAATTAACTATTAACGCTTGTTTACTCCTCTTCCTTCTTCGGAATCCTCGGTTCCCGATTTCCTTTGAACTCTCTCGGAGCTTTCGGGTCTCTTCGGCTACGGAATTCTCCCTGCGGTTTTCTCTCTCTCTGTTTCCTTCCCGCTTGAATTCTCCTTCTTCCCGGCGCGGCTTGTATTCTCCTTCTCTGCGAGGTCTGGAGTCACCTTCCCGACGAGGCCTGAACTCACTTTCTCTACGGGGTTTGAATTCTCCTTCCCGACGAGGTTTATATTCTTTTCTTTCCCTGAACTTAGACGCTTGTTCTCCTTCCGTCTCTTTCTTTTCTTCTCCTGCTTCTTCCTGACTCTTGAACTCCTTGTATTTTCCGTCAAAGATTTCATATTTGCGGAATTCACATTCCAGTGGCCCATTGAACAAAGGAACCTTTTGGCTGGCTTTCAAACCAATCTGGTCGAAACACTCTTCCCGATAGGAGAGAACCCATGCCTCGTTTCCTACAAACGCGTGTTTCAGGCGCTCGCCAATCATTTGGTATAGTCCGAGCAAATCATTGGTGGAAATACGCTCTCCATAAGGAGGGTTGGTGATGATGACAGACTTCTCTTTCGGCTGTTCGAATTGCTGGAACGGTTGCAGTTTCAGTACGACATCTTTCGATACCCCCGCTGCCTTTATGTTATGAGTTGCTATTTCGTTCGCTTTCGGATTGTTGTCGTATCCGTAAATTTTATGTGTAAATTCACGCTCCTGACTGTCGTCATTGTAAAGCTCGTCGAACATATCCGCATCGAAATCCACCCATTTCTCAAATGCAAATCCCTTACGGAATACGCCCGGAGCGATGTTTCTTGCTATCAATGCAGCTTCCACTGGAATAGTACCCGAACCGCACATCGGATCAATCAAGTCACATTCTCCCCGCCAGCCGGTCATCAGAATCATACCGGCAGCCAATACCTCGTTCAACGGAGCTTCTACGGCTTCCTGGCGGTAACCGCGCCGGTGAAGTGATTCACCGGACGAGTCCAAAGACAAGGTGCAGGTCGTTTGTGCGATATGGATATTCAACAATACGTCCGGATTGCTGATGCGTACAGACGGGCGTTTGCCTGTCTTTTCACGGAAATAATCCACGATTGCATCTTTCACCTTGTACGAAACAAACTTCGAATGGCGGAATTCTTCGCTGAATACTACTGCATCTATTGCAAATGTCTTGTTTACGTCGAGATATTCCTCCCAAGGAATTGCCTGTATTTCATTGTAAACTTCGTCAGCATCCTTTGCCGTAAAGTTCTTGATCGGTTTAAGAATACGGATAGCAGTACGGAGGCAGAAATTAGCCTTATACATCATACGTTTATCCCCTGTGAATGACACCATTCGGCGGCCTATTTGAATGTCGTTGGCTCCTAGTGCTGTCAGCTCTTCTGCAAGTATCTCCTCCAGTCCCTGGAAGGTCTTGGCAATCATCTCGAATTGTTCGTTCATATATAGTTATTTGGTTTTATTTTTTTGCTTTGGTTTGTACGATTCTTGCTCCTGCGGGGACGTTCTCCGTCACCCAGATATTACCGCCTACGGTTGCATCGCGTCCGATAGTGATTCTTCCCAGGATAGTGGCGTTGGAATAAACGATTACATTGTCTTCCAGTATCGGGTGGCGCGGGATGCCTTTGATTGGCTTTCCATCCGCATCCAGCGGGAAACTCTTGGCTCCCAGAGTGACGCCCTGATAGAGTTTGACGTTGTTTCCGATGATACTCGTTGCGCCGATTACCACACCTGTGCCGTGGTCGATCGTGAAGTGACTGCCAATCTTGGCGGCCGGATGAATATCAATACCTGTTTCGCTGTGCGCCATTTCCGTAATGATACGCGGAATCAGGGGGACACCCAGTTCCAGTAGCTCATGCGCGATGCGGTAGTTACTGATGGCTTTGATAGCGGGATAGCAGAAAATAACTTCGCCATAACTTTCGGCGGCAGGGTCGCCGTTATAGGCGGCTTCTACGTCGGTAGCCAGCACTCTGCGCATGACAGGCAATTTGCTGATAAACTTGGCGGCAAGGCGGGCTGCTTCTTCTCTCTTGGAATCGGAGCAGGCATTACATCTTCCTTCTATACTGGTTCCAAAACACAATCCGGCAAGGATTTGCTCGGTAAGCAAATCAAATAACTTCTCAATATTTACACCGATGTGGTAATTGATTGTCCGGCTGTTGATAGTGGAATTTCCGTAATATCCGGGAAATAAGATAGAGCGTGAAAGCTCGATAATTTCATACAAGACTTTAGCAGAGGGCAGTGGTTCGCCATCTTTGTGTTGATGAAACAGTCCTTTGTAAGATTCGCTTTCCGATAGCTCATCGACTGCCTGTGTCAAAATGTGGGTGAAGTTCAGTGGACTCATTAGGTCAGTTGCTCATATTTATATGGGGACAAAGGTATTAAAAAAATAATAAAATTGGTTGGGATTCAGGATAAATAATGTATTTTTGTCACATTCAAAACATGACATGAATAAGGGGTTGATGAATGGGAGGACTACTATGAAGCTGTTTGGCTTGTTCGGGCTTTTGATATTGTTGTATTGCGGGTGTGCTGACAGGCATCGCCATAAGCCTTTTTGTGAGCAGGAACTTGTTGATTCTCTCGAAGTCCGCGTTCAGGATTCTCTTTTCTCCAATGTACTTTATTCCCGTTCGCAGGTACGTGACGCGCTGGTGCAAGTGCAAGACTCACAAGTGTATTATCGTCTGCTCGCCCTTTATGGTAAAACCTTCTTTGTTTCTTCTGATTTTGACTCCATACTTTATTACAATCGACAGGTTAAGCAATTCTCCCGCAATGTTTCCGAGTGTCCTCGCTGGAACGATGTCCTGGCCGATGTTTATAATGTTGAAGGAAACGTTTGGATGCAGTTGAACCGTCCCGATTCTGCCATACTTGATTATCAAAAGGCGTATGCATATCGTCTGAAAGGAAAGCGCCTGCACCTTCTTCCCGACATTTGTATCAATATGGCTGACGCCTGCCTGCATCGCAGTGACTTGGCGCACACTGCCTCTTATTACCGCCGCGCCTTGTTTCTCTGCGATTCTCTGAGATTGTCCGAACATACGAAATTCCCTGTCTATTACGGTTTGGGACAAACTTATATGGACTTGCGCGACTTCGATTTGTCCAACCATTATTATGAACTGGCAGGAAAATTCTTTGACGAAATGAATGTGGGAGAACGTTGGACCTATCTCAACAATCGCGGAAATCATTATTATTACAGGAAGAATTATCAGGAAGCATTGAACTATATGCGCAGAGCCAATGCCTTAGTCTCCGCCCACCCCCAAATGGTGTTTGAACAGAACTTTATCAAAGTAAACCTGGGAGAATTATACTTGTTGACCAATAACTTGGATTCAGCACAGATATGCCTGGACGAGAGTTATCGTTTCTTTTCGGAAATTCAGCATAACTCGGCTGTATACTATATCGAAACTCAAATGATTGAACTGGCGTTACAGAAAGGAAATATGGCGCTGGCTCATAAAATGATAGAACGTACCGCTCCTGTGGGACATCTTGATGCCAATATGCTGACAATACGCAACCAATATCTCCAGCATTACTTCGAGCGTGCCGGTGACTACCGCCGTGCTTATGAATATTTGAAGCGTGACTGTCGTCTGGATGATTCTATCCGTAGCGAACGGGTACAGACACGTGTCGCAGAACTGGATATGCGCTATCGTCAGGACACTATTGTATTGCGGAAAGAAATGCAGATTCAACGGCAGGCAAGTGAAGTGAAAGCTTTGAAGTTGAGCGTTTATATATGGGTACTTGTTTGTGTGCTGCTAGTTGCAGGAACAGGCGGTATCATCTGGTATATGCGGAAGAAAAGAGAATTTCTTCGTGAACGCTTTTTCCGGCAAATCAACCGTGTCCGCATGGAGAACCTGCGGAGCCGGATTTCCCCCCATTTCACTTTCAATGTATTGGGACGTGAGATTAATCAGTTCACGGGGTCGGAAGATGTGAAGAATAACCTGTTGGAGCTGGTTAAATATCTCCGACGCAGTCTTGAACTGACGGAAAAACTAAGTGTTTCCTTACAAGACGAGCTGGATTTTGTACGTTCGTATATTAATCTCGAAAGAGGACGCGTCGGCGAAGATTTTACGGCAACGGTTACAGTGGAAGAAGGACTGGATGCAAGTCGTGTGATGATTCCTTCGATGATTATACAAATCCCGGTTGAGAATGCAATCAAGCATGGACTGGTTGGGAAAGATGGTGAAAAGGAGTTGACGATACATGTCTCTCATGAAAAGAATGGTATCTGTATTACGATTTGTGATAACGGCCGCGGGTATCTTCCGCACGTAACTTCGGCAACACGGGGAACGGGTACCGGACTGAAGGTGTTGTATCAGACCATTCAACTGCTGAATACGAAAAACAAGAGTGACAAAATACGTTTTGAAATAACCAATAGAAACAGTGGACAGACCGGTACATTAGTTTCGGTATATATCCCGTTTCGTTTTTCTTATGATTTATGATGGATACAGAAGAAAAGTACAAAGTGGTCATCATTGATGACGAACGTTCTGCAAGTGACGCTTTGCGCCGTGAACTGGAGCCTTATCGTGAATTTGAGATAAAGGGAATTGCAAGCAGTGGTGCAAAAGGGAAAAAGATGATTATGGAGTTACATCCGGATTTACTCTTTCTTGATGTGGAGCTTCCGGATATATTGGGGCTTAATTTGCTAAGTGAGATAAAGGATGATGTATTGTGGGATATGAAGGTTGTGTTCTATACGTCCTATGATAAATATCTGCTTCAGGCTTTGCGTGAGTCGGCTTTTGATTTCTTGTTGAAACCTTTTAGCGCGGAAGACTTGAAAGTTGTCATAGACCGTTATCGGAAAGCGGTGCGTTCTGCTGTAGTGGCGCCTCCCTCTTTTGCTTCTTCTATTATAGCTCTGATGCCGCAACAGGGAATGTTTATGATTAGCACGGTGACAGGATTCAAGCTCTTACGGCTGGAAGAAATCGGATTTTTTGAATATTTGAAAGATAAACGTCAATGGCAGGTGGTTCTGTTTAATCAAACCCGGTTGAACCTGAAACGGAACACGAAAGCGGAGGATATCGTCAGTTATTCGCAGGCTTTCGTGCAAATCAGCCAGTCGGCCATTGTGAATGTAAATTATCTGGCTATGATCGATGGAAAGTGTTGCCAACTTTATCCGCCTTTCCACGATAAAGGTGATCTGGTCATTTCCAGAAGCTATCTGAAAGAATTGCAGGAACGGTTTTATGTCTTGTGATACAGCCTACGGTTATATAAAGTGAAAACGCCTCTTCTTCATCAGGAGCGGCGTTCTCTTTTGTTAGAATATTAGAATGAGAGAGAGTTTTTGTTACATATTTGTATTATCCATTGTTACAGTCATCTCGGGTACCAGTACATAAGCACGCTTTTTAGCGTTCCATTTATAGTAATTGGTAGTGACGGTCTTGCCTTCATAAATATAGTTGATACGCAAATTCTTTACCCATTCGTCCTTGTTGCTGTCCCATTTGAGGGCTTCGCTTTCGGTCATGCGTTTATTGTCGTCGTACTTATAATTGTACTTCATATAGTTGGCAAGTGTATTTCCGTCCATTTTGTAAACGGTCTGGCCTACTGTCATGCCATTTTCTTCTATCGGATTGTAAATCAACTGACCGTCGTTGTTACGTGCGGAAGCGGTGAAAGATGCAATAAGAAGAGCAGCGGATAAAACGAACATTTTTAAAGATACTTTTGCTTTCATGGCTATTTTAGTTTTAAGTTATACTTTCATTTGTCTACTGATGTATCAGTTTTACGCTGCAAACTTACATATTAATTTGATATTTATGCATTTTGGGGAGTGAAATATTATCAAATTGTCAAGTATGGGTGCTGGTAGTAGTTTGCTTTTTGCCAAGATTAGTGACAAAAAAATATCCGGCAGTCAATCTGCCGGATATAGAACGAATCACTTCGTTTAAAAAGAAATCTTTTTTCTAGCTTTCGGATAGCGAGTTAAATAATGTTAGTGAGCTTCGAGCCAGTTCTTGCCCCACCCGCAATCAGCTTTCAGAGGTACATGCATACGGTATGCGTGTTCCATTTCTTCGATAACAATTTCTTCTACACGTTCTTTTTCTTCAACGGGAACACTGAAGTTCAATTCGTCATGTACTTGCAGGATCATTTTGGCTTGTATTCCTTCCGTTTGGAAACGTTGATAGATACGTGCCATAGCCACCTTGATAATATCTGCCGCACTTCCCTGGATAGGTGCGTTAATGGCATTCCGTTCCGCATATCCGCGTACAACGGCGTTTCGTGAGTTGATGTCCGGCAAGAAGCGTTTCCGGTGGAAAATAGTCTCCACATAGCCTTTTTCTTGTGCAACCTGGATACTTTTATCCATATAAGCCTTCACTCCCGGATAGGTTTCGAAATAGCCGTCGATAAGTTCTTTGGCTTCTTTCCGTTCTACGTTCATCCGTTCGGCGAGGCCGAATACGGATATACCATAGATAATGCCGAAATTGGCAGTTTTGGCTTTGCGACGCATATCGGAGCCTACATCTTGCAAGTCAATCTTATAAATCTTTGCGGCGGTGGCAGCGTGGATGTCATGGTTGCTGAGGAAAGCGTCGATCATGTTCTTATCCTCGCTCAGATGCGCCATGATGCGCAATTCAATCTGTGAGTAGTCCGCAGAGAAGAAAAGGCAGCCTTCATCGGGGATGAATGCTTTGCGGATTTCTTTTCCGTTCTCGTCGCGGATCGGGATATTTTGTAGGTTCGGATTGCTTGAACTAAGACGTCCCGTGGCGGTAACGGTTTGGTTGAAAGAAGTATGTACCCGTCCTGTACGCGGATTGATGAGTTGGGGGAGTGCATCGATGTATGTTCCCAATAACTTTTTCAGTCCCCGGTGTTCTAATATCTTTTCTACCACAGGATGTTTGTGGCGAAGGCTTTCGAGCACCTCTTCCGAAGTGACGTATTGCCCGGTTTTAGTCTTTTTTGCCTTCTCTACAATTCTTAATTTATCAAACAGCACCTCACCGACTTGCTTCGGTGAAGCAATATTGAACGTTTCACCTGCCAGCTCGTAAATTTCCTTTTCGATATTCTCCATTTGTGCCGTAAAGTGGGCGGAAGATTGTTTCAGCGCTTCCGTATCCAGCAGCACACCGTTGCGTTCGATATTAACCAGTACCGGAACAAGCGGCATTTCTATATCATAGAACAGCCGCTCGGCGTCATTCTCCTTTAATTCCTTTTCCAGAACGTTTTTCAGTTTCAGGGTTACGTCCGCATCTTCGCAGGCGTAACGATAAACGTCTTTCGGGGCGAGGTCGCGCATATTTTTCTGGTTCTTCCCTTTCGGACCAATCAGTTCATCAATATGGATTGTCTGATAACGTAGATAGATTTCGGCAAGATAATCCATTCCGTGACGGAGTTCAGGTTGAAGAACATAATGGGCGATCATTGTATCGAACAACGGGCCTTTTACTTGCACTCCATAATTTTGAAGAACGATCATATCATACTTGATATTCTGTCCGACCTTCAATGAGTTTTCATTTTCAAATACCGGGCGGAACTCATTGACGATTTTTAACGCTTCTTCCTGATCGGCGGGGACCGGGACATAAAAAGCTTCATTTTCGGCAATGGAAAAACTCATTCCGACCAATTCGGCGTCCATTGGTTCGGTTCCGGTAGTTTCCGTATCTAGCGAAAGAATTTTTGATGTAAGTAACTTTTGAATAATTTTTGTTCTTTTCTCTTCTGTATCAATAAGTTGGTAGTCACAATTGAGCGTTTCTAACGTCGCTAGATTTGAATTTTTAGCTTCGCCCGGCTCGTTGCCCGTAAAATTCGCAAATAAATCGCCTTGCACGGCTTCGCCTTCCTCGGGAAAAAGTGGGAGAGGGGCGAGGTTACTTTTTTCTGCTGCCGTTTTGTTTCCGGTTGGAGTTGTTATTCCGTTTCCGGCATTCTCTTTTTTCAGAACGCGATCGATCAGTGTCCGGAATTCCAGTTCCTCGAAAATCTGTCGGAGCGAATCTTCGTCTGCCTGCTCACGAACGAGCGAATCCATATCGAGTTGGATAGGCACGTCGATTTTGATAGTCGCGAGGAATTTTGAGAAAGTAATCATTTCCCGGTTCGTTTCCACTTTTGTTTTCAGTGCTCCCTTGAGTTGGTCGGTATGTTCCAGAAGATTCTCAATGCTTCCGAATTCGGCTATCAGTTTTTGAGCTGTCTTTTCTCCTACTCCGGGGCAGCCGGGGATATTGTCCGAAGAATCTCCCATTAGGCCGAGCATATCGATGACTTGTGCCGGTGACTGAATATCGAATTTGGCTTTCACCTCATCGACACCCATTACTTCAAAACCTCCCGTATGTTTGGGGCGGTACATGAATACCTTGTCGCTTACTAATTGTCCGTAATCTTTGTCCGGGGTCATCATATAAGTAATAATCCCTTGGCGTCCGGCTTCGGTAGCGAGTGTTCCTATCACGTCGTCAGCCTCGTAGCCTGCCACTTCCAGAATAGGGATACGGTAGGCACGGATGATTTCTTTTATAATAGGTACGGAAAGACGAATTGCTTCCGGAGTTTCTTCACGCTGTGCTTTATATTGTTCGAAAGCCTCGTGGCGGAAGGTAGGGCCGGCCGGGTCGAAAGCCACTCCTATATGAGTGGGATTCTCCTTCTTCAATACTTCTTCGAGGGTATTGACAAACCCTAGAATAGCTGAAGTGTTGAATCCTTTTGAGTTGATTCGGGGATTCTTAATAAAGGCATAATAAGCCCGGTATATCAGTGCATAAGCGTGTAACAGAAATAATTTAGTGACTAACTCAAGATATTTTATTA
>ENA-UESG01001728-UESG01001728.1-human-gut-metagenome-genome-assembly--contig:-NODE-1728-length-13250-cov-2.862446_pt1 | contig 13250 bp, 7 predicted proteins | sample MGYA00243002_ERZ508003 | MGnify/ENA primary metagenome ERZ508003 (study PRJEB26167, sample SAMN06115514) | human gut metagenome | host: Homo sapiens | place: China:Shanxi | collected 2015-12-02... | reverse complement strand
GTCGTCGAAAAGTATCCGCCGGACAAATCCTTATCCATCGGCAAGACATCGGTGACACCGGCAATCTCTCCGAAACGGGCGATATAAGCCGTTTCCAATCCCTGCAACTGCGGATAGGTGAGATTAACTTCGAGGATATGCTCCCTCTCCTGTTTATCGAGAAAAGGAAAAATATTCTTCATATTCATTTCCGATTGTAAATAAACAGCCAGTCCGCCGGTAAAAAACAGGAAACAAATCACCAATTGCATACCCAACATCCAATTCCGTAATCTGTTTTTTCTTATTTTCAGGGAGGTTCCTATACCGGTCTGTATGCTCTGACGATTCAGCCGATGGGAAATCCCCCAGCAAACTCCCAGAAACAGGACGACACAGCCCCCCAGATATTGTAACAAATGGCGGTACAGCATAGCCGGCTCAAAAACGATCACCTGCCTCGTCAGACTAAAATCCAACCTATCGTATAGTAATTCGAGCAAACAAGCCACGATAATCCCGACAGCCATAAGCATGATCACCGTTTCGGCAAACAACAACCCCAATACCTGTCGACAGCTACTCCCGATAGCCCGGCGGATATTGTATTCCTTTTGTCGATTCAGAAAATTACCGCTGATGAAAATAAAAAAATTCAGTACCGCCACCAACAGGATCAATAATCCGATGCATAAATACCCATAGCCGAGATCATGATAATATTCCGTACTGTTCTTTCCGGGTGACAATAACTGCGGTCTTCCTTCCATTCCCGAGACAAAAACCTTATTTTTTTCGGGATCGGTCCTTTGATTCACCGTTTCTTTTTTCACTCCGGGATATAGCAAAGCAAACGTCGTACATCCGGTTCCCTCTCCCGGTACATACCCGGCAAATCGGCCCTGCTGATCGTTAATCAACAGGGCATCAATCCGATTCAGGAGACTATAACTGGCATTCACCGGCAAATCCTCCATCACTCCCGACACCACATAATCGATAGCGGTCAATTCTTCCGGAGTATAATTTCTTTCGGACCTTCTTGTCAATTTATTCGGATGGAATACCTTACCGACCGGATTTTGTTTTCCAAAAATCCGACGTGCAGCAGACCGGCTCAATACTACAGCATTCTTTTGCCGGAACAACTGCCTCCAATTTCCTTCGGTTAGTTGCACCGAGAAAACCTTCTGGAAATTGCTGTCGACCTCGATCGTATAAAGCATACAGACCAAAGGTTTTTTCTCTCCGCGTTCGAAGGTTACATTCATTTGTCCCCCATAGGATACTGCCGTACAACACTCGATCTGTCCCGGAAACGCCGCTTCCATATCCCCGGCCAAAGTCCGCGGTGTCCCGGCAAAATAATCCTGCAACTCCTCGCCTTCTCCTACCTTGATCTGTATCTCCGCCATCCGGTCATAGTTAGGGAAGACCTTATCTATCGAAAAGAACAAACGGGCACAAAAATTACACAATACAAAACAGAGTAATCCCATCGCCAGACCGACTACCGCAATTCCGGCCGATACTTTATATTTACAGATATTGCGCCAGGCAACAATCAAAATGTGTCGAATCATAATTTCATACCAATCACAAAAAATAATATCTTCAATCGTTTTTCAATACCTCGGTCGGATTCACCCGGATGATTTTCAGCAATTGAGACCCGATTGTCAACAGCATAATGATCATCATCAGAATAAAAATCGCAGCAAACACATCCGGTCTCAACGTGATCCGGTGGCTATATTCTTCCAGCCACCGGTGCATCGTCCCGTATATCAGCGGAAAAGCGATACAGGCGGCAAAGATCAAGAGTTTCAGATAATGCAGACAAAAGATCCCGGCAATATCCGTCAAAGTAGCTCCGTTGATTTTACGGATAGCCATCTCCCGGCTTCGTTTTTCCACGGCCAGCATCATTGCCGAATACACACCCAAAGCACTGATCAGTATACAAAAAACAGCCAGCCAAAAGATCATACTGCCGAGTTCGATCACCTTACTTAAATAACCTTCCATATCTACCCAAAGATTTTCAATATATAGAGGGGTAAACGAACTCAACTGAGCTTGCACTTTATCTTTCAATGGCTGTATCCCTTGCTGAACATATCCCGGCCTGAATTTCACATAAAGCGTTTCGTTGATATAACCTTCCGGGAAAGGCAGGTAAATTCCCGGTATGATCCGGAGTTCGTATCCTACGGGTAAAAGATTCTCCATGATACCGATAATCCGGTAAGTAATCACTCCCATCATCCCATCGATAGTCATAGACTTTCCGATCGGATTTTCACCCAGCCAATCGGCAAATGCCCGGTTAACGACCATCACATAAGGTTCACCGGTCTTGAAAAAGCGCCCTTCCTCCATTTTCGCATGGATAAAATCGGTATAGTTCGGGTCGACACAATTATAGTTCAACGTCACTTCTTTCTCTTCCTTCACACCTTCTATCCGATAACTTTTCGGGTATATCATCCAGGGAGCGAGTAATCCGGTACCACTCCGGCACCATTCTTCGGCATAGGGATTCGCCGCCAGCATATCGCGCATTTGTTTCCGGATCGGCTCGAGACTCTCACCATTCAGATTAAAGGCATAAATACGCTCCATCTCCGCCCGGGTCATCCCCCCGGCCATCTGGCTTTCCAAGGCTTTTTGCTGATTCTGCATAAACCAGGAGAGACCGATCAGGAACATACAAATGACCAGTTGGATTCCCAATAGCACTGTCTGCATACGGGCACGGTAAGCAATCCCTCCTCCTTGTAAATTACGTAACATAGTCGCTTGCCGTACCTGCCGGATAATTCCGTATCCGACAGCCAACATCAACAGCCACACTCCGATCAGGTATTCGGCTAAATCACCTCCCATTTTAATCACCCAACTCCCACCCTCGGAAAAATTCATATAATAGGTCCATTCTCCGGCAAAATACATCGAAATCAGTTCCAGCATGGCCGCCGCTATCACTCCGGTGATGAGCAAAGTCAGGGTTATTTCGACCATAAACAGCTGAAGCAGCCTCCCTGATGTCGCTCCGTGGAGTTCCCGGATACCCAGTTCTTTCCTGCGGTTAAACATCCTGCCGGCCGTAAACAACAGGAAATTGAATAGCGCTGTCAGCAAGACCAGCAACCCGATCCCGGAAAATATCAATCCCGCCTTACTCAGCAGAGGCTTCCCGGTCAGTTTCTTATAGTCTTTGTAAGGATAAACTTTCACAGTCAAAGGTGTATTTCCCCTCCACTCCGGATGTTTCTCCATATAAACGCCGATTTTACGGTTCAGTAATTCATAGGAAGTCCCCTCCCGCAAGCGATAGTATACGAAAACATAATCCCTGTATCGGGCCTGACGCAATACATCGGAATTCATGATCACCCCGTCCCCATACTGAAAATCCGTACGATGCGGAAAATTTTCCATCATCGCCGCCACGGTCCAGGAATGCTCAGTGTTCTCAAAATCATTTACTTCTGTAAAACTCTTTCCGACCGCTTCCGAAGTACCGAAAATTTTATCGGCCCCTTCGGATGTCAGTATCAAAACATCGGGTTGCTTTTTCAATTTCTCCCCATTCCCCGCCGTCAGCCGAAAATCATAAAAATCGAAAAAAGAACTATCCGTCAGCACAAAGAAAGCCTTCGCAGCTGTCTGTTTCCCATTTTCCTGCCCGACGACACATAATTTATCGCTGACCCCATACATACTGACATAATATACCGATTTTTCAATCTCAGGAAACTCCTGTTTCAACTGTTCAGCCAGATCCAGGCTGACCAACCCGTCGACCTCCCCATTTTCCCGGATAGTGACCAATTTATAAGTCTCCCCGTAATGGGGTAACTGTTTATTCCAGGCCAACTCTTTCCTCAACATATAATTACATACCGTAAAGCAGGATAATCCTCCGGCTAACCCGAGTACACAAATCACCGATTGTAACTTGTACTTCAATAAATTCCGGTATGCCATTTTCAGTCCATGACAACTCATCTCTTTATTCAATTTTCTGTAATTTCTACTTTCCTTCTTTCAGGGCCCTTGCAGGATCGCTACCGACAGCCCTGTCCATTTGCAGAGCCACCGCCAGACGATCTACAAATCCTGTCTCAACATGCCTGCCTGCTCTTTTATCATTTGAGAATCAATTCTTCGGCATCTCCAAAAGTATCGTAACCCGAGGTGATCACCCGATCCCCTGCTTTCAATCCTTCGATAATCTCATATTGACGCGGATTCTGCCGGCCTACCGTAATGGGTACTTTCACCGCTCTGTTACCGGATTCGTCCAATTTGTAGATCCATTGTCCTCCCGTATACTGGAAGAAATTGCCTTTCGGAATAACGACGGCATCTTCGGGCTGTCCCAGTTCGACCTGTACCCGGTAGCTTTTCCCGATGCGTACATTATCGGGCATCTTTTCACAAAATACCAAATCGACATCAAAGGTACGATCCTTCACCTCAGGAACCACCCGGGTAATTTTCAGCGGATATTTTTCATCCTGATAATTGACGGTGGCGGGTAGTCCGGTAGTAATCCGGTCGATGTAATATTCGCTTAGAGAAGTGTGGATTTTAAACTGGTCGAGCACTTTGATCTCGGCAATGCTTTCATTCGGGCCTACCTGTTGTCCCGGGGTCACTTTGACAAAGCTCAGTTGTCCCTTCACGGGAGCTCTGACCACCAATTTATCCAGACGTTCACAGGCCCGGGCAAATTTTTTCTTTTCGCGTTCGAGATCGCCTTGCATCAATTCTTTCCGGATCACCGTCACGGTAGAATCGTGCTGTAATCCCTCGAGTTGTAAAGCCGTACTTTTCTTTTTATATTCGTACTCATCCCGGGCAACTTCGAGCTGCGCCTTGCTTTTCACTCCCATCTTATATTCTTCCTGATCCAAAACATAGCTTTTTTCGAGGCGCTCCAATTCATAAGCGGCCTGTAATACCTGTTGTTTCAAATTCAGGCTTTTTTGTTCCATCTCGATCGCTTTCTCGCGGAATGCAGTAATTTGTTTATCCAAATCATCCCTTTGGTCGTCGATAGAACGGATCAGTTCCGGATTGGTCAGTACCAGGATAGTATCTCCTTTTTCCAGCATCACCCCTTCTTCGCCGATGATCTTATCGACACTTCCCCCTTCACGGGTATTTACTTTCAACGTCAGGATCGGTTGTACAATCCCTTCGGCATCCACATACTCCAGGAATTTATCTTGTCTCACCGTTTCGATCGACAGTTTATCGGCCTCTGTACGAAGCTTGCGTCCTCCCATCGAATTTACGACCACGTAAATCAAAAAGGCGAGAAAAACGACACCGGCAATCAGATAGTTCCGATAGCGGATGATAAAAGGTTTTTTTTCAAGAATCCGGTCCATACTATTTAATTTTCAAGTTTTTTATAATCTACACTGATCTCCGAATGGCGGGCAAAATCATAGAGCGTCATACTCCGGAGCATATAATACAAATTCCAGTAATTACTCAAAGCATAAAGGAAATTACGGCTGGCACTGTCTTTCTCGGTGACCGATGCATTCAAGTCGAGAATAGTGGATTTTCCCAATAAGTACAGTTTACGGGCCACCTCATGGCGGCGGCGGGCTGTCTGGTCTGTTTTCATAGCAATCTGTACCCGTTCGGCCTGCAAGTTGAATTGTAATACCAATTTACGGACATTCATTTCCAGGTTGTTCCGTTGTTGTTCCACCTGTATTTTCACCAATTCTTCCCTGGATTTCGCCACTTTCACCCGTCCGCGTCCACGGCCCCAGTCGAGGATCGGTAAGGAAATCCCGACACGAACCTGTTGCTGATCGTTGGGATTTGTATAGGCCTGGTTAAAAGTGGTCCCCGTCTGTGACAATCCGCACTGCACATACAGATCGGCCTTCAATCCGGCATTCGCCCTGGCCTGTGCCACACCACTCTTACTTTCTAATAATTGCCGTTCGAGATCATCTATATCGGGACTATTACGGTTGAATAATTCGTAGGCTTGCTCCGGATTCACCTGGACCCGGGGAACTTCGACATTTACCCGGACTTTCAGAATAACATTTTTATCCAGACCCAAATACACACACAAAGCCTGACGGCAGTTGTCCATTTCAATGGAAGCATCCATCACGTTGGTCGATTCGTTCAACCGATTGATCTCCAACTGTAAAAGTTCGTTTTCTGTGATCCGTCCGATCTCATACCTACCTTTACCGAATTTATACAGAGTATCCGCATTATTGTAATTGAACCGGGCCATATCGTAATTACTCTGAGCCTGTGCCAAAGCGAAAAATTTATTCACCGTTTCAGCAGATACCAGCTCGAGCGATTCCACATAGGCCTTTTTCGCCTCCCGATAACGTACCGGTTCGATCCGGCGGTCCCATCTCAGGCTATTGTATCCGAACAAGGATTGGCTATAACCGATAATAATCGGGGAAGAACGGAAGGATACCGAATTAGAATCGAATAATTTCATCCGTTGTAACGAACTCTGTACAAAAAAACTACCTCCGGTCAGGGAGACATTTTGGGAAATCGACAATTCACCGTCTACCGTCAACATATTCTGACTGACGTATTTCTCCGAACCATCCCCCAAGGTGACTTTACTAATCGTTCGTGTCAGATCGGGATTAGACGAAAGCGTCAATGAAGGCAGATAATTCGCCCGAAAAGAACGATAACTCCAATAAGCCGAACGGAAAGTGTGACGGGCAGATACTGCCGAGGGTGAATTTGTACGGGCCATGTCGACAGCCTCCTGCAAAGTCAATTCGATCACCTGACCGCTATCCCGGGCTACTTTAACCGCAAGATCGCCCCTATTCTGGGCCGAAAGCCCGGTAGCTACCAGTAATGACCATCCTGTGATATAGCATAATTTCAGGTTCATAGGTTTCTTTTTACAAATCAGGGAGGCAAACAACGTGCCACAAACAAAATAATATAATAATCAATAACTTACAAAACAAAAGCGATAAAATAGATGTGCATATCCGCACAAAAAATGTTCGAATCCGCACATACAAGCTGTAAATATTATTCCTACATTTGTTTGAAATGAATAACAACACCTGTTCAATCCTAAAACCATGGATGGAAAAATTCTGATTGTAGACGATAATGAAGATGTGCTTTTTGCTTTGAATCTATTATTAGAGCCTTATGTGGAAAAAATAAAGGTCACCACTTCTCCTGCGCGTATAGAATATTTTATGGACAACTTCAACCCTGACACTATCTTACTGGACATGAATTTCAGCCGGGATGCCAGCAGTGGACAAGAAGGCTTTCTATGGCTGGAAAAAATTTTACAAAAAGACCCGCAAGCCGTCGTGTTGTTTATCACCGCATACGCCGACACCGAGAAAGCCGTGAAAGCTATTCGTGCCGGCGCGATCGATTTTATTCCTAAACCCTGGGAAACCGAAAAACTTCTGGCCACCATTTCCTCGGCTATCCGTCTCCGCCAAACCCGGACCGAAGTAGTGGCTTTGAAAGAGCAGCTGACAGCCCTTTCCGCTCCGGACGAAGGAGTAGAAATCATCGGTGAATCGCCGGCCATACTGGAAGTAATTCACACCATCAAAAAGATCTCGGGTACCGACGCCAACATTCTTCTATTGGGTGAAAACGGTACGGGGAAAGACCTGATAGCCAGAGCCATTTACCAAAACTCTCCCCGCAACGGAGCTCCTTTTGTCCCGATCGACCTGGGGGCAATCCCGGAAACCTTATTCGAAAGCGAGCTTTTCGGTTACGAAAAAGGAGCTTTCACCGATGCCCGGAAAGACAAAGCAGGACGTATGGAAACCGCCTCGGGGGGAACCCTGTTTCTGGACGAAATCGGAAATCTCTCGCTTCCCATGCAAGCCCGGCTATTGACAGCGATCGAGAAACGTCAAATCACCCGTTTAGGTTCTACTCAGCCTAAAAACATCGATATCCGTTTGATCTGTGCCACCAATGCCGATATCCACAATATGGTCACTACAGGAAAATTCCGCCAGGACCTTCTTTACCGCATCAATACCATCGAAATCCCGATTCCTCCCCTCCGGGAACGGGGAAAGGATATTTTACTCCTGGCCCGGTATTTTCTCAACCGCTATTGCTATAAATACAAAAAAGAAATCACAGGCTTTACACGAGACACCCAACAAAAATTGCTCCAATACAATTGGCCGGGCAATGTAAGGGAATTACAGCATGCTGTCGAACGGGCCGTTATCCTGGCCCCGGGCAAGCTGTTAGAACCGGACAATTTTATGTTACGTCCCCCATATAGTAGTACTACCGGTGACCTGGAAACCTTAAACCTGATGGAATTGGAACAAAAAGCGATAGAGAAAGCGATGAAAAAATGTGAAGGTAATATCAGCCGGGCTGCCGAAATGCTGGGCATCACCCGTTTTGCCCTTTACCGTAAACTGGAAAAATACGAAATCTGATGAAATCTTTCCAAAACTCCCGTCTGATCTTACTCTTACAAAGCGGATCGTTGGTCTTCCTTTCTGTTTTGTTGGGAATCCTATTGATGAAATCGCTTTGGTTTTGTTCGCTCTTTACTTTTTTCGTCATTCTCCTGTTTATCCTCCATATCGACAAGCAGCAACAAAAGTTGACCGAAATGGTCATGCGGCTCATTACGGCTATCCGTTTTTCAGATTTTTCGTTATCTTTCCGTCCGGGGAGTAAAAAACAGGCAGACCCTCGGTTAACGCAGGCGATGGAACAAGCTTTAAAGCAATTCCGGGAAAAAATGTACACCCTCGAAGAACAACACCTATATTATAATACCTTGTTGAGTACCATCGATTCGGGCATATTGGTCCTCAACCGGAACGGAACCATCGAATGGTATAATAAAACCGTGCTTCGGGAATTCGGCCTGACCAGCCTTCGCCAACTTTCAGAACTGGCAGCGATTACCCCTGACTTACCCGACCTATTGCTGCGGCTTATCCCCGGAGAAACTCATATTCTGCGTCTGGAACAAGTCGGCCGGGTTCGTGAAATCGCTCTGAATCCGGTCATTTTCAGAATACAGGGCAAAGAATTATTATTGATCAGCCTGAAAAACATTCATTCGGTACTGGAAAACAACGAAATCGAAGCCTGGCAAAAACTGATCCGGGTGCTGACCCATGAAATCATGAATTCCCTGGCCCCCATCATTTCTCTATCCGAAACCCTGACAGAACGGGTTGCCCGGACAACGACCGAAGATGCGACCTCACCGGTCATGCTCCAGGCTTTAGAAGCGATCCACCGGCGTAGTAAGGGATTACTCGAATTTGTACAAAATTACCGGAAACTTACCCGTATCCCGGCTCCCGAACTAGTCCCGCACTCGCTGGAAGAATTATTCACCGGTCTTCGGAAACTCCATGCGACCTCTGTTATTCCCTGTGAATTTATCTGTCACGATCCCCGCCTGCAAATCCAAGCCGACCGTACCCAGATCGAACAGGTACTCCTCAATCTCATCCGAAATGCCGAAGAAGCCTGTCGGGATATACCGGCTCCCCTGATCCGCATCACCACCCAGTCCGACACCACTCAGATCACCATCCACGTCGAGGACAACGGACCGGGCATCGTCCCTGAAGCTTTGGATAAAATCTTCGTTCCTTTTTTCACAACCAAATCCGGAGGCTCGGGTATCGGTCTCAGCCTGTGTAAACAAATCATGACCCTCCATAAAGGCAATATCACCGTCAAATCACAAACCGGTGCAGGAAGTGTTTTCACCCTTTCTTTCCGAAGATAAACCAATCACGGGAGGGGGATCGGAATATCAATAGCTCAGCAGACTTTGCAAGAATTTTCCGACCGCTTTTTGTAATTGTGAAGCAGTACAGGTATAATGGTTGATGAGAACGGTAAAGGCCATTCGTTCATTCCCCGTAGTAGTCAGGTAACCTGCCAGACAACGTACCCCGGACATCGACCCGGTTTTAGCCTGCATCCGTCCTTTCAATGCTGTCGCTCCGATACAATAACCACTTAAACCACCGTCTTTTCCTGCCACCGGCAATGAACGGCCCAATGTCTCCCCTACCACTTTGTCTGCATAAACCAACAGATCGGTAAAAACAGAAGCCGGCACAGCATCCATCGGCGACAACCCACAGGCATCTTTTAAGATCATTCCTTCCGCCGGTATCCCAGCCTCTTTGAGTAACATTCCGACCTTTTCCGGCCAATCCGCCGGAGCTACCAGGCACCCTAAGGCTTCGGCAAACAAATTGACACTGGCTTTGTTGGTATGGAATACGATTTCCCCCAATTCAGGAGAAGTCAGGGTCAACCATTCCGTACGGGGTTGTTCTTCGATTTTTTTCTTCGCAACGGTAATTCCCCTGGCTTTCAGTATATCGGTCAATTCGGCCACAAATACCTCAGCCGGACGATGTATCGCACCTTTCACTTTAAAGAGCGTCCGGTTTTGTGGAAGAGTCCCCCGAATACATAAAACTTCACTATAGGGTCCTCCGAACACCCGGGCATCATCCCGGTTTCCGACAGCAGCCGTTACCTCATTCACTATTTTCACTCCCGGCAAAGCAGGGACAATCTCTTTTAACTTAGCCGGAGTGCCTGCGACTCCTGTCTGAAAATGATAAAAACAGGTATTATCCCGGTAATTGAAGGGCAGATACAAAGCTGCATAGTAATTCGAAACATCTTCCCAAGTCCACGATCCCGGAATATTCACTCCCGGTAATGCTCCCTCGACCCGGATACTTCCGTCTATTCGTTGTATTCCTGCTTTTTCCAACGCAGTGACGATCGGACTCAAAAGAGAATGATTGGGGAAATAACGGGACTCGAGCGTCGGATCACCCGCTGCCACAAGAATCAAATCTCCGGTTAAAGTACCATCTTGTATCTTTCCGATATACCCGACCCGGGTTTTAAAACGAAAATCTTTCCCTCTTTCCTGTAAAGCAAATACAGTAGGCAGTAATTTCGTCACGGAGGCCGGAGTCAAGGCCATTCCTGCCTGATGAGTCAATACCGTCGTTCCATCTCCGACTTTTTTCACCGATATACCGATAGCAGCGTGATTCAATCCCGGCGTTTCCAGTAATTGCTTTAAAGCCACCTCCGGCTGTCCTTGCACGCCCCACCCCCAAAGACAAAAACAAAATACAAATCCCCAATATCTCATCATCAATCTTCTATCGTCTTCAAAATCTTCTCTACCTCTTCCTCGGTCTCATGCAGTTTGGATTTACAAAAACCAATCAATTCCGATACCCGCTTTACCTTGCCGCTCAATTCATCGACATCCAGTTGATTATTTTCCAGTTTAGTCACGATATCCTCGATTTCGGCCATAGCCTCTTTATAGGTTAATTTATTTTCTTCCATAGGGTTATAAAAGTTTTTGAGTTGCTGAGTTACTGAGTTACTGAGTTGTTAAGGATTTGACATTGGATTTTACCATGAGCTAATTCGGTTTCCACGATCTCTCCGGCTTGTAAAACCGCAGCTTTTCTGACTGCTTTTCCATTCAAACGGGTGATCGAATAACCTCTTTCCAGCACATTTTTAGGATCTACGTATTTGATCGTCGTTGCAGCCAATTCCAGACGACGGTGTTGATCTGCAAATATCCGACCGGTTTGTTGTTGTAAGGCCTTTCCGAAATTTTCCAGGCGATTTCGCTGACGATCGGCCAAGACATCTATCCGGCCGGTTATTTTCATTTTCAAACGATCGAAATATACCTGCCGGTTCCGGATATAATTTTCAGAAGCATGGTCCAAACGTTGGGACAGCAATTTCAGGTTTGTTCGATTCCCTGTCAACACCACTTGCACCGAACGTTTAAAATCGGATATCCTTACCACCTGTCTGTTTTGTTCGTTGTGGAGCAATTCCTGCACTCCTACGATAAAATCATTTTTCCAGGTCTCCAACTGCCCATCCTGCTCCCGGAAAGTCTCGATCAAAAAAGCGGCAGCAGCCGTAGGAGTCTTCACCCGCATATGTGCAACACGGTCGACGATTGTTTCGTCTCTCTCGTGACCGATTCCGGCAATCACAGGCAAGGGAAACTGCGCAATATTAGCAGCCATCTCATAAGAATCGAAACAACCCAGATCGGTCTGCGAACCACCTCCCCGGATAATGACCACCACATCGAATACCGATTCATATTCATAAATCCGTTCCAAAGCGGCAATCACCGAATCGGTCGTTTTATCCCCCTGCATAATCGCCGGAAAGAGTTTGACCTGAAAACGATACCCGTACGGATTGGTCTGCAGCTGATTCATAAAATCTCCCAATCCTGCAGCCGTAGGTGAAGAAATGACTGCGATCGTTTTAGGCAATACCGGGAATTCCAGTTCCCGGTTCATATCGATTACCCCGTCGGCCTCGAGCTGAGCCAGGATTTCTCTCTTTTTCCGTTCCAGATCCCCGATGGTATAAGTCGGGTCGATATCCCGGATATTCAACGAATAACCGTATAATTCATGAAAAACGACCTCGACATTCAACAGGACTTTCATCCCTTTCTCCAACTGCCGTCCGGTTGTCGTCTCGAAATAAGGACGCAACGTACGAAAGGTAAACGCCCAGATCGTCCCCCGGGCAGTGGCTACAATACTGTCTTCCTGTTCCCTCTTGTCCGCCAATTGCAAATAACAATGACCGGAACGATTCAGCTGTACCTCTGTAATCTCGGCCGTAATCCAAACCGAATCGGCAAAGCTAGCCTTCAAAGTCTGCTTGATCCGGTTGTTCAATTCATATAGACTGATCGCCTCCATCATTCCATCCCGGTTAATTTCATATACCCCTCCGGATCATCGGCAAAAACAGCCGGATCGGGAATCTTTTTTACCGTCGACAACAAAACATCCAAGTACCGGCTTTCTTCCAGCTCATCTTCCTCTGCCGTATCCGAAATACCGGCGCGGTAGTTTTTACGTTTTACCTCTACCCCCGAATCATCGAAAAATACCCAGGTTCCCTCTTTCCGGTCATTCCGGTACCGGCCTTCCGAACGTAATATCCCCTGATAACTATAAGTCTTCACTTCCCCATCCAATTTTCCGGCTTTCAAACCGGCGATCATCCGCAACTGTCCGTTATCATAATACAATTTCCACTCCCCTTCCGGTTTACCGTTCACCCAACCTTTTTCCTCAGCGGGATTACCCGTACTGAAAAAACGGACCGTCTTCCCATTCAATACCTGATCACGATATTCCTCCTTC
>ENA-UESG01001707-UESG01001707.1-human-gut-metagenome-genome-assembly--contig:-NODE-1707-length-13380-cov-2.431632_pt1 | contig 13380 bp, 10 predicted proteins | sample MGYA00243002_ERZ508003 | MGnify/ENA primary metagenome ERZ508003 (study PRJEB26167, sample SAMN06115514) | human gut metagenome | host: Homo sapiens | place: China:Shanxi | collected 2015-12-02... | reverse complement strand
CTCGGTGGTCGCCGCATCATCTACATAGGTGCCGAAGTCCATGCAGTTTTTGGCGTGGAACGCGCCGGCGCTGCCGGTGATGCCTTGCACGACCAGGCGGGTGTTCTTGTCAATGAGAGATGTCATTGTCGTAATAAATAGTGAGGGTTATTTGACTGCTGCAACCGCCTTCTGGGCTGCTTCGTCCAGGTTGTCGGCAGGGATGATGGCAATGCCGCTGTCTGCGAGGATTTTCTTGCCGATTTCCACGTTGGTGCGGAAGCGGGTGCCTTCGGCCTCCATCTGCTTGACACGGCGGTCAAGCAGACCCTTCTCAAGCTTGAAGTTCGGGATGCCGTAACGCATCAGACCACCGATGGCGTCGTCCTTCTCGTAGACGACGACGGTGTGGCCGGCGCGGGTGAGCTGCTGTGCGGCGGCGAGGCCGGCAGGGCCGGAGCCGACGACGGCGACCGTCTGGTCGGTCAGACGCTGCGGCGGCAGCGGCTTGACGTAGTCCAAATCCCATGCCTGGTTGATGATGGTCTGCTCGTCAAGCTTGATCATGGTCGGCGGCTGGTGGATGCCGAGCACACAGGCCTGCTCGCACAGGGCCGGGCAGATGCGGCCGGTGACTTCGGGGAAGTTGTTGGTCATGGACAGACGGTTGTAGGCGTCTTCCCACTTGCCCTGACGGACCAAGTCGTTCCACTCGGGAATCAGGTTACCCAGCGGGCATCCGGTCATGCAGAACGGGGTGCCACAATCCATGCAGCGGGCCGCCTGCGTTTGGGTCCACGGTTGCAGGCCGGTTTCGGCGTGAACGTCGAACCAGTCCTTGATACGCTCCTCAACGGGGCGTTCAGCCAACTCTCGGCGGGTACGGACCTTCAGGAATCCTCTCGGGTCGCCCATGTCAGCGCGCTCCTTCCATAACCTGCTCGTACACCTTTTCCCAGGCGCCGGGCGCATTGAAATCTACATTGTTGGCCTTGGCTTCTTCCATGGCCTTCGTCATGGCCACGAACTGCTTCGGCACCACGTGAGTGAACCGCTTGACGGTCTCGTTCCAGTCCTCCAGCAAAGCCGCAGCGAACTGGGAACCGGTCTCTTCGGCATGCTGCTTGACCAGTGCGTACACCAGCTTGGAGGTTTCGGCATCAAGCGACTTGAAGAGCAGTGCACCGGACTTGATGGCACCCGGGTTGACCTTCTTCATATCGAGGTCAAGCACATAAGTGTTACCGCCGGAGAAGCCTGCACCGAAATTGCGTCCGGTGGGGCCGAGCACCACAACAGTGCCGCCGGTCATGTACTCACAGCCGTGGTCGCCCACGCCTTCGACCACGAACGTGGCACCGCCGTTACGAACGCCGAAACGTTCGCCGGCGCGTCCGGCCACGAACATCTGGCCGGAAGTGGCGCCGAAACCGGTGACGTTGCCGGCGATGACGTTGCTGTGCTTGTCGAAGGTGACGTTATCTTCCGGGCGCACGATCATGCGACCGCCGGACAGGCCCTTGCCGGCGTAGTCGTTGACTTCGCCGTAGATGCGCATGGTCTCGCCGCGCAGGATGAACGCACCGATGGACTGGCCTCCGGAACCGTGCAGGGTCATGTCGATGGTGTCGTCCGGCAGACCTTCCTCGCCGTAACGGCGGGTGATCTCGTAGCCGACCATGGTGCCGACCGTACGGTTGACGTTGCGAATCGGCATTTCGATGCGCACGGGTTCCTTGTGTTCGAGGGCCGGCTGGGCAAGTTCGATGAGCTTGTTGTCCAGCGCCTTCTCCAGCTCGTGGTTCTGCTCGATGGTCTGGTGCAGGATCGTGCCGGGTACCGGGCCGGCCTGCTTGAGCACGTTGGACAGGTCGATGCCGCTGGACTTCCAGCGCTTGATGGCCTCGTCCTGATCCAAGCACTCAACGTGGCCGATGGCCTCCTCAAGAGTCCTGAAGCCGAGCTGGGCGAGGATCTCGCGCACCTCCTCAGCGATGAACATGAAGAAGTTGATGACATGTTCCGGCTTGCCCTTGAAGCGTGCGCGCAGTTCGGGATCCTGGGTTGCGATGCCCTGCGGGCAGGTGTTCTTCTGGCAGGCGCGCATCATGACGCAGCCTTCCACGATCAGGGCTGCGGTAGCGAAGCCGAATTCCTCGGCACCAAGCAGGGCGGCGATGACCACGTCACGACCGGTCTTGAGCTCGCCGTCGCACTGGACGACGATGCGGGAGCGCAGGCCGTTCAGGATCAGCGTCTGCTGGGTTTCGGACAGGCCGATCTCCCACGGGGTGCCGGCGTGCTTGATGGCGTTGAGCGGGGCTGCACCCGTACCGCCGTCATAGCCGGAGATAAGCACCACGTCGGCATGGCACTTGGCCACACCTGCGGCGATGGTGCCGACGCCGAACTCGGAAACGAGCTTGACGTGGATACGTGCCTTCGGGTTGGCCATCTTCGCATCGTTGATCAGCTGCTTCAGATCCTCGATGGAGTAGATGTCGTGGTGCGGCGGCGGGGAGATAAGCTCCACGCCCGGGGTGGCGTGACGGACCTTGGCGATCCACGGCGGGACCTTGGCTCCGGGCAGGTGGCCACCCTCACCAGGCTTGGCGCCCTGGGCGAGCTTGATCTGCAAATCGGTGGCGTGCACGAGGTAATCGGAGGTCACGCCGAAGCGAGCGGACGCGATCTGCTTGATGCGGCTGTAGCGCTGCGGGTCGTTGATACGATCGTCGGATTCGCCGCCCTCACCGGAGTTGGAGCGTGCGCCAATCGAGTTCATGGCGATGGCGAGCGTCTCGTGTGCTTCCTGCGAGATGGAGCCGTAGCTCATGGCACCGGTGGAGAAGCGCTTGACGATCTCGGAGGCCGGCTCGACTTCGGCGATGTCGATGGGCTTGCGGTTGGTGTTGAACTTCATCAGGCCACGCAGGGTCATGAGTCGGTTCGACGTGTCGTTGATGTGGTGCGAATACTTCTTGAACATCTGGTAGTCGCCACGCTGGGTGGACTGCTGAAGCAGGAAGATGGCCTCGGGATCGTTGAGGTGGTCCTCGCCGGTGCGACGCCACTTGTAGTCGCCGCCGGTGCGCAGGTTGCGGTGCGGGGACGCGCTCCACTGGTTCGGGTAGGCCACGCGGTGGCGGATGGCCACTTCTTCGGCGATTTCTTCAAGGCCCACGCCGCCCACACGGGAGGTGGTGCCGGTGAAGTATTCGTCGATGACTTCTTGGCTCAGGCCCACAGCCTCGAACAGCTGCGCGCCACGGTAGCTCATGATGGTGGAGACGCCCATCTTGGACATGATCTTGAGCACGCCGGTGGAGAGGGCCTTGGTGAGGTTCTTCACAGCGGTGTCCGCGTCGACCTTGAGGTAGCCGTTACGGGCCAGATCTTCCACGGATTCGAATGCCAAGTACGGGTTCACGCAGGCGGCGCCATAGGCGATGAGGAGCGCGACATGGTGAATCTCGCGCACGTCACCGGCCTCGACGGCCATGGAAATCTGTGTACGGGTGTGGCGGCGCAGCAGGTGGTGCTGCACGGCGGAAGTCAGCAGCAGGGACGGGATCGGACCCCACGTATGGTTGGACTCACGGTCGGAGAGCACGATGAAGTTCTTGCCGTTGGCGATGGCCTCGTCGATTTCGGCGAAGATCTCGTCAAGTCGCTCTTCGAGGGCCTTGCCGCCGCCGGCGACCTGGTAGAGGCCCTTGACCACGTACGGGCGGTAGTAGCCGCCGAGGATGCGGGCCTTGTCAAGGCGCTTGAGCTGGGCCATCTCATCAGAGTTGACCACGGGCAGCGGGATGAGGATCTTCTTGGCGTGCAGCTCGGAATCGGCCAGCAGGTTCGGCTCGGGGCCGATGGCGGATTCGAGCGAGGTGACGATCTCCTCACGCTCCCAGTCCAGCGGCGGGTTGGTGACCTGCGCGAACTTCTGGGTGAAGTAGTCGAACAGCATGCGGCTGCGGCTGGAAAGCGCAGGCATAGGCGCATCGTTACCCATGGAACCGAGCGGTTCCTTGCCGGTGTTGGCCATCGGCGTGAGCAGGAGCTTCAGATCCTCTTCGGTGTAGCCGAAGGCGCGCTGACGGCGCTGGACGGACTGGCCGGAGTGGCTGACGTGCTCGCGGCGGGGCAGGTCGCTCATTTCAACGGAGTTGCCTTCCACCCACTTGCGGTACGGGTGCTGGGCAGCGAGGTTCCTCTTGACCTCTTCATCGGGAATGATGCGGCCTTCGGCGGTGTCGACCAGGAACATCTCGCCGGGCTCAAGACGGCCCTTGGACACGATGTGTTCCTGCGCGATCTCCGGCAGAACGCCGGCCTCGGAGGCCAGAACGATGTAGCCGTCATCGGTGAGCTGCCAGCGGCCGGGACGGAAGCCGTTGCGGTCGAGCAGGGCGCCGACCTGGGTGCCGTCGGTGAAGACGATGTCGGCCGGGCCATCCCACGGCTCGATAAGCGTGTTGTTGTACTCGTAGAAGGCGCGCACGTCCGGATCGAGATCCGGGTTCTTCTCCCAAGCCGGCGGCAGCATCATGCAGATGGCGTGCGGCAGGGAGCGGCCGGCGAGGTGCAGCAGTTCGAGGCACTCGTCGAAGGTGCCGGAATCGGAGTAGCCCGGGGTGGTGATCGGCAGCAGCGGCTCGAATTCACCGAGCAGTTCGCTGCTCAGGCGGCCTTCACGGGCGGAGAGCCAGTTGCGGTTGCCCTGGATGGTGTTGATCTCGCCATTGTGGGCCAGCAGACGGAACGGCTGGGCCAGCGGCCAGCTCGGGAAGGTGTTGGTGGAGAAGCGGGAGTGGACGATGGCGATGGTGGCCTTCATGCGCTCGTCGTTCAGATCCTCGAAGAAGTGGGTGAGCTGCATGGTGGTGAGCATGCCCTTGTACGTGATGGTACGGGCGGACAGGGATGCGAAGTAGACGCCCACCTCATGCTCGACGCGCTTGCGGATGCGGAAGGTCTTGCGATCCAAGTCCACGCCGGCCAGAGCACCGTCCGGAGAGGCGACCACGAGAGTCTTGAATCCTGGCATGGCGGCAAGGGCCTGCAGGCCAAGGCCGTCCGGGTTGGTGGGCACCACGCGCCATGCGAGGACTTCGAGTCCCTCCTCGCGCACGATCTTGGCAATGGCCTGTTCCTGCTGACCGGAGGTTTCGATGTCGCGGTCAAGGAAGGCGATGCCTGCCGCATAGTGACCGGCTTCCGGCAGTTCGGCGGGCACGGTGGCACGCATGAACTCATCCGGCATGCTCATCAGAATGCCGGCGCCGTCACCTGTGTTCTCCTCGGCACCCACGGCACCACGGTGATCAAGGTTGACCAGCACCTCAATGGCGTCGGTGACGATCTTGCGCTCAGGACGCTTGTTCAAAGTGGTGACCATACCCACACCACAGGCGTCATGCTCGTTGGCGGGATCATACATACCGTCCGGAGCGTGGACCGTGAGATCGAGCGGGGCTTTGAATGTCACCGAAATCACCTCAATTGGTTGTGGGCACGTAAGAAAATCATGCCTCTTCGTTCATTGCTGTTGACACAGTACCGTCGCTCCATGTCATTTACGTTTCATGTGTCCATATACCGAGTCGCCATAAAAGTCAATAGTGATTCTCAAGCAATTTTTTTATGGCCAGTTATGGGGGTATTTCGAACTTTTTCGCTCGAAATGTCTATTTGACCACACGAAAATACGATACGGAAACGTCCGTATCGTGAAATGCTGCGTTGGGTGATGTTACGGATTGGCGGCTGTGGACCACCCTCAGTCATGCTTCGCATGACAGCTCCCGCCAGCGGGAACATGAGAACTGTGCATGTCTGACACCATAGCGATCGGCGCGCTCCGCGAACTCACCGAACATGGCATCCACGCGCCCGACGACGTACGGCTCATGGGATTCGACGGTATCCCCTTCTCCGCCTGCACCAACCCACCCATCAGCACTGTGGCGATGGACGTCCCCGCAATGGCTCGTACGGTTATCGATCGCATGGTGACGCTGAACGAGTCGAACCTACGGCATGAACGGCCCGATGACATCACCCATGACCATATCCAGTTCCAGGTGATGCCACGCACGTCGACTCTGTCCGCCTGATACCGGCCGGCACCCTTATGAGTGCCGGCCTTCATCCTTGAAAATATGAAGGCTATGCCACGTACAGCGCGGCGGGATACGTAAGATACGAAATCTCATCGAGCTGATCGACCGTCACATATCCGGCTGGCGCGTTGAGCACGTCCGGAATGCGGTTGACGATTGTGGCGCACGTATGTTCGACGGTCGCCGGCTTGACCACGTGGAACTCCACGTCCGGTTCACCCTCGATCTTCCAATCGCACATATCGCCATCATCCGGCCCGTACACCTTGCCGATACAGGCAGTTTCCAACGTGATGCCCTGATTAGTTTCGGTGGTTACCACGGCGGACATGCCGATGCATTTGCCGACCGGAATCGTCTCGCCCATCGTTTCGGAATACACGTCGACATCGCTGAAATACGGCACACTGGCCTGGGTCTGCGATGCGATGGTAAGCCCAAGCTTCTGGGCCAGCGCTTCATTGGAATTCCATACATACGAGGGCACCACGGTTTCGGGATGCGCGAGCTCGGCCTCGAACTCCTCGGCGGTCAGACCGCAGCCGTGCGCTTTGGCCAAAGCCAGGCCGTAATCCTCGACGTTGTAGCTCACCGCACCGGTGATCTTCTTGATGCTGTGGCATCCGGCGGCGACGGTGGAGACCATGTTCACCCAGTAGATGTCCTGCATGCCGGAGCCGACCATGGTGGCACCGGCTTCCTTGGCGATGATGTCGAGACGGTTCGTGGTGGCCGGATCGGTGGTCCACGGGTAGATGCATTCCTCGCAGGTGGTGATCACGCTGATGCCGCGGGCCAAGCACTGCTCGCACATGGTGGCGATTTCGTTCTCGAAGCTGAATAGCGTGACTACCGCGATATCCGCGTCGCACTCGTTGAGTACAGCCTCGGCATCGGCGCGAATCGGCACATTGATGGGGCCGATGCCTGCAAACACACCGGCATCCATGCCCACGACTTCCGGGTTCACGTCGATGGCACCGACGATTTGAATGCCTTTCTCGTGCATATAGCGAATCGTGTACTTCGCCATTTTGCCGCAGCCGTATTGAATGGCTTTGATTGGTTGCATACCGCATGCTCCTTTGCAACAGTGCATATTGGCCATTGGAGAAGTCTCGCCGTCGAGACCAAGCCAATAGCCTTTACTCTACCGACATCAGGCTGGGCATTCACTGATATCGGCGGCACTGGAGTGTCGGGGAGAGTCGGTGTAGCGGTACCACTACCGAACAGAAGGGCTGGGGCCATCACGAGGTCTCCCGCCGAATCACGGCATCTCGCTGATTTTCTGCCCGCCGGGCAGGGGCCCATGCCCATCGGCGTATGCGCCGCTGATCTGGCCGAATCCAACGACCCGAGAGAACGACGCGCAGGGGCTCGAAACCCTTACAGAACTCATCACGGCATACAACAAGGAAATGAGCAATGATTTCCCGCATTGCAATCCCCAGCGGCGCTCATCCGTGGAATATCGTATACATGGTGGCCGAGCGCATTGCCGAATCATGACTGCTCACCGGCGGTCTCATGGTGCAGTTGCACGCCATCATGGGCGGTCTCGACGTGCGTCCCGCTACCGACGCGGATCTGCTTGGCGCGTTGATTCTTAAGAGCGCCGCATACCAAGCAGACCATGCCGGATATGGAGATAGACATCTGTACGATGCCGCAATGCTCGCATCCCTCATCACCGACCCTGATGCCGAAACTCGGCGACTACATAGCCACACGGATCGCAGACGTATCAAGCTCCCGTACGACATGCTCACCGATGAATCACCTTACTGGAACAACCTTGACGAACAACATCGCAGAACAGGATTCGATGCCATAGAGACACTGGCCGATTGGTAGCCGCTCTACCGAACCCGGCTGTGGCGGATACCAGTCAGACCAATCCCGCCTACAACCTACTTCCGGTTACGTAGGGCGTGGAGCATGGCGACGAACACGATAACAATGACCACGGCCATGATCGTACAGATGAGTTTGCCGGGGATGCGTTCGTCGCGGGCCGATTGCATCACGGCGTCTGCCGCTGAGATAGTGCCCGAGGTCTGGGGCTGAGTCTTCAGAGTTGCCGATTGTTCAAAAGTCATACTCTAACGATAATGCTACAGAAAGCGGTTACCATAAAGCGTGCTCACAGTCGCCCGTCATGCGGACTTTTCGAAACTGTTGATAAATAGCCATTTTCCGCAAAAGCCCTTGCAAAACACTATGATTTAGAATATCTATTAGTATGGCGTAAACCATATTACAAACCACTTAAGGTAAGCGCTTACAGTTCGGCATGAGAGACTCCTCATCACGATATGGATGCGCTACAGTCACTATCGATTGATACGCACGTCCCCATCGACTACGCGATTTCGCCGTCGCCGTACGCGCGTTCGGAGGCTCGCAGACACGGCTTGCCTTGCACCACCTCGACCTGCGAGGGCGGCGCGTCATCGCCGGCGCGCTTGGCCTGGATCTGTTCGAACAGCATTCGGAAGGATCGCTCCCCCATGTCCAGGAAGTTCTGGGTGTAACTGGTCAGCGCCGGATTCCACATGGCACCGAAGTTGCGGTCGTCAAAGCCTACGACGCTCACGTCAGCAGGCACGCGGCGACCAACCTCCCTTAGACCCCGGATCACAGCGATGGCGGTCTCGTCGTTGCCGGCGAAAATCGCAGTCACATCACCACGACGGCCCAAGGTGCGTCCAGCCTTGACCGACTCCTCCAAATCATCGTCGGGCACGATGATTGGGTCAGGTGCCGTGACGCCGCGCTCCTTGGGCGCGTCACGCCACCCATTGGTGCGGGTGTTATCGGTCGGACCTTCCGGACGCCCCACATGGAACACGGTGCGATGGCCGAGATCCAGCAGATGCATGGTCATCCAACGGCCGCCATCCCTTTCGGCGTTGATGACCTGGTATTCACCGTCGCCGAAGCTGCCACCCACCACGACCATCGGCATATCTTTGGGAATGTATTCCAGTGCGGCGATGCCGGCCCGGTCGTACTCGTAGACGATCACGCCCGCCGGCCTGATCGACAAACCCATGCGCACGCGAGCCTTGACGGAGTCCATGTCGGACTCGTCCAAAGAAACAATATTGAGCAGGAACCGACGTTTACGGGCGGCGGCCTCCACCCCATGGTTCGTTTCGGACGTGGAGAAGGCGGAAGGATTGGCCGCGAACACCACCACGGAGTCCATCTCCCGGTTCGACAGAGCGCGCGCCACAATGCTCGGCTCGTAGCCCAGCTCCTTGATGGCCTTGGCGATGCGTTCACGCTTGTCTTCGGTGACGTTGACGGTGCCGTTGAGATACCGGGAGACGGTCGGTGCCGAGACTCCGGCCAGTTTGGCCACGTCCTTGATCACCGGCCGGGTGCGGCCCGCACTTCTCGCCATCCTTGTCTCCCCTGTTGTTGTCAGTTGTTGTTATTGCGTATGTTAGAGAACCGGCATCACTATGACAGCCATCCAGTCACACCCATATCCGTTCAGCCGCGCTCCGACTTCGGTTCTCCGTTTTTCGCCGCGATTCATTGTAGTTCATGACGGGGGAACCTATACCCAAATCGATAACTTCGTGAAAACCGTACGCTGAGTTGCGGTGAGTGTACGGTTTCCGCGAAATCATCCCTAATTTCGTGAAGAACGTACACTGAATCGTCGTCAACGTACGGTTTTCACGAAATGGCAGCTGATTTCGTGAAGAACGTACACTGAGTCATTCTGAGCGTACGGTTTTCACGAAATGGCAGCTGATTTCGTGAAGAACGTACGCTGAAGATGCCCCCGGTGTCACTGATGACTGTTTTCGGTATGGAAGGCGGCGCAGCAAGGTGTCCTAGGCTAATATCGCCTCCGACAAGACCGTCGGCAAAGCCGTCGACGTCGATTCAAGTTATCCACAGCAACAATTCGCGTGACATAGTATCCACATTTGCCGGTTGAGCTTGTGCAACGATCAAAATCACCCTTAGCGTCGAGATATGAAAGAACACAAGGAAGTTTCTGCACTGCTGCAGCAGGCGAAGCAGGAGCGTCGCTGCTGCTATGGCACCAGTGATGCGCAACGGCGCGCCCTGAAACGTCGCCTGCATGCCGGGGAGCTGGTGTCACCGTATAAGAACCTGTACGCCGACCGAACACTTTGGAACACCATGACCAGAGAGCAACAGTCATTGCAGGTCATACGTGCGTTGTCCGCAATCCACCCTCAGTGGGTATTTGCGGGGTTGAGTGCGGCGTGCGTATACGGACTGCAGCACAACTATTCCCTGCACGACGGCACAGTGCACATCGCCTCGAAGTCCGGCATCGGCGGCGGAGACGAGGCGCGTCTCAACCGCATCTATATCAATCGGATTCCGACGCGGAAGCATAACGGCATTCTCTTGACGACTCCGGCGCGAACGCTGCTCGACTGCGCGGCATTCCCATTCCCACAGGCGCTGCCCATATACGATTCGGCTCTGAGAAAGTCCCTGACGACCATCGAAGAGGTGCAGTCGCTGATGATTCAAAGCGTCTGCGACGAGGTCTCCGTGACCAAGCTGCTGAAGTACGCGGATCCCCTGAGCGAAAACGGCGGCGAATCATTGATGCGTGGCCAGATCACCGAATTGTCTTTCGGCATCCCCCTGCTGCAGGTGCAGTTCATGAATCCCGACAATCCCGCAATGTCATATCGCGTCGATTTCTGTTGGAAGCTCGCAGACGGCCGCATCATCGTGGCAGAATACGACGGCATGGCCAAATACGCCGACATCAGCAACAAGAATCGCGCAAGCCTCCAGGCGAAAATGGAGTACGACCGCAGACGTGATCGGCATCTCCGGGAACAGGGCGTCACCGAAATCGTCCATGTGTTCTATGAGGATCTGCTACGCCCCATCAATCTTGAGACCAAGCTGCTCAAGGCCGGTGTGCCCAAAATCCGGTGAAGATAGGCCCCATTTCGTGAAAACCGTACGCTTACGACGACTCAGCGTACGTTCTTCACGAGATGAGACCCCATTTCGTGAAAACCGTACGCTTACGACGACTCAGCGTACGATTTCCGCGACATGAGGCCATACCTCGTGAAAACCGTACGCTCAGAACAAGGCCGTCAGAAGGTCGACTAGACAACCTCTTAACTACCGAATGGTATCTAAAGAACGGCGATATTCCGCCAGAAACGCCGAGAGCGGAATAGTCCCCTTGCGTTTGTCATCGGACTGCGTTATTCTGAAACCGGTTTCAGAAAGAAGCCGATAAACAAAACTCAAAGCCCCAAGGTTTTGACCAACGAAAGGAAACATGATGTCTCTCAAGGATTCCATGATTCGCGGTCTGGCTGTGTACGGCCTGAGCTCCATGAGCCAGTGCGGTCGCGCCAACAGCAGCACGCTCGTCGACCTGATCAACGAAGCCAACAAGAACGCTCGCTGAGCCATCGGCTCCGGTCCGGCAATCCAATCAGATTAGCCACGGACCCCATAACAACAAAGCTTAAACAACAATCGCAAAGCCGCTCACGGCGATGCGCAAACGAAAGGTAATGATTATGTCTCTCAAGGATTCCATGATTCGCGGTCTCGCCCTCTCCGGTATGGATGCCATCGCCCGCGCCGGCTACGCCGACTCCAAGATGTTCGCCGACATCATCAACGCCGCCAACAAGGACGCTCGCTGAATCTAGCGAACAATCCCGTTCATGAGATTGCACGACACATACGAAGGCAATCCCCCGCAGGCCGCAATCGGCCGGCACACCACAATAATTGAATAACGCAATAATTCAACACAGTAAAACTGAACAATAACCGGGACAACGGGGTCCATATATTCTTTCTTTTCCCATCGTGCGTACGCCGCGCCAGCACAGGTTCACATACGATGCACACGGCCGCCAATACACGATGCGTCATCATCAACGCCCTCACCGCATCATGAGATACTCCCCCGTCCGTTGTCCACACTGTTGCCTCTACAATGCCTGTGATGCACGCCGAACGGCATCCTGCACAGTGACTGAAGAACGAAACACCAAGGGACGGAAATGGATAACGAACTCTTCGAAAAGGCGCCGATTCCGAAGGCGTATTTCTCGCTGGCGATGCCCGTGGTGCTCAGCATGCTGGTCACCTTGGTGTACAACATGGTCGACACCTATTTCATCGCGCATACGGGAAACACCGATATGGTGGCGGGCGTCTCCCTCACCGCGCCAGTGTTCACCGTGATGATCGCCCTCGGCGACATCTTCGGCCTCGGCGGCAGTTCGGTCATCTCGCGCTTGTTCGGCCAACACCGGTTCGCCGACGGCAAGCGACTCAGCGCGTTCTGCTTCTATGCCGCCATCGCCACCGGCCTGCTGATTCTGGTGCTGGGCCTGGCGTTCCGCGACCCGATGCTCGCGCTGCTCGGCGCCACTGACGACACTTGGCAGTATGCCTCCGACTTCTACACGCTGATCATCGTCGGCTCGCCGTTCATCATCGTGTCGATGACGCCGTCCAACCTGCTGCGCACCGAAGGCCACGCCGTGCAGTCCATGATCGGTTCGGTGGCCGGCACGGCGGTCAACATCGTGCTCAATCCCCTGTTCATCCACGGATTCGGCTGGGGTGCTGCGGGTTCGGCCGGTGCCACCGTGATCGCCAACATCTGCACCGACGCCTATTTCGTCTGGTTCACGCTGCGTCACAGCAGCAACCTGTCCATCGACCCGCGGACCGTCATCGACCGCGCGCGCCGGCGTCTGGCGGTCACGGCCCGGGAGGTCGGGAGCATCCTCGCCATCGGCATCCCCTCGGCGATCACGAACCTCACGCAGAGCGTCGGCATCGTCATGATCAACCTGTTCCTGCTCCCCTACGGTACCGACGCGGTAGCCGCGATGGGCATCGCGCTGAAAGTCATCATGATCGCGGTGCTGGTTTTCGTGGGATTCGCGTTCGGCGCGCAGCCGCTGATCGGCTACAACTACGGCGCCCGCAATATGCCTCGACTGCGCGGCATTCTGCGTTTTTCCTACCTGTTCCTGTCCCTGTTCGCCCTGGTGATGACCGTGGTGCTCAGCCTGTCCGACCGTCTGCTGATGGGATTCTTCATCGAGGACGCCACCATCATCACGCTGGGCGCCGGCATGCTGCGGGTTCAGCTGCTGAGCCTGGTGTGCGTAGCCGTCGTGATGGTCACGACCTGCACCTTCCAGTCCGCAGGCAAGGCGGTCGGCGCCTTTGTGCTGTCGATCAGCAGGCAGGGTGTGATGCTGGCGATTAC
>ENA-UESG01001698-UESG01001698.1-human-gut-metagenome-genome-assembly--contig:-NODE-1698-length-13452-cov-3.874318_pt1 | contig 13452 bp, 9 predicted proteins | sample MGYA00243002_ERZ508003 | MGnify/ENA primary metagenome ERZ508003 (study PRJEB26167, sample SAMN06115514) | human gut metagenome | host: Homo sapiens | place: China:Shanxi | collected 2015-12-02... | reverse complement strand
ACGGGCGTTTCACCAGCTTACCGTTTGTTGCCAGCAATGCGATTTGTTCTTCCTCAGTCATGGAAGGCAGCTTTTCGCTCAGTTTCAGCTCTTTATATACCAAACCACTTGTGTTGAAGAATTTCTTTATTGGCAATCCGCTTCGTGGAATCCACGCTTTCAACTCTTCCACTGTAGGGTTATCTTCCACAATGAGCCGGTTAGTATACTCAATGTTATTTTCGATTAGCCATTTCTTAGCTTTCTGGCATGTACTGCACGCCGGATATTGCAAAAATAAAGGTGTCATACTATATACTATTTATCGATTAATACCTAATACTTATTACTTAATACCTATTACCTATTACCTAAATAACCATCTGCAAATCCTGATACATAATCCGATAGGCGGCGGCTTTTTTATCTAATGCAAGCGGGTACGCCCGTGAGGAAGAAGGCATCCGGTAGAGTCTCATCGCCCGTCCTTCAAACACAAATTCGGCATAGTCTCCTACTTTCGGTTCTTCCACTTCCAGTTGTGCACGGAGCGTATCCGTTGCCTTCTGTCCGGTGGTGACGATTGCTCTGCATTCGGGAAGTTGGCGGAGTAATGCGGCAATGTCCGTCGGCTGCACCACTTCCAGAAATTTGTCCGAAGCGTTATCCTGCAGACGCCGGATAGATGAGGCTGTATCGAACAGGGCGATTCCTTTTTCATTCAGGAAGTCAATAATCTGTTCCCGGCAGAATGCTTTCCGCGTATCGTTCAGAAAGTGATCTTTATCTCCGAAAAACAAGAGTCCGACAATGCGCCACATATCATTGTTCAGGTTCGGATAATAAAAATCCATCGACCACCGTTTTCTTTGTGGCGGAAAACTTCCCAGCATCAGCAACTTTGCTTTTGGTGGGAGAAAGGGTTTTAAAGGATGTTTTTCGATTTCAATCTCCATATTGATGTAATTTCCTACAAAAATAACGAATCTATTCTTTTCCCTCAAAATAGTTACGGAAAAAAACAAATTTAAAAATATTTGGCTATTTTTGCACGGAGATGGTGAAAAACAACTTATTGAAATGCTGTTGAAAACAAGAATAATTATAAGTTGCTGTTTTATAAGCTTGTTAGCTTTCTTTGAAGAAGATTGTTATGCTTCACGGCCGGGGTCGAAAGAATGTGTGAAAGTCTCCTCTGCCAGTTTTACGGTAAGGGGGCGGGTCATCGATACCTATGGTGAACCACTTATCGGAGCGACAATCAGAGAGAAAGGCGGAGCGAATGGAACAGTGACAGATGTGGAGGGGAATTTCTTTTTATCCGTTCCGGATAGTGCTGTTCTGCAAATTTCTTTCGTAGGTTACGAGTCTCAGGAAGTCAGTGTAAAGGGTAGGTCAATGCTTGAAGTATGTCTGAAAGAAAATATTCTGCTGCTTGACCACGTGATTGTAACTGCTTTGGGGCTTGAAAAGAAAGAATCCTCTTTGGCCTATGCCGTGCAAAAGGTGAGGGGAGAAGAACTGAATCGTGTGAAAGAAGTGAATATGATCACGGCTTTGGCAGGAAAGGCAGCCGGTGTGCAGGTCAGCAAGAACTCTTCCGGCATGGGCGGATCGGCGAAAGTCAGTATCCGTGGGGTACGATCGGTGGTCGGTGATAATCAGCCTCTGTACGTGATAGATGGTGTCCCCATGCTAAATTCTACTTCGGAACAGGCTTATTCGGCTATCGGCGGTACGGCAAATGCCGGTAACCGGGATGGGGGAGACGGAATCTCGAATCTGAATCCGGAGGATGTGGAAAGTATCAGCATCCTGAAAGGAGCTCCTGCCGCAGCCTTGTATGGTAGCCAGGCGGCCAACGGAGTCATTCTTATTACTACAAAGAAAGGAAATACCGTAGGACGGAGGGATATTCATTTCTCTACCGGACTGACTTTTGAAAAGGCTTTCTCTCTGCCCGAAATGCAGAACAGCTACGGAGTAAGTGATGTAACAGACAGTTGGGGAGAAAAAGAAAATCTGACGGTTTACGATAATTTGGGTGACTTTTTCCGTACCGGACTGACGTCGATCACTTCTGTATCCGTCAACTCCGGAAATGACAAGCTGCAAACATATTTCTCCTATGCCAACACCACCGGTCGCGGCATTCTGAATGAAAATAAACTCTCCAAACACAATATCAATCTGAGAGAGACCGCCGTCCTCTTCAACAGCAGGCTGAAACTGGACGGTAACGTGAATGTCATGAAGCAGACAGTGAAGAATAAACCCGTATCGGGAGGCTTTTATATGAATCCGCTGGTAGGTCTATACCGCTTTCCTCGTGGCGAGGACTTGGCTTATTATAAAGATAACTATGAGCGTTATGACGAGGACAGAAAGCTGAATACACAAAACTGGCATACTTTTACCGAAGACTTTGAACAGAATTCGTATTGGATACAAAACCGCATACAGAGTAAGGATGCACGTATCCGCCTGCTTCTTTCCCTTTCTGCCAATTTGAAAGTCACTGATTGGCTGACACTTCAGGCTCGTGGCAATCTGGATTACTCAGCCGATAAACTGCGTCAGAAATTTTATGCCTCCACCGCTACGGCACTCTGTGGGATGAACGGGCGCTATATTGAAATGGATTATCAGGAAACGCAGATGTACGGAGATGTGATGGCGATGGTCAAGAAGCAACTGAATGACTTCACATTGGATGTAGCCATTGGTGGCAGTATCAATGACAGAATCACTAACTCTACTCGCATTGATTCGAAGAATGCTTCGTTGAAATATGCCAATGTGTTTAATCTTGCCAATATCGTGATGAGCAGTTCTGCCAGTATCGATCAGAAAATAGATGCCCATTACCAACTGCAATCGGTCTTTGCGACGGCACAGATTGGCTATAAAGAAGGAGTCTTCCTTGACCTGACCGCACGTAACGACTGGTCGTCTACGCTGGCTTACACGAAGTACGAGAAGAAAGGATTCTTTTATCCTTCCGTCGGTGTCTCTTTCCTTCCGGATAAGTGGGTAAAGATGCCCGAATGGGTTTCGTTCTCGAAGTTGCGCGGTGCTTATAGTATCGTTGGCAATGGGGTGCCTCCCTTTATCACCTATCCTGTTTCGTATGTGACTGCCGGTGGAGAGATACTGGCAAGCGATGCGGCTCCTTTCGCCGAGATGAAACCGGAAATGACGCATTCTGTCGAATTGGGTATGGAATGGAAGTTCTTGCAGCACCGCCTCGGATTAAATCTGACCTATTACCGTACCGACACGTATGAGCAGTTTTTCAAACTGCCTGCGCTTGCGGGCGATAAGTATGCCTATCGATACGTCAACGCCGGAGATATCCGGAATCAGGGATGGGAGATAACGCTGGATGCCACTCCGGTACTGACCCCCGACTTCACGTGGAAGACCTCTCTCAACTTCTCTGCCAATAAGAACAAGATTGTAGAACTCCATGAAGAACTGAAAGAATTTGTTTACGGACCTACCAGCTTCTCGTCCAGTTATGCGATGAAACTGGTGAAAGGCGGCTCTATCGGCGATATTTACGGTAAAGCCTTTATACGTGATGAAGAAGGGCACATCGTTTATGGAACGGACGGAGACTATAAAGGACTTCCGTTGGTAGAAGGCGATGGAAATACTGTAAAGGTGGGCAATGCCAATCCGGTCTTTATGTTGGGGTGGAATCATTCCTTCTCCTACAAAGGTTTCAGCCTTTACTTCCTGCTTGACTGGCGCTATGGAGGTGAAGTCCTTTCGCAGACCCAAGCGGAGATGGACCTCTATGGAGTATCGAAAGCGACGGCACAAGCCCGTGATAAAGGATATGTTTCGCTGGAAGGCCAGCAAATAAGCGATGTCAAAGGATTCTATAAAAATGTAGTGGGCGGACGCGCCGGCGTGACGGAATACTATATGTATGACGCTACCAACCTCCGTCTGCGGGAAGTATCGCTGAGTTATAGCTTCCCCCGAAAATGGGTACAGAAAATGAATTGTCTGAAAGACCTGCAACTTTCTTTTGTAGCCCGCAACCTTTGTTTTCTGTACAAGAAAGCGCCTTTCGATCCCGATCTGGTACTTTCTACAGGCAATGACAATCAGGGAATTGAAGTGTTCGGTATGCCTACCACCCGCAGTCTGGGCTTTACTTTGACATGTGAATTTTAAGAGCAGGAGGGAAGATGATGAAGAAAAAACATATTTATATATACTTGCTGGGGATGCTGCTGCTTTCTGTTGGTTGTACAGGAAAATTCCGTGAATTTAATACCGACCAGTCGGGAATTACGGACGATGATTTGCTGATTGACGACAATGGCTTCGGTATTCGTCTGGGGATTATCCAGCAAGGCATCTACTTTAACTACGATTTCGGTAAAGGCAAGAACTGGCCTTTCCAGTTGATACAGAATCTGAACGCGGATATGTTCTCCGGTTATATGCACGACGGCAAACCCTTGAACGGAGGTACGCATAACTCGGATTATAATATGCAGGATGGCTGGAACAGCGCCATGTGGACACATATGTATTCGTATATCTTTCCACAAATCTACCAGTCGGAGAATGCCACCCGTGATACGGAACCTGCCTTGTTCGGCATTACCAAAGTGCTGAAAGTGGAAGTCATGCACCGTGTGACAGATTATTACGGCCCTGTTATTTATAAGAATTTCGCGAATGCCCAGAATCAATATCGCCCTGATACGCAGAAAGAAGTCTACTATGAGTTCTTTAATGAACTCGATTCGGCTGTTGTCTCTCTTACCGATTATATAGACAAGAAGCCCGACTCCAATGGATTCACCCGCTTTGATATCTTGCTGGATGGTCAATATTCCTCCTGGATCAAGTTTGCCAATTCGTTGCGTATGCGTCTGGCAATGCGTATTTCTGCGGTTGATCCGGATAAGGCACGCGCCGAGTTCCGGAAGGGACTGGAAAATGAATTTGGTGTCTTTGAAGCGGAAGCTGAACGGGTAGCAGTCTCTACGAAATCCGGATTCACGAACCCGTTGGGAGAGCTCAACCGGGTATGGAATGAAACTTATATGAGCGCTGCAATGGAATCTATTCTGACAGGCTACGATGATCCCCGATTGAAAGTTTACTTTGAAACCTGTACCGACAAGGCGTATGCAGGAGAGTATCGCGGCATCCGTCAGGGAACCTGCTTTGCGCATAATCATTATGCAGGCTTATCCAAATTGTCCGTCGATCAGAGTACGGATGCCCCTTTGATGAGCTCCGCCGAAGTCTGGTTTCTCCGTGCCGAAGCTGCTTTGCGCGGATGGATTCCGGAAGATGAAGAAGAATGTTATCTGAACGGAATAAAGGCGTCTCTTCATCAACACGGCATTTATCAGATGGACGACTATCTGAACAGTGAGCGGACAGCTGCCGATTTCATCGACACACAAGACCCCGAAAATAACATTCCTGCCCGTTGCCGGGTTTCTCCTAAATGGAATCCCGCAGACGACAAGGAAATAAAGCTGGAAAAGATCATTACGCAGAAATGGATTGCCTTATTCCCGGAAGGTTGCGAGGCATGGGCGGAACAGCGCCGCACGGGATATCCCCGCCTGTTTCCGGTACGCTTCAACCATAGCAAGAACGGATGTATTGACACAGAGACAATGGTACGTCGTCTCAACTTTCCCGGTACGCTGCAAACCGAAGACAGAGAGCAATACCTGGCTCTTGTGGAGGCTCTGGGCGGACCCGATCATGGAGGTACCCGATTGTGGTGGGATACAGGAAATAATAGTCTGGATTAAAATTTTAGTGTCGGAATGTGAATATATGTATAGGTTTAACTATTTTTGCACCTTCATTTAAACACATTTGTCATGAAAAAGATCATTTCTGCTCTTTTCCTATGTATGCTGCTTTCTGCCGTACCGGAATTGCAGGCACAAAACATTCAGTTACATTATGATTTCGGACGTTCCCTGTATGATAAAGACTTGAAAGGACGCCCGCTGTTGACCTCCACTGTCGAGAAGTTCCATCCCGACAACTGGGGAAGTACCTACTTCTTTATCGATATGGACTATACGTCCGAAGGAGTCGCTTCCGCTTACTGGGAGATAGCCCGTGAACTGAAATTCTGGAAAGGTCCTTTCTCCGCCCATCTCGAATACAATGGCGGACTGGCAAAAGAATTCTCCTACAACAACGCTTACCTGGCGGGAGCCACCTATACCTATAATAATGCTTCTTTTTCCAGAGGCTTCACATTGACTGCTATGTATAAGTATATACAAAAGCACCCATCCCCGAATAACTTCCAGTTGACAGGAACATGGTACATGAACTTTTGCAAGGATTTGCTCACCTTCTCCGGTTTTGCCGACTGGTGGCGTGAAGAAACCAAGTATGGAAAAACCATTTTCCTCTCCGAACTGCAATTCTGGGTAAACCTGAACCGCATCAAGGGAGTGAATAAAAACTTTAACCTGAGTGTCGGTTCTGAAGTGGAACTGAGCAATAACTTCGGTGGTCGTGACGGCTTCTATGTAATTCCGACACTGGCTTTGAAGTGGACGCTGAACTAAACTTCGAAGTACAAAATTCCCCAGTGGATATACATCAATTATTGAATAAAAATATCGAATGAAAACAGATTTGATCTATGGCGTAGAAGACCGCCCCCCATTTAAAGATGCCCTGTTTGCTGCCTTGCAACATCTGTTGGCTATCTTTGTAGCCATCATTACACCTCCTCTTATCATTGCGAGCGCACTGAAGCTGGATGTTGAAAAAACAAGCTTTCTGGTATCTATGTCCCTTTTTGCTTCGGGGGTATCTACGTTTATACAATGCCGTCGTATCGGCCCGATAGGAGCGAAGCTGCTCTGTATCCAAGGTACCAGTTTCTCCTTTATCGGTCCTATCATAGCGACCGGATTAGTAGGCGGACTTCCGCTGATATTCGGCTCCTGTATAGCTGCCGCACCTATTGAAATGGTCGTCAGCCGTACTTTCAAGTATCTTCGCAATATCATCACTCCGCTAGTGTCCGGCATTGTCGTACTACTAATCGGATTGAGTCTGATCAAAGTCGGTATCGTTTCCTGTGGCGGCGGATATGGCGCGATGGACGACGGCTCCTTCGGTTCGTGGGAAAATCTGTTCATTGCTGCACTCGTATTGTTGAGCGTCTTATTTTTCAATCGCTGCAAAAACAAATACCTGCGCATGAGTTCCATCGTGTTCGGCCTTTGTCTGGGTTATGGACTGGCTTTCGCCCTGGGAAAAGTAAATATGAGCGCACTAAATGTCGAGATGCTGATGAGTTTCAACATCCCGCAACCTTTTAAATACGGTATTGATTTTAATATCTCTTCATTTATCGCCATTGGCCTGGTCTATCTGATCACTGCCATTGAAGCCACAGGTGATGTGACAGCCAACTCCATGATTTCCGGACTTCCGATTGAAGGTGATTCTTATCTGAAACGTGTTTCCGGCGGTGTGATGGCAGATGGCTTCAACTCTCTTTTAGCAGGTATATTCAACTCCTTCCCGAACTCCATCTTCGCACAGAATAACGGTATCATCCAATTAACAGGAGTTGCCAGCCGCTATGTAGGCTATTATATTGCCGCTATGCTCGTTCTGCTGGGATTATTCCCCATTGTAGGAGCTATATTCTCTCTGATGCCCGATCCGGTACTGGGAGGCGCCACCTTATTAATGTTCGGTACAGTAGCGGCAGCAGGTATCCGCATCGTTTCCTCACAGGAAATAGGCCGCAAAGAAACCCTAGTCTTAGCAGTCAGCCTATCTTTAGGTTTGGGTGTGGAACTAATGCCGGACGTATTAAAACAAGCTCCAGAGGCGATTCGAAGTATTTTCTCTTCCGGAATCACCACCGGAGGTTTAACTGCAATTGTTGCCAATATGGTAATTAGAGTGAAGTAATAGGTAATAAATAATAGGTAATAAGTAATATGCCATGCGGGTAAAGCTACCGGCAGCTACGATTATTACCTATTACCTAATACCTATTACTTATTTCTAAATTACTCATTTTATCTGTAATCCGAAAGGGGAAATCTGGATACTCGTAGAGGCTGAAACGAGGTTCGGTTTCCCCTTTTGTATAGCTCCAGATAGAAGCGTAGTCTTCCGGGTCTTCCCCCATCTTGCTGAGTTGGCGTAGATAAGCTGCCAGTGATTTATTCTCTACGATATAGATTTGTCCCATCTGATCGATAATAGGGCTATGGTGACGGGTACCGTCATGTTCGAAGCGAAGAATTCGTTTGCCTTCCTCAGTCAATCCTACCAATTGGAAAGTCATACTCTTGCCGATAGCAGGCAGATTCAGTACACTGCGGTCGGTAGCTAGGAAAGGCAGATGATGCTTTCTCATGAACCGTCTTATTTGTTTGGCGGTGTCAGCATCCTCTTTCGGGTTTTCTTCATTTATACCTGTACTGATTTTGGTTTCCAGTATCTTATACAATTCTTCCGCCTGTTCCGGAGTCATCTGTCCGTAAATCTTTTCCTCCTGCTGCTCCTGCATTGAGCGACTGTTGGGTGCAAACACCGCATAATTCTCATTAAATCCCTTCACTGAGAACGTATAATAACATACCACTCCCAGTGAATTGTGTACCTGGCGAAGCCGCGTAGTATGTCCTCTGCGTGAAGCAGCCACCGTATATACCAACTGGTTCGTAATAATCCATCCGGCAGAAAGAATTTTCCGAATCGCCTCTTTTGTTTCGGGCGTCACCTCCAGCGGTGTCTGAAAATGGGTCTGAATGATAAACTGCTTGACGCCAACAGCTGAAGCCTTTTCCTTAAACTCCCGCAGTATGTCAACCAACTCGTCATTAATACGCATCGGCAAATAAGCCAATAAACGAGAACCCAGTCTCACCCGTTGCAATTCCGCATATTTCTCACCTTCCGGACGTTCAAGATTCGCTCTTTGCTTGCGTACCGCCATACGATACACTGCTTCTAATATATTTCTCAACGTCTTATTCTGACTCATCAGCGCATCGCCTCCCGTAATCAGAATATCGCGTAACTGCGTATCCTGTTCAAAATAGGTCATCAACCGTCGCAACTTACTGTCCCACGACTCCTTCGGTCGTAACGTCTCAAATTCAAAATTCAGCCGTTCACTCTGAAAGTCATACATACGCTGGCAAGATGCACAAAGCCCTCCACAAGCCCGTCCCATCGTATCAGGAATAAGGATAGCCACCTCCGGATACCGTCGGTGAATATTATGTCCGTCCGGCAAGAGCCATCCGGCAGCATTCGGCTTTCCTGCCTCCACAATATCTTCCTTCTCCCATGCACGAATATTGCCATACGTCTCCACTAATCGTGGCGAATAAAGTATATAACTCCGAATCGCTTCATCATTATACCCATACCCCGTCACATTCAGCAACGACAAATAATAAGGCGTAGCAAAGAACGGCATTCCCTTTTTACGTGCCCGATTCAGCAAATACATCGTCTCCGACGAAAGTGAATTTCCTAAAAAGCGATTCAACTCAGCCGGACTTTTCACAGCCATCGACAAATGAAAGCGGAAATCTCCCCACCATTTGCTTACCAACTGATACTTCTCCTCATAACTCATCCCTTCCTCAAAATGAAACCGCACCGAAGGCTTCGACTTCCGGTTCTCAATCTTCTGAATCAGCAGATGCAGCATCCGTTCCTTATTCTCATCACGCATCTCCCGCACTTCCTCATCCAATCCGGTATCCCACCGGTCATTCCGGCTCTTGATGCGCTGCGGAGACGGCAAAGGAACACTTTCCCCTTGCAAACGTTTGAACAACTGGAACAACTCTATAAACAAATCCGTCGGCATCTCTATATTCTCCAACTTCTCTGTCAGAAACTGATAAAGCAACCGTATCGTCTGTACCGAAATATCCTGTCCCGTAGACAGTTCATGAACATCCTGTCCATCATACTGGAGTAAGAGTCGAATTTGCTCCCTCGCCTCCTCCGCAACCTCATTAACCACCCCGCAACTATCCAGATGTTTTAGCAGACCAGCCTTAAAGTCCTCCACTGTCGGACTCACCGCCGCCATCTCTACCAACTCCGGCATCTCCTGCGTGTATATTTGTTTCAACTGCGAAAAAGTAAGTACAAGCATTTTCTTTTGTTTCATAAGCATCCTCTATATTATTATATTATTTATTGATTAGTAACGACCTATCCCTCCGCAAGGTTCCCCCGGCCTCGACTGCCCGGCGTCAAGCGCAGGTCTTATTTACGGCGTTAAAAAGGGCAGACTGTTTGAGCGAAGCGAGTTTCTGCCCTTTAGCCGGAAATAAGACCGGAGTAGCCGGGCAGGCGCAGCCTTGATTTTTTCTTTTTGGTACTTTTTCTTTTGCATCAAGGCAAAAGAAAAAGTACATAAAGATAATAAAAAAAGCGGAAGTATGCCACTCCCGCTTTTCCTGCTATGCTATTCTTTACGATTTTCTAACATTTACGCGACCTTATTTTTTCGTTTCCGTGTCGTCGTTCTTTCTTTTCGGTTCCTTTTTGGCAAGGAGCACTATATTATATACATAGTCCGTCATCCACTGTTCCGAATAGCCCAGACGTTCCTTGTACTGGCGGACAGTCGCCGCAGTCTTGTGCACATCATCAGCCTTCCACACCGTCTTCGTACAAACATCGTGTACCGTCTTCTGCGTCATCCCGTAAAGCGCCTTCTTGAATATAGACGGCATACGGAACTTCCACTGCATCAGATTTCCCATCAGCATCATCAAGTCGTTGGAAAAACCTTGATACATAAACAGATACGACTGTATATCATTCTGCGTACGGCAATTACGCTTCACGGAACTGTCGATCTCCTTAAAGAAATTTTCATTCAGTCCGTAGTCCTGCATCAGCATTTTGCGTGAAGCCGACTTTTCTGCCAGTCCCAGCTTACCTCCCTGCGTAGGAATCTTGAACAAACGTTTGAAGTTAGCCACATCCGGTAAAAAGCGGATGTTGGTAATACCTAAGTTAGTAGCGATGACTGACTGGAAATAAACCCGGGTCAGTGATATGAAATCTTCTACATTGCCGACTTTTGTTTCATCGGATTTCTTTTTGAATAAACCAAATAAGCCCATCGTTATATTTACTATTTTATAATTTACAATTTACAAATCGTGTGTGGAGATTTTAATGAGCCGCAAAGGTACGAAAAAGTGTTGGTTTTCACCAACATTCCAAGTCCTTTTCGATGTCCGGCATGGTCTCTTTCCTGAAAACAGGACTTTGGATGCCCGCTTTCTTCTGGGCACGATAGTCCGAGAGCAGGCGGATGGCATACTTTCCGAGAAAGATAATGGCGATCAGGTTGCAGACAGCCATCAGAGCCATCGTGATGTCCGCCAGACTCCATACCAAATCGAGCGTGGCGACAGACCCGAAAAGTACCATGCCGCTGACCAATATCCGGTAGGTGTGGAGCACCCATTTCTTTGCGGTGATGAAACGGATATTCGCTTCGCCGTAATAATAATTTCCCAAGATACTGCTGAATGCGAAGAAGAACAACGCTACGGCAACAAAGATGCTTCCGGAAGCACCGATCTCATTCGTGAGCGCCTGTTGGGTTAGTTGCACCCCATTGGAGGAACCGTCCAAAGGAGCACCGCTGAAAAGAATGATAAATGCCGTACAGGTGCAAATTAATAAAGTATCGGTAAATACTGCCAGCGTCTGTATCAACCCCTGTTTGACAGGATGAGTGACGTTGGCCGTCGCTGCTGCATTCGGAGCCGAACCCATACCGGCCTCATTGCTGAATAATCCGCGCTTGATACCCTGCATCAGCGCCATACCGACACCTCCACCCAATGCCTGTTCCCAGCCGAAGGCATGACTGATGATGAGAGATATCACTTCCGGCAGATGCGTGATATTAAGTAATACGATGACCAGTGCCAGTCCTACATATCCTAATGCCATAACCGGGACGATAATGCTGCTTACACGCGCTATCCGGCGGATACCACCGAAGATGATGACAAGAGTCAGAGCGGTAAGCACTCCTCCCAACACCGTATGATTGAATCCGAACGCATGTTCGGCAGCAGCACAAATCGTATTGCTCTGTACCGAATTGAAAGCAAAACCGAAAGTAATGCTGATGAGCACAGCGAAAAGCATCCCCATCCACGGCTGTTTCAATCCCTTCTTCATATAATAAGCCGGGCCTCCGACAAAAGAGTCCTTCCCGCGTATCTTATATAACTGTGCCAGGGTAGATTCGATAAAAGCGCTCGAAGCTCCCAGCAGGGCGATTGCCCACATCCAGAAAACAGCTCCCGGTCCGCCGATGGCGATGGCGGTGGCCACCCCTGCCAAGTTGCCCGTACCCACACGGCTGGCAATCGTAATAGCGAATGCCTGAAAAGATGAAACATGTTTCTCGCCCTGTTTTCCTTTTCCGGCGGACTCGCTGAGTAATACAATCATTTCGCGAAGCATACGGAACTGTACGAACCGCGTTCGGATGCTGAACCAAACGGCACAGCCCAGTAACATGATAATCAGGATGTATGTCCAGAGTATATCATTTATTTCATTGATAAAGTTCATAGTTAGGTTTTTGAAAAGAATAAATCGTAGTATATCACTCGTTTTTCATTCGGAAATAAAATTTATGATTTTCGAATACGGGCTCTACTATATCATACCGAACAAATTTGGCAAGCAGATGTTCGGCGGCACGTCGGGAAATACCGGTCTGCCGGCAATATCGGTTGAGCGAAAGCAGCGTTCCCTGTTCCAACAGGTCGAGCAGGAGTTGTTCGCGTTCCGTATAGCGGATCAGTTCTCCCCGCGGGCTGTCGCTTTGTTGCCATACACGCAGGTGGATAGGGGTAGCCAGTATATTCTCATCCTTGATACGGAGATAGGCGAGAGCTTTTCCGTTTTCGTCTTTCGCATAGACAGGCTTATGCGGACTCTCTTCGATGGTGGCCACTAATACCTGTTTGCCCTCCACTATATATGTTTGTAAAGTATAATCTATCTCCGGGATGCAATAAAGTTGTGCGGCCGCTTCGATCATATATTTTTCCTCTTCGGATCGTACGCCGGCTATTCGTCCATTGTCTTTCACGCCGATTAATAGCCGCCCTCCGTCGGTATTGGCAAAAGCCGACAGCGTTTTGGCAATCTTGCGTGCGTCGGAAATTTCGAATTTGAAGTCCTGTTGCTGATGCTCTCCTTCAGCTATCAAAGTATGTATGTAATCCGTATCTGTAAGCGTTTTCATGGCTACAAAGGTAGGGAAAAATGGTGAAAAGCCCTTTTTTTAGCTTATTTTCGCAGATAAATTCAAAAAAAATATTGTTTTTATGCGTTTATTTCGGGAAACAGTGTATTTTTGCGGCACATTATTAACGAAAAAAATAAAAGGATTATGAAAGAATTGGTAGA